>X363_Desmarests_Spiny_Pocket_Mouse__coassemble_475_pt1 | contig 24825 bp, 26 predicted proteins | sample X363_Desmarests_Spiny_Pocket_Mouse__metabat2_low_PE_031 | metagenome-assembled genome bin X363_Desmarests_Spiny_Pocket_Mouse | reverse complement strand
ACGACACAGCGCCGAGCAGGGTTGCCTGTCAGGAACCGGATTGGGTAGAACGGCACAGCGGAAGCTCAAAATCAAACTGAAGGGAGAACGAATTTGCAAAACACAAAAACTGAGTACGGCAGCGACCAGCGAACGCCCGTTGTCCTGCCGGAGATGGAAGAACTGCTCCCACCACTGAGTGCGGAGCAGTTTTCTGCTTTAGAGAGCGACATCCTGGAAAACGGGTGCTACGCACCTGTCATCGTCAACGAAGATATGGTCATCATTGACGGTCATAACCGATTCCGCATCTGCGAAAAGCATGGCCTGCCGTTCAGAATGCTGGTGTTTTCGTTTGCCGATCTGCTGGAGGCCAAGCAGTGGGCGCTGGATACGCAGAAGGGCCGCCGCAACCTGGAGAAGTGGGAGTTAGGTAAGATTGCCTTGAAATTGAAACCGGAGATCGAGGCCAGGGCGAAAGCGAATATGTCCGCAGGCGGCGGGGATCAGAAAAGTGAGACAGCAAAATCAGGTTTGGTGAATTCATCAAACCCGATTTCTCCTGTGAATACCCGGAAAGAAATGGCGAGGACTGTTGGTATCGGGGAACAGACCATGAGCAGGATCGCCCAATTGACAGAGTCTGCCCCGCAGGTGCTGAAAGACGGCTTGGAAAGCGGGGCGGTATCTGTCAACCGAGGCTGGAAAATACTGAAAGCTGTACAGCAATTTCCCCCAGAGGAACAAGAAACAATGGCCGCTGAAATGGTTGCCGCTGTGCGGGAGATCAATCAATTTGATGCCGAAGCAAACCGCCGGGGCAAGATATCAGGGCTGTTCTGCAAAGCCTATGAGCGGGCCTTGGCCCTGAAACCGACAGCGGAAAATGTCCGCATCTGGGTGGAATGCACCCGTATGCGCCCCGATGAAATCGAATATTCTGTGCAGGAATCCTATGAGCTGGCCGAGGTGTTTCAGAAGATTGGTGATCTTCTCAAAGAAGAAATTCCGCCCAAGGTTCAGCAGACCAATGAGGACTCCAATGAATCGTGAAAAGCGGCGGCTCCACATCGTCTTGTCATTGGATAATCCCCTACAGCGGGAAACGTGGCAGATTCTCTTACAAGCGAAAAACAAGACCAGCGCCGTCTGCGAGGCTGTTTGCGGCTACCAGAAGCAGAAAGGATTGGAGGACACCCTGCGCACCGTTATCCGGGAAGAATTGAAGCACATCCCGCCCCCACAGCCTGCCGAAAACGAAAGCGAATCGGAATCTGTTGTTGATGCGGCTGTCGTTGATTTTCTTTTGGCGCTGCAAAATGAATAGCGGCACTTTGCCCGATGTGTACAATGATACGCATCGGATTTGTTCTTTTCAAAAGCATTGCGTACATTGATACACACTGCCTCCTGTCTGCCGATTTATCTGGCTATGTCCCCGGCAACCCGATATAATATGGGCTATCAAACAATAGGAGGGCATCCAAAATGAAAGTTCAATTTTCCTTTGATCAGATGGCTGTAGGGCAACATGGCTATGCACTGAAGGATGTATGCCGAACCGTAAAAAATCTGTTTGCTGTTCATGATCTGCCCTGTATCGCTGACGGTGATACTCTGGTTTTCGGGGACAAGGGGCATGGTGATGACTTCGCCTGTATGTGGGATATTATCCTGTCTCTGCTGCGGGCCGATTGGTTTGTGAATTGTGCCGCTTCCTGCGTGTGGCAGGACGAGAATGGTGAGGAAGATATCCTCTCTCAAATCGGGAAAGTGCAATGTACTGTGTGTCAATAGCCCTCAAAATTTCAATCATCCTCCCGCTTGAAAAAAGCCCCGCCAGCGGCGGGGCCAAGGCCCTCACCGCCCCAGCGGTGAGGGCGCAAGCATAGCAAAAATGTACATTTTCGCGCTTGCAGGGGAAATCCCCTGACCCTAATGCCGCCTGCGGGCGGGAAACTGTCTGGCTCTACAGAGTAACATTACCCCCAGCATCGGCAGGCCGCACGATGGCCTGCCGTTTTTTCTTATTTCAACAGAAGGAGTGCAAACTGTGTCCGATGAAAAAATTATGCATCATCTGCACATCGAATTGACCACAGCGCAGTACCAACTACTCACTACCCAGGCCAAGCAATGCGGCCTGACAAAACGGGCCTACCTCGTTCGGCTTTTAGAAGGAAATCCTGTTCAGGCGAGACCATCGCAGGAAATCAAGGATCTTCGGACGGAGATTCATCATATCGGAAATAACATTAATCAAATAGCCCGCAGTGTCAACGCTGGAATTGCCACCACCGAGGATGCTAAATACGGACTGTATCTGTTGAATCAGGTTTATGAATTGATGTACCAGCTGGCAAAAAGATAGGGCGCCCACGGAATACCTGAAAACGCCGCGTCCGCCCCACGCAGGCCGTTTGTGGGGCCTTTGCCGCCGCAGGGCTATCCCTGCCCGTCCCAAGCGGCAAAGCCCACGTTGGCGGCATTTTGAGCGAAACAAGCGGCCTCAAAATAATAATTGGATATGTTCTAACTGGCTGATATTTTTAACTGGCAAATCGGTCAAAAAAGGAGGTTGCGACCATAGACAAGCCAAGCAAATCAAATGACCGAAAGGTCAGAATGGAACGTATCCAGATTTCCCACGGCAGAGCCATTCGGGTGGTGTCCGTATTCCCGGAACACGGGCGCTGTTCACCGGAAGATAAGCTGAAAGCTCTAATCGACCTGGAAATCCAGCGGCAGAAACTGTGCGCTTAATCCCAGTGCTGTCTGGGAAAAGCGCTGGATATCCGGGCCGTTTCGGAGTATGATTGCGTTGCAATGCTCTGAACGGTTTGACTGATAAAGGAGGGCAAGATGACAACGTCAAACCAGAAGAAAACCGCGCTGTACTGCCGTCTCAGCCAGGATGACAATACAGAAAACGAGTCAAACAGCATCCAAAACCAAAAAATGATCTTGCAGAGATACGCCGCTGACCACCATTTTCCGAATCCCTGTTTTTATGTGGATGACGGACACTCAGGTGCGAATTTTCAGCGTCCCGGCTTTCAGCAGATGATGACCGACATGGAGAATGGCGAGATTGGGATCATCATTACGAAAGACCTCTCGCGCCTGGGCCGTAACCAACTGCACACAGGGCTGTACATCGAAGAACGCTTTCCCATGTTCGGCGTCCGCTACATCGCCATCAACGACAACGTGGACACCGACAGCAGCGAGAGCAACGAGCTGATGCCGTTCAAAAATTTGTTCAACGAATGGTACATTCGGGACTGTAGCCGAAAAATTCGGACAGTTCTCAAGGCTAAAGCGGAACGCGGAGAACGCATCGGAAGCAGAGCGCCCTACGGCTACCGAAAGGACGAGAACGACAACAAAAAGCTGATTGTGGATGAGGAAGCCGCCGTCACTGTCCGCCGAATCTTCGCCATGTGCGCCGCCGGTACCGGCCCTATGAGGATCGCAAAGGAACTGCAACGGGAGAAAATCCTTTGTCCCAGCGTTTATGCGTATCGAAAATATGGCACAGCCTACACCGGACTGAATCTCGATGAACCTTACCACTGGAGCGGGGATACGATCCGGGAGATGCTGGAAAATGAGGTCTATCTGGGCAATACCATCAACATGAAATACAGCACGAAATCCTACAAGGATAAACGGCGCATTGAACACCCCAGAGAGGATTGCCTGGTATTTGAAAATACCCACCCAGCGCTGGTAACACAGGAAATCTGGGATATTGTCCAGCGTGTTCGGCAGAACAAGCGGCGGCGCAACAATTTCGATGAACAGGACAAGTATTCCGGACTGCTGGTGTGCGCGGACTGCGGAAATACATTGGTTCTGCACCGCTCCCATGGCAGAGACTACTCCCGCTATCACTTTAGCTGTTACACCTATAAGCGGCGCGGCTCCGATGCCTGTACCTCCCACTACATCCGTGAATGCATCCTGGATGAGGTGGTACTGGAGGATCTGCGGCGGGTGACAGCGATGGCCAGGGAGCATACCAAAGAGTTCGCGGAGTACATCGGCAGCAAGCAGTCCGCTGAAATCCAGCGGGAAATCCGCAGGCTTGAAAAGGAACTGACCGCCTTACGGAAACGCAGCAGCGAATTGGATTCTATTTTCAAAAAGCTATACGAGGATCGGGTGCTGGACCGCATTTCGGTAGAGCAGTTTCAGATGCTGTCCGACAGCTACAGTGAGGAACGTACAAAGATGGCAGCGGACATCCCCGAAAAGGAAACCGCCATCCAGCAGTTGAAAGACACCGTATCCAACACGGACAGCTTCATCGCCAAGGCCAAGCGTTATACCGACATTACAGAACTGACCCCGGAACTGCTTCGGCTGTTCATTCAGAAAATCGTGATCCATGAAAAAACGGTAAAGTATTCCAAACACGCCGAACAGACCGTGGAAATCCACTACGCCGACATTGGCTATATCGGCGCAGACACCAAGCAGGATAAGCCCCGGCAGGAAATCACAGCGTGATTCCCGCCGGGGAATTCCCCAAAATAAAAGATACCCCTATGCGGGTGTGGCAAAATCCACCCACTTCTCGCTGCCATCCGCCCTGGCCGGACTTGTAAACAGACAATTGGCGTCTGGGAAAGCGGTGTCAAGCAAGGAAATCAAGTTGTTTTTGAGCATGGTCTGTACTTTGGCGCATTGCTGGTACTGCCGGTATGTGGTTTTCAGCATGAACCGCATATCATCCTCCGGAATGTACCTGGGCAGCATCAGCCAATGGCCGAGGCCATAATTGGCCAGCTTGATCGCATCCTTCTTGTCGGTCTTGGCCCGCCGCAGGCTGTTGTTCCCATAGCCATGTACCAGCATGGCATTCACCACGGAAACGTAAAACCCACAATCGTGAAGGAAGCAGGCCACCGGTATATGGTAGTTCCTCGTGGCCTCCATCACCACGCGAGTTTCGCCGTCCAGATTTCCTAGAAGTTTGGACAGTTCACACAGCGCAGCATCGGTATGTTCAACCTCAAAAGGCTGAACCACCATTTCTCCTAAAGGCCGCATGACGGCGACCATGCTCTTCCCCTTGGAAATATCAATGCCTGCACAGTTCACGTTCATTCCCCCAATACAAAATTTGCAACCGGAACCCATCTTTTTCTCGCTGCCGATTCAATCTATTGGGTGACGCGAACTCAAGGCTCAACCTGCTTAAACCGAATGCTGCAACAAGAGGATGGCTGACAGTCTGCGGCTCGGACTTCATAGCCCAAGAAAGGAGTGGCCAGCCAGTTGCTCCTCTTATTGTAGCTTTGGCACGAGATGGACGAAACCCCCGGCTGGCTGCCGAGGGTTCCAACCAAATTATATTGTAATAGAAAGGAGGTGAGCAGCATGGCAACCCTTCCACGCGCTGCACACGGGGATACCCTTCCCATAATCAAGATTGAGAAAGCATACAAGGGAAAGGGTGACGCTCGGCAAGAGATCGGCTCCAAGGTAACCGCCCAGCTCCTGTTCGACAACTGCGCCCATGTGCCAATCACAATCGCTGGCCTGGACATTTCCAAACTGCCCTCGCCGGATGTTGTGGCGGCGAGGAACACCAAAATGCAATTTTTGGTGGCCCGGTTTCGTGATTTGGAGATCACCTACCGGGGCGGCGACTATGGCACTGTCATCTATTCCGGCACTGCCAGCGGGATTGAGTTCTTGAACCTCAACCCGCCCGCACCCCCAGCGAATAAGTCCTAACCACCCCAGCGGGGCCAGCGGCCCAACCAATGACCGCTGGCCCGCACTTTAACAAGGAGCAAAAGCCATGAAGTCAATCAAGAAACTTATCCGCAGTACTATCAACTTAATTGTAGCTTTCTCCCGTGATTCTGTCAACAACATTTCTGACGGGATAGATGAGGGTGACGTTGCGAAAGTAGCATTAAACTTGGTGCTACTCCTGTCCGTAGCCGCGCTGGTGGTTCTTTCGGGGGTGCTTTTTGTGAAGCTGGCAATTAAAAACCTTCACATCATCATTGCCGCTGTCTTTCTTGCTGCTGCCGCCTACTCTGCACTTCTTAAGCTGCTCCAGGTCGAAGAACCCGCCCCACTCCACAAGCCCACCCCGGAGGACTATCAAGCCATCCTTGTCACTGTCAAGCCCGCCTTGGCAACCGTAGCCCAGGCACTGGGATTGGCACCGATTTATGAGCACACCGACATTTCCGCAGACCCGGAGGAGCAAGTCCTGAAGTGGGGCAAGGTCTGGCAAATGAAATTCAAGGTACTCAAGCAAAACGCTGCCGCTTCCATCGACAAGGAACTGTGCCGGAGCGTAATCCAGGCCCAGGTCAAGAGCGTATTGGAGCGGGACAATCCATCCGGATTTTCGAATGTGCGTTTTCAGCGCGGCGGTACATTTGTCCCCATTATCCAGGTCGATGAAGTTCTGCCTGGTGACGCATTCGTGTACCTGTTCGTAGCGATTGCCAGTCAGGAATATTTCCAGCAGAAAGCCGATTGGTAAAGCCGCAAGAACGTGCTTTCTACCGGGGCTGATACGGATGACTTGGACTTTTGAACATGGAAGAAGTCAAGAACATTCTATGGCGGGAAGACTACCAGCGGATGGGGCTTAATGTCCCCATCCACTGGCGGCCCGCAGAAGCGCCACATATGGCCGTATCTGGCAGCACCGGCAGCGGCAAGACATATTTCACCAAATTGCTGTTAGGAAAAATTGCTAAGCATATCCCGACCTCACAGCTATATGTCATAGACGCGAAAGCCGACCAAGATTTCGCATTTCTTGACGGAGCCGACCGCTTTGCCCGGTATGATGTTGGGCCGATGTTCCAACGCTTTTTTGAAGCGTTTCAGGCCAGACAGCGCGGGGATGACCCATGTAGGGATATGTTGGTCTTGCTGTTCGATGAGTGGTCAAATTACATTGATTCCATTTCCTGTAAGAAAGCCCAGGATGAGGAAAAACGTAAACTGGCCCTCCTTGTCCGCCTGGGACGCAGTTTCAACGTCCATCTGATTCTGTCACAACAGAGATTTGATGCCTGCTACACCCCTGGCAGGGAAAATTTTTCCATCGCCATTGCGTTTTCAGCGTTGAGCAAGGAATCGCGGGAAATGCTGCTCAGCGGTTATAAGGATGAAATTACTGCCCATCCGCCCAGGCAGCGCGGTACGGGGTTTATGCTTACGAATGGCACAAACCTTGTCCCGGTGTCAGTTCCTAAAATTACCAATAGCGAAAAGTTACATCAGGCCATTTACAACGGCGTATGCCGATAGTTAAGGAGATACCCAAGCAATGAATACTATGAATGACCTTAAAACCCTCGCGGAGCAGACGCTTGCTCAAGGCTGCAACCTTACGTCCTGTGGTGAGGTAGATATTCAGGTCTACCAATCACTCGGGGGCCGTATGCTACTCAATCTTGACTGTGGGGGGCCGAAGGTTAACTCCGCCATCCGGATGGTTGAAAGTCCACCGGGGAAGTTTACTATTGCAGTTGCTCCCTCTGACGGTGGTTCTCTTGACTTCACGAACAAAAGGGTGTTCGCTATGGCAGAATCATTAGCGGCCCTTTATCAAACATTTCCCTATGAGCATAGGCCGCCGTGCATTCCTGCCCGGGTCAGGTGAAGAATCAACTCTTTGCTGTTGATTTCATACACAAGCAGCCAGTCCGGAGCTATGAAACATTCCCGGCACTCTTTGCAATTTTCAATCAAGGCATGGTCTTTATACTCTACAGAAAATTCCTTCCCGCCTGTCAGTATTCCAACAACAGTTTCCAGTAGCGATGGACGCTTGACAACCCGCGCAAAGATAATTATAATATAATTATGGGAACAATAAAATTTGAGTGGGGCGAACACAAGAACCAAATCAACCAGCAAAAGCACGGGGTTTCTTTCGATGAGGCAAAAACGGTATTCTATGATGAGTACGCTATTTTGTTCGATGACCCGGAGCACTCAGCAGAGGAGGACGGATTTTTAATCATCGGCACCACTGAAAGGGAACGCATTTGCATTGTCAGCCATTGCTACAGCGGCGCTGATGGAACAATCAGAATAATCTCCGCCAGAAAAGCAACCAAAAATGAGAAGAAAATCTATACTGCGTAACAGCGAGGTAAACAGCATGAGAGAAGAATACGATATTCAGAATCTGAACCCCAGGGCAAATCCCTATGCCGCTCAATTAAAGCGGCAAATCACAATCAACATCGACGGCAGCACGATCGACTACTTTAAAGCCCAGTCCGAAACCGTAGGCATCCCTTACCAAACGTTAATTAACCTGTATCTACGGGATTGCGCATCCAACAACAGGACGCTGAAAATGTCTTGGAATTAAGCGTGCGAGAATTTTTGTCCATGGACAAAGCCAGGAACGATCCTTAATTCTTCCCAGCGCACCGTGGAAAGAGCGGCGCTGATGGCTTCGTTCCCCGTATTGTACCTCCACCATAACGCGCAAATGCGAACCCTGTATATTATCCGAAATGCGTTTGCGATTGAAAGAAGGGTAGAGCCAGGGCCGCGAGGTCTTGGCTCTATCCTTACTTCTAAGGTAGACAACTACTGGCGCTGCTCATAAAAATCACCATGCCGGGGCAGCACCCAGCACAAGTAGGGATGAAAAAGCTACCGCAAAACTTGTTTTTTTCACACTAAGCTTCCCGTTTGGCCGAAATGCTATGCTCCAAACATTTCAACCAATATAGTACTGACCTTTTCTGCGCCCTTCGCGCTCAGGTGATCCGTGTCCATGAAATCTGTCGGGTCAAACAGCTCACCCGCTTGGTTGAAATCTACATAGTGGATATCCTCTGGCACAGCGTCCAGCAGTTCCAGCACCCCAGCTTTCATCTCAGGCAGGATGAAGCGGTTATACTCCGCCGAAAACGGGGTGATCACTACGATAGGCTGCACATCGTGGGCATACAAGAAACGGACAAACTTTTTCAGAATTTCTTTGTTTTCTCCAAGGCTTTCCTTGTACTGGAATATTTTATTGTGATCTTTCGCCCGCACCTGACCCATAGCTAAACGTTCTGACTGCGACACCTCTGCCCAAACACGGCCTTTCAAATCAAACAGCGTGCCTCTGGGCCGAATCTCCGAATAGTACGTGCCATATTCCAGCAGCTTTTGCGCCGCCGCCTGTTCGCAAAGGGCCCTTATGGGATCGGGGATGTCCCCGATCCCATCCCATAGATTCCTATGGGATGGGCAATCCCAGTTGTGCGCGTCCCGGAAAATCGGGTAATAGATATTGGCGATCACCGTCTCCCGGGACACCTTGCTTCGGGAGAGATCCTGATAGGCGATGTAGTAGCCCATGACGATGAAGCAGCGGGCAAACCGGCCCGTTTCCGCTTTTTCCAACACATAGCGGGCGCACTGGAAATCGTAATAGATATCCTGGGAGTGCATGGAGCAGTTGAAGGCACTATTCCAGCAATTCTCCTGAATACCATTAAGGGCGTGGGAGGAGCCGGTGATCAGCGTGGAGCCGGAAACCGTTGCGCCCACCGCCTGCTCCAGCATGGTGCGCAGCCAAAGGTAGTCGTAGTTGCGGGAGAAAAACCGGGTGGCCAGCTCTGACAAAAGCCATTGTTCATTCTGATCCATTTTGTTCCCTCCAATGGGCATAGCCCGGCGGCGATGCTTTACATCCCGTCAGCTCCGGGGCGATGTATCCAAATAGGTAAAGGGCGTACCCAGCTCGGCAAGCAGGTTCAGGTCAAGGTTCACGATTTTCGTGTTCGCGATGAAATCGGAATCGTTGTGGAAACTTGTGAAACCGCTCTGCCCCCGACGATAGTTTGGAATGGGCAAAATGCGCACGCCCAGAGGCTTATTCAATCTGCAAGAGATCCCGGCCACATCCAAAAGAATCGCAGACAATTCCTCGTCCTTGATTTTCCCGTAAACGGGAACCATATCAACGCCACAGCCGCACATGGTGGACAGCGCAATCACCTGATCCAGTGTAACGCCGCGCTTATTATTGATGGAGCACAGCTCTAAATCCTCAAGCAGTGAATACATAACGCCGGAAAAACCAACAGATTTGAAACGCGAAGCCAAATGCTTTAGAATATTGGTAAGGAAGCTTGTTGCAAACAGTGTCCCCGTGCGACCGAAATCATAGATTCCTAAACGGTTGAGAATCGTTATGATGCTCCCGTTTTCATCAATGATGGGGGCAAGGGAAAAATCAAAGCCGTGAAAGGCAATCCCCTCTCGTTCTGCAAGCATTAGGGCTAACTTGTCAATATGTTCGATTTGTGGGATAATTTTCGAAAGGACGGCGTTTCGGAATTCTATCAGACTTTTCCCCTGTGTTTGGACGCAGATTTCATTGATTTCCTGGGTCAGCTCCAGCGCTATGGAAAAGCCCATTTCCCCAGAAGAATATGTGAATGGGAAAAACGGGCCATTGGGCTGCACATTGACGGATACCCCCAGCCGGAAGTTATCCTGCCCGTTGGCGCTCAGCACGGATGTTTTGCGTATCAGATCCGCGCACCGTTCTAATGTTGGCGGATAGATTTCCCCGTTCGTGATACCCAAAATATTAACAAACGCCCGCCTGTGCTCCGACAAAACGGAAAGGGCCGAGCCAAACAGCTCAACGGGTGCCGCGCTGTGATTTGGATCAATCGGAACATTAAACCAGCGAATGCTGGACATATCGCAGAGCGCAGACAGGGGCTTCAGGCTATCAATGTCTGCCCGCTCCGACAACGGGCACAGGCAGAGCCGCTGAGTTCGTATATCATAAAATGCCTTATCCCACAGCTGAGACAGTCTGGCGGCCTGATTAATATGCTCTTGCGTAACGCACATCGGAAAATGGTATGTAACGGATCGGATACCTATCATATTTTACCTCAGTTCCTCCAACGGAATCTGGATTGTCGGAATATCAAAAGGAAATTTGTGCTTTACTGTTTTATAGGGGTAAATGGATCCCTTTTTCAATACCTCTTTTTCCACACGCCTGCAGTCAATGCGAATTTCTTTGCGAAGCGACCATACCGCCACATCCTGGTAGTTAACAAAAATCGCCGGTAGGCGTACCAGTCCCAATCGTTTTGCTGACTCTAAACGGTGCTGGCCATCCAAGACAAGGTTTGTTCCGTTGGAAACAATAATGGGAACCGTCCAGATGCCTGAGCTGGTGATTTCCCGCAAAAGCGTTTCAACACGTTCTTCGCCGAACTCCTCAATCCCGTGCAGTTGGGATACCTCCGCAAGCCCAACTTCCATGTCCCCGCGTTTCGCATCTACATCGGTGCTCTGTACCTGGTAATATTCCTCCGGTTTGTTGAAGGTATAGAACTGATACGGCGTGATATCTGCCTCCCAGCAGGGCAATAAGCGAAGGTTTTCAATCCATGCGGTCAGGAAATACTGTTTCAGCGAGGTCTTCGCATATTTGTTGACGAGGGCGCGAAACAATTCCAACTCGCCATTTCCCACACGCATAACCCCTGTTAGTTTGGAATAGAGTCTATACCGCTCATTGTAGGCAGATACGATTCGAATATCTGTTATCTGCCCGTATTTGTTTGACTTGAGAATCCCACCATACTGGGATTCAATAAACGGCCCTCTAGTAAACCATACGGATTTCCCTTCAAAATCTGACCCAAGCACGTACTTGACTAATGCGTCTTCCATAATGGTGTCCGCTTCAAAAATTGCGACTGGGCCATCCACCTTTGAAATGGCCATGCTCAAGGAAAGAATATTGACATCCTCCTCGTAGAATTTATTTTCCACAGTGGTAACAATCGGATCATCGCGAAATAATGTTTCAATTTTATTTGCGCAGTAGCCGGTCACAATGTAAATCTTTTGGATGCCGTTGTCCTCAATTTGGCGGACCAAGCGCTCCAAGACACGCTCCCCTTTATAGGGCAGCAGGCATTTGGGTTCCCTGCGGCTCAGTTTTTCCATTCTGCGGCTTCGCCCCGCCGCCAGGATAATGGCTTGCTTCACTTCGTTTAAGGCACTCATTGATCAGTTCACCCCAGCGTTTTCATTTGATGATGGATTTGATGTGATCGATTGCCGAATCCAGCGGATCCCACAGCACCTTCCCCGTTTCCAGCTCACACGCGGGCAGCAGAACGGGGAATTCCGTACACCCCAAAATGACGTTCTCAAACGGGATTTCCATACAGAACCTGCGGAATCGCTCCTTTTCATCCGGCCCTGCCTGGTTTTGCTTTACCGCCTCAATGAATTCCCGCAGCAGGGCCCAGTCAGAGGAGCCGGGGGCATCTAAGCGTATCCCATATCGGTCAAAGGATTGCTGGTAGACGTTGGATTGAAGCGTTCCCTCCGAGGCAATTAAATAGGCGGACTGTATTCCCCGCTCGCGAAAGCGGCGAGCAAGGGTATCAATGATATGAATCGTTTTTCCCTCCGCCTCCGGCACCCGCCGGAATACGTCCGGCACAAACACGTGACTGGTGTTACAGGCAAAGATAAGGTGATCCGCTCCGCAGGCCAGCAGCCCCCGCGCCGCGCCGGCTAGTTCATTTACGATGGTGTCCGTTTCCTCCTGGTACAGGATCGCCCGCACTCGGGAGGGCATGGTACAGCGGTTGTCAATGATGATTCTTGGACGATCCCACTCCTTTTCGGCGGGGAAAGCGTCTAATATACGCCTGAAGAAGTCCAACGTGGCATAGGAACCCATCCCACCTACAATGCCAATCGTTTCCTTATATTTCACTACCTGCCTTCCCTCCATTCAGTTATATGGTTAACGTTTGAATATCGTACACCAACCGTTGGTTTCCGTCCGTTTACGTCCAACCTCTTCCGGCAAAAAGTACTGCTCAGATATGGTGAAGCCAGCCGCCAGCAACGGTTGAAACAAGGCAGAATATTCGTCTGTTGTGCGGTAAATTGCGTCATACGTGGACTGTAACGCCTCGGAATAGAATCCGTCCAGTGTCAGCCGCTCAACCATGGCAGCGGTTTCCTTGACGCAAATCGTGCAGTGAGGCAGGGCAAGCGCCGGCAGCCGCTCAAAGATATCCTTCAGCTCCTCGTCGTTGATATAGATACATACGCCGGACAGGATGACGCAGTCAAAAGCACCACCATAGAACGCAGGCTCTTTTCCTGCGGCTTCGGAAGCGGAAAGGTGGAAGAAGGCGCTCTTCTTAGCATAGTCCCCGCATACTTTTTCCGCCACTTTCAGCATTTCTTCGGAGAAATCAACCCCGCAGTAAGCTCCACAGTGGGGCAGGACGATTTTCGCCCAGCGCCCCATCCCACATCCCAATTCCAACACCCGGTTGTTCGAATTGATTTTCAGCTTTGGAAACAGAACATCTCTGTCATAATCGTATACTCTGGCAGCAATGGTTGTATCCTCATCACCAAGGGAAATAGCACCCCATCCCCTTTCCTCCGCCAGAGAAGCGCGCTTATTGTAAAAATCGCGGACGCATTCGGTATGAATGGACATCTTTTCTCCATAAACCCGATTTTCTCCCATGGTTCTCCTACCTTTCACAGCTTTTATCCAAAGCCGGGTGTATTTCTTCTTCGGACGTAATGCCGTCCTCCCGGTGAATGGCGTCCCACACCGTTTCACAAACACGCTTTCCGCAGCAGCCGTCCGCCAGGGGCAGATCCTGCGCTATTATTTCCTGTCTGACTGCCGCGTTGCGATCCTCACCCCGGCGTACCCGCTCCAAAAAGGCTAAGATTTCGTCCGCGCGTTCCCCGCGTTCCATCCAGCCGCATCTCACCAGCTCCTCCCCCGTTGTAGACGCGGACAGATTCTGGAACCACAAAAGAGGTTTATCCATCAGCAGATATTGCTGCATCATGGAGCTGTGGTCGGACACCTGGGCGTCAGAATGTGCAAAAGCCGGTTTGAAGGACACTTCACGGTCTATTACCATGTTGGGGGCGTCATCCACCATTCGCAATTGTTCCTGGAACTGCGCATACCGGTCGGGGGAGTATAGCCTGGTAATCGTTTCCGTCATCGGATGCGGCCTCCAAATGAGGGCGCAATCCTGTTGGGCAGAAAACCACGCAAAAATTTCGTCAAAAAACCGCAGGGAGGAGACATCGATATCGAACCAGGTGTTCCAGAGGAAGGTTTTCCTCCCTTGGACGCACTCCCAGCCCGCAGGAAGCGGAATATTTTGTGTGCGGAGTGTAATAATCGGGTCAGTTTTTGGAACACCGATAACGATCATATTGCCCCCGCCGTGATGGGAGTGCTTGCGATAATATTTATAGTGCTTTTCATTAGAGCCCGCCACACGCCACGCCTTGTCATAAACCGGCATCTGGCACAGCGTCTGCGGGTAATCTTTTAATACAATGCTGGGGAGGAAATAGGGCAGATATACCAGCCTGGTGTGCTTCGCGATATTCTCCGGCCAGAACTGCTCCAGCGTACAGCTCTCATAGGGCTGGCTGATAAACGCCAACTCCGGGCAGTCCTGCTCAATGTCGTACTCATCATACCCCAAGGACGGGATGCCCATGGGGGTGAGGAAATCCTTGTAAATGATCTCCTGCTCCCGCTTCCCATTTCGCTGTACCACCCGGCCCACCGGGGTTCGCACCACCACTGGGTCGAACCGGGGATCGTCCCGCATATACTCGTAGACACTCTCCATGGCGTCCCACTTCTCGCCCAGCTCGGCGAAAAATACGGCCCGAACTTGGTAGGACACCTGGCCGGGCAGCTCCCGCACAAATTGCTCCAGCCGCTCATCCAGCGTCTCCACGCCGCTCTCCCACAGCGCCTTGATTTCCGCCAACCGCGCCAGCGGGGTCTCGGTGCGCAGGTCGCCGCGGTGCCGCTCCAGCACTTCCCGGATCTGCGCCAGCATCTGCCGTCCGTTTTCCAGCAGTTCCGTCTGCAGTCCACCTTTGGGGGCAGTCCGCAGATACTGTGCGGCCTCTAATAATGTCCGGCCCATTTTTGTGATATAGACCAGCATAGAATATCTCATCTTGCGCCGCCTCCTTATTGCAGTTGCCCGCCCCACACCAAAGCCGGTACCCCCTCAATCAGATGCGCCACCTTCTGATACGTCTCGCTCTGTTTTAACGCCGCCACCGCCGGATCATTGGGATCAAAGCGGGCCAGGATTATCCGCACCTGATCCGCTAGCGTTTTCAGCTCCGGCGGCGTCAGGAGCTGTTGAACCTCCGCTGTGTGCTCCGCCAGGAAATCCACCATGTCCTTCACGCCTTCGCAGACGTCCAACCCAGCCCGCAGCAGCCGAATGTATTCCACTGCGTCTCCCCGCTCCAGCGCTTCAAACGCCTGGGCGCAGTACCAGCCGAAGCGGCGCATAGGCGGCAGGACAAACAGCCTGCCCTCCTGCAGCACCTCTGCGGCGTAACACCGGGGCAGGAATTCCCGCTCCGTCCGGGCGAAGGCCCGGGCCAGGGCCATCCCCTGCTCCTCGTCCTGGTCCTTCGCGCTCCACGGGTACGCCCGCACAGCCGCCATCACCAGCGACCGCGCCCAAACCATCCCCTGCCAGTCCTCCGAATCTACCCGCCCGGCGGTTTCCAGGGCCAGCGGCAAAAACCGCCCCTTGTCCTGCGCCAGTCGGACTGACAGGCCATCCATTTCCTCAATATGCAGGGGCTTGCCTTGGAGCGGGAAGCGCGCCCCGCACTCCAGGGCGTGGGCCAACGCCTGAATCGGCGTTTCCTCCCAGCGATCCACAGCGCCCAGCTTTTGCTCCAGCGCGTCCGAATCCGTCTCCTCTAGGATCGCGGCGGCATTACCCAGGCCGCATTTGCCTGCCAGCGGGAGAAACGCCCTATAAGCGGGAAAGGTGAATTTCGGGTTGTACCGCTCTGACTGGCGGTACTCGTGTGTGAATACCGCCGCGCCCGCCTTGATAAATACACCTTTCCGCTGTTCCGCCCTTTCCCGGTCAGGGGTCCGCTCGCACAGCCGCTCCCAAAACCGCACAATATCCCCATTGATATCCATGCCAAACTCCTGGCGCAGGCGGTAGAAATTGCTCACACAGTCCCCGATCTGCTTATCATTCATTTCAACGGGGTCGAGCCGTTCCATCAGTTGGACGCATTTTTCCGGCTGGTCCTCATGGAGGTAGCCGGACGCCAGCACGGTGGCCACGCTGAGGCGGCTGTGGGTATCGGTTTTGTCCAGGGACGTGGCTAACAAATCGGCCAAATCGAAATTTGACGCGTGATAATCCTCCACCCCTTGGAGATACTGCTCCCCCCAGCGGATAGCCTGGGCGTAGTCGTCCGCGTTCCAGTAATGCCCAAAGGCAAAGTAGGCAATCTCAACCCGGACGAAAATGGACTTGGGGAACAGATCCTCCGCCTGGACAATCCAATCCTCCAATTCCGAAAAATCATCCCGTATCGCCATGCGCACCGCATAGCAGTAAATGGGCGGGCCGAACAGCTCCCACTGGGACCATTTTTCGGCCACCCCGGTCAGAGCCCGTCGCAGATAACCCTCCTGCTCCGGCGTGTTGGCGCTGGACTCCACGCACTGATTCAAGATAATCAGGTTATCCGGGTCTTCCTCCAGCTGCTTGCGCAGCAATGCCATGTTGCGCGCCTGCTTCTCCTGCAGCTTTTCCTGATTTTGGTATACATACCCATCGTGGTGGAACACTGCCCCCCGAATCATCATGGTTCTAAGATCACCCTTATAGGGCCAGTGCTCATGCACCGCGCCCTCGTAACGCAGGCCCGTGGACATCCGCAACAGGCGGGTGGCGAGGAAATCGGAATATGAGCCGCCCTTGTCCAATTGCACAGTGTCATAATTTCGGATGATGACGGAGGCAAAATCAAACTCCTGATCCGTGGTCAGGAACGCCACATAGCCCTCAATATTCCCGTCTACCCACTCGTCGCAGTCGATGGTCATATACCATTTGCCGGAACAGCGTTCCATCACCGCGTTGCGGGCGGCGGCAAAGTCGTTGATCCAGGGGAAGTCGATGATTATATCGGCGTACCGCTCCGCCACGGCCCGACTGCCGTCCGTAGCCCCGGTGTCGGCCATCACCACCTCGCAGGGAACGGCGTCCCGCAGGGGCTGGAGGGATTTCAGGCACCGCTCCAGACAGCGGATCTCGTTTTTGAAAATGATGCCGATGGACAGCAGGGGCTTTGTCATAGCTGATCTCTCCTTTTCGTGCTGGGGCGTATGGGAAAAACGCCTCAGGCGGCTTTCCCATACGCCTCATAAAAACGGGGGCGGGCAAAAGCCCGCCCCCGTTTTTTGCGTTGGGCTGATGGTACTCAGGGGATTTCCGCAATCTCTTACTGGAGGAGCTGGAGCACGCCCTGGGGCACCTGGTTGGCCTGGGCCAGCATGGCCTGGGCGGACTGGATCAGGATGTTGTTCTTGGTGTAGGCCATCATTTCCTCGGCCACATCCACGTCGCGGATGGTGGACTCGGCGTCCTGGATGTTCTCGGTCATGACGGACAGGTTGTTGATGGTGTGGTCCAAACGGTTCTGGGTGGCGCCCAGGGTGCCGCGCACGTCGGACACCTTGTTGATGGCGGCCTTGATGGCGTCCACCGCGGTGGCAGCGCTGGCCTGGTCGGCGATGCTGATGTCGGCGATGCCCAGGGAGTCGGTGTGCATATCGCCCAGGCTCACCTTCAGCTGGTTGTAGCTGTCTGCGGTGTCGCCGATTTGGAGGGTCAGGCCGCGGCCGTTGCCCTTGGCGGCCTTCACCTCGGTGACGGTGAACTTGCCGGTCTGGATCTGCTTCTGGATGCCCTCCTCGGTGGTCAGGTCGGCGTCGCCGTCATAGGTGCTCTTCTCCTGGAAGGTCAGCACACCGTTCGTGGTGCCGGCAGCCACACCCTCATGGCCCACGGTGAACATCTTGTTGTCCTTGGCGGCCACGGTCAGGCGGGCCAGGGCCTCGGACAGGGCGTTGCCACTGGGCGCGGCGCTGTCCAGCAGATCGCCGTCATCGTTGACGATGTCGCTGATGTCCACCAGCTTAAAGTTTTCACCGGCGGCGCGCACGGCGTCAATCGTCTCCTGCTTGCTGGCAAACACATAGGTGGTGTCGCCCACGGTGATGGCCTTGCCGTCGGTGATATCGCCTGCGGTGAGCCCGGTCTTGAGCTCCGTGTTGGCCAGGATCTTATCGGTCTTGGGGCCGCCCTCCACGATGGTCTGGGTGGCCAGGTTGACCGTACCGGTCTGCGCGGCCTTGGCATCAGTGTTTTCGACTGCCACATTAAAGTTACCGGTGAAGCTGGCGGCCTTGGTGGAATTGTTCTTGAGCGCCTCGAAGGACTTGTCGCTCATGGTGAAGACCAGCTTGGTGCCATCGGACGTCACATCATAGGTGACGCCGCTAATCTTGACCTCGCTGTGGGCCTTGGCGATGGCCTTGGCCAAATCCTCGCCGCCCAGCGCCTCATCCTTTTTCAGCGCTGCGGTGAGGGCAACGCCGCCCACCGTAATGCCGGCGCCCTTATTAACAGCAGCGTTGGAAACAAAGGAGATGTTGTTCAGCTCCACAGAGAAGCTGGTCTTGGTAGCTTCCCGGCCGTCCACGTGGACGATGGTGCTGGTGCCGGCCTTCGTGACAACCGTGGTGCCGCCGGTCCCCAGAATGGCCAGGTCGGCCTTGCTGGAGATCTCATACTTGACGGAGTTTGCCTCCATGGTGCCGTCAAACAGCTTAATGCCGTTGAAGTTGGAGCTGTCGGCGATGCGGTTGATCTCGGAGCGCAGTTGGTTCAGCTCCTTCTGCATCTGGGCCCGGTCGGTGGTGTTGTCGTAGGTGCCGTTGGCGGACTGGGTGGCCAGCTCCACCATACGGTTGAGCATATCATGCACCTCGGTCAGGGCGCCCTCAGCGGTCTGCACCAGGGAGATGCCGTCCTTGGCGTTCTTCTGGGCGGTCTCCAAGCCGGTGATCTGGGCACGCATCTTCTCGCTGATAGCCAGACCGGCGGCGTCATCGCCTGCGCGGTTGATCTTGTAGCCGCTGGACAGCTTCTCCAGGTTGGACTTCATAGCGGACACGTTGTTGGTGTAGTTGCGGTAGGCGTTCATGGCCATTATGTTGTGTTGGATCCTCATTTTATAGTCCTCCTATAAATAAAATGATTGCTGGGGTTCCTCCGCTGTGCTTCACCTTAATCCCTGGATCCGTCACAACGGGGGGTGCGCCTCGCGTGTTTTCCGTGGCCTTTGGAATGTTAGCTCGGCGCGGTATTTCAACCGGCTCGTCAGCCGGAAGAAACCAAATTCATTTTGGGGCGTAGAGCGTCTCGTTGGACGCGAATTCCGGCGGGAACAGGAAGTCAAGCTGGCGGCGCAGATCCTTGACCCGGTCATCCCCGCCGTCCATCTGGCTGAGCAGCCGCCGCATGGCAATCAGCGCCTGGGATTTGTTCCGGTTCCAGGACAGCCCCGGGCCGGATGGAACCGGGCGGGCCGTTTTCATGACGCACTCCGGGCGCTCTGCGCCGTTGCGTTCCAATACCTCGCCCCGCACAACGGGCACTTCTCTGGGGGCCTCCACCATCAGCTTGCAGCGGTTGCCGGAAACGTCGTTCAACTGGACGATCACGCTGTCGCCGATGGTCATGTATTCTCCTGTTTTGAGTTGCAGGAACAGCATGGCAAACTCCTTTCGCCTGCTTTTCATCGTCATAATATTTTGGACACCCTTGCGGGTTTTGGGTGTGCGCACACACCCTCTCGTTTCCCACTCTGCGGCTTGAAACGCTGAGTGAAAAGCAAACGGCAGCCGATTGCGTTTCACTCAACGCTCCCAGCCGGAACTATGGGCGTTCACCGCTGTCCCGGGCGGTATAGCTGGGGCATTTATCAGTTACGCGCTCTCGCGCAGTTCCTGCTGATTGAAATACTGTTCAAGACCCAGGGCCTTGATGTTTTTCGCGGCGTTGACTTCCTTTTGATGTACCGTGCCGCATTTGGGGCAAGCCCAGGTTTTTGCCTTGAGCGGAACCTCGTCCCGCACCAGGCCGCACACCGAACAGGTACGGGTGGTGGGCTGGTAACGATCCACCTGGATTAGCTGCTTGCCCTGCCGTTCCAGCTTGTACCGCAGGCACTCCCGGAACATACCGAACCCGGAATCCAGCATATTTCCCCGTTTCACCCCTCTGGACAGCTCCGACAAGTCGTCGGCCCGCACACACACAGCGTCCCAGCCGTTGGCTATCCGGCTGGATTCCTTGTGGATAAAGTCGCGCCGCTGGTTGGCGATGTGTTCATGGAGCTGGCGGTATTTTTGGACTGCTTCGTTATAGTTGTTGGACCCAGGCTGCATCCGGTTGAGCCGCCGCTGGAGCTTCGCCAGCTTTTCCTGGGACTGCTTCATCCATTGGGGGGCGTCGGCCATACCGCCGTTGTCCGCCACATAGAAGTGCTGCATGGAGTATTTCAGGCCTATCGTGGTGTCAACCGTTGGCACAACAGGCTCCGGCTCTTTTACGGCGTACTCATAGAGAATGTAGGCGTAATATTTGCCCGATTTTGTTTTCTCCACCGTCACCCGCTTCAGCTTCCATCCATTCCGGGGGCGGCGGGGGAATTTCGCGGGAATGATACCAGCCTTGGTCATGCGGAGTCCATTTTTCGTGATGTAGATGGTGGGGCCGGATTCAAACTCATGGTTGCAGGCGGTAAAAGAATCCCGGTCAGTCTTTTTCTTCTTGAAATTGGGATAGCCAAAGGATTCCGGGCTTTTGAAAAACAGACGAAACGCCTGGGACAGCTTGTTGTGCTCCTGGATAAGCGCTTGGTTATCCACTTCCTTTAAAAAGGGGGCCTCGTTTTTGTACTTGGCCGGGGTGGGGATGAAGTGCTTATCGGTTTCGAGATAGAACCTCTGCTGGTCGGCCAGCATCCGGTTCCAGATGTAACGGCAGCATCCGAAGGTGTTTCCAAATAATTCAGCCTGGGCCGGAGTAGGATAAAGGCGGGCCTTGATGGTGCTGAATTGGGTCTGCATTTTATCGCCGGCGCTTTTGGGCCGTTTCCACGCCATTCTCCCGTCACATCCTTTCCGCTTCTAAGAAGGTGTACCTTTTTAGAACGGAAAAATTTTCAGAAAAAATCTCCGGGAGGGCTTAATATTCCAAGCAAATCTGCCGAATAAATGGGTGTAAACAATCAGCCCCTCATTCTAAAAAGGTACACTTTTTTAGAATGAGGAGCGTTATTTTTTGTCCACCTTTTCGAACTCAACGGCCTTTGCGTAGAAGGAGGAAACGGGCATGGCACAAGCGTCCGCAGCCTCCTTGAGCGTGATTTTCTTGCCACGCCAGTCCTTATGCACTTGATAGAAGTTTCCAGGCAGGGGCTTGGGCGGCCTGCCAAATTTTACACCGCGTGCTTTTGCCGCCGCGATCCCTTCCGCTTGACGCTGCCGGATATTGACGCGCTCATTCTCCGCTACGAAAGACAGCACCTGGAGCACGATGTCACTAAGAAACGTGCCCATCAGATCCTTGCCGCGCCGGGTGTCCAGCAGCGGCATATCCAGCACCACGATGTCGATGCCCTTCTCCTTGGTCAGAATACGCCACTGCTCCAGAATCTCCCTGTAGTTGCGGCCCAGGCGGTCAATGCTCTTGATATAAAGCAAATCTTCCGGCTTCAACCGGCGCACCAGCTTTTTATACTGGGGCCGCTGAAAGTCTTTCCCCGACTGCTTTTCCACAAAAAGGTTTTTCTCTGGAATGGGCAGCTCCCGCATGGCGACCAGCTGACGGTCTTCGTTCTGATCTGTGGTACTGACCCGGATGTAGCCATATGTAGATGGTATATTAATCGACTCCTTTCTCTTTTGGTAGATAATACCACAGCCGGCAAAACCCGCGCCATGTGCATCGTGTGTTGTGCGGCGAACGGCGTGCTCACATTGGGCTGGCACTCAACCTGGACAGGCAGTTCAGACGGCACGCGGATGGCCTGTCCGCCGCCAGCGGGGTATGACGAACGGTGAGCGGCAAGCCTTGAGCAATGTGCAATGTGCGATGTGCAGGGAGGGGCGGGCGTCCATTCGGACGCCCGCCCCCCTAAAAGTCGTTCTGTTCATCGCTTCTGCTGCCGCAAAACCTCCTCACAGAACCCCTCCGAACCGCCCTTTCCCCATGGCAGATTTGTTCATCTTTTCGGCGCATGCCACGGCATTCCGAAGCATTGTGTAAACTGACAGCGCCGAGAGACACCAATGAAATCATGAGCGGGGCGACCTCTCTTGTTCTCCCCGTGAAGGCGTCGACCACCATCTTCCAGGGCTCCATCGTCGTGATCGACGCGGACGGCTTCGCCGTCCCCGGCAAGAAGGCGGCGGGCCGGGCTGAGGAAACCGTCGAGAACAGCGGCAAGGACGGCGAGGCCGTCGTCCGGGCGAAGCGGGGCGTCTTCGTGTTCGACAACACCTCCACCGCCGCGAACAAGCTCGCCGCCGCCGACATCCTGGGCCCGTGCTACCACCAACTATGGTGACATCCCGAGTATGACGGGCAGCATGGCAAACTACAGCTTTGGAAACACGCCCGATGCAGCTGAGAACTGCCTTCAATGGCACAAGATCAAGGACGGAGACAAAACCATTCTTATTTGTGACCGGCTCATTCTGGTTAACGTTTCATGGGAAGACCTCAATGGGCAAGGCTATATCACAGGGAAAACCGTCACAATTGACGGCACAAAATATAAGTGCCGCGTTCTCAAGGGCGGAAGCAGTTTTCGCACCGGTACTGATCCCACTTCGGGCGGAACGCCTGCAAATAATGAGTGGGACAGATTTATAACCTGCGAAGAAGGCGTTTCCGGGCTTCCTGCGCCAAGGGGCCAAGACCTATATCAAAACGCTAGTACGGTTGACATCTATGGACACAGGACAGGTGCACATAACCAATTTTGGAATTGGTTCGCAGCGTTTTCCTGGTGTCAGGAAACGTACGACAAAAGTAAGGATGAGCGGGCGGTGCGAGGGAGTGGCACGGCTCGCGTCTGGTCATCCTATGCTGCGAACACGCAGCATCCGGCAGTTGGATTTCGGCCCGTTTTGGAAGTCCTGAACACCGCCCCCAGCGTGCCCAGCTCCATCACCGTCCCCGGCCAGATCAACGGCGGCAGCACCGTCACCATCTCCTGGGGAACCTCTACCGACGGGGAGGACAACCTGGAGGGCTATAAGGCGGAGCGCAGTGTGGACGGCGGCTCCACCTGGGCACAGATTTATCAGGGCAGCAGCACCAGCGCCACCAACACCGTGCCCTTCGGCGCCGAGAGCGTCATGTACCGGGTCAAGGCCTACGACGCCGAGGGGTTGGAGTCCGGCTGGAAGACCAGCGGGCAGGTCACGGTGATCAACAACACCGCCCCCACGGTGCCCGGTTTTATCACCGTGCCCGAGGCCGTGCAGGGCGGCCAAACCCTGGTTGTGTCCTGGGGCGCGTCCTCCGACGGGGAGAACAATCTGGCCGGGTACAGCCTGGAGCGGCAGGTGGACGGCGGGGCATGGGAGGCGGTCTATTCCGGAGACCAGCTGAGCTTCACCGACCAGATCACCAAGGGCTGGCTGTCCGTGGCCTACCGGGTGCGGGCCTTTGACACCGCCAGCGCCTACAGCGGCTTCGCCGTCTCCGAGGTGCGGGAGGTCAACAACAACACGCCCCCGGCCATTACCTGCGAGGCCCCCGCCAACACCGACCTGGGGGTGAAGTCGGAGGGCTTCGAAATCCCCTATACCGTGTCGGACGAGGAGGGGGACGCGGTCACCGTCACCGAGCTGGTGGACGGCGGAACCCTGCGCACCTTCGCCGTGGAGCTGGGGGCGGAAAACAGCTTCCAGCTTACCGGGACGGACTTCATGAAGCTGCTCAACGGGCGGCACACCCTGTCCATCACCGCCGCGGACAGCGCCTCCAGCGCGGCGCACAGCCTGAGCTTCACCAAGTCCGTCACGGCGGCCTCTGTCACCCTGGCCGCGCCCATGGAGGCGGACGGGACCATCAAGGTGTGCGTGCTGTCGGTGAGCGGCTTCATCCCGGCGGACGCGGATTTCACCGTAAAGGTGACCAACAACGCCCTGGACGAGGTCCCGGTGTGGGAGGACTGCACCGCCGCCGTCAAGGCCGGGGGTAACCACGCGTTTGAGAACGAGACCGCCGCCAACGGCTTCGCGTTCAACTTCCGGCTGAACGTCAGCCGGGGGGCCGGCGGTGCGGGCGGCTACATCACATCGGTACAAGGGGGGTTCCAATAATGGGCTTGCACATCATCAGACAAGACAGTGTGAAGGATCGGAAGAAGGTAACCATGGAGGAGCTCCAGGCGGAGAACAAGCGGCTTCTCCTCCGCGTGAAGGCGCTGGAGGATCAGGCCAGCGCCGCCCAGGAGTCCGACCAGGTGCTGGACGTGTTGCTGGGAGGGGGTGAGGCATGATGGACAAGCTGAAGGCGGCGGCGCAGTTCCGGCGGGCGCTGCAGCTGTTTGCCGCGTCGCTGGACGAGGGACGGGCGCTGGAGATCGCGGGCGTCTACCCCGCCTGGGAGGCCGGACGGGCGTATGCCGTGGGGGAGTATCTGGCCTACGGCGTCAACGGCGTGGGCGACCCCCAGCTGTACAAGGTAGCCCAGGCCCACACCAGCCAGGAGGACTGGAGGCCCGACGCCCTGCCGGCGCTGTACACGCCCGTGGGGCTGACGGCCGACGGTTATCGGAATGAAATTTCCGGCCATGCCATCGTGGTACTGGAAAAGACAGACGAGTACGTCAAGGTCACTGAAAGCGGAG
>X363_Desmarests_Spiny_Pocket_Mouse__coassemble_457_pt1 | contig 25483 bp, 17 predicted proteins | sample X363_Desmarests_Spiny_Pocket_Mouse__metabat2_low_PE_031 | metagenome-assembled genome bin X363_Desmarests_Spiny_Pocket_Mouse | reverse complement strand
TTTGCTGCTCAACTTTTCGAGCCCTTTTGCTCGGGTTCTATTTTAGCGAAAACACTCGTCCGTCTTGCGCAGAACATAGCGGAAATAGTTGACCAGGTGGAGGGAATATTCCTGGATGGTGTCGAACTTTTTCGACTGGGCCAGGGCGAAGATCATGTTGTAGGAATTGAGCAGCATATGGGGATTGACCTGGAGACGCAGGTTGTCCAGTTCCGCCTTGACCATCTTGATGTCTTTCTCCTTGGAACGCTGAACCTCCGCCGCAGCGGCATCAAAAGACTCAAACAGGTACAGCATCTCATCGGCGTAACCGTCATTGTGCTCGTCGATTCGGTAGCCCTCGTTTCCGTGGAGCATTTCCTGAAGCGCGTGCGTCAGCCGCTCAACCGGTTCCAGTACGTCCTTTTTCAGCACAAACCAAATGAGCGGGAGCAGCAAGAGACACAGTCCGGCAATCAGCAGAAGCACCCAGTCCAATGCGGGTATGCTTGCCAGCATAATTGTCCACGGATAAAAAACCGACACAGAGAGGGGAATGGCGCACCCTTCCCACACGATGCTGTCCATCAGGCGGCTTGGCTGTCCTGATGAGGGGATATCTTCAGCTGCCGTTTGAATAGAGCCATCGGCAAAATACTGGAATATACTTTGACCATTTTGAATATAGGTGATCACTTCATCCTCAAAGGCTTCAGAGAAAAGGCTTACAAGGCTTGCGGGAATGTCCACAACAAACCCTGCCCTGGCGTTTTGGTAGTTGTACTCACGGCGGATCAGTTCATGTCCATCCAGCGTGAGGCCCTCGAATCGTGCGGCAATATTTTCGGAGATATAATCGCGCATAAGCTCCAGCTCTTGGGGCTGATACAGTGTGTTCACGCCTCTTACCATACAGCGGTCATTGATGCGGTCCACCAGGTATACCGCGCCTTTCAGCCCTGTATGGGAGAAAAGCCGCTGGAGGTCGTTCATCATATCATAGGGGATCAGCTCATCGGAAAAACCGCCCTCGGCATTCAGTTCTGCCATGTATTCATTGACAAACTCCCCCGCGTAGTCCTCAATGCGGAGGATATCTGTCTCCATCCGGTTTAGATTGACTTCCATCTGGCGCTGGGCCTGTTCCTGCATATGGAGGAATGAGCTGTGGATGGTGACCATCGCAATCGTGATCATCACAAGACACAACGGGATCGTTGTCACCAGGATGACTGCCATGATTCGATAGGCGAGGTTTCCCTTGCACTTTTGAAAAAAACCTTTCTTATCATCCATAACGGTCCCCTCCTCTGTAAGGCCATTGTACCATAGCAGTCGGCAAAGCGCAAAGGGCTTCCGTTGTCGCGGAAACCCTTTGCGTGGAATCTTATCCTTTGATGCCGCCGGCCAGAACCCCCTTTTCCAGTTTGTCCTGGAAGAAGGGAAATGCCACAACAATGGGGAGCGTCGCCGCAACGATGACACAGAATTGAATCAGGTAACGGCTGTAATCCGGGTTGGCGGTGTTCAAGAAATTCTGGTTGTCAGCGATGATCTGCTGGATCCACAGCTGGAGGGGCCAGAGGTTCTTCTTGTTGGAAACATAGATGGACGCCGGCAGCCACGAGTTCCAAGCACCCACCACGGTATTGAGGATGATCACGTAGCCCAGGTTCATTGCCTGGGGCAGGGCCACATTGAACAGGGTGCGTATGTGCCCCGCGCCGTCAAGGGTAGCCGCCTCATACATCTCCTTGGGAACGCTGTTGAACGCGTTCATCATCATAATCATATACATGGCGTTGGTGCAGCCAGGGATGATGAGCGCCCAGCGGGTGCCCACCCAGCCCAAGGCACGGATGACCATGTAGGTGGGAACCATGCCGCCGCTAAACAGCATCGTAAACATAATGAGCGCCGTCACAATGGGCTTCATCTTGGTTTTACGGCTGAGGGCGTAGCCGGTAATCGTCGCCAGGAAAAAGCCGCATACGGTGGTGCCAACCGTGTAGATGATGGAGTTGAAAAAGCCCTGCACAATACCGCTGTTCTGGAAGATCAGCTTGTAACCGTCCAGGTTGAACCCACCCACCGGCCACAGCACCAGCCCCTCATGGGCCATCAATGTCTTGCCGTCGGACAGGGAGGACATGAGCACGTGCCACATGGGAATCACGGAGGCCAGCGCCACCAGGGCACACACCGCATAGACGATGACGTCAACCACGCGGTCGGCGGGGGTCGGGCTCTCCACCATTGAGCCATCGCCGTGACGACGCTTTATTCTTTTGACTTTATCCACGTTCTTCCCCTCCTTAGAACAGCGATGTGTCACTGAGCTTCTTGGACAGCTTATTAGAAACGATCAGCAGCACCGTACCCACAATAGACTGGAACAGGCCGGACGCGGCGGAGAGCGAATAGTTTGTGATGCCGCCGCCGAAAGCCATGCGGTAGGTGTAGGTATAGACCGTATCCGCCACATTGTAGGTAGAGGGCATATACAGCAGCAGGATGCTGTCGAAGCCCGTGGAGAAGCTCAAGCCGATGTTCAGCACCAGCATCATCATGATCATGGGCAGGATGTTGGGCAGCGTGATCTTGGTCAGCCGCTGGAGCCGGGTGGCCCCGTCGATGGCGGCGGCTTCGTGTAGGTCGCCGCTGACCTGTGAAATTGCCGCCACGTACATGATAGAACCCCAGCCCACAGTCTGCCATATGCCCATGAACAAATAAAGGAACCAGAATACTGGGACCTGGTTGTTGGCAAACCAGTTTTGGTTTTCAAATCCAAAGCGGGCCAGGAGCAGCGTCAGCGGCCCATCCTTATCTAAAAACTGGAGGAACAGGCTGGCCACCACCACCGCTGCCACAAAGTTGGGGAGGTAGGACATGGTCTGCACCGTGCGCTTGAACACCTTGTGGTGCAGCAAACTCAGGAACAGCGCGAACAGGATGGGGGCGGCAAAGCCCAGCGTGCCCTTGATGAGGGCGATGGCCACCGTGTTGCGCAAGGCTCCCAGGAATTCTTCGCCGGTAAACAGGTCGATAAAATTCTTCAGGCCCACCCACGGACTGCCAAAATAGCCGTCCATGACGTTGTAATCTTCAAAGGCCATGATGATGCCGAACATGGGGATGTAATGGAGGACGATCTCATATAACAATACTGGGATGAACAGAACATAGACCGCCCAGTTTTTCTTGAAATCGAAGGCCCAGGAATTCTTGTTGAGGATCCGCCCGGGCTTCTCTTTTTTTGGTTTTGCCATTGCGACATCAGCCGCCACTGTAATCACCTGCCAATTTTCGTATTTCTCATCCCCGCCTTTCGGCGGGGATGAGAAATTTTATCAAAGCTTCTTTATGCGAAAGGATATGCGTCCACATAGGGCTGATAGATGTCGATTGCTCTCTGATAGTTATACTTTTGCAGGCTCTTACACCAGCTGCCCCAGTCGGCTTCGCTGTGGATGTCTTTCTCGCCGGTGATGAACCCGGCGGCGTTGTTAGTCTCATACTCCAGGATGCGGGAACGGATCTCATCGGTGGCGCTGCTGTCCGCAGCGGTCATCATATTGGTGGTGATGCTGCCCTGGAAGAAGCCGGTGTTGGGGTATTGGCTCCAGCGGTCAAGGGATGCCTGATAGGAGGGGGCAAGTCCCAAATCTACATTCTTCTCTAACTGAAGGCCGGGGGCTTTGAAGAAAGACACCGCCATTTGGAGTCCGCCGGGATCGCTGGCAATGACGGGATCTTTGACGTAGCGTCCATCATCACCAATGTAGTACGCACCGTTGGCCAGATTATGATCCGTATAGAAGGAATTACCCGAAAATTCCGCTACTTGGTCGGCGGCGAGGCCCAGTTTCTTGATGAGAGCCCCATCTTCAGCGTAAAACTGATCCAGATAGGCGCACAGGGTGTCCAGATCCTTGTCCTTTGCGGCGGGGGTGATGAGAATACCGCCGCCAACCCGCTCGCCGCCCATCACACAGTCGGGCTGGACAAACTTACACTCATCGCTGCCGTAGATGTCATTGATGGGATAGGCGGCAGCGGCAACATAGATGCCCTCGGTATAGCTACCATCGTGCATATCCATGCGGCCGCCCAACTGGGCCTGCTGGCCGATGAACATGGGCACCTTTCCCTGCCGGACAGAGGTATCGTCGATGGAATAGAAGGCATCGCTGGTGCGCTGATAGAAGTCGGGATCCAGCCACCCCTTCTCATACCAGCTGTTCATACACTCCAAGTAGGTGCGGAAGGACTCTTTGTCACCGCCGAACTGCACCTTCCCGTCTGCGTCCTGATAGAACAGGCATACGCCGCCGCCAAAGCTGCTGAGCAGACCGCCGGACCAGGTGAAGCCGGGATAGTATAGGCTGACGCAATAGCTGTCGGTGATGCCGAGATCTTTCTGGGCCTTGGTGAAGATCTCGAACATCCACTCCCAGTCGGAGATATACAGGGGATCAGTTTCACCAGAGGGGAACACCACATCGTCCTCCCAGCTGTCCGGGTCATCGGGATTGGTGTAACCGCCGGTAAAGGCTGCGCCGGTGCTTGGGTTGGTGCCGTACTTGACGATCCAGTCCCGGCGGTACTGGTACCCTTGGAAAACGCTCTCCGGTTTATCGTACAGATTGCACAGGTTGTAATAGTGTTCTTCACCATCCACCACAAAGACGGCATTTTTCAAATATGCCGCTTCAGAATGAACCAACGCCACATAATTGGGCATATTCCGCTCCACGTACTCTGTGATGTCCAGTGCGTAGCCCTTCTCCACCATGACTGGGGGCGGGTCGGCAACCGCAGCGTCGATGATATCCGGCAGATCGCCGGAGGCTGTCATGGTAGTGTAGTTGTCCAGCTCCTTGCCAGCGGCCGGCTGCCAAAATTCCAGCGAGACCTTTTTGTTTTCAGGACCCCAGCCGTTTTGCAAGGTGTACTGCACAGCAGGATTTTCCTGGTATTCACTGTAGTACATGGAGTCTGCGCCGGAGTAGATCCACCAGGTGTAGGTCGTGTCGCTGCTGGCACTTCCGTCCCCGCCGCATCCGGTCAGCAACGCGGACATGACCATGGCGAACGCCAGGAGCAGTGCTAAGTACCTGTGCTTTTTCATCACTGTTTTCCTCCTCATTGTAATGCCGTTTGTTTGTTGATAAAGACAGTTTACCGTGTCCACTGGGAAAATGCTTTATCACATCCGACTGAAATTATCACAAATCCGGCAATCTGACCGAAATCACTCCACAATGATCCTGGCCCGATCCAGATTGAGCACCTGGGTGAACAGGGCACCCTTATCGCCGTTTCGGTTGGACGCGACCCGGCAGGCGGCAAAATAGGTTCCCGGCTTCGGATAACTGATAACGGCTTTGGAGCGGGCACAGTGGAGCCCATTCTCCTCATACTGCTCCGGCGTGAGAACCATGGGCCACATCTCCGCTTCCGGCATCGCGCCGGTTTCGGCCACGGGACACAGGCGTATCTCCGTGACCGTACCCGCGCCCTCTGGCACACGGGCGCAGACTTCCAGCGTGACGGCATTTCCCGCCTTGACTCGGGCACATTTGGCTCCGTTGACGGTGAGGGTCACCTCTGCCTGCATTCCGCCCCGGTGATGAATGTCCGAATCGAGATGAATCTGCCCGTCCTGACCCAAAGTGTACCCGGAGCGGGGCAGGGGTTCCACCCCCTTCTCCACCCAGTCCGCCAGGTCGATGAGCGCCTGCCGCAGCGCGCCCATGTAGTTGACCACCATGTAGTTTGCCCGGGCATCCGTATCGCCGTGCATGCAGCGCTCCATAAAGTAGTTACGGTGGTTTTCATCGGAGCCGGTGGCCTCGATGATTTTTTGCCGATACCAGTCGGAGCACCAGGGGCAGGTGGACTCGTCCATCAGCGCCTGGATGTTGATGACCTTGCACTGGATCTGGCCGTCCTGCGGCCCGCCCACGCCAGTGAAGCCGTAACCCATGACGTTCTGGCGCTGGGGGAGGGTGGGCCTGCCATCCGCATCGCGGAACTGATCCCAGGCATGGAAACTGAGATCGGCGGGCACTTGGTGGCGGTAGTAGGACTGGCTGGCGATGTAGTCCGAGTTGTCCAACAGCAGCGTATCCCCCGGCTTCACGGCAGAGAGGGTCGCTGTCAGGTCATCCATTCCATAGACGGCGCCGATGGTCAGGCAGCCACCCGTACCGTCCGGACTGCGCACCATTTCGCCCAGCCGCAGGACTTTCCCTGCCGCCCCACCCGTCTGGAAGGTCATGTCCACGCCCTTCAGGTACAGATCGTCCCCATCGGGGAGGTTCTCCACTTCAAGATAGGCCCCGTTTCCCTCCGTGAGCTGTTTTTTCCAGGCGTCGTCCACGCCGTTCAAACCATCCTCGGCGGTGCGGCCCTCACTGGCTCCCGGCAGTCCCACCGATTTCACCACAGCGGTGAAGCACAGCCGATCCTTTGCCGCCGCCCCATCGGGATCAGCCCCCAGATAACCGGGCACTGTCCAGAACTCCTTGAAGTAGCCGGGGTCTGCCGCCTTGACCCCGGGCATCAGCACCGACAGGGCCCCATCGTCGATTTCACCCCAGGCCTCCAGATACCACGCGGCAGGCGGGAAGCCCATCCGTGTCAGCTCCTGGAGCATAGCGGCCTCATTCCTGTCCAGACCCTCATAAGGATCGCCGCTGCCGCCCGCGTCCAGTGCATCCAGAATTTTCGGAAATGCGTTCCGTAATGCCCGCTGCCCCTGGGCGTGCATGGTGATGGTATTGGGCAGCGATGCCGGCGAGCCAATCACATAGGGCGCGCCGCCATCCCACACGCGGGTGTTCTCAATGCAGGCCATGGTTTTATATCCGCCGCCGGAGCCGCCGTAGACGTAGCCGTAGGGCCGCCCGCAGCCGTACATCTCCATTGCTTTCACCCGGGAAAACTCCGCCACAGCGGCGGACGCCTTCCAGCACAGTGTGGAGTCCGCCGCGCCGCCGAACATCTGGGCTGAGCCCATATTGCTCTCCACGAAGTATGCTCCGCAGTAGAGCGCGAACAGAATGCGGTCGTTCACCCCCGTGCGTCCCAGGGACGCCACTTCCTCATCCGGGCCGGGAAAGGGGGACAGATACTGATTGAATCGTCCCTGATACTGCGCCTTCTCCGGGAAGAAGAATGAAAATTTTACCCCTGTACCCTCAAAAAAACCGTGCAGATAACGGTAGGGGTAGCGCGTCCCGTCCGGGCTGAACCGCTCCCGCCACTCGTCGGCGTCGATGCGGGGGGATTGGAACCAGGGATCGGTTTTGGGATCATAAATCATCTTCGCCATGAGGCACCTCCACTTTTGAAAATGTTTTAACACACAGCCGGCTCATCAGCCAGATGACCAAACCAGGCAGCACCGCCACCACCACCGGCAGGGCCGGCAGGAAGCTGTCCATCAGCCACAGCCCCGCCAGGATGATGGCGAGTATTCCCAGACTTTTGGTAAAATTCATCAGGCTGAAAGATACGGCGTTGCGCACCAGCTGTTTCCCGGTGACCTCGAAGCGGGCCAGCACAGGGAACAGGTACAGCGCCGCCATTAGGATTACCAGCGCCGCCAGAAATACCAGCGCCCGCGCGATCCGCACCAGCGGGTCGCTGCCCAGCTGGAACAGCTGATACCAGTCGAAGCCCAGCAGGCCGGAGATTGCCAGCAAGATCAAAGTGGTCACAGTGGCCTGCCGGAAGTTCTGCCGAAAGGACTGCCAGAAAGGCGGCCACAGCTTGGGCGCTTCGCCCCGGATGATTTTCATGCCCACAAACATAACACCGGTGGCCGCCGCCCCGGCGGTGACGATGGGGATAGAGAAAATCAGGAACAGGAGGCCCAGCTTCAAATAGTCGAACACCGTCCCCATGATTTGCGAAAACTTACTGTCAGGATGCAGGAATTCCACGTCCAGGCCTCCTTCGTACGTCTTATTCGACAGCAACGGCCGCGTAAAGTCCCCGCGCCCTGCCGTCTACAAAGCTGGTCTCCGCGATATGGAACGTATCGGCCAGACGCACATCCTCGGAGGACGCCGCAGCCTCCAGCCGCATCTCGCCCTTTTCCACCCGCCACTTCATGTCCCGATCCAGGAACGCGAATTGACTGTCCTGGATGGTGAAAGTGATGTGCTTTGTTTTACCGGGGGCCAGCCCCACCCGCTGAAAGCCGCACAACTCCTTCACCGGGCGGATGACTGTGGCGTACCGGTCAGAAAAATAGAGCTGTACCACCTCGTCACCGTAGACATCGCCGGTGTTGGTCAGGTCGAATTCTGCCTTCAGTGTCTCTCCGGGCTTGAGACTGTCTGTGCTGAGTTTCAGGTTTTTGTAGGCAAAGCTGGTATAGCTGAGTCCGTAGCCGAAGTAGTACCGGGGATGGTGGGGGCAGTCCACATAGTCCGCAAAGGCAATGCTGCCGCCCTGATGGTAGCCGCAATTGTTGTAGTGGTTATAGTAAACAGGCAGCTGTGCTGCGTGGTAGGCCACGCTCACCGGCAGTTTCCCGCCGGGGTTGTACTCACCCACCAGCGCCTCGGCCACGGCGTCGCTGCCGCCCTCGGCGGGATTCCACGCCTCCAGGATGGCGCCGCACACCTCCTCGGCGGCATCGGACGAAATGGCCCGCCCATCGAAGTGGACGCCCACCACCGGCTTATCCAGCTCCGCCAGCTTGCGCAGGAAGTTCTCTTGGCAGGGCGGCAGGTTGATGTTGGTTCCGTCCATGCCCTCGCCCATGGAGGCGATGGTGGATGTACCGTGTTTGCCGCCCAGCGTCACGATCACCAGGTCGGTGCCTTTCGCGGCGTCCAGCGCCTGGGCATAATGGCTCTCGTCCGTCCCGGCAAAATCGTAGCCATAGGCCCAGTTGATTTCTGCCTCCGGCATCTTTTCCCGCAGCGCGTCCAGCAGGTTTTTCTGCTCCGGCTTCTGCCGCTTCAAGATGTCCATGAACTCCGGGCTGTCGGAGCGCTGGATGATGGTGCCGGGGATGGTGTCCACCTGGATCTCTGCCCCCGCCTCGGTCTGCACGCCCGCCATGGTGACAACGGCCGCCGCCGAGCCCTCGGCCATGGAGAAATGGGTATAGCCGCCGAACATATACCGGGGATCGCCGGCAAAGCAGCCGATGACGGCGATTTTTTGCTTCCTGTCCCGAATGGGCAGGATACCGTCATTTTTCAGCAGCACCAGCGCCTCCCGTGCACTTTGGAGGCAGATTGCCTCCTCGTTCCCCTGATGGAAGGTCTTGTGGAGCTCATCTCCCTCCAGAGCGAAGGGACGGTCAAACAACCCCATGCGGAACTTGGCTTCCAGGATACGCAGGACGGCGGTGTCCAGCACGGCCATATCCGCTTCGCTGGTACGGAACCGCTCCTTCAGGTCGTCATTGAAGCAGTAACAGAGCTGGAGCTCCGCGTCCATCCCAGCGGACATGGATGCGTACCCGGCCTCATCATCCGTCTCATACATCCCCTGGACGGTGTGGAGGTTGTTGATGGCGCAGTAATCGGAAACACACATCCCGTCAAAGCCCATCTCCTCCCGCAGCAGTTCTGTCAAAATCTCTCTGGACACCGAGGCGGGCACGCCGTTGATGGGATTGTAGCAGGGCATGATTCCCCGCAGGCCGCCATCGTTGATGGCCGCCTGGAAGGGCTTGGCATACACCTCCCGAAGGGTTCGCTGGGAGATGCTGCACGCCGTGCCGTGGATGCCGCCCTCGGAGGCGTGGAAGCCCAGGAAGTGCTTGGCCACACCCTCGGTTTTCAGTCCGGCGGTTTCCTCCCCGCTCAGACCGCCTGAATAGGCCGCGCCCAGCGCGGCGGCGAGGGTGGGATCTTCGCCATAGCTTTCGGCGCAACGGCCCATGCGCTGGTCACGGGAAATATCCAGCACCGGGGCCAACGTCTGGGTGATGCCCACACACCGCTCCTGACGGCCCACGATCTTGCCGATTTCCCGCTCCAGCTCCGGGTTCCAACTTGCCCCCCGTGCGTAGCCGGAGGGGAAGCTGGCCGCGCCCTGCAAATGCGCCCCGCAGACACCCTCCATGTGAAAAATGGCGGGAATATGGTGGGCCGTCTTTTTCATGGTCAGCTTCTGGAGAGCCCTCTGGAACTGGGCCGCCTCCTCCAGTGTTTCCATATTCCGCATCTGTAGGCAGCTGACGTGGCCGGTGCCGTTGGGGGCCTTGTGCTGCGCCATTTTCAGCGCGATGTCGAGGTCAGTATGGAAGGGGAAAGCGCAGTTGACCTGGGTCATTTTTTCGTCCAGGTTCATCTCCGCCAGAAGAAGCTCCGCCCGCTTGCGGGGAGAGAGGTTTTTGTCCATATAATTTTCCATTTTGTGTTCCTCACCTTTTTCCATAGTTTGCGATCGCCGCGTTGAGTTCGTTGATGAAGCCGCGCATCTGCTCGTTGGTCATCACCCGGAAGCTCACCAAAGATTTCAGCGGAATCCCCATAGCGGACACAACGGCATTGTCCCCGTCCTCCGCCGATGCGCCGCCAGAGTGCTGCTCCCCGCGCCGGCGGGCGGCGGCAATGACCTCCATCACCAGCGGCTTGGTACGGATATCCGCAACCAGCTGGCCCACCGTGGTAGCGGTGGTGACCACGAAGGGCAAGAGCTTATCCGTGGTGAAGCTGACCTCCGCAGTCAGCCGGATGTCATCCGAGGCATGGCCCACCAGGATGCTATACCTGCCGGTCGGAGCGTACCAGTCATGGATATCCACATTGTAATAGCTCAGGTCACGGGCGCTCAGGGTGAAACGCACGGTTTTGGTTTCACCGGGGCGCAGCTCGATCTTCTCAAAGCCGTGCAGCTCCTTTACCGGCCTGCCTGCCGTACCGTTTTTGTCGGCAACGTAGAGCTGCACGACTTCCTTACCCGTCATCCGCCCGGTGTTTTTCACATCCACGGAAACGGCGAGTTCCTCCCCGTCTCCAAACGAATCCGCGCTGAGCTTCAGGTTGGAATATTGGAACTCTGTGTAGCTCCCGCCGTGGCCGAATGCCCAGCGCACCGGCATCCGCTTCTTGTCGTAGTAGCGGTAGCCCACAAAAACACCCTCGCGGTATTCCACCGTCCGCCCGTCGCCGGGATAGTTGAGGTAGCTGGGGTTGTCCTCCAGCCGGATGGGGAAGGTTTCCGCCAGCCGTCCGCTGGGATTCGTTTCTCCCCAGAGGATGGCATCCGCCGCCTCACCCACGCCCTGGCCGCCCAGGTACATCTCCAGCACCGCCGCCACGTCCCCTGCCCAGGGGCACTCTACGCTGGAGCCGTTATGCAGCACCACCACGGTGTTGGGCTGTGCCTCGGCCACGGCGGAGATCAATTTATCCTGGCATTCCGGCAGGCGCATATGCTCCCGGTCATAGCCTTCGCTCTCGAAGCTGTCCGGCAGACCCGCGAAGATGACCGCCACATCGGCGGCTTCCGCAGCCCCCACTGCGGCGCGGAGCGCCTCGTCCGTCAGTTCGTCCCGGTCTGCCGGGAAACCCTCGCAATAGGCGATGTTCCGGCCCATCTCCAGCCCGCAGTCCAGGGCGGAGGAGATGCGGCTGGCGTTGATGTGGCTGGAGCCGCCGCCCTGGAACCGGGGCGTCTTGGCATAAGCGCCGATATAAGCCGCCTTTGTGCCAGCCTTGAGGGGCAGCACACCGTTATTCTCCAGCAGCACCGCACACTCCTTCGCGGTCTCCACCGCCTTCCGGTGGTCGGCCTCGCGGTCGAAAACGGCATCGGACTCCCGGTTTTCCAGGAAGTCGTACATGACGGTGAGGATTCGTTCCACCGCCCTGTCCACCAACGCCTCGTCCAGCTCGCCGTTCCGAACGGCCTCGATGACCAGCTTGTCGTTTTCTCCGTTGGAGGCGGGCATCTCCAGGTCGCACCCGGCGGCCAGGCCCTTCACCCGGTCGGCCACCGCGCCCCAGTCCGTGACCACATAGCCCTCGAAACCCCATTCGTCCCGCAGCACCTGGTTCAACAGCCAGTCGTTTTCCGAGGAAAACGTGCCGTTGATCCTGTTGTAGCTGGCCATGACGGTTTTGGGCTGGGCTTCCTTCACCGCGATTTCAAAGGCGGGGAGATAGACCTCCCGCAGCGTCCGCTCATCCACCTCGGAGGAGCTGCTCATGCGCTCATACTCCTGGTTGTTGGCGGCGAAGTGCTTGATACTGGTGCCCACATGGTGCTTCTGCACCCCCCGGATGAAGGACGCGGCCAGCTTCCCCGCCAGGTAGGGATCTTCCGAGAAATACTCGAAATTCCGTCCGCACAGGGGAGTGCGCTTGATGTTCACCCCGGGCCCCAGCAGGACGCTGACATTCTCCGCCTGACACTGGTTTCCCAGCGCGTCGCCCACCCGCTCCAGCAGTTTCTTGTCAAAGCTGGCCGCCATGGCGCAGGCCGCCGGGAAGCAGGTGGCGGAGATGCTGTCGTTGAGCCCCAGGTGGTCGGCATCCCCCTCCTGCTTGCGCAGGCCGTGGGGGCCGTCACAGAGCATCACCTCCGGGATGCCCAGCCGTTCCACCGCCTTCGTATACCAGAAGCTGCCGCCGGAAAGCAGCCCGACCTTTTCCTCCAGTGTCATCCGGGAGACCAGATCCTTCACATTTGCCTTCATGGTAAAACTCCTTTCCCCAAATAGCGTTTCTGCCCTCTATTTTCACATAGAGGGCAGAAAATAAATATCAGTTTTGCGCTCTTTTCTATCAGATTTCCGGCAGACTGCTATTCAAACTCCTCCAGCGTCCACTCATCCCGCCAATCCAGATAACCCATTTCCCCGTCAAAGCGGAACGGCAGCCAGACATACCCGGCGCGGGAGGTGTCGATCTCGTTATCCGGCGTGAACTTGTGGGGATCGAAGTCGATTTTCTCTGCAAAGTCCGGGTCAAAGTTTTTTTGGAACAGCCGGCGGTATTGGTCATACTTCCAGTCCATGTGATCCGGAATCCATCGGTCCGCCATGGCAATGTAGAGGTTCTCCTTTCCCTCCGCTTTGAATACACAGCTCACCTGGGAATGGAAGGATGTTCGGGATGGGTCGTCAGGATGGGGGTCACCCAGCACCGTAAACGGGCCATGCCAGGTATCCGCTATTGCCAACTCGGAGGGATTCGGCTTGTAGCCGGTGGTGCCGGAAGTGAGCAGGTAGTGCTTCCCCTTCCGGTCAAAGTGGGCGGTGGCCTCCCGGACGTAGGGCGGGCACTTGCGGGGGAAATGGGTGGAATAGTACCCAGTCACATCGGTATAGTCCTCCGTCAGGTCAGCGCAGATCGTCTCACTGTGAACCCGCTCGAAATAGTAATATGCTTTCCCATCGGGGGCCACGGCCAAATCGAAGTCCCCCGCGTCCATGGCCAGGGGCCGCAGCCCAGTGCGCACGATGGTATATGGGCCCAGGATGCTGTCGGCGGTGAGTATCGTGGAACGCTGCCTACCGTCCTTTTCCATGACCTTTACCCAGCAGACAAACTTCCCGGTCTGCCGGTTATAGATGATGTGGGGACGATCCAAAAACGCCGTGGGGTGCAGCGGGGAGTCCTCATGCTCCAAGTCAGGCGGGATGATGAGCCCACAGTCCTCCCAGTTGTAGAGGTCGGTGGAGCGGTAACAACGCACCCCGTATGTCCAGATACCGTTTTTGCCGTCTGTGAACTCCTTGTTCTCCCCGTACCAGTAGTAGATACCCTCATGGAACAGCACGCTCCCGCCATGGGCGTGGATGGGCTTTCCATCGGTATCCAGCCAGGGCTGGCCGGGGTGAAAGGCTGTATGCGTCATATAAATGTCCTTTCTACTGCGCTGTAGCCAGCACCGCGATACCCTCCTTGCCGGGCAGCGTGATCTTCACAGTTCCAGATGCGCCTTCCAGCGCCACATTCCTTGTCATCTCCCACACGTCGATGACCTCGATACGGTAGCGGTGCGTATCCGGCAGATCCAGCGTGGCCAGCGCGGTGCAGCTCCGGGCGTAGTAATACAGGTACGCCCGGTCTCCGCAGTGGCCCGCGTGCTGTTTCATGCCGTCACAGATCTCCTGCCACCTCTGCGGGGTAACCGTCAGGCCCGGTGCGACCTCGGGTATGGTTTCCACCCCGGAGTCCCCCTGCTCCAGCCAGTCCAGCGGCTGGCCCAGGGCTTCCGCTATTTCCCGCAGGAACGCGATGCGCAGTGCGCTCTCCCCCTTGAGGATGCCGCCCTTGCTCCACCACAGGATCTCGTCCGGGGATAGGAACGTCTCCCCGTGGGTGCAGTATCCACCGCGGGTCACGGCGACCCAGAAGCGGTTTACCAACTCGAATGCGGAGAGGTTTCCCCAGCCGTATGGGACGGTTCCCTCATAGCCGCACTCATCGTAGATGACCGGTTTCCCATACTTTTCCTGCATTTTTGGAACATTCTGGACGCCGCCGTCCTGAATGCTGCAATGGGTCGTATGCTCGTTGCCGTAGTCCCAGGGCACGATGCAGTAGTGGTTGCTGATGAGATGCTGATAGGGGTCATGTCCCGCCAAATAAGCGGCAAACTCCGCCCACCAGGACAGCTGAAATTCCGTTATCAGGTCATATTCATTGGCAAGGCTCCACCAGAGATTCGGAAACGCCGCCAACCTGCGGACTGCGTAATCCAGGTAGATCAAGCATTGCTCCTTGGAGAGCTTTGCGAATCCCCAATGGTCATAGGGGTGGAACAGGATCAGGTCTGCCTGGACGCCCATTTCATTGAGCTGCCGCAGGCGCAGCTCCAAGTGCTCCCAGAACGTCTCTACAGGCCGGTCAACGTCCCAGCCATCCCCGTCCCGCTCGAACGGGAACAGCTCCGGCTCATTGTTGTTGTAATCAAAATGTTTGGGGAATACGCACAGCCGAACTTTATTGAACGGCGCGTGGGAAAGGGTCTGCATAGTCTGCTCCACGAGGCTCTGCTTCTGGTGTAGCAGGGCGTAAACCGTTGTCCCAAAGGGCATATACCATGCGCCGTCATCGTGGCGGAAATGGAGGCCGTCCGCCCGCACAACGCCGTGGCAGGCAGGATCATGGGGCGCGCAGTCCTCCTCGCCCGACGCACTCAGAACACCGCTGACGCGCCAAGTATACCGTCCTGCCTTTTGCGGCAGAAACCGCACCTTGTACCTGCCGTTTCCCGCATAGAATCCGTTCACCGCAACTGTTTCACCATCGGAGCAGAACTCTGCACACAGGTCCACAACGGCGTGAGAACCCTGTGGGGGCGCGGCGGCAAATTCCAATTCAAACACTTCATACTGCTTCACGTTTGATTCCTCCAATATTTTTATGTGTGACGCCGCTATTTGCGGCGCGGACAGCTCCACTTGAAACGGCAGCGCTGGGGTATCCGCTTCGTTGTAAAGATTCACTTCATAGTAGCCCGTGCGGGCAAACTCAATATGCCATGTATCCGCTTCAGGGAGCTGGACGATGATTGTTTCACCGTCCACCCTGCCAGAGCAGGGCTGTCCATTGGTCAGCAATGCGTTGAGTTCACCGTCTCCCTTCACGTGGAGCCCGGCGGCGTTTTTGAACCGCAGTACAGCTTCCGTTTCGGAGCGTCAGGCCGCGCACAACACCGGGGCGTCGCAGAGGATATCCCGGCGATAGATATGCCCAAGGGCCAGCAACGCCAGCCGTTCCCCAATGGGACGTTTGTGTTTGGGATGGATATCCCAGCGCATCCCGCAGTCAGAGCTGCTGCAAAGATACACGCCCGGAACCCTGTTTGCCACGGCCTCCTGACATTCCCGCACGATGGGATAATCCTTGCCGGTGCCGTCCATCCATGCCTCGAAGGGCGCCAGCTGCACCAGCAGAAACGGCAATTCCTCCTGCCACAAATCGCGCCAGTTCTGAATCATGCTGGTGAGCACCTGGCCATAGATGCCTGGGTATGCGCTATCGGCCTCGTCCTGGTACCAGAGCACCCCACGGGCGGTATAAGGCGCAACTTTCCGGAGCATAGTGTGGTACAAGCCGCCGGGACGCCAGGGATGATCCGGGCCAATCAGGTTTGAGTATTTTGAGGTCTGTTCCACTCCCTTAGCCATGATGTCTAACTGTTCTTCGCGGGACAGCCCAGGATACATGGACTGTGGGCAGTCGCCCGGAATGAAGTGGCTACGGTCATTGACCGGATCTGAACGATAGCCGCGGTGGTAGTCCTCCAAGTCCACCCCCTCGATCCCCTTTTGGTAATCTTTGAGCCAGATTTCACCCGGTGTACCCTCCAGATACGTTTGATCCATCCAGCAGCTTGCACTGGTGCCACCCCAGTTGTAGCCGACGATACCAATGGGAATGCCCAAATCGGCCTCCAAGCGCCGCGCAAAATAATAGCCCACGGCGGAGAACCACGGGATATCTTCCTTGCGACATGGACGCCAATAACCGAAATCCGAAAGGTCGGATGCTTCTAACGCCCCCTCATAGGACACCTCCGGGTAGTCAAAAAAGCGGATATCAGGATTTCCCGGCTTCCCCAGTTCCACGTCTTTCTCCGCGTCAAAATACAGTGAATATTCCATGTTGGACTGTCCACCCGCAATCCATACTTCCCCGACGAGGATATCGTGATAGACCATTGCCTCACCGTCCGCCATAACTTCAAGCCGCAGCCCATGGGCCGCTTCCGCCGCAGGAAGGGACAGTGCCCAATCGCCCGACCCGTTTGCGGCCGTTTCCGCCTCCGAGAGTATTGACGCGCCTTTTATTAAGCGCACCTGTATTCGTTTCCCTGCACAGGCCTTTCCCCACACAGCAATCGGTTTCTGCCGCTGGAGCACCATGTAATCAGAAAAGATCAGGGGCATTTTCTGCATTCAATATTCCTCCCGCCTCGTTCATGGCCTAAGTAAATTGTGCCACGAATCATCCGCAAAAAATATGCGATATCCGATAAAAAACGCGCACAAAACCGACCACTGAATATAGCGGCATCCAAGCTACATCACAGCACACAGAAGGTCGTCTTTTTGAGGGTTTCAGTCGGATGCTTTATATTTTTCTGTAAAGTAATGCGTCATAATGAACAAGAGGTCAATAAAATGGATGGCAGCGGTCATCCACAAAGGAGGACGCTATGAAACCAATCAAGCTGGGCTTTGCCCCCACCCGCCGGAGCATTTTCTCCGCGCCGGACGCGCTGAAATACCGCAACCTCACCGCAGACCGCCTGCGGGAGCTTGGTGTGGACTTCGTGGACATCGACGACATCAACGATGAGGGCCTGCTCTACAGCGAGGACGACCGGCTGAAGGTGTTGGAGAAGTTCCGCGCCGCCGGGGTGGACGGTCTGATGCTGCCCCACTGTAACTTCGGCACGGAGTACGTCTGCGCCCGTCTGGCCAAGGATCTGGGCGTACCCGTCCTGCTGTGGGGGCCGCTGGACGAGCGGCCCGAGCCGGACGGCACCCGCCTGCGGGACACCCAGTGCGGCCTGTTCGCCACCGGTAAGGTGCTGCGGCGGTTCCAGGTACCCTTTACTTACCTCACCAACTGCCGTCTCGGCGACCCGGTGTTCGAGCGGGGCGTGAAGGACTTCCTATCCGTCTGCAACGTGGTCAAGACCTTCCAAAACATCCGCATCCTCCAGATCGGCCCCCGGCCCTTCGACTTCTGGTCCACCATGTGTAATGAGGGCGAGCTGCTGGAGAAGTTCAACGTCCAGCTCTCCCCGGTACCTCTGCCGGAGCTGACGGCGGAGGTAAAAAAGGCCATTGCGGACGGTGCCGAGGTGCAGGAGACGATTGCCTACTGCCGCGCCAACATGGAGATCAACGTCACCGACGAGCAGCTCACCAACGTGGCGGGCCTGGCGGTGGCCATGGAGCGGCTCATCCAGAAATACCACTGCAACGCCGGGGCCATCCAGTGCTGGAACGCCCTCCAGGACGAGCTGGGCATCATGCCCTGTGCCGCCAACGCCCTGCTGAACGACAAGGGAATCCCCATCGTCTGCGAGACCGATATCCACGGGGCCATCACCGCCCTGATGATGGAGGCCGCTGATCTGGAGGGCCGCCGTTCCTTCTTTGCCGACTGGACCATCCGCCACCCGGACATCGAAAATGGTGAGCTTTTACAGCACTGCGGCCCTTGGCCTCTGAGTGTGGCGGGGTGCAAGCCCTGCATCACCTACCCGTTGGCCTTCGACTATCCCGGCGCCATCACCGCCGAGGCCAAGCACGGTGAACTGACCCTGGCCCGGTTCGACGGCGACAACGGAGAATACTCCCTGTTGCTGGGCAACGCCCGCGGCGTGGACGGCCCCAAGGGCATGGGCACCTACCTCTGGGTGGAGGTGGACAATATCAAGCGGCTGGAGGCCAAGGTGGTGGAAGGCCCCTACATCCACCACTGCGTGGGCATCCACAAGGACGTGGTGCCCGTGCTGTATGAGGCGTGCAAGTATATCGGCGTGAAGCCAGACCTGTATGACCCCATCGAGGAACAGGTCAAGGCGTATCTGCGGGGTGAGTGAGATGAATGAATTGAAAGCGCAGTCCTTCGAGCTGCGGCAGAACGTGGCGGACATCATCATGGCGGGCAAGGGCGGGCACATCGGCGGCGATATGTCGGTGCTGGATATCCTGGCAACGCTCTATTTCAAGGTCATGAACATCTCGCCGGAGAACCGGGACGACCCCAACCGGGATCGCTTCGTTCTCTCCAAGGGGCACTGCGTGGAGGCGCTGTACGCAGTGCTGGCCAAAAAGGGCTTCTTCCCGTTGGAGCAGGTCATCGCGGAGTTTTCCCGCTTCGGCTCCAAGTTCATCGGCCACCCCAACAATAAGCTGCCGGGGATCGAGATGAACTCCGGCTCCCTGGGCCACGGCCTGTCTGTGTCGGTGGGCATGGCCCTGGCGGGCAAAATGGACAGCGCCCCCTACCGGGTCTACACCGTCATGGGCGACGGCGAGCTGGCGGAGGGCTCCGTGTGGGAGGGCGTCATGGCCGCGTCCCACTACAAGCTGGACAACCTGTGCGCCGTGGTGGACCGCAACCGCCTGCAAATTTCCGGCTCCACCGAGGACGTGATGCACCACGACGATCTGGAAGCGCGCTTCGACGCCTTCGGCTGGCACGTCATCCAGGCGGACGGCCACGACTATGACGCTTTGCTTGCCGCCTTTGACGGGGCCAAGGCCGCCAAGGGCCGGCCCACCGTCCTCATCGCCAACACCGTCAAGGGCTATGGCTCCCCCATCATGGAAAACAAGGCGGGCTGGCACCACCACCTGCCCAATGATGAGGAGTACGCCCGGATTACCGCCGACCTGACCGCCCGAAAGGAGGCCGCGCTCCATGAATAAGATCCCCAACCGGCAGGCCATCTGCGAGACGCTGATGACCCATGCGGAGACTGATAAAAACATCGTGGCCCTGTGCTCTGATTCCCGTGGTTCCGCGTCCCTGACCCCGTTTTTTGAAAAATTCCCCGCCCAGTCCGTGGAGGTGGGCATCGCAGAGCAGAATCTGGTGAGCATTTCCGCCGGTCTCGCCGCCTGCGGCAAAAAGCCCTGGTGTGCTTCCCCGGCCAGCTTCGTGTCCACCCGCAGCTATGAGCAGTGCAAGGTGGACGTGGCCTACTCCAACACCAACGTGAAGATCATCGGCATCTCCGGCGGCGTCAGCTACGGGGCGCTGGGCATGAGCCACCACTCTGCCCAGGACATCGCCGCCATGAGCGCCATCCCCAATATGCGGGTATACCTGCCCAGTGACCGGCACCAGACGAAAAAGCTGGTGGAGGCTCTGCTGGAGGACGCCCAGGGGGCCTATATCCGGGTGGGCCGCAACCCGGTGGAGGACATCTACACCGAGGACAACTGCCCCTTTGAGCTGAACCGCGCCACCGTTCTGGACGAGGGAGACGATGTGCTGATCGTGGCCTGCGGTGAGATGGTGCGTCCGGCCTATGAGGCGGCAAAGCTGCTGGAGGCTGAAGGCATCCACGCCACGGTGCTGGATATGTATTGTGTCAAGCCGCTGGATACCGAAACCCTTTTGAAGTATGCCCAGCAGGTCAAGGCTGTGGTGACGGTGGAGGAGCACGCCCCCACCGGGGGCCTGGGCAGCATGGTTGCCCAGGCGGTGGCGGAACACTGCCCGAAAAAGGTGAAATGTCTCGCCCTGCCCGACGCGCCCGTCATCACCGGCACCAGCCGGGAGGTGTTTGACTACTACGGTCTGAACGCCGCCGGCATCGCCAAAACGGCAAAGGAGCTGCTGTGATGGGCCGGTACATTTTGGCGGTGGATCAGTCCACCCAAGGCACCAAGGGGCTGCTGTTTGATGAAAACGGCGTCCTCACCGCCCGGGCGGACCGCCCCCACCGGCAGATTGTCAACGATAAGGGCTGGGTGGAGCATGACCCGGTGGAAATTCTGGAGAACACCGTCGGAGTGTGCGCCGACGTGCTGGAGCGCTCCGGGGCACCCTCCGCCCAGGTGGCGGCGTTCGCCATCTCCAACCAGCGGGAGACTTCCTTGATGTGGGACAAAGCCACGGGGCGGCCCATCTACAACGCCATCGTCTGGCAATGCGCCCGGGCGGCGGAGATCTGCGAGCGCCCGGAGATCGTGTCCCAGGCGGACACGGTGCGGCGGAAAACGGGCATCAACCTCTCCCCCTACTTCCCGGCGGCAAAGCTGTGCTGGCTGATGGAAAATGTGCCGGAGGCAAAAAAATTAGCCGCCCAGGGGCGGCTGGCCTGCGGCACCATCGACAGCTGGCTCATCTGGAACCTCACGGGGAACCACTGGACAGACTACTCCAACGCCAGCCGGACGCAGCTGTTCAACATCACAGACCTCAAGTGGGATGCGGGGCTGTGCAAGCTGTTTGCCATCCCTGTGGACAGTCTGCCGGAAGTCCATATGTCCGATGATAACTATGGAGAAACTGATTTGAACGGCGTGCTTGACCATAAGGTGCCCATTCACGGTGTGCTGGGGGACAGCCACGGGGCGCTGTTCGGCCAGGACTGCCGGAAGCCGGGGCAGATCAAGGCCACCTACGGCACCGGGTCGTCCGTGATGATGCACATTGGAGACCGGCCCAAGTTTTCCGAAAACGGCCTGGTAACCAGCCTGGCCTGGGGCATCGGTGGAAAGGTGGAGTATGTCTTTGAGGGCAACCTCAACTACACCGGGGCGGTGATGACGTGGCTGAAAAAGGACGTAGGCCTCATCTCCACCGACATGGAGGCCACCGAGCTGGCCCGGCGGACCAATCCCAATGACCGCACCTATTTCGTCCCAGCTTTTACGGGCCTGGGCGCGCCCTACTGGGACAGCCGGGCCACGGGACTGCTCACGGGCATCACCCGCACCACCGGGCGTGCGGAGATCGCCCGGGCGTGCCTGGACTGCATCGCCTATCAGATCACGGATCTGGTGGAACTGATGCGTAAGGATTCCGGCATCCCAGTGGACACCCTCCGGGTGGACGGCGGCCCCACCGCCAGCGATTATCTGATGCAGTTTCAGAGCGACATCGCTGGGGCATCCGTCCAGGTGCCCGACTTGCAGGAGTTGTCCGGCATGGGCGCGGCCTACGCAGCGGGGATCGCCATGGGACTTTACGATGGGGGCCAGATCTTTGACCATGTGAAGCGGGTGGAATATAATCCGGCCATGGATCAAAACACTCGGAGCGTTCTCTATACCGGATGGAAAAGCGCTGTCGGGCAGGCATTGAAAATGATTTGAATCACATATCAAAAACTTTGTTTTAGGGGTTTTAGAATTATCAAAAAAGTACGGTGGGTAGCCTGCAACAGGTACCCACCGTGCGCTTTTACGTCTCCATCATTGCACTTCTATCCCAAAAGCTTCCAACTGTGTCAGTGCGGGATATTCACTGATGTCCTTGGCCTTTTTCAAATCGCACAGTTCCATCCACTCAACTGTCCTGGGCGTGATGGAGAAGGACTGGGGTTTTCCGGTGCGTTCCAAGCTTATAACCTCCTGGCTTCCATCGCTGAATTGGGCAGTGGCGGAAGTCCACCAGCTATCATGGGGGAAATCGGCTCGGAGCGTAAGACGAATCTCATCCAGCGTAACGTTCCTCCCAAAGTCCACCTTCAGCGTTGCGTTGGGATCCTTGTTAATCCCCCAAGGAGCATGAGGGGCAGTACGACGGCGTGATCTTCTCCATGCCCATCTTTGCCGATGAGAACGGGGCTATCACCGCCCTGCGGGACGCGGGGGTGCCCATTTTGATGCAGGCGTATCCCGACGAGATCGGCAAAATGGACTTTGCCCACCGGCGGGATGCTTTCTGCGGCAAGTTCTCCGTCACCGACGTGTTCACCCAGTACCAGGTGCCCTTCACCGTGCTCAAGCCCCACGTGGTCCATCCCCTGTCCCCGGCGTTCCAGCAGAATTTGCGGGACTTCGCCGCCATCTGCCGGGTGGTGAACGGGATGAAGCGGTTCAGCCTGGGATGCATCGGCGCCCGCACCACCGCCTTCAAGACCACCCGCTTCGACGAGATCGCCCTCCAGAAGCACGGCATCACCGTGGAGAGCCTGGATCTGTCCGAGCTGTTCTTCAAGGTGCAGAACATGACGGACGATGATCCCAGGGTGGTTGCCAAGAGGGAGCGGCTGGAGAACTACACCGATTTCACCAAGGTGCCCGAGACCAACAAGAACACCCTGGCGAAGGTCTCCGTGGTCATCGACGATTACATTGAGGAGTACCACCTGGACGCCCTGGCCCTGCGCTGCTGGAACGAGATGGAGCAGGTGCTGCGGGTGTGCCCCTGCGTGCTGCTGTCCGAGCTGAACGACCGGGGCATCGTGGCCTCCTGCGAGATCGATATGTGCTCTGCCATCACCATGCGGGCCATGGCGCTGGCCAGCGAGGAGCCCACCGCCGTGCTGGATTGGAACAACAACTACGGCGATGCGGAGGACAAGGTGATCCTGTTCCACTGCGGTCCGGTGGCCCAGAGCCTGATGACGGGCCGGGGCACCGTGGGCCAGCATCTGATGTTCGACAAGACCGACCCCGGCTCCGGCTGGGGCGTGAACGAGGGCCGCATCAAACCGTTCTCCACCACCCTGTCCAACTGCCAGACCAAGGATGGGAAGATCATCGTCTACGCCAGCGAGGCCCGGTTCACCGACGACCCCATCGAGGCCAGCTACTTCGGCTGCGCGGGCGTGTGCCATATCCCCGACATGGAGGACAAGATGATCCGGCTGGCCCGGGGCGGCTTCAAGCACCACACCAGCGTGGGCGTGGGCCACATGAAGGACATCCTGAAGGAAGCCTACACCACCTACCTGGGCTATGACTGGGTGGATATCGACAAGGACTGAGCCATGAAAATCGCTGGACTGGACATCGGCACCACCGGCTGCAAATGCACGGTGTTCGATGAAAACGGCAGGTATCTGGACAAGGCGTACCGGGGCTACCCGGTGCGCCGCCAGGTGAGCGGCCATGAGATCGACCTGTCCGCCATGATGGACGGCGTATATGAGGCCATCGGTGAAATGGCGGCGAAATACCCGGACATCGCGGGCATCGGCGTCACCAGCTTTGGGGAGACCTTCGTGCTGACCGACGGCGCGGGGAATCCCCTCCACCCGGCCATGCTCTACACCGACCCCAGAGGGGCGGAGGAGTGCGCGGAGCTTGTGGAGAAACTGGGGGCCCGGCACATCGCCGAAATCACCGGCCTGCGGCCCCATGAGATGTACTCCATCTCCAAGCTGATGTGGATGAAGAAGCACCGCCCCCAGGTCTACGCCCAGGCGGAGCGCGTCCACCTCATTGAGGATTTCGTGGTGTGGCACCTGACCCATGTCCATCAGATCGACTATTCCCTGGCCACCCGCACCATGGCCTTCGATATCCGTGCGCTGGATTGGAGCGGTGAAATCTTTGACGCGGCGGGCATTGACGTGAAGCTGATGGGCAAGCCTGTCCCCACCGGGACAAGCGCGGGGACGGTCACCGCCGAGGCGGCGCGGAAAACGGGGCTTTCCCCCGACACGCAGATTGTCTCCGTCAGCCACGACCAGGTGGCGGCGGCAGTGGGCGCGGGGGCCTTCGACAGCTCGGTGGCTGTGGACGGCGCAGGCACGGTGGAGTGCCTGACCCCCGTCTACGACGGCGTGCCCGACATCGACGCCATGTACCGGGGCTACTATTCCATCGTTCCCTACGTGGTGCCGGGGAAATATGTGGCCTATGCCTTTTCCTACACCGGCGGGGCGCTGATCCAGTGGGCGATGGACACGTTCGGCAAGGGTGAGACCAACGAGAGCCTGGAACGGGCCTACGACAGGGATGAGCCCACCGGCCTGCTGGTGCTGCCCCACTTCGCCGGGGCGGCTACGCCTTACATGGACACCGGCTCCAAGGGGGCGATCCTGGGCCTGACCACCGCCACCACTGCCCCGGAGCTGTACCGGGCCTGCATGGAGGGCGTGGCCTATGAAATGCTGCTCAACTATGAGGCACTGCAAGGCTCCGGTATCCGCTTTACCAAGCTCAACGCCACCGGCGGCGGGGCCAAGAGCAAGGTGTGGATGCAGATGAAGGCGGATGTGCTGAATCTGCCCATCACGGCCCTGAAAACCGTGGACGCGGGCACGGTGGGCTGCGCCATGCTCACGGGAATCGCCATCGGGCGGTTCCAAGACTTAGCCGACGCCGCTGCCCACATGGTGGAGGAGACGGAGACCTATTATCCCAGGGCAGAAATGCATGAACAATACATGAGAATTTATGAGCGGTACAAGGGCGTTTACCGCGCCGTGCGGCCGCTGATATAAGGAGAGAAACGCAATGTTAATCAATTTGGTGGAAATTTTGAAGCTGGCCGGGGAAAAGAACTGCGCGGTGGGCGCGTTCAACACCCCCAACCTGGAGTGCGTGAACGCCGTCCTCAGCGCCGCTGAGCGGCTGGGCGTGCCCGTCATCATCTCCCACGCGCAGCTCCATGAGGAGGTGTCCCCTCTGGCCAAGATTGGCCCCGTCATGGTGGAGGCGGCCAAGCGTGCCCGTGTGCCGGTGTGCGTCCATCTCGACCACTGCGAGACCCTGTCCTACATGGAGCAGGCGCTGAAGATTGGCTTCACCGGTGTGATGTATGATGGCAGCACCCTGCCCTATGAGGAAAACCTGGCCAACACAATCAAGGCCGTCTATCTGGCCAAGCCCTATGGCGCGGGCGTGGAGGCGGAGCTGGGCGCCCTGGCCTCCCGGGAAGGCGGCGGGGCAAATGCCTCCGGCCCGGTCTACACCGACCCGGACGAGGCGGTAGCGTTCTGCAAGGCCACCGGCATCGACGCCCTGGCGCCCAGCTTCGGCACCGCCCACGGCATCTACAAGGAAAAGCCGGTGCTGGATCTGGAGCGGGTGAAGTCCATCGCGGAAAAGACCGGCCTGCCCCTGGTAATGCAC
>X363_Desmarests_Spiny_Pocket_Mouse__coassemble_456_pt1 | contig 25511 bp, 22 predicted proteins | sample X363_Desmarests_Spiny_Pocket_Mouse__metabat2_low_PE_031 | metagenome-assembled genome bin X363_Desmarests_Spiny_Pocket_Mouse | reverse complement strand
TGGTTCTCCAGCTTGAACACGAAGCAGAACATGAAGAACATCAGCGCGCGCAGCAGGATGTAAGTACCCTGATAGGAGAAATTGATCCAGCCGGTGGCGGCGGCCGCCTGGTCGGCAAACAGGGCGACACCCTCGGGGGAGGTGCCGATCTGGACGGGTTGGGCGTAGTTGGTGGCCATCAGGCCCAGGTTGAAGATGCCCTGGGCAATGCCAACGGCAAACATCAGCACGGCGCTGACCAGTCCGCCGGTGAGGCCGTCGGTGCGCACCCCGGTTTTCCACTCCACGTTGTCGATGAGGTCGCCCAGGAAGGTGAGCACCACATAGGAGAAGGCCAGGTTGCCAAAAGCGGCCAGGGCGGAGCCCATGTAAATCATCATGCCGCTGCCGGGGTTCAGGAAGGCAATCAGGGAGCCGACCACGGTAATCACGCCGCCCACCCAGATGCACTTGGTGCGCCCGAACTTTTTCAGCAGGGGCAGCAGGATCAGCAGGCCGGGGCCCATGGGGGACATGGCAATCATCTGGAATTTCGCCTGGATGGCGGCATAGGAGCCGTAAGCATTGCCGTTCACCACCCAGCCGCAGTAATAGACAAGGGAGATGTTGCGCATATTGGCCAGCACGTACCAGATCAGGACGATGAGGATGAACAGCACCCAGTATTTTACTTTCAGGCAGGCTTTCAGCTGCTCCCACATGGATGCCTCCTGCTTTGGGGTCTCCAGCCGCTGGCCGGCTTTGGCGGTATCTGTAATGCCGATCTGGTTATGACGCTCCTCGGTAATGCGTTCACGGGTGTAGAAATACTGCACAAAGGTCAGGGGCAGGGCAACGCAACCCACCACAGCCATGGTGAGGAAATAGCCCTGGGCGTTGTTGCCATGGACGGCAGCGCACACAGAGGTCAAAATGGTGGGGAACAGAATGGACACCAAGCCGGTGCCAATGTTCATGGTGATGGAAGCCGCCATGGACAGGTTTTTGCGCTGGTTAACATTCCGGGTGGACAGCGCGGAGGACAGCTCCTTGGACATATTCCACATGGTGTACGCCACGCTGTAGTAGAGATTGTAGGCCACCACAACCCAGATCGCCTGGTGGATGGGTTCGGCAAAGGGCATCCAGAACAATAGGATGATGCTGATGGTGACCAGCGGCGCGGAAATCAGCAGCCAGGGACGGACCTTGCCCTGACGGCACACGGTAGAGTCGATGACCTTGGCCATCACCAGGTTGGTGACGGCGTCGATCAGCTTGGACACCACCGGGAACAGCACCATGAAGGTGGCGATCCAGGCACCCTTAGAGACGGTCAGGCCCAGCACGTCGGTGAGGTACTGGTTGAAGTAGCTGTTGACGATGGAATTGGTCAGCAGCATTCCATAGGGGCCCAGCACGTAGCCCAGCCACATCTCCTTCCTGGTGGTGTTGGCGGACTTGATGCGGGAATCCCATTTGTGGCCGCTGAATGCGTTCCTCAGCAATCCACGTTGTGTCTGCGCGGATGTACTCATGCCCATCTCTCCCTTACTTTATTTGGGTTTTCGACCCTTCTGAGGGCATGATACAACGGAAAGAGGGCTTTTGATAGCCCTGTATTTGCTTTTTTGAGTATAAATTAACACAGTTTTTTATTTCGATTTAATTTATATGCAAGTTTCACAATTTGTGATATAGTTAGACGGTAATTTTCACCGAATTTCTTGCATGGGGGAAGCTGATCTTTATGGAACACGGAAAAATCGTGGGCAGCATCGAGCTGCTGAAGGAACTGATTTCATGCACCGACCCGCTGTACTTCTGGACGTATGACGCCAACCGGGAGCTGCTGGACACCAACTGCCCGGAGCCGCTGCTGGACACGCTGTTCACCGACACCGGCTGCAAGGACTATATGCTGGCCTACGGGCAGGAGCACACCGCGCCGCTGATTCTGAGTACCCAAACGGGACTCCTGTGGGCGGCGGCCTTTGAAAAGATGGAGGGGAAGACGGCCTGCACTTACGTCATCGGTCCGGTCTTTGCCCGGGAATCAGAGCTGTCCCAATTCGACCGGGCCTGGTTCCCCTATGACCTTCCGGTTTCCACCCGGGAAAAGCTGATGGCGGCGCTGCGCGCCCTGCCCATCGTGTTTGCCGTCAACTTCTTTCAGTACGCGGTCATGCTCCACTACTGCATCACCGGGGAGAAGCTGACCCGCAGCGCCCTTCATTATCAAAATAATATGGAGGAGGCATCCGGCTCGGAAAGCCATGTACGCCATGACCGGAACGGGGTCTATCGGATGGAGCAGGCGCTGTTGGACATGGTTCGGACGGGAAACAAGGATCACGCCCACAGCATTGGCCGGGCCGCGTCCATCAGCACCGGGGTGGGCATCCATGTGGGGGACTCCCTGCGCCACGCCAAGACCTCGGGCACGGTGTTCACCTCCCTGTGCGTCCGGGCGGCCATCGAGGGCGGCGTGTCGCCGGAGACCGCCTACTCCCGGGGAGACGCTTACATTGACCGCATCGAGGGGTGCCGCACCATCTCGGAGGTCACATCGGCAAACCACACCATGTATGAGGACTTTATCGACCTGGTCCACCAGCGCAAGTCCAGCGGGGCGTACTCCAAGCGCGTCCAGAGCTGCGTGGACTACATCCAGCTCCATGTGGAGGAAAAGATCTCGCTGGAGCAGCTGGCGGCCCGCTTAGGCTACTCCCAGTACTACCTCTCACGGAAATTTAAGGAGGAGGTGGGGAACAGCATCAACGACTACATCAAGGCGGCCAAATGTGAGCGGGCCAAGCTGCTCTTATCCAACACGGATTTGTCCATCCAGGAGATCACCAAGACGCTGAATTTCTGCAACCGCACCCATTTCTCCAAAACCTTTCAGCAGATCGAGGGGGTCACTCCCGTCCAGTACCGGGCGGAGAATCAGCATCTGTGAGCCGCAGCGCCAGCGTCTCGGTGTGCATCATATTGTAGAGCAGCTCCGCCAGCTCCTCGGGCGGCTCAGGGCAGCCCTGCTCCAGCCAATAGCCCAGCACGTTGGTCATCCCAGCCTTGAAAAAGCGATAGTAGTAGGCCATGTGACCCTCATCCTCTACCCCCACCGACTGGAACAGGGGCTTGAAGTAGCCGTCCCACACGATTTGGAAGCCGCCCTCCGACATCCCCAGGGGGTGGGTTCGGAGATATTCCCGGTAAAAGGCTCGGTGTTCCCCGATGTATTCGATCATGGGGATCAGATGTTCCCTGCCTAACAACAGCTCGATTGGCTGGCCAAAGCGGTTTGCGTATAGCTTGGCCAATCCCGCGTTCATCCGCCGCTCCGTCTTTTCCATCAGGTCGAAAATGTCCTGGTAGTGGCGGTAGAAGGTGGCCCGGTTGACCTGCGCCTGTTCGCAGATGACGCGGACGGTCAGCTTGGACAGGGGCTGGCGCTCCAGCAGGGCCAACAGCGCCCCTTGCACCTTCTGCTCGGTGGCCTGATGTAATTGATTGTTGGGTTGGTTCATGAGTTGCCACCTTTCTGCCTGTCGTTGGGGGCGCGCATCAGCACCAGGGCGATGAGGGGGAAGGCGATGGTCTGCGCCCCCACCGCGCAGAAGATGAAAAACTGCTGGACGGCGGCGCCTTGGGCCACGATGGCCCCGTCCGCCGCCGGGGCGGTGTAGCCCAGCTGGGTCAGACCCAGGTTCAGGATGCACATGGCAAGCCCCGTGGCCAGGGTATAGATGGTGTTGAACACGGAGGAGGAAAAGCCGTCGCACCGTTCGCCCGTCTTGGCCTCCACATCGTCCAAAGCGTCCCCCAGCATGGCGGTGACCATGTAGGTGGAGGGGATCAGGCCGATGGATTTCACCACCTGGCCCGCCAGCACCAGAGCTAAGTTCTGGGGGTTCAGGAAGCACAGCAACGTCCCCGCTGCGGCCAGCAGAAAACCGCCCGCCATGGCGTTACGGCGGCCCAGCTTTTTGCAGATGGGCCGGCACAGGAACAGGCCGACGCCCAAGGGGCCGTTGCCCACCGCGTAGTAGAGGGCTTGGGTGATGCCGTCGTTGTAGCTGCCCAGCACCCAGTTGCAGTAGTAGAAGGTGCTGAAGGAGGACAACAGGGACACCAGCTGGTTCAGCGCCAGGTAGACCATGAACACCACCCAAGTCCGGCTCCGGGCGCACAGGCGGAGCTGGGCCAGCAGCCCGCGCCGCTCCTGCTTTTCACGGCTGGGTGCGGGGGCAGTTCGCCGGGATTCCTCCGTCACCCGCTCCCGGGTGAAGTAGTATTCCAAGAGAATGAAGGGGAACGCAGCCCCGGCGATTATGGTCATCAGGCCGATCCAGGAGGAGCGGTCGATGCCCAGCCGGGGGACGATGAACGTGGGGAACAGCACCGCCACCACCATGCCGGAGATCATCCCCTGGGAGTTGGTCAGCACGGACAGTCGGCTCCGCTGGGCGGGGTCTTTGGTGGACAGGGGCACCATCAGCGTGTGGGCTGTGTTATAGGCGGTGTAGGCGATGGAGTAAAACAGGTTGTAGCTGAGGAAGATCCACACCACCAGCAGCGTGGTGCTGCCGTTGGGAAAGGCGAACAGCAGGATCATACTCACCACCAGCAGGGGCGCGGACAGCAGAATCCATGGTCGCGCCACCCCCTGCCGGGAGTAGAAGCGGTCTACAATGACTCCCATAGATAGGAAGGTGAGGGCATCCAGCACCTTCACCACGATGGGGAATACCGTGAGGAACCAGCCGTTCCACACGTGGCCCAGTTGGACCACGTCGGTGTAATAGACGTTGAGGTAGTTGTTCAGGATGCTGTTGAGCAGCATGACGCTGATGGGGCCGGCAAAGTAGCCCAGCCAGCGCTCCCTGCCAGTGACATTCTCGCTCTGGATGCGGGAATCGAAGATTTTAGCGTTTAGGATATCTTTCATGCTCCGTCCCTCCCTGTACCATGGGAATATTATACGGGCCGTGGCGGGGGAAAGCAACCAACAATATTGCGATTTATGTCGCAGTAATTTACCGAGCTTTTATGAAAGTGTCCCCCAGCAGGGATGCACTCCTGCTGGGGGACAGCTATTTCTCCGCGTTTTTCTTTTTCCGATTCGGAAAATAGTCTTCCATCCATTGCCGGTACTCCTCCACCGTGAGCTTTCCGGCTTCGCAGTCATCCCGCAGGCGGATGGCCTCATACCGCCATTTGTTGAACTCGTCCTCCTTGATCTGCCGCACCTTTTTTCGTGCCGCATAGCGGCGGTAGTACAGGTCGTACACGCCCAGCGCGGGCCTGTCAGCGGCCTTCTTCTTGAAATTCTCCTTCGCCGCCAGATCCTGGCAGGTCCGCCCACTGTATTCCTCTATGCGGTCGCAATACCGGGTATTGAAGTTCCCCTTCAGGATGAAGTACCGCCCGCACCGCTGGCACTTGCGGAACCGCACGTCGCTCTCCAGCAGCTTGGTGAACTCCAGCTCCAAAATCTGATCCACCCGGCTGAACTCATAGCCCGCCCGGAGGTAGCGCGGGATCGTGAGCAGCATACTCACGTTCTGTGGGTCTGCATGGTAATATTCCGCAAATTCGATCAGCTCATCCGTGATGGGAAACTGCTCCCGAAGCCGTGCGTATAAGTCCTCCTGCGGCATCCCGTAGGGCATCATCGTCCCAGTTCCCATCCGGGAGAAGGAAAGACTCTCTGTCCGCTCAAAGTTGATGGAAAGTCCGTGCAGCTGACGGTAGAGGTGGAACCGCTCCGCAGGACACCGCTCATCTAACAGCTCAGGATGGAACGTCTCGTCAAAGCAAAACTCCAGCAGCTCTGAATATTCCTTCTGCAATTCGCAGAGGTACGTGTAATAATGCTCTACCGCTTTGCAGCGGTCAGTGCCCTCAGTAAATACAGGCGGGCACACCATGGTGTAGAGGGACTGGATCAGGATCTCTTTTAGGAGCGGCATCGTCTCCTGGTAGCGGTAATATTGCTCCACGATCTCCTGGGTCTGGTCATAAATTTTCCCATCTGCGAACCCAACGGCATCCTCATCATGATTGAGCAAGCTCCTCCATTGGATGTGGCTCAGTACCATTCCCGTGGGTGACTCAAAATCCGCATAGATAAAGTCCAGCAGACCCTCGCCGTATTTCAGGTTGACGTCCGTGCCGCTGAGCACGTTGTTCATTGGGACGCGGCGCGGCTCCACAGCATACTTCTCAAAATACTGGTCGCCTTTCAGAATGTCCTCAAAGGGGAAATAACTGATGCGGTAGCGCTTGTCCAACCGCGCCTCGTCCTCCTCGTTTTCCTTCCAGTCCTCCTCTGTGCCGTCTTCATCCAGCCCGAGGAACTCCTCGCCGCCGCGCATCTCCCGTGCGGTTTCATATTCCTCCACAAGTTCGTCCATCCAGAGGTTCTCTTTTTTTCCGTCCACCCGGATGTCCAGTGTCTTGTGCGCAGGATCAAAGCGGGCAAAGTTGTGGAAGTACGCAAAGTCGATGAACTCGTTTCCACGGCGGGCCAGCCAATACTGCTCCTCCCCGCTGGGCACGTACTCCGAGTAGTCTTTCTGCATCCCATCCACCCTCTGTTTTTGAGAATCCAAATGGCCCCAAAATATTGATGTAGTATATCACTGCAAAGAACATTCTACAAATCCCTTGTCAAACTGTCAAGCACTTTGTAAAATCAGGAAAATGAAAGGGGATGGTAGAGTGAAAACCTCAAGCTACAAAAACTATGATGAGCTACCGCTGTTCCTCAACGCGGAGTTGGTGGCAAAGGTACTGGGCGTGTCGCCGTCCAGCGGGTACGAGTTGATGCATGAGCCGGACTTCCCAGTGCTCAAAATCGGCAGCCGGATGGTGGTGCCCAAGGAGAAGTTCGTGGAGTGGGTGGAACGTCACACAGCAGGAGGTGGCAGTGGTTGAGAGAACGACAAAAGTGGGATAGCGGTAAGAACTCTTTTTCTCTGCCATCTGAAGTTTTTGGCCTGTGCCTTGATCGCGGCCCGCTGCTGGTGTACGTCTACCTGGTGCACCACAAATACAAGCACCGCGATGACAGCGATTTGAGTTGTGCCGTGATCAGCAGCGCGATTGGGTTGTGCGAGAAAACAGTGCGGCAGCATCTACGCACGCTGGCAAGCCAAGGCCTGATCCGTCTGGGTACCGGCAGGGGTTGTCTGTCCTGTGAGTTGTGTCCCATCTGGGCTAAGGTTCCCAAATGTTATGACGCGGAGCAGCTCGCCATGCACAGAGGCGGGCTGCGATGGATCACCGGCGAAGTGTTCGAAGCAGTGTTCCCTCTGCCCAATGAAGTGTTCCAGCTTGGTCTCACGGCCAATGATCTGCTGGTGTACATCTACCTCCAGTATCAAAAGGGAACCCACAGCGGACGATGCTACCCCAGTTACGCGACCATCGATGTATCGGTGGGCATGAGCCGGAAAACCGTGCAGAAGCACGTCCAATCTTTGCTGGACAAAGGACTCGTTCAAGCGGAGAGCACCACTGTGTGCTGGAAAGATGGCCGTATCCGCAACGGCAACCTGCTCTACACCATCACGCCAATCAGTCAGGTGCTGAAGGAGAGGGAAAACGAACTGCTTGGCCAGCTGAAACTGGCGGAGACCCAACGCAAGTGGGATGAGAGGGTCACGCATATGACTGCCCGTCAAAAGGTGCAAACGGAAAAAACTACCACGCCTAATCAGTAAGGGCATCGCCCAGCGCCGGTGGAAGCAACCAGCCATCAGAAAATGCCGTGGGAAAATCATCGACATCTGCGGGCCAGGAGCGACTCCAAGCCGAGAACCTCCTGTTTCGCGTTATAAGCCCGTTTGTGCCCATCCTGGGCGGGAGGTGGCATCCATACACCTCCCGCCCGCTGAAACGCGGTGTTGGCCCGTTTGTGGCCGATGTTGGGCAACGCCCAAATCTCCACCGCCAAGGAAGCAAAGCAGAAGGGCGTCAAGAGCAGCCCAGAAGATCGGATTCAAGGGCGCAAAGGGCGATGCGGGATAAATCCCAACCGCACCTCTGGCCGCAGTGCGGACAGCTGCCAGGGACGTGGGCCGCACCGGGCAAAAGCACCGCAGAAACGCCCCGTTGGGGCGGAAGCCCACCCGCTTGGGTGGGGCAAGCATAGCGTCCGGCTATACGCCGCCCGCGCTTGCCGGGGCGCTGCCCCGGGCCCCGATACCCCCCTGCCCCCTAAAGGGGGAGAGAAAGGAGATCAATGCAGAAAAAGAAAACCGAAATCATCACCGCCAGGATGACCCCGGCGGACAAGAAATCCATCCAGCAGCGGGCCAAGGCCGCTGGCATGACCGTCACCGACTACCTCACCACCTGCGCGCTGGGGAAGGATATCGTCCGGGTGGATAGTCTGGACGATCTGCTCTCTGAACTGAAAGCCCAAGGGCGCAATCTCAACCAGCTGACCACGCTGGCGAACATGGGACGGCTCACCGTCCTGCGCGGCGACGATCTGCTCAGCGAGTATACCCGGCTGTGTGATACGCTGGGTGTGTTGGTTTGGGAGGTGCGCTGATGGCGACCTTCACGGCGATCAACACCAAGACGCAAAATGCAAAAGCCCTGCACAATGTGGTCGAGTATGTGGAGCAGGAAAAGAAAACCCTGTTCGGTGACGCCCGGTTGGTCACCGGCCATAACTGCGTCCCGCAGTCTGCGCTCACCGAGATGCAGATGACCAAGCGGCGCTTCCGCAAAACGGACGGAGTGCAGTTCTACCACTTCGTCCAGTCCTTCTCCCGCGAGGACAATGTCACGCCCCAGGAGGTCAACGCCATCGGTCTGGAATTCGCGCAACGGCAGTTCCCAGACTTCGAGGTGGTGGTCGCCACCCACGTTGACACAGGCCACCTGCACAACCACCTCGTGGTGAACAGTGTCAGCTGCCGGGATGGGCGCAAGCTCCACCACGGGCCAAGCGATTTGATCCTCAACCGAAAGGTCAACGATGAGATTTGTCTGGCCCATGGTCTCAGTGTGCTGGAACCGCCGGAGCAGCACTCCAAAAAGAAGCGCATGAAGCCTGGTGAATACCAGGCGGGTCTGCGCGGCGACAGCTGGAAACTGGATCTGATCCAGGCCATCAACGAGGCGTTGGAGTACGCTATTGACCGGGAAAGTTTTATCGAGAACATGGAGATCGAGGGCTACGAGGTGCGGTGGGAACCGAATCGGAAACACATCACATTCACCTGTCCCAACGGACGTAAGTGTCGGGACAGCAATCTGCACGATGAAACTTTCCTCAAGGAAAATCTGGAGATGCTGTTCGCCTACCGTCAGGCTGTGGGCTTCCGTCCCGCTACGCCAGAGCCGGACGAGGGCTGGCTGGGTGAGTTAGCGGCAGGGTGGTTTCAAGTGCTGGCCGACCTGGAACGTGACGCGGACTGGCAGCTCCCCGCACCGCCCACCTGGACGGACAGCAAGCAGCGGCAGCGTGAGACACTGAAAAAGCTGGCCATGGGCCAGAAATTCAACGGTGACCAGCATTGGGATCAGACGATGTAGACTGCCTACGAAATGCGCGATCCATCTCAACAGAATCTGCTCCCCGATCCCAACTGTTCAATCTGCTTCATTTCCGCCCCGGTTTTTCTCCATGATATTTTCCGAATGTGGTAGACTTCCCGATGGTTCTTCAGTATGGTGTTGCTCACCAAAACCGAAAGGGGAATCGTCATGAGCAGAAAACGGGAAGCAGTCTTTATGGGGATCGGGGTGCTGGCAGGTCTCGCCCTCTCCGGCCCAGCGGTGCAAGCAACGAATATCGCCTTCACCGTCACGCCGAGCAGCCAGCCAATCTATGTGGACGGTCATCGCGTGAGCATGACCGCATACCTCATCGGTGGCAACAACTACGTCCGGCTCCGGGATATCAGCAGGGCGGTGGACTTCGGCGTGGCCTACGATGCCGCCACCAACAGCGTCTACATCGACAGCACCCAATCCTATCAGGAAGAAAGCGTATCAGCAGCGCCCGGCACTGTCACTGGGGAAAGCGTCCAGGCTGTCCTTACCCAACTGCGGGAGCGCTACCCCAGCGGGTCATTCTTCCCCGCGCCCTACCGCTCCACCAGCGGCGGGCCCTACAGCCGGGGTGTCTACTGCTCCGGCTGGGCTACACTCTGCTCCGATGCTGCATTCGGCAACCTCCCATGGCGGCGGGTAGACAGCCCGAGCTGGGATCAAATCCGCCCCGGCGACCTGGTGCGGTACGACACCGAGACCTCCGGCCATGTGGTGGTGGTCGTGAGCAAAACGGACGGGTACATCAAAACCACCGAGAGCGGTACCAGCAACATGGTGCGCTGGGGTGGCCAATACTTCCGCTGGTGGTTGGAGGATCAACCCGGCTACACCCTCTACACCCGATACCCGCAATAGGGCGGGAGTGGCCACAGGTGGCGCTCCGCAGGCGCGGAGCGCCGCCCACGTTTTCTCCCCGTGTCAGCCACTGTAGAGCAGTTTGTGCCCATCCCCTTGGGCGGGCAGCACCCCGTACACCTCCAACCGTTTCAAACGCAGTGTCGGCCCTTTGTGCGGCGCTGTTAGCACATCAAATCCTGCCTATTGTCTATGTTTCCCGAAATGATACAGTTCCTTCAGCCGCTCCAAAATCTCAAACACCACAGGGCAAACCTCCGCCGCGGAGAGTACGCTATACAGGCTCCACAATCGGTCAGGACAATCTGTGTAGGGAAAGCCCCTGCATTCCTCCGGCTTGCACTCCTGGATCTGGCACTTACCATCCATGCCAAGGAACCGGCAAGGGGCAGGCAGCTCCAGCCCATCCCGGCCACGGATCAGACAGTCCTCCAAAAATTTCTGCCTTGTCATGCCGAGATAAGCTGAAATATTTTCGATTTCTTCTTCTGAAAGTTCCGTGCTGTACTTCCGGCAGCAGTTCCCGCATTGGCAGCAATCGTATCCGGCAAACAGCTCCCGGTGGAGCGCCAAAAACTGCTGATCCAGTTCATCAGGGTCGGCATGGGCCTTGAGAAAGGATCGGAAACGCAGGTTTTCATTCTCCCGTTTTGCGGCGGCAGCAGGGACGTCTTTGGGTGCAAGCATATTTCTCAGCTCCATTCTTCGGCAAACTTCCGCACCCATCATATACTTTTCCCGACCGATGCGCAAGAGGATGTTGGCCGCAACAGGGGTGCGAATTGCACCAGTGTCTACAAAGAGGAGATGCCCCCGGCAGGGTTCAAAAAATATATGTCTGAATTGATAATTCCTGCCGTTTTCCGTAGCTATTCCCGCCCGGTTGTGGTATGGTTTGTCGCTGCGAAGGAGGGATCGCCATGTACGATTACATGAGAGCACTGGAAGACAGGTTCGGCCCAGCCGTAAAAAGCAGGCCGGAGCTTGAGCGCCGCCGCCAGGAAGTCAGCGCCCTGCTGGACAAGCAGGGAAAGAAAAAGCTGCTCCGGCTGGTGGACGCCCACACCATGGTGCAGGAGGAAATGGCACTGAACAGCTTCATCGCCGGCTTCCGTCTGGCCTGGGGCATTGCCACGGAGCTGGGCACAGACGGCAAGTATTCCTACGAGCAGGAGCAAGAGCAAATCAACCGCCTCAAAAATTGGGGCGCAGTAAACAAAAGGGGGTGAATACCCATGGCAAAGCGCAGACCGTCCGGCGACGGCATGGTGCGCAAACGGGACGATGGTCGCTGGGAGGGGCGCATCGTGGTGGGCCACAAGGAAAATGGCGATTCCATCTTCCGCTACCTCTATGCCGACAACCAAAAGGAACTGACGGCAAAGCTCCGCCAGAACATCGACATCTACCAGGGCATCACCCTGACGGAGCAGAGCCGCATGACCTTTGCGGAATGGCTGGAGCAGTGGCTGGCGCAGATGTCCACCACGCTCCGGCCCAGCACCTTAGAACACTATCGGCACGATATGGAAAACCATGTCGTGCCCTATCTGGGGCAAAAACAGCTGGGCCAGATCACGACGGCAGATTTGAGAAAGCTCTATGATACCCTGAAGAAATCTGGCCGGATGAGATCCCGACCCGGCCAAAGCCGGGGACTCGCCAGTACCACTGTCCACGGCATTCACACCACGCTCCACCAGGCGCTGAAAGCGGCAGTGGAGCAGGGCCTCATCCCGGCCAACCCCGCCGCCGAGGTGGATCCGCCCAAAATGACCCATCCGCCCATGAAAATTTTGAACGAGGAACAGCTGGACACATTTATGGAAACCATCAAAGCCGACCCACTCTGGCACGATTTCTTCTATACCGAGCTGACCACCGGCCTGCGGCGGGGTGAAATCTGCGGTCTCATGTGGAGCGACTTCGATGAACGCAATGGCACCCTGAAAATCAGCCGCACCCTCCACCAGGAGAAGGGCGGCAGGCTGGTGGCCGGGGACACCAAAACCTACGCCGGGACACGGAAAATTGTCCTGCCACCCAGCACAGCGGAGTTGCTACGGGAGAGAAAGCACAAGTCCTTCTCGCCTTGGATCTTCCACAATCCGCTCCGCCCCGAAGCCCCGGTCGATCCAGATAGTGCATACCGACAGCTCAAAGCCCTGTTGAAGCAGGCGGGCTTGCCTGATATCCCGTTCCACGGCCTACGCCACACCTTTTCCAGTCACGCGCTGGCCAGCGGGGTGGATGCCAAAACCCTGTCCGGCATTCTGGGCCACACCAAGGCATCCTTCACGCTGGACACCTATACCCACACCACCGGCGATATGCAGAAGCGGGCCGCCGACATCGTGGGCGGTTTCCTGGCCGACTATCTTGGAGAGGAGATGAAACCTTGGCAAAGCGAAGAAAACGCGGGGACGGCGGAGTAAGCCTGCGGAGGGATGGCCGCTGGGAGGGCAGGGCTGTCATCAGCTACGATGATAAGGGCCTCCCCGTCACGAAAAATGTACTGGCAAAAACCAAAAGCGAGTGTGCGGCAAAGCTCAAAAAATTGCAGGAGAGCATTGAAAAGCCTACACCTGACCAACCCAAACCCGGCATTCTGTTAGGCGATTGGTTGGATTTTTGGTATCAGAGCTATAAGAAGCCGAATCTCCGGCCCAATACCCAGATGTCCTACGAACGGCGCATCTACCAGCACATCGTGCCCGCACTCGGCAAAATTCAGATGGATAAGCTGACCACAGCTGACATCCAGCAATTTTACGCCGAACTCAAGCAGAGCGGTCGGCTCTTACGGGCCGAACTCTACGGCGAGGGCCTATCGGATCAAACTGTCCGGGGCATCCACACCACCCTCCACGCCGCGCTGGACAAGGCAGTCGCGGAAAAACTCCTGTTCCGTAACCCCGCCAATGGCTGCAAACTCCCTCCCGCAAAGGCCAGAGAGATGCAGATACTGACTCCGGAGGAGATCCAACGGTTGTTGATCCAGGCCAAGGAGGATGGATGCTTCGAGCTACTCCTGCTGGAGCTCTCCACTGGCCTGCGCCGGGGTGAGATCTGCGCCCTCCAATGGGATGATTTGAACTTCCGCACGGGGGAACTCCGGGTGGAACGGCAGGTTCACCGTGTCAATGGAGAGCTTGTGATCTCTCCCCCAAAAACCAAAGCCGCCAATCGGAGCGTGATACTGCCCGCACCCGTCTTGGCGGTGCTGAAGGAATATCGGCAGGCCACCAATTCACATTGGATGTTCCCCTCCCCAGCCAACGAGGACTCGCCCCGTGACCCTGCTGCCGTCCGAAAGCGCCTTCAGACCGTTCTGGAGCGTGCCGAGTGCAAAAAGGTACGATTTCATGACCTCAGACACGTTTTCTGCACAAACTGCTTAGAGCACGGCATGGACATCAAAACGCTCTCCACCATCATCGGGCACGTCTCCAGCAGTACCACGCTGGACATCTACGCCCACGTCACTGATGAAATGCGCCGGATGGCGGCGGCAAGGATCGACCAGGGTATCAGCAAGGTCAACCCGCAGACCGAATTTGACACAGCGCCCCGAAAACCCGCCCCCAGCACCTTCCAGGCCCACAGGGGCCAACGGCGTAAAGCGGGTACGGGCTGCGTCACCCAAATCAACGAAAGACTCTGGGAGGGGCGCTACTCCCCGGTTTGGCCAGATGGCAAAAGACGCCCCCGCAATATCTACGCCCACAGCGAGGACGAGTGTGAAAGGCTTCTGGCCGAAACGATAGCACAGATAAAGGCGGAAATCAATGCTGAACGGAACCGGATGAAGGCCGCCCCAAAAGCAGGCTGACAACGCCATTGGCCCTCTGGGAGAACCCCAGCGGGCCGTCTTTTTTCTGTCTGTGGCTTGTTATGTGGTCAAAACCAAAACGGCAAAATTGAAGCGCAAGAAAAAGTGCCCAGAACAAAAATAAATCCGCCATTTTCAAAAGAAAACAGCGGATTTTATGGAGCTGCTAAGCAGATTTGAACTGCTAACCTCATCCTTACCAACGGCAAGGGTGAATTTTTTATAACTATTTTTGTGTGTCTACAGTCGTTTCCGCTCCAGCGCAATTCCTTTCCGGCACTTTATAAAGACACACCCTCCGTTGTTTCCACACCTGTCTGTGGCTGGTTATGTGGTCAAAACCTCAAGCGGCAGTTTCCCGCACAGGAAACTGCCGCTAAAATTTCCGCCGATGGATTGCACCAGTGTCTACAAAGAAGAATCCCTCAGTTGAAAATGTTGTTAATCAACGGATATTCAGTAATTGCAGGCACCGGGCCCTGGCAGGGTCCGGTGCCTGTGTGAATGAGGCATATAGAAACATCAAATTTCTTGATGTTCTTTGCTGATTTTTTACTCTTTAAAAGAGAGTCAAATTGACCTTTTTCCATCCTCTGGCATCGCACATATAGCCCATAACGATAACCTCAATGTAATTTTAAGCTGCCATAAACATAATTTTAACGGCAAACAGGGAGTCAGAGGTATCAACAGTCATAACTCCATCGTAGCCCTCAACAATATTTGAGACGTTTCGCAGACCAAAACCATGGTAGACAGTATCCGTTTTGGTTGTCTTTGGGAACCGCTTGTTCTCATCAAAATTCGGAATCTCTTCCAGGTAATTTTCAACCGTAAGCATAACACCAAATTCATCTGACCGGCCTACGATACGGATAAACCGCTTGTCGGGCTGGGAAATGGTTTTCAAATATTCTATGGCGTTGTCCAGGAGATTGCCAAAAATGGAGTTCAAATCGTACTTGTCAATGAAGGCGAACGCCGAGCCGTCGATCATGGCAAGAATCTCGATTCCATTCTCCTGGCAATGCAGGGATTTGTCCGAGAGGATCACGTCGATATACTGGTTCCCGGTCCGAATCGAGGAGTCGTAAATGGACACCGCCGCTTCCAATTCCCGGACAAAGGAATCCGTTCCGGCCCCTCCGGCACTCAAAATGGTGTGAATCTGATGCTTGAGATCATGGCACTTGCGGTTGATGATCTCAATATTTTCCCGGGTAATCCTAAACTGCTCCCGCTCCGACTGCCGCAGCTGCTCCACGGTGGATTCACGCACCTTGTACAGAACCGCGTTGAACAAGGCCAGCATAAACAGGTACGCCAAGACACACATAACGAGACAGATCAGCATCAGGCCCAGGCGCACAACCTTCATGTCGTCCGTGATGGTAAACACCGTGTTGTAGACGATCACGTTGGACAGGATGATCAATCCCAGCAGAGCAAGGATATATTGGTTGACCCCATCCCCCCGCGTCCGCTCGTACTGCCGCTGAAGTGCGCTCAGACGGCGGCCTACCAGCAGATACAGGCCTGCGATGGCGGCGGCCTTGACCAGGACATACAGGACATAACTGGCAGCCGGTTTGATGGGGTAGAGCGGCAAAACCGAAACCATCGGAGTGGCCTGAACCAGAAATTCATAAACGTAGGAGGAGACACACTCAGAAAGAAAGGCGTAGATAACAAGATATACCGCCTGTATGGGTTGGACCTCCATAGTATAGCAGGTTATGGCGCAGTATGCCCCCAGCAGAAGCACTTGGCTGGCCGAGGAATATGCAATTACCATCCCGCCCCAGGCTGCTGTGCCATCCAGGGCCGAAAAAAGCCCCGCGCCAGCAAAGGCCAGAAGCGCCGAAAAAAGGAGGATACCGCCTGCGGCCGCTGTACACCGCAGGATCACGTTCCCTTTCATGGGCCGGCCACAGGCAAAGCCGCCCAGCGCCAGGGCCTGCCAAGTTACGTTCAGCCAGAACTGGTAAAGCAACACAAAAAAATACCACCGCATATCAGTTCTTCCAGGTCACAAAAGCGGCCAGGAACTCCTTTTTCCTTGTTCTCGAAAGGGTGAACTCCCGGTCTTCAACGAGCACTGTGTCCCTTTTGATTGCCCTGACATAGTCAAGGTTGACCAGGACGCCGCTGTTCACCGCGGAGAACCGCCCTTTGGGCAGCTCATCCTGGGCTTTGACCAGAGACCCCGCTACTTCTATCACCTGGCCGCCATCAGCGATGTGGTAGCCCAGCTTATGATTGCCCGCTACCTCCACATACGCAATGCTCCGCGCCGGAAAGCGGAAGCTCTCGGTCTTGGTTGTCAGGCAAACAAAATCAGCCTGACCCTGACTGAGCCGCCGAAGCAGCTTGTTGAGCAGCGTCTCCACCTGGGGGTAGGTGGCCGGTTTCAAGATGTAGGACACGGCGCTGACGGAGTAACCCTCGATGGCGTACTGCTTCAGGTTTGTGACAAAAATAATCGGAACCTCGTGGTCCAGTGCACGGATGCGCTTGGCCGCGCTCATCCCGTCCAGGAGGGGCATATCGATATCGAAGAAAATGATATCCCACCTGGGCTTATAGGTTTCGGCAAAATCCATGCCGTCCGCGAAGCGCACAATTTCAAAGACGGCAGGATGTTCCCGTTCGTACCGCTCCAAAATACCGTTCAGCCGGGCAAAATCAGCTTGTTCATCCTCACAGACAGCGATTTTAATCATTGCGCCCCCCCCGTTCAGCCATATTTTAGCACGCTGAACGGGGGGCCGTCAATGCCGATGGGACACCGTTATTTTTTCTTTTTTCCCTGGTATTTCTCAGGGTGCTTTTTCGCGTCCACAATCCGGAAAATCATGATGCCAACCATGGCCGCACAGAACACACCGATGGCAATGTCCGCCGCCATGAGGGCGATCCGCCATGGCGCGGTGCTCTGTACAACCCTGTCGCCGGGGACAGTGCCCTGCATATAGCCGGAGTTCGCCGTTACCCAAAGGGTGCGCTTGATGGATTCCCGCATCAGATTGCGGGAGGTGGCGCTGTCGTAGTCTTTCACCAAGGTATTGCCCAAGAAGATGTCGCCCCCGGCGCGGATCAGCTTATCGCCAATCCAATCGTCGCCGTAGTAGAGGTCGGTGGAGACGATTCCGTTAAAGCCCCACTCGTTGCGCAACACGCCTGTGATCAGGCCGTAGTGCGTCATGGCCGTCTCCGTGCCGATGCAGGCTTGGCTGAGCATCAGGGCAAGGCCCGCAGTCATCTCTCGCTCCCGCTGAATCCACTGACCGTCCTCACCCTTTTCCAGATATCTGAGGGTGAAGGAGGACTCCTTGATAGCCAGTTCAAACGCCTTCAGGTAATTTTCCCGGATGGCCTGTTCCGTGGCCCATGCCGCCAAGCGGTTGGAACGGTTGGTTTCCTCGTCATTCACGGCGAAGTGCTTGATGAAGCTGAACACCCCGTATTCAGCCGCACCGCTGACAATCCGCGCGGCCATCTTGCCGGTGAGGACGGCGTCCTCAGAAAAGTATTCGTAGTTCCGGCCGGAGAACGGGCTGCGGTGGATGTTGAGCCCGGGGGAATACCAGCCGTAAACCCCGCCGGTCAGCGCCTCCAGGCCGATGGCCTCGCCAAATTCCTGCATCAGCTCCTTGTTCCAGGTGGCGGCAAACACGGGGGATGCGGCAAAGGAAGTGTAGTTCGGAACGCTGGTGATACCAGTGGCGCCGTCGGACAGCGTAATGGACGCGGTCTTTCCCACATCCTCCAGCTTGCCCAGAGAGTAAGCGGCCTTGCCCAGGTAGGTGCGGATCTGCGCCTTGGAATTGTCCCAGTCCAGCTGATCCAGCAAATCATCCCACAGGGGGTCGTTGAAGTCCTTCCCCCGCATATCCGCCACGGTGAGGCCGTTTTTGACGGCACTGGCGGGCATCTCCTCAGAGTATACCCTGCTTCCGGGCACGTTGCCCAGCTCCGCGTCGGTGTTGTAGTCAAAAGCGGCGGTGGCGGCGTTGCCCGCCATGAACGCCTCCAGGAGCTCTTTCTGGCGCCCCGCATATTGAACCGGGAAGGTGCCCTTCCAATCCGCTCGGGAGAGCATGGTCACACCCTGCATATAGTCGCTGGCATCCTGGAACTGGTTGGACGCCGCGATGGGGCCAGCACCTTCGGCAAGATTTTTCGCCTGAGTGTCCCGCTCGCTGGCGCGGGGGTTTGCGCTGTCATACCAGACGGTGGAGGGAATGTTGACCGTCCGCTCGTCAAAGGACTCGTGGGAATTTCCCCCCACGCAGAGGGTGTAATCGCCCTCCTCCAGGACATAAGCGCCCCGGGTGCCGTCGGGATTCTCCCGGGTGTAACAGTAAGATGCCATGTCCTCCTTCGCAAACTCGATGGCTACCTCCTGGGACGCGCCGGGAGCCAGGACGTCGGTCTTGGCGAACTCCACCAGGTTTTTGACCGGCTTCTCGATTTTGTTCTCCCGGTCAAAATCGGTGTAGGGCGGATTGTAATACACCTGCACAACGTCTTTGCCGGAATAGGCGGCGGAATGGTTGGTCACTTTGACCGTGAGCTTGACGGTATCGCCGGAATCGTCCAGGCCGACAATCTCCTGGGTAAAGCCGCCGTCCAGATCCACATAACTCAGGCCGTGGCCGAAGGGGTAGACGACCTCCCGGTCATAATCGAAATCGGGATCCTCCGCAGCGGCGGTCTCATAATAGCGGTAGCCGACGTACACACCCTCGGCGTAGTCCACAAAATACCGGGGCTTTCCGCCCCACTGGGCGTTGGAGTAGGAGAACTCGCCGAAGTTCTGGTAAGTGGGGTCTTTAGTGAAATCGGCGGCCCAGATGTCCACGGTTTTCGCGGAGGGGACCACCTCGCCGACCATGATTTTTGCGGCGGACTCCAACCCAAACGGTCCGGGGTTGCCCGGGGTAAGGATGGCGTTGACCTCCAGCTCACCCTCCATCAGTTCGCCGATTTCCATCACGTTGGAGGTCACCAGCACCACCACTACGGCCCGACAGTTCTCCTTCGCGAACCGGATAGTGTCCTTTTCCTTGGCGGTCAGGGCATAGTAATGGGGAGTCCCGTCATCATAGCCGTCGTACTTCTTATCTGCGCCCTCTTGCCCAATGCGGGTAATAAAGACCACACCCACGCTGTCCTTCACCTGATTCGCGATGCCGGCATAAATGGAAGCGTCATACTCGGGGATCTCCTCGTTGGTGGACAGCATCGTGCCGCTGTCCCCCCTCACCTTAGTTGTGCCGGGGGCTTCACTTGGGGAGGATGCCGTGGACTGCCTCATTTTTTCCACTGCCGCTTCATTCACGGTGAAGTAAGCTTTCATGGCCGCTTCGGCGGAAACTGTTTTCTCAGACGAGGACGCCCCGGCACCCAGGCCGGTATGGATGGGGTTCAGATACCCGTAGCCAAAGGGGGTCACAGCGGCACCGGCTGCAAGGGGAAGCACACCATCGTTTTTCAGCAGGATGGTGCCCTCGTCGCTGACCTGTCTGGACAATTGCTCAGCCCGCGCGGTGGCATCCGCCGCGCTGACCGAACTTGCACCATAATAATCCTTCAAACCAGAGCTGATATCGCCGGACTCCACCACGCTGACTGTGCCGCCGCCCAGATGGTAGTCGATGGTCTCCGCAAAGAAGTTTGCGGCAGCAGTGCCTGCAATTGCGATGACAAGCAGAACCGCGATGATGGGGGCCCAAATGGCCATGAATTTTTTGTTTGTCATCTCCGCAGTCCTCTCAGGCGATGGTAAAGGTGTTGTTGGAGGAGTCGAGGGTCACCGTCATAGTGGCGGTGGTGTCGGCGGTCTCGGAGAGATGAATCAGCTTGTGACCAAACGCGCTCATAACGTCCGCAGGAGCGCCGCCCATGTCGCCGAACATGGCAATCGTAGTGGCCCCGGCGGTATAGCTGTTATTTGCGGAAGCCTGAGAGCCCAGCTCGGCAAACAGGCCGGGATTATAACTCCATACGCATTCGGTGGGGCAGGACAGAACCCACGCGCCTTTATCGCCAGCGGAATAGGTCCCGGTATAGACGAGCTCCACGTAGGCGGTGGTCTCACGGTCAAACCCGGCGTCAATATTATCTGAAAGGACCGACAGCATGGTATAGGTGTAGGTGCCGTCGCTCTTGAAGTCGATGGTGTCCTTGGCTGTATACGCCTCGATGCCGGCAATGCTGATGCCCATGTCCCAGAAAGCCGCACCGGAGAACGCCTCCGCTTCATCCGCGTTCAACTCTGTGATGTCGTCCCAGCTGGGGGTGTAGGTGTAGGCGCCCTCCACGGACTTGGCGCCGCAGGAGGCCAGTGTAAGCGCCATGGCGAGAGCCATGGCCACGGCAAGGATAGTTGCGGATACTTTGTTTTTCATTGTACTCACTCCTTCTTTGTTTGCGTCCCTCAACGCATGATTCAACTATATTGGAAATATCCTGATTTGGCAACGGGAGTTTCAAAACCGGCCATTTTAGATACGAAATCCGCAGCCCATCAAAAATCATGTGAGCAGAGTCCGCTATTGCTAATCCCTTTCGCTTTGGCTCCTATGAAAATCATAGCAGAAAGCTTGATATATCAAGCCCCGAGCCGTGCGAATTATAACAATGCTTACGCAGGAAAAATTATAAAACCATATTGATTTTTTAATCGCTTTCAGGATATCTGTCGCTTGCCTGTATTGAGGGACGTGCCCACCAGGGCATAGGAGAGCGGGAGGGCACCCGTTAATTGGGTATCCTCCCGCAACAAACTGTTCGGCACTTTTAATCTCCCTGTAGGCAAAGATGATTAGGATTTTTACAGCCAGGGTCCCTACCAGAAAAGCAAACTGTTTGGGCCAATTGTGTGGCCGTTTGGCCGCTGCGGATTGCACCAGTGTCTACAAAGAGAAAGGCCGCCACCTCCACGGTCTGTAACTTTCTCACAGCTCCGCCAATTTGCGCTTCAGCTCCTCGTCCGTCAGCTCACCGCGCTCAGACTGGACCACCAGATCCTGCGCCGCCGCCACAGCGGAGTTCCATTCATCCGCGCTGATTTTTCCCCTCTGCTTCCGGGTCTTTAGGCGGTTATAGGCCCGGTCGTATTCCTTCTGCGCCGGAGTCCGATTCTCCTTGCCTTGCGCCTCCTTACGGTGCGCGCCTACCTTCCGGCAGGTGCGTTCGGTCTCACCCGGAGCAATATTGTTGCAGTAGCAGGTGTTATATCCCGCCGTCAGCAAAAAGTACTGTCCACAGTTGTGGCAGCGGCGCGGTGCGTTTCCTATTGCGAGCCCCCGGTAAAACTCGGTTCGAAGGAAGTCTGTCAGACTGCTGAACACAGCCTTCTCCGCGATAAAAATCTTCCCCTTCTCAGTGGGATGCATCATGGGCACAAAGTTCACTTCCATGGGAAAGCTCTGCTCAAAGTCCTCATTGAAAAGCTGTGCGCCAACAGAGATCATCTGGCTGTAAAAATCGGCATATGCCTCCGCATACGCGCCGCTGTTCCTCCGCTCCAGCGGTTCAAAATACCGCTCCGCTATCCCGCTGACCTGCCCGCGAAAATTGAGGAGCCTGTCCGCGAAGCAGGCCAACTCGGTCAGCATCCCTTGATATATTGCGTGCCCCTCCGAATTTGGATCTTGTACCTGCGCCCATTTCCCCGGGTCTGCCATTAGCCGTTGGAAGGTGTGATAGTTGGCCTCCTTGTCCATCTTCAAATCCCGGTAGACAGGCAGTGTAAATACGAGATCCCAGACAGCGTTCAGCCTTTCCTGTGAAAAGGCCGCGGCGCTGTCTGTCTTTTTCGTGAGCAAATCAACAGCGGCAGAGATGCACACCTTGACTCGACGCGCAATTTTTTTGAGAACCGCCTCATTCAAATTCATCACGTCTACGCAGCACTGGCCAATCGGGTATTCTTTCCCCCCGACAAAAACATGGTCTCCATAGAAGAACACCGTAAACTGGTCATAGGTGTAGGTATACATGAACACTTCCTGAACACGTTCCGATTCCTCTGTCATAGCACTCACCGCCTGTATCCGATTGAGTTTTGGGATTTGCCGGTCATGGCCCGGATCTATTGAACTGGGAATTTTTCTCTGCTATGATTCTATCAGATTTGAAACCGGGATTCAATCTGCCAGCGAAAAAATAGTCCGCACCTCGACAACTGAATACCCACCGCCGGAGTGTATACTCCCTGGGCGAAGTACCGCCAAGACCTTCATCAAAAAATGAGGTGAGCGTACCAACAGGGTGAAAACGCCACAGTGAAAATATGGGGCAGGAAAGTGTACGGCGTGTGGCCAACGAAGGATTCAACAAAGGCGCAAAGAATTTTTCTCTGCGCCAACTCTGAAGAAAGGATTTGTGAATTGAAAATTTCCGAGTACAAAAGTTATGACGACCTTCCGCTGTTCCTCAATGCGGAACTGGTGGTGAAGGTGCTGGGTGTGTCACCCAGCAGTGGTTACGAACTCATGCACGAGCCGGATTTCCCGGTGCCGAAAGTCGGCAGCCGGATGGTGGTGCCCAAGGAGAAGTTCGTGGAGTGGGTGGAGCGGCACACGGCAGGAGGTGGCGGCGGTTGAGCACATGGCAGAAACGCGATGTTCCCGCAAACTGTTTCCTCTTACCCCGCGAGGTCTTCCAGCGGGGGCTGACGCGCGGCGCGCTGCTGGTGTACCTCTACCTCGTCTACCGCAAATATCTCAAACATGGTTCGGATGGGTTGACCTGTGCGGCCATCAGCAAATCGGTCGGTCTGTGCGTGAAAACGGTGCGCACGCATCTGCATGCGCTGGTAACCAGAGAGCTCATTGAGTTGGAGGGTGACGGCAGTAAATTTTCGTACACGCTGCTTCCCATCCAAGATAAGGTGCAGGAGCGCTGCACAGGTCGTCTCTCTGCGTAAGAAGGGGATGCGTGGTCATGAAACAAAAGTGGATCACAGGCGAAGTGTTCAATGCGGTGTTCCCTCTGCCCAATGAAGTGTTCCAGCTCGGTCTCGCAGCCAATGATCTGCTGGTGTACGTCTACCTCCAATATCAAAAGGGTATGCGGAGCGGCCAGTGCTATCCCAGCTACGCCACCATCGGTGTATCGGTGGGCATGAGCCGGAAAACCGTGCAGAAGCACGTCTGGTCACTGGTGGACAAGGGGCTCATTCAAGTGGAAAACACAACGGTTCGTTTAAAGGATGGCCGCACCCGCAATGGCAATCTACTCTACACCATCACACCAATCGACCAGGTGCTGAAAGCACAGGAAAGGGAACTGCTGGGGCGGCTGAAGCTCGCAGAGACCCAGCGCAAGTGGGACGAGAGGGTCAAGCGCATGGCCGTCCGTCAAAAGATACAAGCGGAAAAATCTACCACGCCTAATCAGTAACGGCACTCTGGGCAGGCTCCGTACCTCTCAGAAGCCCCGCAAAATCCTGTCAAGAGTGGACCAGAACCATGAAGGCCTCTGTTTCGCGTTGTAAGCCCGTTTGTGCCCATCCCAGGCGAGGGTGGCATCCGCGTACACCTTCCGCCGCCTGAAACGCGGTGTTGGCCCGTTTGTGGCCGATTGTGGCGGGGCTGCAATTTCGCCCCTCGCCAGTGCCCTTTTTTGCCCGCCGTGGAACGCCCGGTGTACAGGTTTTCGAGGACAGCGCAGAGGGTTTGATAGGGCATTTCAGAGGTTCGATTGTTGTGCGGGATAAATCCCAACCGCACCTCTGCCCGCAGTGTGGACAGCTGCCAGGGACGTGGGCCGCACCGGGCAAAAGCACCGCAGAAACGCCCCGTTGGGGCGGAAGCCCACCCGCTTGGGTGGGGCAAGCATAGCGTCCGGCTATACGCCGCCCGCGCTTGCCGGGGCGCTGCCCCGGTTCCCCCCCTGCCCTAAAGGGGGACCCCGCCGCAACCCAGCGAAGCGGTTGCGGTGGGGAGAGGAGGAGCAAGGGAGCGCAGTGGGGAATGCCCGAAGGGCGTTTCCCATGGAGCGGACTTTGCGACGACGAGGGAGAAAGGACACAATGCAGAAGAAGAAAACCGAAATCATCACCGCCAGGATGACCCCGGCGGACAAAAAAGCCATCCACCAGCGGGCCAAGGCCGCTGGGATGACTGTCACAAACTACCTCACCACCTGCGCCCTGGGGAAGGAGATCGTCCGGGTAGACGGGCTGGACGATCTCCTCTCTGAGCTGAAAGCCCAAGGCAGAAATCTCAACCAGCTCACTACACTGGCCAATATGGGGCGGATCTCCCTTATGCGCGGGGATGAACTCGTCCAGGAGTACACCAGACTGTGCGACACGCTGGGCGTACTCGTTCAGGAGGTGCGCTGATGGCTACCTTCACCGCGATTAGAAATAAGAAGCAGGCCGCAGGTGTGCTGCTCAACGTGCTCAACTATGTAGCGCAGGAAAAGAAAACGCGCTTCGGTGACGCACTGCTGGTCACCGGCCACAACTGTGTGCCGCAGTCCTCGTTCATTGAGATGACCACCACCAAAAACCGTTTCCACAAGGCGGATGGAATGCAGTTCTACCACTTCATCCAATCCTTCTCTGCCGATGACAACGTCACGCCGCAGGAGGTCAACGCCATCGGTTTGGAATTCGCCCAGCGCCAATTCCCAGACTTCGAGGTAGTGGTCGCCACCCATATTGACACGGGCCACTTTCACAATCATCTGGTGGTGAACAGCGTCAGCTGTCGGGATGGCCGCAAGCTCCACCAAAGCCCCAGCGACCTTCTGGAGCATCGGAAGGTGAACGATGAGATCTGCCTCGCCCACAATCTCAGTGTGCTGGAGCCGCCGGAGCAGCACTCCAAAAAGAAGCGTATGAAGCCCGGTGAGTACCAGGCGGGTCTGCGCGGCGACAGCTGGAAGCTGGATCTTATCCAGGCCATCAACGAGGCGTTGGAGTACGCCGATGACCGGGAGAGCTTCATCGAAAACATGGAACTGGAAGGGTATGAGGTGACGTGGGTGCCGAACCGAAAGCACGTCACCTTCACCTGTCCCAACGGGCGCAAATGCCGGGACAGCAACCTCCACGATGAAACATTCCTCAAAGAGAATTTGGAGGCACTGTTTGCATACCGACAGGCCACAGGCTTCCGCCCCGCCACGCCGGAGCCGGACGAGGGTTGGTTGGGTGAACTGGCGGCAGGGTGGTTCCGGGTGCTGGCCGACCTGGAACGCGATGCAGACTGGCAGCTCCCCGCACCGCCCACCTGGACGG
>X363_Desmarests_Spiny_Pocket_Mouse__coassemble_430_pt1 | contig 27070 bp, 21 predicted proteins | sample X363_Desmarests_Spiny_Pocket_Mouse__metabat2_low_PE_031 | metagenome-assembled genome bin X363_Desmarests_Spiny_Pocket_Mouse | reverse complement strand
GAGAGATGAAAACCGCATACTACACCTACACCACATGGGAAGAGGCCATGGCCTCCGGCTTCGGCGGCGAGTCCGCCAGACAGGGGTCGCTGATCCGGGAGCCGGGGCAGAAGGTCCGCCGGGCGGAGAGCGGAAAAGTGATCGACCTGAACGCGTGGCGGGCGGCCAACCTGGAGCTGCTCCAGGAGGAACCAGCGGAGGAGCCCGACTGCCTGGATGAGCTGGACGGGGCGACCTGGTCTGTTGAGGCACAGGAGGCGCCGCCGGCGCCCGCCCCCCGGCCCCGGCGGGATCACCGCCGCGCCCTGGTGGCCACAGAGGTGGCCTCCACCCTGGCGGTGGTGGTCACGACGGCGGCGCTGATGCTGCGGGTGCTCCTGTTCTGAGGGAGCGTGTTGGAAGGGAAGAGGAACCGGCCTGTGGCCGGTTCCTCTTTTTTTGCCAAAGGCGCAATTTCCTGGGCCTTTTCCAGCCAAATGAAATTGACGGAAGGGAAATCGCGTGTTATAATCTTAACGATCGCGCAAGGCGCGCCGGCTGTTCCACGGGCGGGGCGCCGGTATCTGGTATAACCCGAAACCATAGGAAAGAGGAGAAGCTATGTATCGGATCGTCAAGAAACGGGTGCTCAATCCCACCGTGTCCCTGATGGAGATCGAGGCCCCCGCCGTGGCCCGGAAAGCTGAGCCCGGCCAGTTCATCATCCTCCGGGTGGACGAGGAGGGGGAGCGCATCCCCCTGACCATCGCCGACTTCGACCGCAAGGCCGGCACTGTCACCATCATCTACCAGGTGGTGGGGGCCACCACCGAGAAGCTCAACCACAAGCAGGAGGGGGAATTCCTCCAGGACTTCGTGGGTCCCCTGGGCCGCGCCACCGAGACCGAGGGCCTGAAGCGGGTGGCCGTGGTGGGCGGCGGCGTGGGCACCGCCATCGCCTACCCCGTGGCGAAAAAGCTCCACGACGTGGGCTGTCACGTGGACCTGATCGTGGGCTTCCGCAACAAGGACCTGGTGATCCTGGAGGAGGAGTTCAAGGCCGCCTCCACCAACCTGATCATCGGCACCGACGACGGCTCCTACGGCAAGAAAGCCCTGGTCACCGACCTGCTGAAAGAGCAGATCGAGGCGGGGGCCCAGTACGACCGGGTCATCGCCATCGGCCCGGTGATTATGATGAAGTTTGTCTGCCAGCTGACGAAGCAGTACGACATCCCCACCGTGGTCAGCATGAACCCCATCATGATCGACGGCACCGGGATGTGCGGCGGCTGCCGCCTGTCCGTGGGCGGCGAGACCAAGTTCGCCTGCGTGGACGGCCCGGAGTTCGACGGCCACAAGGTGGACTTCGATGAGGCCATGGCCCGGGGCGCCATGTACAAGGACTTTGAGCGCCACGCCTATGAAGAGGCGTGCAACCTGTTCAAGCAGGAGGTAAAGTGATATGCCTAACATGAGACCGAATAAAAACCCCATGCCCCACCAGGACCCCCAGGTCCGCGCCGCCAACTTCAACGAGGTGGCCCTGGGCTATACCCAGGAGCAGGCCATCGACGAGGCCCAGCGGTGCCTCAACTGCAAAAATATGCCCTGCGTTGCCGGCTGCCCGGTGAAAATCCACATCCCGGAGTTCATCGCCAAGGTCGCCGAGGGCGACTTTGAGGGGGCCTACCAGATCATCGCCAAGGACTCCGCCCTGCCCGCCGTGTGCGGCCGGGTCTGTCCCCAGGAGAGCCAGTGTGAGGCCAAGTGCGTCCGGGGCATCAAGAACGAGCCCGTGGGCATCGGCCGTCTGGAGCGCTTCGTGGCCGACTGGCACAACGCCAACGTCACCGAGCAGCCCGTCAAGCCCGCCCCCAACGGCCATAAGGTAGCCGTCATCGGCTCCGGCCCCGCGGGCCTGACCTGCGCCGGGGATCTGGCCCGGAAGGGCTACGAGGTCACCATCTTTGAGGCCCTGCACCTGGCGGGCGGCGTGCTGGTGTACGGCATCCCCGAGTTCCGCCTGCCCAAGTCCATCGTCCAGAAGGAAGTGGACGGCCTCAAGGCCCTGGGCGTCAAGGTGGAGACCAATATGGTCATCGGCCGCGCCATCACCATCGACGAGCTGAAGGAGGAGTACGGCTTCGAGGCGGTGTTCATCGGCTCCGGCGCGGGCCTGCCCAAGTTCATGAACATCCCCGGCGAGAACCTGAAGGGCGTCTACTCCGCCAACGAGTTCCTCACCCGCATCAACCTGATGAAGGCCTACAAAGACGGGGCGGACACCCCCATCCAGCACAGCCAGAAGGTGGCGGTTGTGGGCGGCGGCAACGTGGCCATGGACGCGGCCCGCTGCGCCAAGCGGCTGGGCGCCGAGGTGTACATCGTCTACCGCCGGAGCGAGGCGGAGCTGCCCGCCCGTGCCGAGGAGGTGGAGCACGCCAAGGAGGAGGGCATCATCTTCAAGACCCTCACCAACCCCACCGAGATCCTGGGCTATCACAACCCGGACGACCCCCGGGACCCCCGAAACGGCTCCGTGGCGGGCATCCGCTGCGTGGAGATGGAGCTGGGCGAGCCGGACGCCTCCGGCCGCCGCCGCCCCATCGTCAAGGAGGGCAGCCAGTTCGACATCGAGCTGGACTGCGTCATCATGGCCCTGGGCACCAGCCCCAACCCGCTGATCAAGTCCACAACCGAAGGGCTTGAAACCGAGAAATGGGGCGGCATCATCGCCGACGAGAACGGCCTCACCAGCCGGGAGAACGTGTACGCCGGGGGCGACGCGGTCACCGGCGCGGCCACCGTCATCCTGGCCATGGGCGCGGGCAAGACCGCCGCCAAGGCCATTGACGAGACCCTTTCCAAATCATAAAAGCTGTGATATAATAGCTGCCAGGGTTTTGACCCTGGCAGTTATGTTTTGCTTGTGGAGGTTTCTTGCTATGATACGAGAGGCGGAACGCAAAGATTTACAAGAACTTTTGGAATTGTACCTGTCCCTCCACGAAACGTCGGTGCCGGGGGACTCCGCGCATTTGGCGGCGGTATGGGAACAAATCCTGCAAGACGAAAACCACCACCTGATCGTCAACGAGGTGGACGGCAGAATCGTCTCCTCCTGCGTCTGCGTCATTATCCCCAACCTGACCCGGAACGCCCGCCCCTACGCCTTTGTGGAAAATGTGGTCACCCATTCGGACTATCGGGGGCGCGGCTATGCCACCCAGTGTTTGGACTACGCGAAGGCTGTGGCGGCGCGCCAGAACTGCTACAAAATGATGCTGCTCACCGGCTCGAAGGAGCAAAAGACCCTGGATTTCTACGCCCATGCCGGGTACAACTGCGCCGACAAGACGGCCTTTATCCAGTGGCTGTAAAATTGTTTGAACAGAAAGGCTGATCCCATGTTTTACGCCATCCTCACCGCCGCCCTGGTGGTGCTCGACCAGCTGGTCAAATACCTGGTGCGCGCCAACATCCCCCTGGGGGGGAACGCGCCCTTTATTCCCTATATTTTGGACCTGACCTACGTCCGGAACACCGGCGCGGCCTTCTCCATGCTGCGCCAGCACACCTGGCTGCTCACCCTGACCTCGGCGGCGGTGGTGCTGGTGATGTGCGCCCTGCTGGCGAAGGGCTTCTTCCGGAACCGCCTGGGCCTGTTCTCCGCCGCTTTGGTGCTGGCCGGGGGGATGGGCAACCTCATCGACCGGGCGGTGTTCGGCTTCGTCACCGATATGTTCCAGACTGTCTTTATGGACTTTGCCGTGTTCAACGTGGCCGACTGCTGCATCACCGTGGGGGTGCCCCTGCTGTTTTTGTACGTGTGGCTGTACGTGGGCCGCGACGGGAAAAAGGAGGGCGGGGACGATGGAGCCGGCGAGCTTCCCCCTGACGGTCACTGAGCCGGGCCGGGCGGACGCGGCGCTGGCCGCCGCCCTGGACGGCCTCACCCGCTCCGCCGCCCAGCGCTGGCTGGAGGAGGGCCGGGTCACCGTGGACGGCAAACCCCTCAAGAAAAACGCCAAACTCCAGGCCGGGGACACGGTAATTCTCTCCCCGCCCCAGCCGGAGCCCGTGGACCTGGTCCCCCAGGATATCCCCCTGGACGTGGCCTACGAGGACGATGATGTCATCGTGGTGAACAAGCCGGTGGGGATGGTGGTGCACCCCGCGCCGGGCCACCCGGAGGGCACGCTGGTCAACGCTCTGTTATATCACTGCAAAAATTCTCTCTCCGGCATCAACGGGGCGCTGCGCCCCGGCGTCGTTCACCGCATCGACCGGGACACGTCGGGCCTCATCATCGCGGCCAAGAACGACCGGGCCCACCTGGCCCTGGCCGCCCAGCTCCAGGACCACTCCCTGTTCCGGCTGTACCACGCCGTAGCGGTGGGGACGTTCCGGGAGGACAGCGGAACAATCTCCGCCCCCATCGGGCGGCACAAAACCGACCGCAAGCGCATGGCGGTGACCCCGGAGGGCCGGGAGGCCATTACCCACTGGCAGATGGTGGACGCCCAAAACGGCCACACCCACCTCACCTGCCGCCTGGAGACGGGGCGCACCCACCAGATCCGGGTGCACATGGCCTACCTGGGCCACCCCCTGCTGGGGGACACGGTGTACGGGGCAAAGAAGCCCGTGCCGGGGCTGGCGGGCCAATGCCTCCATGCGGCGCGGCTGACCTTCACCCATCCCGCCACCGGGGAGCGCTTGACGGTGGAGGCCCCCCTGCCCGATTGGTTCCAAACGGTTTTGGGGCGTTACGGCCTGGAATAGGAATCATGCCCAAGGCCTTGCCCTGTCGGTGGTCGGGCAGGAGTGAAACAGATTTCAGCGCGGTTTGTCAGCGAGTTGAAGTTTCTTTTTGGATATTTTTTCTTTTCAAAAAAAAGTATTGCCCCTCCCGTTTTGGGCACACTACCCAAAAACGGAAGGGGTTTTCTTTATGCTCAATCATCGCAAGGCCGCTGTCATCGGCTGCGGCTTCGTGGGCGCCTCCATCGCCTTCAGCCTGATCCAGCGGGGGCTGTTCAGCGAGCTGGTGCTCATTGACCGCAATCAGGAAAAGGCGGAGGGCGAGGCCATGGATTTAAGCCACGGCCTGCCCTATATCGCCGCTATGGACGTGTACGCTGGGGGCTACGACGACCTCAGCGACTGCGCCCTCATCGTCATCACCGCCGGGGCCAACCAGAAGCCGGGCCAGACCCGGCTGGAGCTCATCGGCCAGAACGTGGAGATTTTGAACTCCATCATCCCCCAGATCACCGCCCGGCCCTTCGAGGGCATTCTGCTCATCGTGTCCAACCCGGTGGACGTGCTCACCTACGCCGCCTTCCGCATCTCCGGCTACCCCGCCCACCGGGTGATGGGGTCGGGCACGGTGCTGGACTCGGCCCGCCTGCGCTACCTGCTGGGGGAGCATTTGAACGTGGACAGCCGGTCCATCCACGCCGTCATCGTGGGCGAGCACGGCGACAGCGAGCTGGCGGTGTGGAGCGGGGCCAACGTGTCCGGGGTGCCGCTGGACGATTTCTGTGAAATGCGGGGCCACACCGGCCACCGGGAGGCGGAGCAGCGCATCTACGAGGACGTGCGGGACAGCGCCTACGAGATCATCAAGCGCAAGGGGGCCACCTACTACGGCATCGCCATGGCGGTGGCCCGCATCGCCGAGTGTATCATGAAGGACGAGCGGGCCATCCTGCCGGTATCGGTGGTGCTGGGGGGGCAGTACGGCCTGCGGGACCTGGCCCTGTCCATCCCCTCCATCGTGGGCCGCCGGGGAGTGGAGCAGATCCTGGAGATCCCCCTGGCCGACGGGGAGCGGGACGCCCTCCGCAGCTCCGCCGGACAGCTGCGAGAGGTCATCGAGGGGCTTGACCTGCCCTGACGCGGGCCAGGCCGCGCCCCTCAACGCTGCCGGAACCGTCCAATATATTCCAAATGCGCCCGCAAGACCTGCCGGATATAGCCCGACAGCGGCCGTGAGTCCCCCTGCGCCCGCTCACGCAATTCCCGGTACAGCTCCTCCGGGATTACAACTGAAATCGCTTTCTTCGGACCCTTTATCATAAAAAATCACCCCACCCCATTTTAGCCTGTTTCAGACTAAATGTAAATACCCTGTTTCAGGTTAAGCTATAGTTTTGGGCGAGGTGATTTCTTTTGTATCCAAGGTTACGCGATTTACGAGAAGATGCTGATCTGAGCCAAGAAGGTCTTGCCAAATTGCTAAATATGTCGCAGAGCGGCTATTCCAAATATGAAACCGGGGAAAATGATGTTCCTACAAGGATTTTGATTGCTCTAGCCCAATTCCACAACACCAGCGTGGACTATCTGCTGGGCCTGACCAACGTGCGGGAGCCCTATCCCAGAGCCAAATAAACCGGGAGCGGCATACCGCCGCCCCCGGTTGTATTTTTTGCGGCTGTTCCGTTCAGCCGTCGAACCCGAAGCCTTGCAATCCCCACCGCCCTTCGGGCGGAGCCCCTTCTATAAAGAGGCCTTAAGGTCAAGGGCAACGCTCAGCAGAAGCAGCGTCGAAGCCCCCTTTTCAAAGGGGGTGCCCGAGCGCAGCGAGGGCGGGGGATTGCCGCGTTGCCTTACTTCACAATCTCGCCGTTGGCCTTCTTCTGCTCGATCTCCCGCAGGGCGTCCTTGTAGCTCAGGTTGACCCGGCCCTTCTCGTCGATGTCGGTGACCTTCACCCAGATCATGTCGCCGATGTTCACCACGTCCTCCACCTTCTCCACCCGGCGGTTGGCCAGCTTGGAGATGTGCACCATGCCGTCCTTGCCGGGGGCCAGCTCCACGAACGCGCCGAACTGGAGGATGCGCACCACCTTGCCATAGTACAGGGCCCCCACCTCGGGGACGAACACGATGGTGTCGATCATCTTCTTGGCGATTTCGCAGGAGGAGGCGTCGGGGGAGGCGATGTGGATGGTGCCGTCGTCCTCGATGTCGATCTGGGCGCCGGACTCGGCGGTGATCTTCTGGATCACGCTGCCGCCCTTGCCGATGACCTCCCGGATCTTGTCCGGGTCGATCTTGATGGTGATCATCTTGGGGGCGTACTTGCTCACCTCGGGCCGGGGCGCGGAAATGCAGGGCAGCATGATCTCGTCCAGGATGGCGAACCGGGCGTCCTTGGTGATATCCAGCGCCTCCTTGATGATGGCGTGGGACAGGCCGTCGTTCTTGATGTCCATCTGGATGGCGGTGATGCCCTTCTTGGTGCCCGCCACCTTGAAGTCCATCTCGCCGTGGAAGTCCTCCACGCCCTGGATGTCGATAAAGGTGGTGAAGCCGCCGTCGTCGTCCTGGATGAGGCCGCAGGAGATGCCCGCCACCGGGGCGGAGATGGGCACGCCCGCGTCCATCAGGGCCAGGGTGGAGCCGCAGATGGAGCCCTGGGAGGTGGAGCCGTTGGAGCTCAGCACCTCGCTCACCACCCGGATGGCGTAGGGGAAGTCCTCCTCAGAGGGGATAACGGGCTCCAGGGCCCGCTCGGCCAACGCGCCGTGGCCCTTCTCCCGGCGGTTGGTGGACCGGGCGGCACGGGCCTCGCCGGTGGAGTAGGCGGGGAAGTTGTAGTGGTGCATATACCGCTTCTCCTCCTCCTCCCAGATGGTGTCCAGCTTCTGGGCGGCGGAGAGGGTGTTCAGGGTGCAGATGGACAGCACCTGGGTCTGGCCCCGGGTGAACAGGCCCGAGCCGTGCACGCGGGGCAGCACGCCCACCTCGGCGGCCAGGGGGCGGATCTCGTTTTTGGCGCGGCCGTCCACCCGGTGGCCCTCCAGCAGCCAGGCCTTGACGATGTTCTTCTGGAACTTGTAGGTGACCTCCTCCAGGAACTGGTCCATGTCGGGGTGGTCCTCGAGATACTTCTCGTGCCACTTCTCAATCATGGCGTTCCAGCGGTCCTCCCGGACGTTCTTGTCGTCGGTGTCCATGGCGGCGCGGGCCTCGTCCATGAAGTCGGCGGTGATCTTGTCGAACAGCTCCTGGTCAAAGGCGGCGTGCTCATAGGTCATCTTCTCTTTGCCGATCTCAGAGACCATCCGGTTGATGAGGGCCACCTGCTTCTGGATCTCCTCATGGGCCTTGACGATGGCGTCGTACATGATGGGGTCGGGCAGCTCTTTCGCCCCCGCCTCGATCATGATAACCTTGCCCGCGGTGGCGGCCACGGTGAGATCCAGCTGGGAGCGGTGCTTCTGCTCGGTGGTGGGGTTATAGACCAGCTGGCCGTCCACATAGCCCATCTCCACGCAGCCGATGGGGCCCGCCCAGGGGATGCAGGACACGGCCAGGCAGGCGGACACGCCGATCATGGCGGTGACCTCGGGGGAGCAGTCCCGGTCCACGCTCATCACGGTGCAGGTGCACACCACGTCGTTGCGGAAGTCGTAGGGGAACAGGGGGCGGATGGAGCGGTCGATGACCCGGCTGGCCAGCACGGCGGGCAGGGAGGGCTGGCCCTCCCGGCGCATGAAGCTGCCGGGGATGCGGCCCACGGCGTACAGCTTCTCCTCGAAGTCCACGGACAGGGGGAAGAAGTCGATGCCGTCCCGGGGGCGGGGGGAGACGGTGACGGCCACCAGCACGGTGGTCTCGCCGTAGGTGACCAGGGCGGAGGCGGTGGCCAGCTCGGCCACCTTGCCCATGTTGATGGTGAGGGGCCGGCCGCACAGGTCCATGGACCAAGTCTTTTCGTTGTTGAACTGCTTGTGGGTGATGACAGTCGACATTGGGTGTTGCTCCTTTCGATTTGTGAATGTGGTTTGGGAGCCTACACCTTTATAGCACTTGAACATAAGCCCCGGCGATTGCCAGGACCCATGTTCAACTGCTAAAAAAGCGCGGCTCCATGGGCGGATGGGAAAGGGCGGCGCGGTGACCCGCGCCGCCCCTGCTGAAAGCTTACTTACGGATGCCCAGCTTGGCGATGATGGCGCGGTAGCGCTCGATGTCCTTCTTCGCCAGGTAGTCCAGCAGCTTGCGGCGCTTGCCGATCATTTTGTACAGGCCGCGGCGGCTGTGGTTGTCGTGGATGTGCACCCGCAGGTGCTCGGTGAGCTCCTGGATGCGGGCGGTGAGGATGGCGATCTGCACCTCCGGGGAGCCGGTGTCGGTCTCGTGGGTGCGGTTGGCCTCGATGACGGAGGTCTTCTGGTCCTTGCGGATCATGGGGGATTCCACCTTTCCTGAAATATTCCCCTGCCGCTGAGTGATGGGCGGGCGGACGCCCCGCGCAAAACGCGGCTTTTTCCCAAAACTAAGCAGGCGGGCGCGCCCTTTCGGGCGTTCTGCCAAAGCATATCATAGTTTAGCCGGTTTGTAAAGAAAAATTTCCTGTTTTCCGGCTTTTTGATATCCTGAACAAGGCGGGCCGGGGCTGGGGCCCCACCTTATTATATAAAATGGACGGGAACGGCCCGCGCAAAGCCCCCCATAGGAGCCCCGCGCGGGCCGTTGCTCATCGGATTTTCGGATAGCCAAAGGTGACCTGCTCCACGCCGGGGTGGAGGGCGGAAAAGGTATACCCCGCGTTTTGATAACCCTCGATGACGGCGGGCAGGGCCTCCACGGTGGTGTCCCGGGCCCCGCTGTCGTGGCACAGCACCACCGCCAGGTCCCGGCCCACCCCCTTCAGGCAGTCGGCGGCGATGTCCCCGGCGGGGCGGGGGGTGACGGTGGCGTCCTGGGCGGAGGCGTTCCAGTCGAAGTAGACGAAGCCCCGGCGGGTCATCTCCGCGATGATCTCCTGGTACACCCCCCGGTCATAGCCGTTGAGGCTGCCGCCGGGGAAGCGGTACACCGAGGGGTACGCCCCGGTGACCTCGTATATGTACTGGTAAAGGCTGTTGAACTCCTCCAGAAAGGCGTCCACCGAGGCGTACAGCTTCTTGTAGTCGTGGCTCCAGCTGTGCATACCCAGGGTGTGGCCCGCCGCCGTGATCTGTCTCATCCGCTCCTGTCCGGCGGCGCTTGTGGCCGCGCTGCCCACGATAAAGAAAGTGCCCTTGGCGCCGTACCGGTCCAGGATGTCCAGCACCCGGTCGGTGTTGGGGGAGGGGCCGTCGTCGAAGGTGAGGCAGCACACCTTCCCCCCGGTCACCGTCTCCCCCTCCCATTCCGGGGCGTAGAAGTCGGGGTAGAGCCGGGTGTACCCCGGCACCGTGCCGTCGGGGGCGGCGATGGAGTACTCCTCCAGCAGGGCGATGGCGTCCTGGGCGGCGGACAGCTCCGTTTCCCGCTGGGCCAATTCGCCTTTGGTCCGGTTAAGCTCCTCCTCCAGGCGGGCTGACCACTCCTGGGCGGCGCTCTGCGTGTCCAGGGCCATCCCCAGCTGGACGGCATAGCCGTGCCTCTGACAGGCAAAGAAAAACGCCAGCAGGCCGCACGCCAGCGCCAGCGCCGCCGCCAACGCCGCCACGGCGATAAACAGGGGCTTTGGAACCCCCCGGGCGGGGGTTTTGGCCGCGGCCCTTTCCGGCTGGGCCAGGGACAGGCGCGGCTCCTCCGGCCGGTCCAGGGTTGTGTTGTGCTCCGCGATGTGCTCCATCTGAAATCGTCCCCCGCTCGTTGACTGCTGGGGCCAGTATAGGTCGAATTTTGTCGAAAGTCAATGGAGAGTACTGCATTGTAAGCCAACTGTAACCAATGGAAAATTTCCGTTTCCAGTTTGTAACCGGCGGCAAAAAAGGCTTCCCCCTGCAAGAGGGAGAAGCCTTCGGGCAAATCTATTCCTGACCGTATTTTACGCGCCCATAATACCATCCCGTTATCCCCGCCTTCTTGACCAGCAGGCCCCGGCAGGTGCGCCGCACCAGGTACAAACGGTCGCCGGGGGAGACGGGCAGGGCGTAGTCGGTGGCGTCCTCGGTGTGGGTTTTGCCGTCCCGCCAGACGCTGACGAAATCCCGGGGCAGCCACAGCTCCCGGCCGGTGGCGGGGTGGCGGATGAGGACGCAGTCCCCCTCCTCCCCCAGCACCTCCACCACGCTGTCCGACCAGCGGATGTTCACCGGGTCTTCCGACGGCTCCTGGCCGTCCAGGGCGGTGGCGGCGGGCAGGCCGTCGTACCAGGCGCACGCCACTCCGTCCCCGTACACATCGGGGATCAGCAGGGCGTTGAGCTGGCCGTCCAGCTTGAGCACGCAGCCCCCGTCGATGGAGGCGATGCGGCGGTCATAATCAATAAGGGGCGCGGAGCGCTGGATGTGGGCGTCGTACAGGGTCACCGGCCAGTGGCCCACCACCACCCACTTGTGGAAGCTGCGCCCCTGGCCCAGAAAATCGTCGTTCTTCATGCACTCGTAGGCGTCCAGCCCCTCCAGGTTGTCCTCCCGAGGCACCCCGCCGTGGACGAAGAGGAAGTTCCCCGCCTCCAGGATGTGGGGGAGGCCCAGCAGAAAGCCCGTCTCCGCCGGGAGGCGGTCCAGCAGAGCGGCACGCAGGGCGGGCATCTCCTCCGCCCCCGCCGGGGCCGGGAGCCCAACCTCCATGGCCATCTGGATGAGGACGGAGCGCTCCTGCCAAAACTGGTGCAGGACCGGCCACAGCGGCCCGTCCAGCTCCGGGCCGGACAGGAAACACTGGTCGATATAGTCGCAGTTGCCGCATAGAGTGTAAACCGTGTGGATCCTGCCTAACTCCATCACATATCGCAGGGTGTCCAGGCTCTGATTCCCCTTTTCCAACAGGTCGCCCACGATAACCAGCACGTCGTCCTGGGTAAACCGGACGGTCTCCAGCACCCCCTTCAGGAAGGGCAGGTTGCCGTGGACGTCGCTGACGGCGATCACCCGGCGGCCCGGCTCGACGTGGGGCCGGATGACCCGGGCGGGCCGGAAGCCGGGGGGGCGCAGGGGGGCGAAGGCACGGGGCATGGGGGTTCCTCCTCTTATGAAAGATAGATTATATGCTATTCTACCACAACAAAAGGAGGTTTTCCAGCCCGCATATTATTTACATTTTCCTCTTTTTTCTGACAGGGGGTTGTGATATACTGTAACGAGTTAAATTGTGCCATTCAGCGGCGGCGCGCCGCGCCTGCCTGTAAACGCTCAGAAGAGAAAGGATACGCAAGCTATGGGTCTGATTTCAAAACTGTTCGGCACCCGCTCCCAGCGGGAGGTCAAGGCGCTCACCGCCACGGTGGACAAAATCGAGGCGCTGGAGAAGGAGTACCGCGCCCTCAGCGACCGCGACCTGCGGGCCAAGACCGACGAGTTCAAAGCCCGCCTCAGCCAGGGCGAGACGCTGGACGACATCCTGCCCGAGGCCTTCGCCACCTGCCGGGAGGCCGCCGACCGGGTGCTGGGGATGCGCCCCTACCGGGTGCAGCTCATCGGCGGCATCATCCTCCACCAGGGCCGCATCGCCGAGATGAAGACCGGTGAAGGAAAAACCCTTGTCGCCACCCTGCCCGCCTACCTCAACGGCCTGACGGGCCGGGGCGTGCACATCATCACCGTCAACGACTACCTGGCCAAGCGCGACTCGGAGTGGATGGGCAAGGTGTACAAATACCTGGGCCTGTCCGTGGGCCTGGTCATCCACGGGCTGGACAAGGGGGACAAGCAGAGGGCCTACGCCGCCGACATCACCTACGGCACCAACAACGAGTTCGGCTTCGACTACCTGCGGGACAACATGGCCATCTACTCCAGCGAGCTGGTCCAGCGGGGCCACGTGTTCGCCATCGTGGACGAGGTGGACTCCATCCTCATCGACGAGGCCCGCACCCCCCTGATCATCTCCGGCCAGGGGGAGCAGTCCACCCAGCTCTACCAGCTGGCGGACAACTTCGTGGCCCGCCTGAAGTGCAGGCGGGTGAAGGCGGTGGACGCCAAGGAGGAGGAGGACGCCACCGATGACGCGGACTACATCGTGGACGAGAAGGCCCGCACCGCCACCCTCACCGCCCGGGGCATCGCCAAGGCGGAGCAGGCCTTCAACGTGGAGAACCTGTCCGACCCGGAGAACACCACCCTGTCCCACCACATCAATCAGGCCATCAAGGCCCGGGGCGTGATGAAGCGGGACATCGACTACGTGGTGAAGGACGGCGAGGTCATCATCGTGGACGAGTTTACCGGCCGCCTGATGTACGGACGGCGCTACAACGAGGGCCTGCACCAGGCCATCGAGGCCAAGGAGCACGTCACCGTGGCCCGGGAGTCCAAGACCCTGGCCACCATCACCTTCCAGAACTATTTCCGCCTCTACGACAAGCTGTCCGGCATGACCGGCACCGCCATGACCGAGGAGGAGGAGTTCGGCACCATCTACAACCTGGACATCGTGGAGATTCCCACCAACCGGCCCCTGGCCAGGGTGGACCAGCCCGACGTGGTCTACAAGACGAAAGAGGGCAAGTACCGGGCGGTGGTGGAGCAGATCAAGACCTGCCATCAGAAGGGCCAGCCCGTGCTGGTGGGCACGGTGTCCATCGAGATCTCCGAGCTGGTCAGTAAAATGCTGACGAGAGCGGGCATCAAGCACAACGTTTTGAACGCCAAGCACCACGAGAAGGAAGCGGAGATTGTGGCCCAGGCGGGCAAGTTCGGCGCCGTCACCGTGGCCACCAACATGGCGGGCCGCGGCACCGACATCATGCTGGGGGGCAACGCCGAGTTCATGGCCAAGGCGGAGCTCCGAAAGCAGGGCATGAGCGACGAGCTGCTGGCTGAGGCCACCGGCCACGCCGAGACCGACGACCAGGAGATCCTGGACGCCCGGCGGGCCTTCAGCGAGGCGGAGGCCAAATATAAGCAGGAGATCCAGGCGGAGGCCGACAAGGTCCGGGAGGCGGGCGGCCTCTACATCCTGGGCACCGAGCGCCACGAGTCCCGGCGCATCGACAACCAGCTCCGGGGCCGCGCCGGCCGCCAGGGCGACCCCGGCGAGAGCCGCTTCTTCCTCTCCCTGGAGGACGATATTCTCCGTCTGTTCGGCTCAGAGCGCATCCAGAACATGATGGAGCGCCTGGGGGTGGACGACAACACCCCCCTGGACCAGAAGATGCTGTCCGGCGCCATTGAGAACGCCCAGAAGCAGGTGGAGTCCCGGAACTTCCAGACCCGGAAGAACGTGCTGGAGTACGACGACGTGATGAACACCCAGCGCAAGGTCATCTACGAGCAGCGCCGCCAGGTGCTGGACGGGGAGGATATCCACGCCGCTGTGGAGAATATGCTCACCGCCACGGTCTCCGGGCTGGTGGAGGGCCACGCCGGGGAGCAGGCCCACCTCAGCGGGGAGGACTTCAAGGCCGCCACCGCCCATCTGGCCGGGTCGGTGTTCACCCCCGCCCAACTGGCAAAATTCCAGGCGGCGGCGGACAGCACCGCCCCCGCCAAGCTGTCCGGCGAGATGCTGGAGACGGCCCAGGCCAACTACGCCCAGCGGGAGGCCGCCATCGAGCAGGCCATGGCGGGCCGGATGGGTCCGGGCAGGTCCGCCATGCGGGAGCTGGAGCGGGTCATCCTGCTGCGGGTGGTGGACGAGTACTGGATGGACCACATCGACGCCATGACCGAGCTGCGCCAGGGCATCGGCCTGCGAGCCTACGGCCAGTCCGACCCGGTGGTGGAGTACAAGCGCGAGGGCTTCGAGATGTTCGAGCAGATGATCGCCGCCATCCAGGAGGAGACGGTGCGCCGCCTGTTCACCGTCCGGGTCAAGACCGACGAGGAGCTGCGCCGGGAGCGGGTGGCCAAGATCACCGGCCAGTCCGCGGGCAGCGACGGCACCGTGAAGAAGCAGCCGAAAAAGGTGGTCAAGATCGGCCGCAACGATCCCTGCCCCTGCGGTTCCGGATTAAAGTGGAAGAAGTGTACTTGCCCAGAATATCATAAGGACGTCTGATGCTGTAGGGGCGGATATTATCCGCCCCTGCAGCGAAGCAGAATATCATACAGGACGTTTGAAACCGTGTAGGGGCGCACATTGTGCGCCCGTGCATAAAACCGGACGGTGCCAATCAAACGCGGGCGGACAATGTCCGCCCCTACACACCGTCAATTGGAAACGTTGAGGATTTGCCTATGAACATCATCGAGCAGACCAAAAACGGCGTCGTCTATTTCCAGTCCGACGGCATCGCCGCCGCCGGGGGCGCCCGCCACGGCTTCTCCACCCGGTTGGGCGGCGTGTCGGAGGGGATGTGGGAGTCCCTCAACCTGGGCCCCAGCCGGGGGGACGACCCCGACCACGTCCGGGAGAACTACCGCCGCTTCTTCGCCGCCACCGGCGTCGACGGGAAGCGGCTGGCCATGACCAACCAGGTTCACGGCGGCGTGGTGCGCACCGTCACCACCGCCGACCTGCGCTCAGACCCCTATGACAAGCCCTCCTATGAGGCGGACGGTTTGATGACCGACCTGCCGGGGGTGGCGCTGATCATCTACTCCGCCGACTGCATCCCCATCCTGTTCTACGACCCGGCGCGCCGGGTGGTGGCCGCCGTCCACGCGGGCTGGCGGGGCACCGCCGCCGGCATCGCCGCCGCCGCCGTGGAGCGCATGGGGGAGGTGTACGGCTGCCGGCCTTCGGACATCCTGGCCGCCATCGGCCCGGGCATCGGCCCCGACTGCTTCGAGACCCACGAGGACGTGCCCAACGCCATGACCGCCGCCCTGTCCACCGCCGTGCTCCAGCACATCAAAATCAAGGAAAACGGCAAGTTCGCCGTGGATCTGAAAAATATTAACGCCATGCGCCTGCTCCAAGCGGGGCTGGACCCGGCCCACATCGCAGTGAGCGATATGTGCACCGCCTGCCGCCCCGACCTGTTCTGGAGCCACCGGAAGCTGGGCACCAACCGGGGCTCCATGGCCGCGGCCATCCAGCTGGCATGAGGCGCGCCCTGGCCCTCCTGCTGGCGGTGTGCCTGGGGCTGTCCCTGCTGGGGTGCGAGCAGGAGGAGCCCCAGCCCTCCCCCTCCGGCAGCCCGTCCCCCCTGCCCACCCGGACGGCGGAGACGGCGCGGTTCAGCCTGGGCTACGACCCCTCCGCCCCTCTCCACCCCATCACCGGGAACAGCCAGGTGAACCAGGAGCTGACGGGGTTGGTGTACCAGGGGCTGTACGAGCTTGATAACAGCTTTACCCCCCAGCCGGCGCTTGCCGCCTCCGGCGCCCCCGGCGGGGACGGGTACAGCTGGACCTTTACCATGGCCTCCGGGGTGCTCTTTTCCGATGGCACCCCCCTCACCGCCCAGCACGCCGCCGCGTCGCTGAACACCGCCCGGACGTCTGAGCTGTACGCGGGGCGGCTGGCCGCCATCACCGGGGTGGCGGCGGCGGACGACGCCACGCTGGTGGTCTCCCTCTCCGCCCCCAACGGGGCGCTGCCCGCCCTGATGGACGTGCCCATTGTGCTGGAGCAGGAGGACGGCTCCGCCCCCCTGGGCACGGGCTGCTACCGGTACGAGCTGGTGGGGGAGCGGCTTTACCTCCAGGTGAACCCCAGCCATCCGGGGACGGCGGCCCTGCCCTACGCCACCATCCCCCTCACCCCGGTGACGGGGGCGAACCAGCGTATCGCCGCCTTTGACAGCGGGGAGATCACCGCCGTCACCACCGAATTTTCCGACCCCTATGCCCTGGGGTATTCCAGCAGCTACGAGACCTGCGACTACCCCACCACCGCCCTGCTGTATGTGGGCTTCAACGCCGCCTCCGCGCCCTGCCGGTCCGGGCTGGTGCGTCAGGCCTTTTCCAGGGCCTTCGACCGGGAGAGCCTGGTCCAGGTGCGGCTGTCCGGCCACGGGGACGCCGCCTGCCTGCCCATCTCCCCCCTCTGCGCCGGCTATGACCCGGAGGGGGCCGCCCCGCTGGCCTATGACCCGGAGGGGGCCGCCGCCCTGCTGGCCCAGGCGGGCTGTGAAACAAATGAGGAGGACGGCCTGCTCTACCAGGGCGGGGCGCCGCTGGCGGTCACCCTGCTGGTGAACAGCGACAACGAGTCCCGGCAGGCTGTGGCGGGCGCGCTGGCGGAAGCCCTCCGGGCGCTGGGGGTGGGCGTCACCGTGAACAGCCTGCCCTGGAACAATTACACCGCCGCGTTGGCCGCGGGGCGGTTCGACCTGTACCTGGGCGAGGTGCGCCTCACCGGGGACTTCGACCCCTCCTCCCTGCTCACCGGGCCGCTGAACTACGGAGTCGGTGAGAACTGGGCGCTCACCCAGGCCCTGGAGGTCTGGAAGGGGGCCCAGGGGGAGGAGCGCACCCAGGCGGGCAGAGCGCTGTGGGCCGCCTTCGCCCAGGACGCGCCCATCGCCCCGCTGTGCTTCAAGCGGGGCTCCCTGCTGGTGCGGTGGGGGATGGTGTCCGGCCTGCAGCCCACCCGGGCCAACCCCTTTTACCGCATGGAGGAGTGGTCCACCGCCGCCAACCGATCATTCTCCGGGACCGACGCGCCCCGGTAGGCGGAACGCCGCCAAGAGAAGGAGAAATAAACCATGAACCAGAGCAATCACCAGGTATTTCGCTGCTTCGCCCGCAAGCGCCCCGGCTTCGACGTGGAGGCCCGGGCCCTGCTGGACCAGCTCCGGGGCCAGCTGGGCGTCGGGGAGCTGGAGGACCTGTCCATCCTCCACCGCTACGACGTGGAGGGGGTGTCCCGGGAGGTCTTTGACCGGGCCCTGCGCGTCGTGTTCTCCGAGCCCCAGGTGGACGACGTGTTTGACGAAGACATTTCCCCCGCCCGCGTCCCGGAGTACACCCTGGCGGTGGAGGCCCTGCCGGGGCAGTTTGACCAGCGGGCGGACTCCGCGGCCCAGTGTATCCAGCTCATGGCCGGGGTGGAGCGGCCCCGGGTGGCCTGCGCCACGATCTATCATTTTTACACGGGGGCGGGCGCCCTGTCCCAGGCCCATCGGGACCAGATCAAGGGGTATCTCATCAACCCCGTGGAGTGCCGGGAGGCGTCCCTGGACAAGCCGGACACCCTGGAGCGCGGCTGCGCCGCCCCCGACCGGGTGGAGACGCTGGACGGCTTCATCGCCCTGGATGGGGAGGGGCTGGCCGCCCTGCTGGACAAACTGGGGCTGGCTATGGATCTGGACGATTTGAAATTCCTCCAGACCTACTTCCGGGACTGGGAGCGGCGGGACCCCACCATCACCGAGGTGCGGGTGGTGGACACCTACTGGTCCGATCACTGCCGCCACACCACCTTCTCCACCCACCTGGATCATGTGGACATACAGGACCCCCGGGTGCGGGGGGCCTATGAGCGCTACCTGGCCGCCCGTGAGGAGGTCTACGGCCCGGAGAAGGCCAAAAAGCGCCCCCAGACCCTGATGGATATCGCTACCATTGGCACCAAGGTGCTGAAAAAGCGGGGCCTCCTGCCCGAGCTGGACGAGAGCGAGGAGATCAACGCCTGCTCCATCCACGTCCCCGCGGTGGTGGACGGGGAGGAGCAGGACTGGCTGCTCATGTTCAAGAACGAGACCCACAACCACCCCACCGAGATCGAGCCCTTCGGCGGCGCGGCCACCTGCATCGGCGGCTGCATCCGGGACCCCCTGTCGGGCCGGGCCTATGTCCACCAGGCCATGCGGGTCACGGGGGGCGGAGACCCCACCGTGCCCCTGTCTGAGACCCTGGAGGGCAAGCTGCCCCAGCGGAAGCTGGCCCAGACCGCCGCGGCGGGCTATTCCTCCTACGGCAACCAGATCGGCCTTGCCACCGGCCACGTGGCCGAGCTGTACCACCCCGGCTACATCGCCAAGCGGCTGGAGTGCGGCGCGGTGGTGGCCGCCGCCCCCGCCAGCCACGTGCGCCGGGAGCGCCCCGCCCCCGGGGACGTGGTGATCCTCTTAGGCGGCCGCACCGGCCGGGACGGCATCGGCGGGGCCACCGGCTCCTCCAAGAGCCACAACAAAAAGTCGCTGGCCACCATGGCCAGCGAGGTGCAGAAGGGCAACGCCCCCGAGGAGCGCAAGCTCCAGCGGCTGTTCCGCAACGGGGACGTGACCCGGATGATCAAGCGCTGCAACGACTTCGGCGCGGGCGGCGTGTCGGTGGCCATCGGCGAGCTGGCCGACGGGCTGGATATCGACCTGGACGCGGTGCGCAAGAAGTACGACGGCCTGGACGGCACCGAGCTTGCCATCTCCGAGAGCCAGGAGCGCATGGCGGTGGTGGTGTCCCCCGAGGACGAGGAGCAGTTCATCAACCTGGCGGAGGCGGAAAACCTGGAGGCGTACCGGGTCGCCGTGGTCACCGAGTCCCCCCGCATGGTCATGACCTGGAAGGGCCAGACCATCGCCGACCTGAGCCGGGAGTTTTTGAACACCAACGGCGCGGTGAAGCACGCCCGCGTGTCCGTGAGGGAGAAGGACCGCGCCCCCATGGGCGCGCCCAGGCATACCTCCCTGCGGGAGATGGCGGCCAGCCTGAAGTCCGCCAGCCGCCGGGGGCTGGTGGAGCGGTTCGACGGCTCCATCGGCGCGGGCTCGGTGCTGATGCCCTTCGGCGGCAAGTACCAGGCCACCCCCGCCCAGGCCATGGCGGCGCTGCTGCCCACCATGCCGGGGGAGGAGACGGACCAGGCCAGCGTCATGGCCTACGGCTGCGACCCGGAGCGGCTGTCCATTGACCCCTTCGCGGGGGCGATGGACGCGGTGGTCACCTCCCTGACCAAGATTGTGGCGGCGGGGGCGGACTATAAGGACGCCTACCTCACCATGCAGGAGTTCTTTGAGAAGCTGCGGGACGATCCCGCCCGCTGGGGCAAGCCCTTTGCCGCCCTGCTGGGGGCGCTGGAGGCCCAGCTGGACTACGGCTGTGCGGCCATCGGCGGCAAGGACTCCATGTCCGGCTCCTTCCTGGATCTGGACGTGCCCCCCACCCTTATCTCCTTCGCCATCGCCCCCGTCAAGGCATCGGACGTCCTCTCCCCCGAGTTCAAGGGGGCGGGCCATCCGGTGTACCTCTTTGCCGGGGCCAACCCGGAGCAGACCAAAGCGGCCTGGGATGCCTTCCACCAGCTTGCCCAGGCGGGCCGCATGAAGGCGGCCTGGGCCGTGGAGGACAGCATGGCCCAGGCGGTGATGAAGATGTCCTTCGGCAACCGGATCGGCTTCCAGTCCCAGGCGGATCTGAGCAATGAGGAATGGCACACCCCCTTCTACGGCGCCATTGTGGCCGAGCTCACGGAGGACACGGACTGCCCCTATGCCCGGAAGGTGGGCACGACCACGGCCGAGCCCGCCATCGCCATCGGGGACGACTCCGCCCCCATCGACGAGCTGCTGGAGCTCAACGAGCAGACGCTGGAGGAGGTTTACCCCACCCATGCGGGCACGTCCGAGCCTGTTGAGCCTATCACCTGGGACCGCCGCTCCCCCGCTGTGTTCGACGGGGAGATCGCAAGACCCCGGGTGGTCATCCCCGTGTTCCCCGGCACCAACTGCGAGTACGACTCCGTCCGGGCCTGCCTCCGGGCGGGCATGGACGCGGAGACGGTGGTCGTCCGCAACCTGACCCCGGATTTCCTGGCCCAGTCCGCCCTGGAGCTGGAGGAGGCCATCAAGCGGGCCCAGATCCTGTTCCTCCCCGGCGGCTTCTCCGGCGGCGACGAGCCGGAGGGCTCCGCCAAGCTTATCGTGTCCCTGTTTCGCAACCCCCGGCTGACGGATGCGGTGCACGGCCTGCTGAAGCACCGGGACGGGCTGATGCTGGGCGTCTGCAACGGCTTCCAGGCCCTGGTGAAGCTGGGCCTGGCGCCCTGGGGCGAGATCCGCACCCCGGACGAGAACAGCCCCACCCTGACCTATAACCTCATCGGCCGGCACCAGAGCCGGTACGTCACCACGAGGGTGTGCTCGGTGAAGTCCCCCTGGATGCTCCTCAGCCACGTGGACGACCTCCATGCCATCCCCGTCTCCCACGGCGAGGGCCGCTTCACGGCCCCCCAGGCGGTGATCGACCAGCTGATTGCCAACGGCCAGGTGGCCACCCAGTACGTAGACGCCCAGGGCGTGCCCTCCATGGACATCGCGGTGAATCCCAACGGCTCGGTCTGCGCCATCGAGGGGGTCTTTTCCCCCGACGGTCGGGTGTTCGGCAAGATGGGCCACTCCGAGCGCCGGGGGGAGTTTGTGGCGAAGAACATCCCCGGCGACAAGCTCCAGCCCATATTTGATTCCGCCGCGCTGTACTTCAGGTAAGAGACGCGAACGCTCCCCGCCCGCGGGCGGGGAGCGTTCGCGTTTTACCCGATGAACTCGTGGATGAGGGACCCGGGGGGCACCAGCTTGGGGTCGATGGGCTCGAACCGGTCGAAGGTCCGCACCAGATCCAGCAGCTCGTGCCGCCGCTGGTTTTCCTCGGGCACCGCCGCCATAATGGGCTTGGCGTAGCAGGCCATCACCGAGGTCTCATAGGCGTGGGCGGTGTCGAACTTGATGTGGGCGGTGTTCTTATAGGGGGAGATGTACAGCTTCTCCCCCCGGCGCACGTTGGCCCACATATCCAGGGTGCCGCTGATGTCGGTGCCCCGGAAGTTGTAGTCCCGCACCGCCCGGCGGGTCAGGCGCAGCCAGGTCCGTTTGAAAACCACCTTTCCCGCGTCGTCCACAATGTCGCTTCGGGCGGAGATATACAGCCGGGTGGCGTCTGGGTGGCGGCTGGTGAGCTGGGTGTTCAGGGCGTGGATGCCTTCGAAAATGGCCACCTCGTCCTCCCCCAGCTTCAGGGGGGTGCCCCGGCTGTCGTTGCGCATCTGGCGGGCAAACTCGAATTTGGGCACCAGGATCCACTCGCCCCGGGTGAGCTTGGCAAAGTGCTCGTCCAGCAGCTTCAAATCCATCATCTCCGGGGACTCGTAGTCGACGGCCCCGTCTGGTGTGTGTGGCATATGGTCGGGGTCGGGTCGGATGAAGTAGTCGTCCATGGACACCGCGTGGGTGCGCACCCCCCGGCGCTCCAGCTCCCGGCTGAGCTTTTCCGCCGTGGTGGTCTTGCCCGACCCGGAGGGGCCGGACAACAGCACCACCGGGCTCTTCTTCATGTTCTCGCAAATCCTGTCGGCGGCCCGGGCGATCTTGTCCTGATAGCCCTGGTCGCACTCCTCCATGAACCCCACCGGGTCCCGCCGCACGGCGGCGTTGATCTCAGACAGCTTGTACGCCATGATGATGCCTCCTTTTATTTTGCCTGTGTATCGTCTGCCTCCGTTACCCCAGCGGGAAGCGGATGCTTACGTCCTTCAATTTGCGCAACTCCTTGAGCAGCCAGTAGGTATGCTCCGCGCCGAAAATCACCAGGATGTTCTTCCCCTCGTACTCCTTGACCACGGCCTTGATATTTTCCACAATCTCGCGGTTGCGCCGGTTCCAGATGATCTCATGGATTTCCGGGGAATATTTGTGCTGGAACGCCTGCTTTTTCTCCGCCAGGGCGTTGAACTCGGCGGAGTTGAACGGCGGGGCGGATTTTGCGCCAACGGCGAAAAAGTCCTGGGCGATTTGTTCAAACTCCTTTGCCGCCTCGTCGGGCACGTCCAGCGGCCTCCGGGCCAGCTCAATATCCTCATCCCGGAAAAAGTCGCAGGGGATGAAGGGGATGCCCCGCTCCCCGCAGTAACTGAAGATATACCGCCGGTACTCGCCGGGGCCTTGGTAATCCGCGCCGCCCTCATAGTCCGAGCGGCGCACCTCGCCGCACACCACATCGGGGCGGAACGCGTCAAACAGCGCGGCCGATTTGCCGTCATCCCAGCCGAATTGTCTCTGCATCTCATCCTGATGGATGGAACTGAAAAACGCGATCGTTGTCATGATGCTTACCCCCGGTTCAGAAATCACGCCCGCTTAAACTGCTTTTCCAGCTGCTTTTTCGTCAGCTCGATGGCCACCGGCCGCCCGTGGGGGCAGTATTTCACCGCCCCGGACATGACCATCCGGGCCACCTCCTCCAGCTCCTCCGCTCCGCTGCGCCAGCCCCCCTTGATGGCCGCCTTGCAGGCCATGGTATGCAGCAGCTCGTCCCGGGCGGAGGCGGGGTCGGCGGTGCCCGTCAGGCGCAGACGGCGGGCCAGCTCCAGCAGCGCCCCCTCGATGTCCCCCGCGTCCAGGTAATCCGGCGCGGAGCGCACTGCCAGCGAATTCGTCCCAAACTCCTCCACCTCAAAACCGAATTGGGCCAGCAGCTCCGTCTGGCTGAGCAAAGCCTCCCGCTCCTCCGGCGCGGGGGAGAAGGTGACAGGGGTGAGCAGCTCCTGCACCATGGGCCGGTAGTCCGCCGCCTTGAGCCGGTCGAAATTGGCCCGCTCGTGGGCGGCGTGCTTGTCGATGAGCAGCACCTTGTCCCCCTGCTCCACCATCACATAGGTGCGGAACAGCTCCCCCCGGACCACCCAGGGCTCCTCCTGGGGGGCGGGTTTCGGGACGGGCCGGGGCGCGGGGACGGGTTCTTTTTTCGGAACCGGGACGGGTTCCCTTGCCGGGGCAGATTTTTCCTCCTCCCGCGTCTGGGCCGTCTTTTTCGCCGGAACCGGCACAGGCCTCTCCTTCTCGGCCCACGCCGGGCCAGACGGGGGCTCCGCCGATGCTTTCACGGGAGGCGTTTCCTGCTTCTCGGGCAGGGGCTCCACCCATTGGAAGGGGGATTTTTTCCGCTCCGGCGCTTTTCCCGATGGGGAAACCGGCGGGGCGGGGGTGGGCGCGCCGCCGGCGGGACGGAAGCGGGAGGCCGGCATGAACTGGGTCCCGGCCAGCTCCCGCGCCCCATCCCGGAGGGGGAGGCTGGTCTGGTTTGGGGTCACCTTGTCCTCTGCCTTCACCCCCGGCAGCACCGCCTGGGGCCGGGTGCGGTCCGCGCCCAGGGCGGAGAGCACCGCGTAGTATACCGTGGAAAATACCGCCTGCTCCCGCTGGAACTTCACCTCTGTCTTGGTGGGGTGGACGTTCACGTCCACCTCACCCGGCTTCACCGTGAGGTGGATGACGCAGCCGGGGAATTTGCCCACCATCTTCTGGTTTTTATAGGCCTCCTCCACCGCCGCGGTCATGATCCGGCTCTTCACATACCGCCCGTTGACGAAAAAGTGCTGATAGCTCCGGCTTCCCCGGCAGCAGGCGGGCAGGGAGGCAAACCCCTCCGCGCCCATCCCGTCGCCGGAGCCCTTCACGGGGAGGAAGCCCAGGGCGATGTCCCGGCCCATGACGGCGTAGACGGCGCTTTTCAGCTGCCCGTCCCCGGGGGTGAGCAGCTCCTGCTTCCCGTCCCGGACAAACTTCACGCTCAGCTCCGGGTGGGACAGGGCCGTCCGCTGCACCACGCCAAACACTGCCGCCCCCTCGGCGGCGTCCTTTTTCATGAACTTCAGCCGCGCCGGGGTGTTGAAGAACAGATCCCGCACGTTCATCGTCGTGCCCCTGGGGCAGCCCGCCTCCTCCCGGCCCGTCACCTCTCCCGCCACCACGGTGAGGGCGGTTCCCAATTCCTCGTCCTCCGTGCGGGTGAGCAGCTCCACCCTTGACACGGCGGAGATGGCCGCCAGCGCCTCCCCCCGGAAGCCCAGGGTGCCGATGGCCTCCAAATCCCGCTCGTCGGCGATTTTGGAGGTGGCGTGGCGGAGGAACGCCGTGGGGGCCTGGTCGGCGGGGATGCCGCAGCCGTCGTCGGACACCCGGATCAGGGCCATGCCCCCCCGGCTGATCTCCACCGTGACGGCGTTGGCCCCGGCGTCGATGGCGTTCTCCATCAGCTCCTTCACCACGCTGGCTGGGCGCTCCACCACCTCGCCGGCGGCGATGAGGTCGGCCACATGGGGGGCTAACACTTGAATATCAGGCATAACGCCTCGCTTTCTCCGCCTGTTGACACCGGGCGGCGGCAGTGGTATAATTACGACAGCTATCAGGAAGGGGGAGTGCGTATGGTATCCGGAATTGGGGGCTATATGGGTATGTATCCGGCGGCATCCGGCGGGAAAGCCCCGGGCCTTGACGGCCAGAAGCGCGGCAGCGAGGAGCTGACCACCGTTACCACCCATTGCGACAAAGACCACTGGCATACCCCAAGCTGCCCCCACTCCGTCTACACCAGAACGGTGGACGAGGCGCAGCGCCGGGGCGAGTACATCGACCTGTACGCATAACAGATACCTTGGCGGGGGCGCGGCTGCGTCCCCGTTTTTTGTGCTCCGCGGGGCGTCACACCTCAAGCAATATCGTCACCGGCCCGTCGTTCTGGGAGAACACCTGCATATCCGCGCCAAATTCCCCGTGCTCCACCCGGAAGCCCTTCTCCCGGCAGGCGGCCATGAACCGTTCGTACAGCGGCACGGCCACGTCCGGCTTGGCCGCGTGGGAGAAGCCGGGGCGGCGGGAGGAGGTGTCGGCGTACAGGGTGAACTGGCTCACCACCAGCAGCGCGCCCCCCACCGCGGATAGGTTCAGGTTCATTTTGCCGTTTTCATCGTCGAACACCCGCAGGCCGCACACCTTGTCCGCCATTTTATCCGCCTGGGCGGGGGTATCGTCTGGCCCCACCCCCAGCAGCACCAGGAAGCCCCGGTCAATGGCCCCGTTCACGTTTCCGTCTATCTCCACCCGGGCGTTCTTCACCCGGGTCACTACGGCGCGCATAGCAAGCCCCCCTCATCTTCTGTTTCCGTTCTCGTCAAAATTCTGTTTCAGCGCCCGCTCCACCGGGTATATCGTAAGGATGAGCGCAGCCCCTTCCGCCAGCATCACCAAAATCCCCATCAGCCAGTTGGTCTGCCCTCCTCCGGGGCGGGTCTGCATCCACGCCAGGAGGGCCGCCGACAGCGCCAGCAGGAGCCAGCCCAGCCGCCACCAGACCCGCCCGCACACCTGGTGGGCGAAGCCCCAGGTATCCCGGTTCTTCATGGACATAGAGGTGCGGTAGCCGTATGCGCCGTTGATGTCTTGGGGCGGCTTTTTCATAAACCGCCATCCAAAACCCAGCAGGATAGCGGGCACAGCAAAAACGTCAACCAGCAAAATCGCCGTGTCAAAACATTCCATTATATACGCCCCCTTTTTCTCCATTATACATCAGGAAACGGTCCTTGTCATCCATCATTTCATCCATCATTTCCCCACGCAGAACCGCTCAAAGATCCGGGCGGTGACGTCCTCTCGTACGGTGCGCCCCGTCAGCTCCCCCAAGGCGGCCATGGCCTCCTCCACATCGGCCACCACCGCGTCGGGAGGCATCCCGTCCTCCAATACCGCCGCCCCCCGGCGAAGGGCCTCCCTGGCCCGGCCCGCCGCCTCCGCCTGGGATGCGTTGGTGAGCAGGGTTCCGGCCGCAAAATTCTCCGGCGCGGGGAACAGCGCCGCCACCGCCCGCTCCAGCTCGTCCATGCCCTCGCCGGTCTTGGCGGACAGGGAAACCATGGCGGCGGGGGCGTTCCCCGTCCAGCCCGCGCTCCACAGGGCGGACGGCCCCGTCAAATCCCGCTTGCTTATGATCCAAATCCACGGCTTCCCCGATGCCGACGCCAGCTCCAGGACCTCCCGATCCTCCGCTGTGAAGTCCGCGGTCCCGTCCGTCGCCGCCAAAACCAATTCCGCCTGTTGGACGGCGGCCCGGGACCGCTCCACCCCCAGCTTCTCCACCGCGTCCTCCGTGTCCCGCAGGCCCGCCGTGTCGATGAGCCGCAGGGGGATCCCGCCGAAATTCACCCGCTCCTCCACCGTGTCCCTTGTGGTGCCGGGAATGTCGGTGACGATGGCCCGCTCATAGCCCAGCAGGGCGTTGAACAGGGTGGACTTGCCCGCGTTAGGCCGGCCCACAATGGCGCAGGGCACCCCTTCGTTCAGCAGCTGTCCCCGCCGGTAGGTGGCGGCCAGCTTGTCCAGCGCCCCCGCCGCGCTCTCCAGCGCCTGGGACAGCTCCTCCGCCTCAAAGGGCTCGATGTCCTCGTCCGGGTAGTCCAGCACCGCGTGAAAATGGGCGCACAGCCCGGTCAAATCGTCATAGATGCCGTCCACCACAGCCGCCAGCGCCCCCCCCAGCTGTCCTGCCGCCTGGTATACCGCAGCGGGGGTCTCCGCGTGGATCAGGTCGGC
>X363_Desmarests_Spiny_Pocket_Mouse__coassemble_348_pt1 | contig 31540 bp, 29 predicted proteins | sample X363_Desmarests_Spiny_Pocket_Mouse__metabat2_low_PE_031 | metagenome-assembled genome bin X363_Desmarests_Spiny_Pocket_Mouse | reverse complement strand
GGGGGAGGAGATCAGCGCCGGGGTATTTGAGGCCCACGCCGATGAGATTTTCGAGGAGGCGGAAAATCGGCTCCACGCCCAGAAGGCGGTTTTGTACCTGCTGATGAAGGACTGAGAAGGGCCCCTTTTTGCGCCGCGGAGCAGCTCCCGTAAAAAAATGCCCCGCAGGGCGGGGCCGCAAATGGCGGGCGATCTGATTTGGGCGGCGCAGCTGAAGCTGCACCGCCCTTTTCCTGTGCTTCCTATGGAGCGATTGCAGGCCGGCGCTTCTCATTTCAGCACGTCCGTTCCTGCGATGCTGACAAGCTGATCCGAATGGGAGATAAAGCATCGGATGTCGTGGGAGAGCTTTTTCACGTTGTCCTCCCCGATATACGCCATGTGCCCGGAGGGATAGCCCTTAAAATAAACTCTGTCCCCGGGCAGGCAGGCGTGGGTGACGGTGTGCCGGATAATCCCTGTCTGCGTGCACAGATCGAACCAGCCGTTGGCAAACAGCACACGCATACCGGGGTTGCAGCGCATGGCGATGCTCAGACGTTCGCCGGACACCAGCCCTGCCGTCTCAAAATTCCAGATGGGATTGGGCTCCAGCTCTGTTCCCAGAGAGCAGGAGGGCACGAAGCTGCGGTCAAACCCCCGGATGCCAAGAGACTGGAATATCTCGCCCCGCAGCGCGCCCAGGAAGAAGGGGCTGTAGCGCTCCGTGGCGGCGTCGGAGGCGTAGCCGGGGGCGCCCTCCATGGCCCGGGGCTGGCAGATAGGGCGCGTGAAGCGCCCATCCATGATGGATACCACCTGATCCCGTTGGCGGAGCACCTCGCGGCAGAAGGAGAACCGCTCCAGGCGAAGCCCCCGATCCTCCAGATACTGGGAGGAAACGCCGGTATAGTACATGATTTTCTCTTTGATCCGCTCCCGGCGCTCCCCCGTCAGGGCATCGCCCTGGTAGAGGGCGGCCAGATAGCCGGAGGCGGCGAATTCGGCGGCCTCGGCGGCAAAGGCCTCCAGGGGCTGAGCGCTGGGGGCGTTGTGATACCAGTGGATGGCGGCCATGGTGGGGAAGGCCTCCACCGCGGGCTCCACCGGCGCGCCCCGGTTGAAGTACTTGGCCATGGCGATGGTGTTGCCAATGCAGATGATGCCGTCAAAGGCGATGTGATGGCTCCTGGCGGGGCCGCCGGAGCAGGCGACCCCGGCAGCGGTGGCGGCGCGGGTGCAGCCATAGCTCTCCCCAACCAGGTACTTGGGGCTGTTCCAGCGGTTGTACCTGGACAGCCAGCGGGAGATGAACATCACCAGCGCCTCCGCGTCCTCGTCGATGCCAAAAAAGCGCTTGCCGCTGTCCTGGTCCAGCAGCAGGCCGAAGCCGGTGGCGATGGGGTCCACCAGCACCAGGTCGGCCACATCCAGCAGGCAGTCCGGGTTATCGATCGCCTCGTAGGGCGGCAGCGCGGTATGGATCTCGGGGCTTTCCGGGTACTTGACCCGCTTGGCCCCAAAGCAGCCCGCGTGCACCATCATGGACGAGGCCCCCGGCCCGCCGTTGAAGCAGAACAGCACCGGACGGCCGGAGGGGCGCTCCACGTCCGTGCGGAAGTAGGAGTAGGAGAAAATGGAGGCGATGGGCCTGCCCAGCTCGTCATAAAAGACATTGTCCTCGCAGACGGTCTCGTAGGCGATGGTCCGTCCGTTCAGCTCCAGGCTGCCGTTGGCGCGGAAACACGCGGGCTCAAAAAAATCGGTATTATACATAGCTTACGCACCCCTCCGCGCGTTATTTGCGGGTTCCGGCCCGCCCTCGCCGGTCATCATCCGCAGAATGGTCAGGTCGGTGGCGGCCATGCCGATCCGGCCCATATAGGTATAGGCGTTCACAGTGTCCTGGAGGGTTTCCATCACCAGGCCCTCCCCGGGCTGGAACACGTTGTCGTCCACCGCCATGTAATAGCCCATGATGGCGCTGAACACGCTGCTGGCGATTTTGGCGGCGCAGCTGCTCTTCGCGCCGTCGCACACAATACCGCTGACGTTGGCGATGGTGTTGGTAATGGTGCGGGTGATGCAGTCCAGGTCGCCGCCGGACAGCCACGCGATGGCGGCCCCGCTGCCGGTGGCGGCGCTGACCGCCCCGCAATAGGCGCTCAGCTTGCCCAGCTGGGTTTTCTGATACAGGGCCACCAGATTGCTCAGCAGCAGGGCGCGGCAGAGCTTTTCCTCACTGGCCTTGATATGCTCGGCAAACACATAGACGGGCATGGTCACCGTGATCCCCTGGTTGCCGCTGCCGCTGTTGATCACCACCGGCAGCTCGCAGCCCGCCATGCGGGCGTCGCTGCCCGCGGCGGCATAGGCGATGGCCCGGATGGGCCAGGACACGCCCATAAACTTCAGCAGGGTTTTGCCCACGTTGGAGCCCCAGGTGTTTTGCAGCCCCTCCTCCGCGATGGCGCGGTTGCACTCCAGCTGCCGCTTCACAATGGGCTGCGCGGTCTCCAGGGGCGCCGTGGTGCTGTAATCGTAAATGTCCTGAAGGTTCAGGATGGTCATGTCAAGCTCGTCCGCGTCCGCCTGGGCGTTGGACAGATAAAGGGTTTCGCCGTTTTTCTCCATGCGGACGATGTTGGTGTGGGCGTAGCACACCTCTACCAGCGCCGTTTCCTCCCCGGCAAAGGCGGTGATGATGATATCCAGGTTGGATACTCCCTCCAGCAGCTGCACCTCGCAGATTCCCGCTGCCTCCAGCCGCTTCGCGGCGGCGCGGTGTTCCCCCGTCACGCTGGTCAGGCATTCCAGGCCCCGGGAGGCGTCGCCCCCCACGGCCCCGATGATGGCGCTGATGGCGATGCCGCGCATCCCGTCGGTGGCGGGAACCACGACCCCCTTGATGTTTTTGATGATGTTTCCGCTGCATTGGGCGACGATCCGCTCCGGCATCCGGCCCAGAATCTCCCGGGCCTTGGCGGAGGCGAAGGCCACGGCGATGGGCTCCGTACAGCCCAGGGCCGGCATCAGCTCGTGCTGCAAAATGGCGGTGTACGCCTCATATACCGACTGGTTCATACTGTTTCCCCCTTATCTGTTCCCACGTTTACTTGACATCCTCCCACCGGCCGCTGCGGCTGCTGGCCAGGCAGGCGTCCACAATCCTGACGATATGGTCGCCGTCGGAGAATCTGGCGAAGCGGTCGTTGGGATGGCCCCGCAGCTCGTCATAGAAAGAGGAAATGGCATTGCGCAGAGCGTCGTTCCAGCCCACCACGTGCCCGGCGGGGAGGGTGGCATACCGGGCGGCCGGACCGTGCAGCGCCCCCGCGTCCGCCTGGACGCAGAGGGTGCCCGTTTCACGCCGGCCCACGTACAGCCGGTCGGGGGTTTCCTGGTTCCAGGTCATGGAGCAGCGGCTGCCGTCAATGCTGACGGACAGGCCGTTTTTGTATCCGCCGGACACCTGGGACAGCACCAGGCTGCCCATCACGCCGTCGGCCAGCTGGACCAGGACAAAGGCGGCGTCCTCGGTGTCGATGTCCACCAGCTGGAACTCGCCGCCGGTCTGTTTCTGGAAGGTGGCGGCCTGGGCGGAAAACTTTTTGCGCTGGGGCAGTACGGTCATCAGATTGGCGAACACCCGCACGATTTTCTGACCTGTGATAAACTGTACCGTGTCAAACCAGTGGGAGCCGATGTCCGCCACCGTGCGGCTGGGCCCGCCCAAAGCCGGGACGCAACGCCAGTTGTAATCGGTGTCATACATCATCCAGTCCTGGATGTACTGCCCATGGATCAGGAAGGTGCGTCCCCAGTCCACGGCGGCCACGCGCTCGCGCATCTCCTGGACGATGGCGTTATGGCGGTAGTTGAAATTGACGGCGGCAAGCACTTTGCGCTCACGGGCCAGTGCGCACAGCTCGCCGGTTTCCTGCGGGGTATTGCCCAGGGGCTTTTCGCAGTATACGTGGACGCCGGCCTCAATGGCGGCCTTGCAGATCTCGTAATGGGCGAAGTTCGGAGTGCAGATGTGGACGGCGTCCAGCCGCTCCCGCTCCAGCATCTCCTGACAGCTGCTGTAGCAGGCCGGGATGGACAGCTCTTCACAGGTGCTTTGGGCCAGGGCGGCGTTGGAATCGGCCAGGGCGGAAACAACCACCCCAGGGATGCGGCGGAGCGCTTCCAGATGGGTTCTGCCCATCATTCCCGCGCCCGCGATGCCGACATGAATCTCTTTTTGCATCATTAACACCTTCCTCATTTGATCATCATAATAGCAGTCAAAGGACAGCATATTCTGGATTAAGTATAAAAGCCGCCTAGATTTTTTTCAAGATAAATTTACATTTTGAAATAATTTCTATCATTTTTACAAAATGGAGCCTGAGATTTTTGTAAAAATGACGACAAATTAAATGAAAGTTTTTGAAATGAGCAAAAATTTGTTGAAAGCCCTTGCACAGAATCACTTTTGCTGATATGCTTTATATGGATATAAAAATGATAGATGGATTGGGGATTGCTTTTGGATGGACGAAGGCGGCTGCCCCGGCAAGACCCGGAATCCAAAGGGTGAGGAGTGGGATTGTGGCAAAGAAGGCGACAATTCTTGATGTGGCAAAGGCGGCGGATGTTTCCACCGCCACAGTTTCACGAGTGCTGAACAACCCGCAGTCGGTGAGGAAGATCACCCGGCTGCGGGTGCAAAAGGCGTTTGCCGACACCGGTTATTCCGCGGGCCGGTTGACGGAGGCGGGGTCGGCGGCGCGCCAGGAGTACGCGAGCCCCCGCGGCAGCCGCATGATCCTGACGCTTGTGCCCGATCTGCGCAATCCGTTCTATAACGATGTACTGGACGGGATACGCTCTTCCGCAGGCTATGACGGATATGACACGGTGCTCTACCAGGTAAAAAAATCCAAGTATACCGTGGAGCAGCTGAAAAAGCTGGTGGATGATCTGAACGTATGCGGGGTGCTGCTGCTGGGAAAGGTGGCCAGCGCGAGGGATTTGAAGCTGCTCAACGAATATGTCCCAGTGGTTCAATGCGCCGAGTTTGACGACGGCTGCGACCTGCCCTATGTGTCCATTGATGACTACGCCGCCGGGAAAACCGCCATGAAGCTGCTGATTCAGGGCGGGCACAGGCGGATTGCGCTGAGCAACGGACCGCTGTCGTTTAAATATGCGGTGGAGCGGGAGCGGGCCTACCGGGACGCCCTGCGGGAGGTCGGGCTGCCGGTGGACGAGCGGCTGATCGTCCACCAGCTGGAAATTGAGTTTGATCTGGCCATGGCCAACATGACCAGGCTGATCACGGCGGAAAACCACCCGGACGCGGTGTTTGCCGTGTCCGATATTATGGCAATCGCGGCGATTAACGCGGTTCGGCGCGTTGGGCTGCGGGTGCCGGAGGATGTGGCGGTCATCGGTTTCGACGGGACCTATATCTCCAACCTTTGCGACCCGCCCCTTACGGTGATCCGGCAGCGTGGAAGCCAGCTGGGCGCCTATGCCTGCCAGATGCTGTTGGATCTGATTCAGGACATTCCGGTATCCAACCGGCACATCTTAGTGGACGTGGATTTGGTGGTTCGCGGCTCTACCTGATCGCACCGCCGGCCAATATTTCGAAAAAGACTGCTTTTGAAAAAAGCAGTCTTTTTTTGCTGTAAAAGAGGGGAAAAGCGCGACTTGCCTTTTCATTTTGTAATGCAATGTACGGAAAATTGCAACAGGAAATGGAGTGGATTTTTCGTCGAAGTTCACAAAGCATATGCGTCATTATCGTAAGAAATTTACAGAAAAAAATTACAATCTTGCAAAATGGATCGAAAAATGCTATGATGTGTGTATGTAAATTCTCGTGATTTACAAAAATTACATTTCAGAAGGAGAAACGGATTATGGCTATGACGCATACGCAACGCTTGAAGGCCGCGGTGGCCGGCGAGCATCTGGACCGCCCCTGCGCCGCATTTTGGGGTCCCCATCTGAATTTTGAGGAGCTGAACGCCCGGGATCTGGCGTTTGCCATGATCGCCAACCAGGAGGCGTATCAGTGGGACTTCATGAAGTTCGATATGTCCGGGATGTATTTCCCCGAGGCGTTCGGGCAGAAGATCGCCACACCCAAGACCCCTGATATGCAGGCGTGGCTGACTGTGGAGGAGTGGCGCATCAACCACCCCAGCGACTGGATGACCCTTCGCCCCATCCGGGTGAAGGACAGCGAGGTGTTCCGCCGCTATGTGGAGGCGGTCAAGCGGGTATGCGACCATTACCAGGGCGACGTGCCCGTCCTGCCCACGGTGTTCAGCCCCGTCAGCATGGCCGGCGAGTTTGTGGCCGGTTATTTCGATCAGGAAAAGCTGATCAAGATGTTTGAGTACAACACCAAGGAGGTGGAGTATGGCCTCCAGGTGATTGAGGAGACCCTGATCAACCTGATGGAAGCCTATGTGGAGGCGGGCGCCGCCGGGTTCTTTATCGGGCTGCAAAACGGCATCAACCAAAAGATGGGCTATGAGATGTTCAAGAAGTACGAGTTTGACGGCACGGCCCGGATCGTCAATGCCATCAAGGACAAAACCTGGTTCAATATGGCCCATCTGTGCAACGGCACCGACACCCCCATGGACGCCGAGTCCATCAAGTGGTGTGTCGACCTGCCCGTCACCGCGCTGAACTACGCCGACACCTGGCAGCATATGCCCAGCTTTGCCGAGCTGCGCAAGATCACCGATAAGGTGCTGGTGGGCGGCATCATGCACATCAACAAGCCCCTGACCCGGTATCACATGGAGGGCGCCGACGGCGGCAACGACTTCATGGGCGCGGACCGACGGCTGATCAAAAAGCAGCTGCGCAGCCGGGTGGACGCCGCCATTGCCGGGGCCGGCGACAAGCTGGTCATCGCAGGCGGCTGCGGCTGCTACCAGCCCCACCGCTTCCCCGTGCTGGATGAGGTGCTGGACGAGGTGGCGCAGGAGCGCGCGGCTCAGGGTTGATCGTCCAAGCCGTTCTTCCGGCGGCTGCTTTTCCGCAGGCGGATTTTTTCAGAATCCGCCTGCGGCCCACGGGATACAGGATAGGGCTCTGTATCCCGTGGGCCGCAGGAAAAACCCTTCGGCAACAATCGTAATTTGAGTGATGAAAGAGGTGGTCGATATGAAACTTGGCGCAATCAATGTCCCCCTTTCCGGTATGCCGTTTGAGGCTGCCATGGAATATCTGGCTTCTATCGGCGTGGAGGCGGTGGAGATCGGCTGCGGCGGATATCCCGGCAATGCCCACTGCGACCCGGAGCTCCTGCTGCACGACGAGGGGAAGCTGGAGGAATTCAAAGCTGTCCTGGCCCGCCACGGACTGGTCATCAGCGCCCTTGGCTGCCACGGAAACCCTGTGCATCCCAACAAAGCCGTAGCAGAACAGGCAGACCGGGAATTCCGCAACGCCGTTCTGCTGGCCGAGAAGCTGGGGGTTGGTGTGGTGAACACCTTCTCCGGCTGCCCGGGCGACTGCCCGGAGTCCAGATACCCCAACTGGGTCACCTGCCCCTGGCCGGATGACTTTGGGAAAATACTGGATTACCAGTGGAATGAGGTTTTGATCCCATACTGGAAGGACATGGCGGCCTTCCTCAACGAGCACCATGTAAAAGCCGCCCTTGAGATGCACCCCGGCTTTTGCGTATACGGCCCGGAGAGTATGCTGAAGCTGCGGGCCGCCGTGGGCGACGCCGTGGGGGCCAACTTCGACCCCAGCCATCTGTTCTGGCAGGGAATTGATATTCCCGCCGCGCTCATCCAGCTCAAAGGCGCTATCTACAACTTCCACGCCAAGGACTGCTACATCGACCCCAACAACACCGGCAAAACCGGCGTGCTGGATGTGAAGCCCTACGCCGATGAGATCAACCGCAGCTGGCTGTTCCGCACCATGGGCTACGGCCACGATTTGAATACCTGGAAGCAGATTATCAGCACCCTGCGGCTGTGCGGCTTTGACGGGGCGCTGGCCATTGAGCACGAGGACAGCCTGATGTCCATCAAGGAAGGGCTGGAGAAGGCGGTGGCCTTCTTAAAGGAGATCATCATCCGGGAGGAACCCGCCGAAATGTGGTGGGCCTGACCAGACAGGGAGGAAAATGACATGAAATATGGCTATAACCTGTTTTCCGCGTGGGAAATCGTAAAGGACCGGGACAGCTTGATCGCCGTTATGAAGGCGCTCAAAGAGATGGGCTACGACGGCGTGGAATTCTTCCTCTATTTTGACATTCCCGCCCAGGAGATGAAGCAAATCACGGACGAGATCGGCATCAAGCCCTTCAGCACCCATCCCCGCCTGATCCGCTTTTTTGAAAACCTGGACGAGGAGATCGCCTACGCGAAGGCTGCCGGCATAGAAACCCTGGTCATGCCCCACGTGATCGACCAGGAGCGGAATTCGGAATACTATCAAAAGCTGCTGGCGGCCATCCCCGGGTGGAAGGAAAAATGCGACAGGGCGGGAATCCGGCTGGCCTGGCACAACCACGATTTCGAGTTCCTGCCCTACGGGGACAGGCGGTATCTCCTGGAGGCCATTCTGGACGCAGCCCCGGTGGAATACGAGATCGACACCTTCTGGACGGCCTTCGCGGGCGCGGACACCCAGGCGCTGATGGAGAAGTACCGGGATCGCATCAAATATGTACATTTCAAGGATTACACGGGGACAAAAGGCGCGGCCGACACAGACGCAGAATTTACTGGAGTGAAGGATGTAACCTACACAGATATTGATTTTTGCGCCGTGGGCGAGGGCATGATTGATGTGAAGGCTGTGGCGGAAAAGGCCCGACAGATTGGCGCTGAGTGGGCGGTTGTGGAGCAGGATCTGCACACAAAGGACATCCTGGAGGATGCCCGGGCCAGCCTGGAAACCCTGAAAAAGCTGTTTGAGGGTTGATGCCACGAGACGGGAGGCGGCTGATGAACATTGCGATTATCGGATGCGGGGCCATTGCCAAAACGCGGCACGCCCCAGGGGTGGCGGATCATCCGAAGGCGTCGCTGTACGCGGTATGCGACCCGGTCAGGGAGAACGCGGACGGGCTGGCGGCGGCCTATCACACGAAGGCGGTTTACGACATCGCGGAGGTGCTGGGCGATCCTCTGGTGGACGCCGTGATCATCTGTACCCCGGAGCGGTTCCACTGTGACAATGTGGTGGCGGCGCTGCGGGCGGGCAAGGATGTGCTGTGCGAAAAGCCCCTGGCGATGACGGTCCAGGAGGGCCGGACCATCCTGGACGCGTGGGAAAAGAGCGGGCGGCGGCTGATGGTGGCCTTCGGCCAGCGCCTGACCCCGGGGCATCAGACGGCCAAGCGCCTGCTGGAGCAGGGCGCCATCGGGAAGCCCATGGCGTTCCGCACGGCGCTGGCCCACCGGGGGGTGGAATACGCCACCATTGAGGAGCCCAGCCCCGATTTCTATGACAGAAAGCTGTCTGGAATCGGCGACGTGATGCTCAGCGTCGGCTGCCATCGGATGGACCTGATGCCGTACCTGCTGGGCGGGGGAATCCGGGCGGTGAGCGCCCTGCTCCCCACGCTGGACAAGACCTACGCGGATGGACGCCCCATCGACGCGGCGGACCACGCGATGCTCACCGTGGAGCTGGACAACGGCGTGGTGGGGACGGTTTGGATCAGCTGGTGCGATTATGGCAAGCCGGAGCGGGCCACGGTGATCTATGGCACGCAGGGCGTCATGACCGTATACCGGGGGCCGGAGGTCGCCGTGGAGCGGGGCAGCGAGACCGTGCGCTATCCCGTCCCCCCCGACCCCGGGGAGTGGCAGCTTCCCACCCGCCACTTTATCGACGTGCTGGCCGGGGACGCGCAGCCGGTGTGCGACGGCGGCGACGGACAAGCCTGCCTGATGGCGCTGGAGGCGGCCAGACGCTCCCACCGGCTGGGCAGGCGGGTTGAGCTGGCGGAGCTGAGGGAGCGGGGCGGAGCTGCTCCAGAAACAAACTTGCAAAGGACTAAATAAGATGGGGAGATATATTATTAAGCGGCTTCTGGTCGCAATTGTCGCCTTTTTGGGCATTACGGTCATCGCGTACTGTCTGGCCAGCCTGATGCCGGGCACCCCGCTTGATCTGCTGGTCCAGCCAGATACCCGTATGTCTGCGGAGGAGCTTGCCGAGATCAAGCACCGCATGGGCCTGGACAAGCCCATAATCATTCAGTACTTCTACTGGCTCAAAAATATGCTCCAGGGCAATTTCGGCACGTCCTACAGCCAGCACCGCCCGGTGCTGGAGCTGATCTGGGGCCGCATGGGGGCCACGGTGCTGCTCACCCTGTCCTCCATGGCCCTGTCGCTGCTCATTGCCATTCCGCTGGGCATGATCGCCGGCTACAAGTCCTACTCCGGCTGGGATTACGGCTCCACCGTGGTGTCCTTTGTGGGGCAGGCCGCGCCCAATTTCTTTGTGGCGCTGCTGCTGATCTATGTCTTTGCCGTCAAGCTGGAATGGCTGCCCAACGCGAATATGTACGACGCGGGCTCCGCGGGCTCCCTGCCGGAGCTGCTGCGCCACCTGTGCCTGCCCTGTCTGACGTTGGCGTTCCAGCACATCGGTATCTATACCCGGCATATGCGCAACAGCATGGTGGAATGTCTGTCCGACGACTATGTGCGCACAGCCAGGGCCAAGGGGCTGAGCGAAAAAGTGGTGCTGTTCAAGCACACGCTGCGCAACGCCCTGCTCCCGCTGGTGACCCAGGTGGGGCTGTGTCTGTCCATGCTGGTGGGCGGCGCCATTGTCACCGAGCAGGTGTTTTCCTGGCCCGGCATGGGGACGTTGATGCTCAAGGCCATCCAGGGCCGCGACTATCCGCTGATTATGGGCGTGACGGTGGTGATTTCCTGCGTGGTGCTGGTGGGCAATATCGCGGTGGATATCATCTACCGTCTGCTGGACCCGCGCATCAACGACAAGTGCTGAGGAGGTGGGAGAATGGATCAGACAAAAAGCTCCTATTTCCGCGATACCCTGGGCCGTTTTATGCGCCACAAGCTGGCTGTGGTGGGGCTGGCCGTCATTGCCGTTGAGCTGCTGTTGCTGCTGCTGCTCCCCATTGTGATGGATTTGCAGCCCACCACCATTACGGATATCTTCTATGGCGATCCGTCGGCGGAGCATATCCTGGGCACCGACCGGGATGGGCGGGACGTATTTGCCCGGCTGGTCTACGGCGGGAGGACCTCCATTAAAATCGGCTTCCTGGCGGTGCTGGTGCAGGCGTGCATCGGCGTCCCTCTGGGCATTATTGCCGGCTACTACCGGGGCGCCGCGGAAATGATCATCATGCGCCTGGCCGATATGTTCCAGTCCATCCCCTCCATGTGCCTGAACATTGTGCTGGTTTCCGTGCTCAGCCCGTCGGCGGGCACCCTGGTGCTGGTGCTCGGCGTGATGGGGTGGACCAGCTTCGCCCGTCTGCTGTACGCGAAGGTCATCTCCATCCGGGAGAAGGAGTACGTAGAGAGCGCCCGGGCCATCGGGACGAAAAACAGCGTGATTATGCTGCGCTACATCCTGCCAAACGCCATCTCCCCGGCGCTGGTGGCCTTCACCTTCGGCATCCCCAGCGCCATCCTGTCGGAGTCCGCCCTGAGCTTCCTGGGTCTGGGCATCCAGATTCCCGAGGCCTCTTGGGGCAATATGCTCAACGCGGCCCAGTCCATCGCCATTGTCGCCCTGAAGCCGTGGCTGTGGATTCCCCCCGGACTGTGCATCTTTGTCACCCTGATCAGCGTCAACCTGTTCGGCGACGGGCTCCGGGATGCCCTGGATCCCAAGACCAAGGTATGACGGGAGGTGCCGGAAATGGAAAAAGTTCTTGAAGTGAAAAATCTCATCACCAGCTTTCGCACAAAGGACGGCGTGTTCCCGGCGGTCAACGGCGTGGATTTCAGCCTCTCGGCGGGAGAGACGCTGGCCATCGTGGGGGAGAGCGGCTGCGGCAAAAGCGTCACCAGCCTGTCCGTCATGAAGCTGCTGGATGAGCGCAGCAGCATCATTTCCCCGGAATCCTCCGTCAAATTCAAGGGGGAGGAGATATCCAAATACACCAACAAACAGATGAGCGCCCTGCGGGGCAACGAGATCTCCATGGTGTTCCAGGATTCCCTCACCAGCCTGAACCCCACCCTGACTATTATGACCCAGATGGTGGAGCCCTTCATCGTCCACCAGAAGATGAGCAAAAAGGAGGCCCGGAAGCAGGCGGTGGAGATGCTCCGCAAGGTGGGCATACCCAACCCGGAGGTGCGGGCCAGACAATATCCCCACGAGCTGTCCGGCGGGATGCGCCAGCGGGTGATTATCGCCATGGCCCTGGCCTGCAACCCCACGGTGCTGATCTGCGACGAGCCCACCACCGCGCTGGACGTCACCATCCAGGCCCAGATTCTGCGGATGGTGAACGAGCTGAAAAAGGACCTGAACACCGCCGTGATTCTGATCACCCACGACATGGGCGTGGTGGCGGAGATGGCGGACCGGGTGCTGGTCATGTACGGCGGGCAGGTGGTGGAGGAGGGGGACTGCTACACCATATTCAAAAATCCCCTGCACCCGTATACCCAGGGCCTGCTGGCCTCCATCCCCAAGATCAACGACGAGGGGCGGCTGTTTACCATCGAGGGCTCGGTGCCCAGCCTGAAGAATATGCCCAAGGGCTGCCATTTCTGCGACAGGTGCGGCCGCTGCACCCAGCGCTGCCGCCAGGAAAACCCGCCCTTTTATGAGACGGATGGGCATAAGGTCCGATGCTTCCTGTACGACAAAACCGCCGATGGGGAGGTGACTTGAGATGGGCGCGCCGTTGATTGAGGTAAAAAACCTCTGCAAAATCTTTGACGTGGGCGGGGGCTTTATGAAAAAGCCCCGGCAGCTCCACGCGGTGAGCAATATCTCCTTTTCCGTCATGCCCGGGGAGACGCTGTGCCTGGTGGGGGAGAGCGGCTGCGGAAAGTCCACCCTGGGCCGCTGCATCCTCCAGCTCGTCAGGCCCACCTCCGGCGAGGTGGTCTATCAGGGCGCGGATCTGGCCAAGCTGAACGAAAAGGCCATGCGCCCCATCCGGCAGGACCTGCAAATGATCTTTCAGGACCCCTACGCCTCGCTGAACCCCCGCATGACGGTGCGGGAGATCGTGGGCGCGCCGCTGGACTCCTTCCACCTGGCGGCCTCCAGGGAGGAGCGGGAGCAGAAGATCCGGGAGATCTGCGACATCATCGGAATTGCCGGGGAATGGCTGGACAAATACCCCCACGAGTTCTCCGGTGGGCAACGCCAGCGCATCGTCATCGCTCGGGCGCTGATCATGAACCCGAAGTTTGTGGTCTGCGACGAGCCGGTGTCCGCCTTGGATGTGTCCATCCGCAGCCAGGTGCTCAACCTGATGAAAGACATTCAGTCCAGATACGGCTTCTCCTACCTGTTTATCTCCCATGACCTGAGCGTGGTCAATTACATCGGCGACCGCGTGGCGGTGATGTACCTGGGGCAGATGGTGGAGCTGGCCGACAAAAAGGAGCTGTTCAGCAATCCCATGCACCCCTACACCCAGGCGCTGCTGTCCGCCATCCCGGTGGCCGACGTCACCTATAAACGGGAGCGGAAGTATCTGGAGGGGGACGTGCCATCCCCGCTGGACCCGCCCTCCGGCTGTAAATTCCGCACCCGCTGCCCCTATGCCATGGAGGACTGCGCCCGGACGGAGCCCCAGTTTGCCGACCGGGGCGGCAGCCATTTTGTGGCCTGCCACCGCTGCGGCGCTCTGTAAACCGTGTATGTACCGGGAAATCCGGTAGATATAAAAAAATCAAGGAGGATTCAACAACATGAAAAAGGCGAAATCCCTTCTGGCCCTCGTGCTCTGCCTGGTAATGGTTCTGAGCGCCTGCGGCCCCGCGTCCAACGCGAACCCCTCCGGCACCGTCAACCCCGGCAACAGCGACGCCCCCGGCGATAACACCGGCTCGGCGGGGAGCGACTCCAACGCGGTGGTCACCCTGGCCCTGCCCGGCGGCTGGGACAGCCTGTGCCCCCTGGCATCCACCTCCAACAACGCGGACACCGCGGTCAACACCATTTTTGAAAACCTGTTTGAGGCCGACGGCAAGGGCGGCTATATCGGGCGCCTGAGCGAGAGCTACGAGGTCGTGGACGACAACACCGCGCTGCTGGTCCATCTGCGCCAGAACGCGGTATGGCATGACGGCGAGCCCTTTGACGCGGACGATGTGATTTTCTCCGCCCGACTGACCACCGACGGCTCCTACACCACCTCCCGCCGCCTGTTCTTCCAGCAGATGGACGGCTGCTCCGACAGCGGCGTGGAGCTGTCCGAGGACAGCGCCCACGTGGAGAAGATCGACGACTACACCGTCAAGTTCTACTACCGCCAGCCCGTGTCCGAGACAGCCATGCTTTACCCCGCCAGCGCTTTCTTCATCTTCCCCGAGCACATCCTGAAGGATGTGGACCCCGCCAATATCCTGGAGGACGACTTCTGGGTCAACCCCATCGGCACCGGCCCCTTCACCTTTGAGAGCACCATCCCCGGCGAGTCCCTCACCGTGGCCGCCTTTGACGACTACTACCTGGGCAAGCCCAAATTCGCCAAGCTGGTGGTGAAGGTGATCACCTCCGCCAACCTGGTCACCTCCATGATGGCCGGCGAGGTGGACCTGATCACCGGCTCCCTGGCCGCCATCAGCGACGCCGATTATGACATGGCGGTGGCTGTCCCCAACTACACCGTAGAGTCCGTTGAAGGCGCCAACGGCCACTTCCTGGTTCTGAACAACGAGACCTTCAACACCCCGAAGATCCGCAAGGCCCTGGCAATGATGATGGACAAGGAGACCATGATCAAGGCGGGCGCGGGTGGAAAAGGCACCCCGGCCTATTCGATGTTTAGCGGCGGCATCTATGAGGACGAGGCCGTGAGCAGCGAATACGGCTATGAGTTTGACCCCGACGCCGCCTATCAGATGCTCCAGGAAGAGGGCTTCGACTTTGACCGCACCTATGTGGCGTGTATCAACGATCTCCCCGTCCGGCAGGCGATGATGACCGTCATGCAGGAGACCTGGAGCAAGTACGGCATGAAGCTGGAGATCCAGACCCTGGACACCCAGACCTGCATCGCCACCATTCGCGAGGGCGGCTGCGACTTCTGGATCAACGGCACTACCAGCGCGGATCGCACCTTCCTGTGGACGGGCTTCCTGGATTGGGTCTCCATTGATGCCGACGGCAACTATGCCCCCTTCAACCTGGCTAAGATCAGCGATCCCACCCTGATGAATCTGGCCCAGAGTATGACCAGCGCCGTCACGGAAGAGGATCTCCGGAGCGTGACCAGCGAGATCCAGAAGGTGCTTCTGACCGACTACAACTATATCTATATGATTACGCCCAACATCAACTGCGCCGTCAGCAACCGCCTGAAGGGCGTGGACAAGGATCAGATGCTGGCCATGACGCTCAACTACTGCGACTGGGAGGTCATGGCCTGACCACAGGCGGCCCCCGGCCGGAACCGATGAGCTGCCGCGCCGGCCCGCCGGGAAGGCCCGCGCGGGCCGGCGCACCATAAAAAAGAAAGCGAGGCTGATATTGGATGAGCCAGGATTTCAGCACGACCTATCAGGGCCGAGCCCAGAACTGCACCCTGAACGTATACGATCTGGAGACCGGGCAGGCCCAGGCGCTGCACAGCTTTACCCACGTGATCGAAGCGCCCATGTGGTCCACGGACGGCAAAGCCATTCTGTACAACAGCGAGGGGCTGGTGTATAGTTATGAGCTGGACGGCGGGGCGATTACCCAGGTGGAAACCGGGCCGGTGAAGTTCTGCAATAACGACCATGTGCTTGCCCCGGACGGCTCCGGGATCGCCCTGAGCGGGAATGTGGAAAATTCGCTGGAGAGCAAAATCTACATTGTCAACTTTGCCGACGGCGCGACGCGGGAAGTGGTGCCCGCCCCCTGGAGCTATCTGCACGGGTGGTCCCCCGACGGCAAAACGCTGGCCTACTGCGCCGGGCGCATGGTGGGCGGCGAGATGGAGTGGGATGTGTACGCCTGCCCCGCCGGAGGCGGCCCCGAGACCCGGCTGACCGACGCCCCCGGGCTGAACGACGGCTGCGAGTTTTCCTCCGACGGGAAAACCATCTGGTTTAACTCGGTGCGCACAGGCCTGATGCAGGTTTGGAAAATGAACGCCGACGGCAGCGGGCAGACCCAGATGACCTTTGATGAGGACAGGAATTCCTGGTTCCCCCATATTTCCCCCGACCTGTCCAAGGTGGTCTATCTGGCCTACCACAAGGGGGATCTGGAACCGGGACAGCACCTGCCCGACCTGAATGTGGAGATCCGCATGATTCCCGCCGGGGGCGGCACGCCGGAGACGCTGCTCAGCTTCTTTGGCGGGCAGGGCTCCATCAACGTCAACAGCTGGTCTCCGGATTCCAAAAAATTCGCGTTTGTCACTTACAAGGCATAGGCCCTGGGGGTGCGGAAATCTTTGGCGCGGTGACGGCTCAGCCGTCACCGCGCTATTTCCATGGACGGCAGCCGCTCTGGTTCGCTTTCTCCCCGGAGGGGCTTTTCTTTTTCCCCGGGATGTGATATAATTCCCCAAAAGGAGGGGAGGAGCATGACGCCTCAGGAGCAATTGCAGAGCTGGATTCAGGACAGCAATCATATTGTTTTCTTTGGCGGGGCGGGTGTGTCCACCGAGAGCGGCATCCCGGACTTCCGCAGCGTGGACGGCCTGTACCACCAGAAATACGACCAGCCGCCGGAGACCATATTGAGCCACACCTATTTCGTCCGGAATACCAAGGAGTTCTACCGCTTTTATCGGGACAAGATGCTCTGCCTGGACGCGAAGCCCAACGCCGCCCATTTGAAGCTGGCGGAGCTGGAGCGGGCGGGCAGGCTGAAGGCGGTGGTCACCCAGAATATCGACGGCCTTCATCAGATGGCGGGCAGCCGGACGGTGTACGAGCTCCACGGCTCCGTCCACCGGAACTACTGCACCAGGTGCCGGACCTTCTGCGGCGTGGACTTGATCCGGGAGGGGGAGGGCGTGCCCCTGTGCCCCGTGTGCGGCGGTCTGGTAAAGCCGGACGTGGTGCTGTACGAGGAGGGGCTGGATCAGGATACCGTGGAGGGGGCGGTGCGGGCCATCGCCGGGGCGGATATGCTCATTGTGGGGGGCACGTCCCTGGTGGTGTATCCCGCCGCGGGGCTTATCAACTATTACCGGGGGAATAAGCTGGTGCTCATCAACCGGGACCCCACCCCCTACGACGGACAAGCCAACCTGGTCATCCACGACTCTATTGGCAAAGTATTGGGAGGGATTGAACTATGAAACCGAGTAAAGGGGCGCGGGCGGCCCAAATCCTGGTCGCCCTGCTCAAATGTGTCTGCTATGTGGCCCTGTTTTTGGGGATGCAGGTGGCGATGATGCTGCCGGTGAGTGTCGCGGCCGGTTTTATGATGGCGGCGGGCGATGAGGCGGCGGCGAACGGGTTGTACAATTTTCTTATGGAAAACGCCACGGAGCTCTCTGCGGTTTCCGGCGTGCTCACCATTGTGGTGATCCTGATTTTCTACCGCGTCTGCGGGAAGCGGCTGAGCGACGCGCTGGGGCTGCGCCCGGTGCCCGCGCCCACCCTGTGGGCTGGGGTTGCGCTGGTGCCGGTGCTGTATCTGGTGGTGACGCTGGGCCTGTCCGCCCTGCCCGAGTCGTGGCTGGACAGCTATCTGGAGGCGTCCGCAGGGATTGGGAGCGGCACCCTGGTGGGAATAATCGCGGTGGCGGTGGTGGCCCCCGTGGTGGAGGAAGTTATCTTCCGGGGGCTGATGATGGACCGGCTGAGCCGGGTCATGCCGGGTTGGCTGGCCATCCTGCTGTCCGCCGCCGTATTCGGGATCTGCCACGGGCACCCGGTGTGGTTTGTATACGCCTTTGTGCTGGGCGTGTTCTTTGGAGTTCTGGATCTGCGGGCGGGCTCTATCCTGCCCTCCGTCCTGGGGCATATCGCCTTCAACTCCATCGGCCAGATATTCACCTTCATCCCCGAAACAGAGGAGGGGACAGAGCTGCTGATCGCCATGGGCGTGCTGCTGGTGGTGGGGATCGTCCTGCCCATTCTGGATCGGAAGGGCATCGCGGCCATGTTCCGCCCAGCGGCCAAGGCGGCGCCTGCTGCGGCGGTACTGCCCGCCGGCCCTGGCGTGTACGAATACGATCCCTGGGAGGATTGAACCGCGCCCCGCTCTCAAAGAGAGCGGGGCGGTCTTTTGTTAAAATTTATTGAAAAACGATAAATAATACTTGACAAACGATATGGACGGCGGTATACTCTGGGACAAGAGGTGGTTAGAAATGGAACAGACTCCTGTGCAGAAGCTGGCCCGGGTGCTGCGGGTGCTGATGATTATCACATTTGTGTGTAATATTATTGCGCTCTATTTTGTGCCGACCCTGGCGGGGATGCTGGCGGAGAATCGGTGGGATGGGCAGACGATGGAGCGGCTTATGACCGGGGAGGGCGTGAAGTTTTGGCTGAACTTTACCCTGCACAGCTGGAATCCGTTTATCTGGATGATGGCTGCGGCGGGGGATGACTTTTATTGGCCGGTGCTGACCCTGTTTCTGCTGTGCTGCGGTGTGTGTACCGCCGTCATCCTCTGGCAGGGGAAGCGGGTTTTGGACACCATCCTGAAGGGCGACCCCTTCGTCATAGGAAACGCCAAAAGCATGAAGCGGGCGGCGGTGTGCTGCTTTGTCATCTCCGGGGCGGCGCTGGTCCGGCTGATCTGGGGCTTTGTGACCTATCGGAGCATCCTGCCCCTGCTCACCTACAATGCCCTGTTCATCCCCATTTTCCTCATGGCCGGGCTGCTGTGCATGGTCATGTCCGCCCTGTTCCGGCAGGCCGCTGAATTGAAAGCGGAAAATGACCTGACCATATAGGGGGCGGCATATGGCGATTATCGTGAATTTGGACGTGATGATGGCGAAGCGGAAGATGTCCCTGGGGGAGTTGTCCCAGAAGGTGGACGTGACCATGGCCAACCTGTCCATTTTGAAGAACAACAAGGCCAGGGCGGTGCGCTTCTCCACCCTGGAGGCTATCTGCAAGGCGCTGGACTGCCAGCCGGGGGATATCCTGGAGTTTGTCCCCGACGGCGGGGAGTGACAACGGAACAAATCATAGACTGCATGACCGCCTCCGGTCATGGGGGCGGCTTTTCGAAGCCCAATTTGGAAAGGAGAACATAAAATGAAGCGATTTTTGACTTTTGCGCTGATCGTCTGCGGGATATTCTGCGGTCTGTCCGGCTGCGGACAGGAAAATGGTGCGGAGGCGGACCTGATGTTTGTGAATGACTCAGACACGGTGATTGTGGAGGTGGTGGTGGACTTCCAGGACCAGGGCGGGGGAACCCGAAACGCCGACAGCTCCCCTCTGCGGCGGGGGGAGTCCTTCGGCTTCGAAGCGGGGGAGTACCCGGTGACGGTGTATGTTTACGACACGGTTTTTGAGAGCTTTGCCCAGAAGGAGCTGGCCCGCCTTACAATCGACGAAGCCCCGCCCGAGGGGGAGCGTTGGTACGTCACCGCCCGGGACGGTGCAGGCGGCCTTGCTCTCGCCGCAGACACCCAGTGGCCCGACGGGGTGTGAGGCGGGCGACTTTTCCTTGCGTTTCAGGGAAAATTGTGCTATCATGGAGGCAAATCAAGAGAAAAGGGGTGCGGCCATGATCGGGTCGGAACGGCAATTCCACATCAACTGCAAGGCCGGGGAGGTGGGGCGGTACTGCCTGCTTCCCGGCGACCCGGGGCGGTGCGAGAAAATCGCCCGGTACTTTGACGACCCGGTCCATGTGATGACCAACCGGGAGTATGTCACTTACACCGGCGCCCTGCTGGGGGAGAAGGTCACGGTCACTTCCACCGGCATCGGTGGGCCGTCTGCTGCCATCGCCATGGAGGAGCTGGCCAACATCGGCGCGGACACCTTTGTCCGGGTGGGCACCTGCGGCGGCGTCAAGCTGGAGGTCACCAGCGGCGACATCGTGGTGGCCACCGGGGCGGTGCGCATGGAGGGCACCAGCCGGGAGTACGCCCCCATGGAGTTCCCCGCCGTGGCGGACTATGAGGTGCTCACCGCCCTGGTGGACGCGGCCAGGGCGTCGGGCCGGCGCTTCCACGCCGGGGTGGTGCAGTGTAAGGACTCCTTTTACGGGCAGCATTCGCCGGAGCGGATGCCCGTGTCCTACGAGCTCCAGAGCAAATGGGAGGCCTGGAAGCGGCTGGGGGTGCTGGCCTCCGAGATGGAGAGCGCGGCGCTGTTCACCGTGGCCGCCTGTCGGGGGGTGCGGTGCGGCTCGGCCTTCCACGTGATCTGGAACCAGGAGCGCAACGCCGCCGGGCTGGACCAGACCCGGGACGAGGACACCGACTCCGCCATCCGGGTGGGCATCGAGGCGGTGAAGCTGCTCATCCAAAGAGATCGGGCGTCGGGCCGATGAGGGTATCGTAAAATTCCGCCCTGGCCTCGGCCTGGGCGGGGGTGCGCTGCTGTCCGGGCTGGATGTCGTCGCTGACGGTGTTCAGCGCCATCAGGGCCAGATTGCTGCGCATCAGGTCGAACAGGGAGGCCAGGATGGCCAGCTCGTCGGCAGTTTTTCCCTGGCCAATCCAGACGGACAGGGCCGCGGCCACAGCCACCAGGTCGGCGCCCTGGGCCTGGGAATGGTTGAAATTGCGGCACGGCACACCGAAGCCCCCCTTTTCCCCAGTGTATGCGGGAACAGAGAAAATGGGCATTAAAAACCGCCGGGGACGGAGAATTCCCGGCGGTTTTTGGGTTTTACAGCCCCGCGCCAACATATGCCGGTCCCCTCCCCGCCGCGCGGGAAGGGGACCGGAGCCTATAGCTTTCTTACATAGCGCAAATCCACGCAGATAGTATCATGAGGGAAGGGGATATCGGTGTGGGTGCCGTCCCAGGCGAAGCCGTGGGCGGCATAGAACCTGCGGGCCTTCTCATTCTCCCGCAGGACGAATACGAAGGCGTTTTGGAAGCCATCGGCCCTCATCCGGCGGCAGGCCTCCTCAAACAGCAGCCCGCCGTAGCCCCGCCCGCGCTCCTGAGGATGGGTGTAGAAGGAGGCGATCTCTCCCCAGTCGGCGTAGGCGGCGTTATCGAAGGTGCAGATGTCGCCGGGATTGTAATTCACTGTCCGGGCTTTGCAGTAGTTCAAACAGGATACCGGCTCATCCCCCCGGTAGAGGAGCAGGCCGTGGACGCCGTTTCGTGTCTCGTAGTTGGCCCGGAACACCTCCACCCAGCGCTCGTCGGTGATCTCCCGCGCCATGTAGTCGGCGGGCACCGCATCGGCGTAAGTATCTCTCCACCCTAAAGCGTGGATCAGGGACATGGCCCGGAAATGCTCGTCGGTGCAGGCGTCTACAAATCGCAGTTCGTCCATAAAAACCTCCCAAAGAAGCGAAAGCCGTCCGGATCGGGCGGCTTTCGCGTATCGGCGGCAGTTCCCCAAGCCCGCCCTCGCTCTCAGTCAACGCATGGGTAGTACAGGGTGCACAGTGACAATGCGGTTGTGCGCAATTTGGGCGTAACAATGCTGTGGGGGGATCGAACCCCCTGCGCCATGCCCATTGGCGCAATCCTGATCCGGCTCATTCTCAGCCGGGGAGATGCGTTCGCCCCGAAAAGCTACCTGCTGCCGCCGATTCAAATCAGCTCGGTGGCCCAGTTTGCCGCCTGGATGGTGTTGTCCAGCAGCCGCAGCTGCTTTGCCATCTGGTCCGCCTGTTTTTGCAGCGCCCGCACATTGACCGCGCTGAGCCATTTGATTTCGCTGCGCATACCCCGGTGCCCCAGCTGGCTGGCGGACTGGGCCAGATTCCGATAGGAGCTGAGCTTCAGCGTCAGGGCATCCCGGCGGGCCAGCAGGGCGGTAAGGCTCTCGCCCTCCGCCTGGGTGCGGCAGTTGGTCAGGTTGATCCGGGCGATGAGCGTTTCCAGATCGCCCACGCAGCCGTCCAGCTCCGCCAGCAGTTGGTTGGGATCCTCGGCGGGGGCTTCCCCCTCCTGTACCACGGCGTTGCTGCCCAGCCGCTGCTGGAGCTGCTGAATCCGGCGGTTCAGATCCGCCCGCTCCTGTAGTGCCTCCGCTAATTTCATGACAGATATTCCTCCTTATTATACGCCGGCGCCCGCGGGCTCCTTTTCCGCCTCCTGCCTTGCCAGGGCCTTGGCGTTGGCCAGCATGAGCTTGATGCGGTTCTCCTGGTTGATCTTGGTGGCCCCAGGGTCGTAGTCGATGGCCACGATGTTGGAATAGGGATAGTCGTCCTTCAGCTTGCGGATCATGCCCTTGCCCACGATGTGGTTGGGCAGGCAGCCGAAGGGCTGGGTGCACACGATGTTGGGCACGCCGGAATGGATCAGTTCCAGCATTTCGCCGGTGAGCAGCCAGCCCTCGCCCATCTTGTTGCCGTCGCCCAGATAGCCCTGGACCAGCTGGTGCATATTTTCAAAGGCGCCGGGGGCGCGGAAGCGGCTCTTTTTCAGCGCCGCGATCATGTCCCGCTGGCAGGCCTCGATATAGCCCTTGAACAGCTGGCAGAACTTCTTTTTGGCCCACAGCCCGCCGTAGATGTTCACATCCACCTCCCGGTTGAATATCTTGAAGATCATGAAGTCGGTGAGGCCGGGAACCACCGGCTCCGCCCCCTCGGAGAGCAGGAAGTCCTCCAGGTTGTTGTTGCCCAAAGGGGAGAATTTCACATAGATCTCGCCTACCACTCCAACCCGCACCTTCTCCTCCTGGGAGACGGGGATGGTCTCAAAATCCGCCAGAATAGCGTCAAAATTCCGGCGCATCTGCTTTCGGCTCATCCCCCGGCCCGCCTGGAAGCCGTCGATGAGTTTTTTCTGCCAGCGGTCCAGCATATTGTCCGTGTCGCCGGGGGTGAGTTCATAGGGGCGCACCTGATTGGCGGCGTTGACCAGCAGGTCGCCGTACATCATGCCATAGATCAGCTTGCGGATGAGGGGCAGGGTGAGGGAGAAGCCGGGGTTTTTCTCCAGCCCGGACAGGTTTACCGAGATGACGGGGACGAAGGCCAGCCCCGCCTTTTCCAGGGCCTTGCGCAGCAGGTGGATATAGTTGGACGCCCGACAGCCGCCCCCGGTCTGGGTGATGAACAGGGCCACCTTGCGGGGGTCGTAGCCCCCGTTTTTGATGGCGTCGATGAGCTGGCCAATGACCAGCAGGGCGGGGTAGCAGGTGTCGTTGTGGACGTACTTGAGGCCCTCGTCCACGATGCCCCGGTGGTTGGTGGTGAGCATATCCACCTTGTAGCCCTCCAGAATGAGCAGCTGCTGGAACATCCCGAAGTGGACCGGGAGCATCTGGGGCATGAGGATGGTGTACTCCTCCTTCATCTCCTTGGTGAAGAGGAGCCGTCCGTCCCTGTCGTAAACCAGTTCAGCCATAGTTCAGGTTCCTTTCCGAATGATGGGCCTGCCGATATGCTTGTCCCGCCGCCACTGGGGAACGGGGCCGTCGTCTCCCCAGTATTCGTCCAGGGAGGTGATTTTCTCCTCCCGCACGCGGATAAAGGAGACGCAGTGGAAGGAGGGGCCCTGATCCTTTGCGTACACGCGGGCGGCGGCGATGGTCAGTTCGCCCAAAACCTCCGTCCGCTCCAGCTCGCCGTCCCACTGGCCAGGGTATTCGCAGTTGGCCCGGATGAATTCTTCAACGGTGAAACGCTCGTTGGTACAGTGCCAGTTCACATAGGCGCCGGGGGCGAAAAAGTCGGACAGAGCCTGGGCGTCCTGGTCCCAGACGGCGCGAAAAAAGGCGTTTACATTCATTGAGCCGCACCTTCCCGGCGTTTCCGCTCCTCCACGGCGGCCATCAGGGAGCGGATGCGGATCTTCACCGCCCCCAGGTTGCTGATGTCGTCGATTTTCAGCTGGGTGTAAAGCCTGCCGCCGTTTTCCAGGATGGAGCGCACCTCGTCGCCGGTGATGGCGTCGGTGCCGCAGCCGAAGCTCACCAGCTGCACCAGCTCCATGTCGGGCTGGTCGCAGACGTACCGGGCGGCGTTGTACATCCGGGCCTGGAAGGTCCACTGGTTGAGCACCTTTCGGGGGGCGTAGTCCTCGTGGAAGGCCACCGCGTCCTCGCTGACCACCACAAAGCCGAAGGAGGTGATGAGGTCGTTGATGCCGTGGTTGATCTCCGGGTCGATGTGGTAGGGGCGGCCCGCCAGCACGATGACGGGCAGGCCCCGGGCGCGGGCCTGGTCGATGTACTGCTGTCCGGTGCGGTGGACGTCCTCCTTGTAACGGTCGTAGGCCTGATAGGCCGCCCGGATGGCGTTGACCGCCTCTTTCCTGGGAATGCCGAAGGTGTCGGCGAACCACTGGGAGCCGATGCGTTCGTAGTCGCGGGGGCGGTGGAGCCCGGCGTAGGGATTGAGGAACCGGGTCTTTTTCAAATCGGGCATATTTGCCGCCAAAAGCTCGGGATAATAGGCCACCACCGGGCAGTTATAGTTGTTGTCCGACACCTTTTCGTCAAAATTGTAGGACATACAGGGGTAGAAAACGGCGTCCACCCCGGCCTCCACCAGGGCCTCCACATGGCCGTGGAGCAGCTTGGCGGGGTAGCACACCGTGTCCGAGGGGATGGTGCGCTGGCCCTTGATGTACAGCTTCCGGGAGGACTCGGGGGAGAGCACCACCTCGAAGTTCAGCCGAGTGAACAGCTCGTACCAGAAGGGGAGGTTTTCGTACATATTGAGGCCAAAGGGGATGCCGATCCGGCCCCTTGAGCCGTCCCCGAAGCCCTTGCCCTCCATGGCCCGGAGCTTTTGATACTTATAACGGTACAGGTCGGGCAGCTCCGCCTTCTCCTTGCCCAGGGGCCGGGAGCAGCGGTTGCCCGAGATGAACCGCCGCCCGCCGTCGAAGCTGTTCACCGTGAGGGAGCAGTGGTTGGTGCACAGGTTGCAGGTGACGGGCTTGGCGGTATGGGTGAAGGACCGCAGGGCGGCCTCGTTTAACAGGGCAGATTGCTCCAGCTTCAAATCCCTCGCGGCCAGCGCCGCGCCGAAGGCCCCCATGATGCCCGCGATGGTGGGGCGGGTGACCTCCCGGCCCAGCTCCTGCTCGAAGGCCCGGAGCACCGCGTCGTTGTGGAAGGTGCCCCCCTGCACCACGATGTGCTTGCCCAGGTCGTCGGCGGAGGCGGCGCGGATCACCTTGTAAATGGCGTTTTTCACGATGGAGATGGACAGGCCCGCGCTGATGTCCTCCACACCGGCCCCGTCCTTCTGGGCCTGCTTGACGCTGGAATTCATGAACACGGTGCACCGGGAGCCCAGGTTCACCGGCCTCTGGGTGAACAGCCCCAGCTTGGCGAAGTCGGCGATGTTATAGCCCAGGGCCTTGGCGAAGGTCTCGATAAAGGAGCCGCAGCCGGAGGAGCAGGCCTCGTTGAGCATGATGGAGTCCACCGCCCCGTTGCGGATTTTGAAGCACTTCATGTCCTGGCCGCCGATGTCGATGATGAAGTCCACGTCGGGGTTGAAGTGGGCGGCGGCGCGGTAGTGGGCCACCGTCTCCACCAGCCCCAGGTCGCAGGAGAAAGCGTTTTTGATCAGGTCCTCCCCGTAGCCGGTGACGGCGGAGCCCTTAATTTGGATGCGGTTCCCGCACAGCCTGTAAATCTCCTTGAGCTGCTCCAGCACGATGGCCACCGGGTTGCCCAGGTTGGAGTGGTAGTAGGTGTACAGCAGCCCGCCGTCCGGGGCGATCAGCGCAATTTTGGTGGTGGTGGAGCCGGCGTCGATGCCTAAGTATGCGTCTCCCTCGTAATCGCCGATGTCCAGCTTTGGCGGGGTGGAGGCGTTGTGCCGGGCGGCAAAGGCGTCGTAATCCGCCTGACTTTCGAACAGAGGGGGCATGGTGTCCACCACAGAGGTGGCGGCGCGGCTCTCCTCCAGCAGGCGCAGCAGCTCATCAAAGGGCTTGGCCTCGTAGTCGGAGGCGCACAGCGCCGCCCCCATGGCGGCGAAGCAGTCGCCGTCCTCGGGGAAAACGGCGTGGGCCTCGTCCAGCTGCAACGTGTCCACAAACCGCTCCCGCAGGCCCATGAGGAAGTGGAGCGGCCCGCCCAGGAACACGATCTTGCCCTTCAGCTCCCGGCCCTGGGTGAGGCCCGCCACCGTCTGGTCCACCACCGCCTGAAAAATGGACGCGGCCACGTCCTCCTTGCGCCCGCCCTGGTTCAGGATGGGCTGGATGTCGCTTTTGGCGAACACGCCGCACCGGGAGGCGATGGGGTAGATTTTCTCGTGCTTGAGGGACAGCGCGTCCAGCTCGTTCACCGTTACGTTCATCAGCGTGGCCATCTGGTCGATAAAAGCCCCGGTGCCCCCGGCGCAGGAGCCGTTCATCCGCTCCTCCAGCGCGCCGCCGAAGAAGATGATCTTGGCGTCCTCGCCCCCCAGCTCGATCACCGCGTCGGTGTCCGGGATATAGGCGTTTACCGCCGCGGCGGTGGCGTACACCTCCTGCACAAAGTCCAGCCCCGCGGCCTTGGCCACCCCCAGGCCGGCGGAGCCGGTGACCACCAGGCGCACGTGCTTCCCCCGCAGCATATCCTCAATGGAGCGCAGGGTTTCACAGGCCCGCTCCCGGGCCTTGGAATAGTGCCGCTCGTAGGAGCGGAACAGCAGCTTGTTATCCTCGTCCAGCACCACCACCTTCACGGTGGTGGAGCCGATATCAATGCCGACGCGCAGTATCATAGGAGACCTCCCAAAGCAATACCTGAGTCAAGTTCACCCGATATTATAGCGAAGCGATATGCTTTTTTCAATAGTATATTTATGAACGGCTGCCGGGATTCGACAAAAAAACGGCGCGCAGGGGCGGACACTGTCCGCCCGCCTGTCCGGGACGCGCCCGGTTCCGGCGGACGGATGGTATCCGCCCCTACAGGAATTCTCGTTCCGCGGCCCGCCCCAGGCGGGCCGCGTCTGTCATTTGCCGGGTACGAAGGGCTTCACGCCGCACTTTTCCGGGAAATACACCTGATACCAGATGAGGAAGGACAACACCGTGTACAGCTTTCGATGGGTGCGCTCCCTGCCGGAATAGTGCCGCTCCAGCAGGTTCAGCAGATATTTCTGGTCGAAAAACTCCGCCACATATGCCTGGGAGATCAGGGCCTTGGCCCAGTTGTAATACCGGGCCTCCCGCAGCCAGGCGATGAAGGGGACGGGGAAGCCCTTCTTGTCCCGGCGCACCCACTCCCGGGGAAGAAGGGGCCCCGCCGCCATGCGCAGGGGATACTTGGTTATGGTTTTGCCCCGCATCTTCTGGGAGCTGGGGATGGCCCGGGCCACCGCCCACACCTCTTGGTCCAGGTAGGGCACCCGCAGCTCCAGGGAGTGGGCCATGGTCATGCGGTCCGCTTTGCGCAGGATGTCCAGGGGCTGCCACAGGTGGAGGTCCAGGTACTGCATCTTGGTCAGGTCGTCGGCGTCCCCGATGGACTCAAAATAGGGCTGGGTGACGTCGTGCCAGGTCAAATCGGAGCGGTAGGCGGGGGCCAGCACCCGCTGGGCCTCCTCGTTGTCAAAGATGAACGCCTGGCCCACAAAGGTCTCGTCGATGGACTTGGCTGCCTTGGTGAGGAAGCCCTGGCCGTGAAACCGGGGCAGGCCGGCCACGGATTTGGCCACGGCTTTGCGCAGGCCAAGGGGCAGCTTGCGGTAGGCCCGGTAGGGCCTGGTGGTGTGATAGGTGATATAGCCGCCGAACAGCTCGTCTGCCCCCTCGCCGGACAGCACCACCTTCACGTCCTTTGCCGCCAGCTGGGACAGGAAGTACAGCGGCACCGTGGACAGGTTGGCGTTGGGCTCGTCGGCATAGTACTGGATGGCGGGCAAGGCGCCGAAGAATTCCTCGGCGGAGATGGTCTTGGAGATGTTGCGCAGGCCCAGCTCCTCACACAGGGCCTTGGCCTCCCCGGTCTCGTCGAAGTCCTTATTGGCGAAGCCCACGGAGTAGGTTTTGTCCGGCCGGGACAGGGCGGCGATAACGCTGGAGTCGATGCCGCCGGACAGGAAGGAGCCCACCTCCACGTCGCTGATCTGATGGGCCTCCACGGACTCGGCCACCACCTCCCGGATCTGCCGCGCCCGCTGCTCCAGGGGCATCTTCTCCGGGGCGAAGGAAAAGGCGTGATAGGAGGCGAACTCCGTGCGCCCCTCCCGGTGGATCAGGTAGTGGCCGGGGAGCAGGCGGTATACGTCCTTGAAAAAGGACTCGTTGAGGGCGGAGTACTGGAAGGTGAGGTAGGGCTTCAGGGCGGCGGGGTTGAGCTGCTTGCGGAAGCCGGGGTGGGGCAGAAAGCTCTTGCACTCCGAGCCGAAGAAGAACAGGTCCCCCATGAGGGCGTAGTAGAAGGGCTTGATGCCGAAGGGGTCCCGGGCGCCGAACAGCTCCTCCTTTTCCCTGTCCCAGATGACGAAGGCGAACATCCCCCGCAGCCGCTTCAACACCTCCGCGCCCCACTCCATATAGCCGTGGAGCACCACCTCGGTGTCGCAGTCGGTGAGGAAGGCGTGCCCCTTGGCGGCCAGCTCCTCCCGCAGCTGGCGAAAGTTGTAGGTCTCGCCGTTGTAGGCGATGACGTACCGCCCGTCGGGGCTGACGATGGGCTGCCGCCCCTTTTCCAGGTCGATGATGGACAGCCGCCGGTGGGCGATGGCGCAACGCTCATCCACAAAATGCCCCTCTCCGTCGGGGCCCCGGTGGCGGATAGCGTCCCCCATGGCGTGGAGCGCCCGTTCGTCCGGGGAGCCGGAGCGGGTCACAAAGCCGGTAAAACCGCACATATTGAAATCCTCCAGATTCATGGGATAAGGGATAAATTTGATTCATCATCTTAGAATAAGGCTAAAAAGCGGAAATGTCAACCTTGGAGGGCAAATCAAGGGTGGAAAAATGCGGGCGGCTGTGGTATGATATGGGGCGCTGCGATAATTGGCTGGAGGTGCTGTGATGAACGAAGCGGGGCGGAAGTATCTGCCGGGTGTGTTTGGCATTCTGCTGGGGCTGACCGTATGGGCCTGCATGGGCCTGGAGCGGGGCGGCACGGGGAGCCACATCTTTGTGGCGGCGGCCCTGCTGGCGCTGGCGGGGGCGGCGGTGTCCCTGGCGTGGGCGGAAACCCGCGATCCGGACCAGGTGATCCTGCTGCTGGTTCCCATCGGGGCGGCCCTGTTGGTCCGTGCCCTGTGCCTGGACTACGCCAGCGGGGATTACAACTCTTTTTTGTGCCATTGGTACGAATATTTTCGGAGCAACGGCGGTTTTTCCGCCATCGCAGGCAGCGTGGGGGACTACAACGTGCCATACCTCTATTTCGTCGCGGCCATCTCCTACCTCCCTGTGCCCGACCTGTACCTTTACAAGCTGTTCTCCATCCTGTGGGACGTGGCGCTGGCCTGGGGCTGCCTGCGGCTGACCCGTTCCCTGACCAGGGAACGTCAGGGGAGCGGCGCTCCCCTGATCGCCTTCGGGGCGGCGCTGCTGCTGCCGGCGGCGGTGCTCAACGGGGCCTACTGGGGCCAGTGTGATGCCATCTACGGCGCGCTGTGCGTCCACGCCGCCGCCCAGGTGCTGGCGGGGCGCGGCAAGTCCTCGGTGGCGCTGATGGCGGTGGCCTTTGCCTTCAAGCTCCAGGCCATCTTTATACTGCCCCTGTGGGGAGTGCTGTGGCTGGCGGGGAAGGTGAAATTCCGGGAGCTGTGGGTGTTTCCCCTGACCTATTTTGCCGCCATCCTCCCCGCGCTGCTGCTGGGCAAGCCCCTGGGCGATATCCTGGGCGTCTATCTCAACCAGATGGGGGAATATTCCCGGCTGGTGCTCAACGCCCCGTCGGTCTACCAGTTCCTCCCCTATGGCGCCCAGGTGGACGAGGCGCGGGCGGCCATGCTGGGCATCGCCGCGGCAGGGGCGCTGGTGTTGGCGCTGCTGGGGGTGGGGCTCCGGCTGCGGGGGCGGCTGAACCGGGACACCGCCATGGCCGCGGCGGTAGTGCTGTGCATCGGAGTGCCCTTCTTCCTGCCCCATATGCACGAGCGGTATTTTTTCCTGGCCGACGTGTTCACCCTGTGCTGGGCCTGCGCCGATGGGAGGCGCCTTCCGGCGGCGGTGCTGGCGGGCGGGGCGTCCCTGGGCGGCTACAGGGTGTATCTGCGCCTGAAATACAACTGTGTGCTCCGCCTGGGCGGACTCACCTTTCCCATGGGGCTGGAGGCCCTGGCCATGCTGGCGGCGCTGGCCTTCGCCCTGTGGGCGCTGGCGGGGGAGATCCGGAAAACAAAGGAGGGACCGGCATGAAATTCGTATCCTGGAATGTGAATGGCCTGCGGGCCTGCCTGAAAAAGGGCTTCGCAGACGCTATGCTGGGGCTGGACGCCGACTTCATCTGCCTCCAGGAGACCAAGATGGAGCGGGGGCAGGCGGAGGTGGAATTGTCCGGCTATCACCAGTATTGGAACTCGGCGGACAAAAAGGGCTACTCCGGCACGGCCATATTTGCCCGGCAGAAGCCCCTGTCCGTCTCCTGCGGCATGGATCTGGATAAGCACGACCACGAGGGGCGGCTCATCACCCTGGAGTACCCGGATTTCTGGCTGGTGAACTGCTACACCCCCAACGCCCAGAGGGAGCTGGCCCGCATCGGCTACCGCATGGAGTGGGAGGACGACCTGCTGGATTACCTGAAAAGCTTGGATAAAACCAGGCCGGTGGTATACTGCGGCGATTTGAACGTGGCCCATGAGGAGATCGACCTGAAAAACCCCAAGACCAATCGGGGCAACGCGGGCTTCTCCGACCAGGAGCGGGGGGCCATGACCCGGCTGCTGGGTTCCGGCTTCACCGACACCTTCCGCCTGCTCTACCCGGACCGGGAGGAGGCCTATTCCTGGTGGAGCTACCGCTTCCAGGCCCGGGAGAAGAATGTGGGGTGGCGCATCGACTACTTCATCGTGTCCCAGCGGCTGACGGGGCGGGTGGAGGAGGCGGCCATCCACCCGGATATCCAGGGCAGCGACCACTGCCCGGTGTCGCTGATTTTACAATAGTTTCCAATTGAAAATCCCGCGCTTTCGCGGAAAAATGGGCAAGCTAATGCCGCGAAGGAGTGATGATTCATGAGAATGGACAAAAGGGCGGTTCTGCCCATCGCCGGTGCCACCATGGCGGCGGCGGGGGCCATCGGCCTGATGATGATGCCCCGGAAGAAGAAGCACACTGCCCAGAAAGCGGCGGGCAGGGCCATCAAGGCCGAGGGCGAGGCTGTGGAGAATTTCAACGGCTCG
>X363_Desmarests_Spiny_Pocket_Mouse__coassemble_323_pt1 | contig 33135 bp, 24 predicted proteins | sample X363_Desmarests_Spiny_Pocket_Mouse__metabat2_low_PE_031 | metagenome-assembled genome bin X363_Desmarests_Spiny_Pocket_Mouse | reverse complement strand
GAAAGCGTGGCCGCGAAATCCGGCCTGACCAAAAAGGACTGTGACGCCGCCCTGGAGGGCCTGCTGTCCGCCGTTACGGAGGCCCTGCAAAGGGGGGACAGCGTGAAGCTGACCGGCTTTGGCAGCTTTGAGGTAAAGCACCGGGCGGCCCGGACGGGGCGCAACCCGCAGACCAGGGAAACGGTGGAAATCCCGGCGCAGGCCGTTCCTGTGTTCAAGGCGGGAAAGGGCTTGAAGGACAGCGTGGCCCAAAACAGTGGAGCGTAATCTTGCCCTTCGGGGCGGCTGGTCAACAGAGGGAATTTGGCAAGGGGGTAAACCCCCTTGCCCCGTAGGGGAACCCTACGGGGCAATTCCTCTCTCTTACAGATACTGCGGCGCGGATGCGGGCAGTCAGCGGGCCAGCCCATAAGGGAAATTTGGTAGACAGAAGAAGATTAGACAGGGGGCGCGCCCCCTGTCTCCGTAGGAACCTACGGAGACAATTCTCTTTGAAAACGGAGGGATTTTTGATGAAAAGGCGGATTTTGAGCGTCCTCACCGCTCTGGCCCTGTGCCTGAGCCTGCTGCCTGTCCCGGCGCTGGCGGCAAGCACCAGGACAGTCACCACGGCGAGCCAGCTTCGGGACGCTGTGCGAAATGCCGGGAACGGCGACACCATCAAACTGGGGGCGGATATTACCCTGTCCGCCTCGGATGTACAGACTGTGGAAGATGTGTGTCAGTTTCGCTATGCGACCCAAACAACGCTCAAATATGATTTGGTCTGGCAGAAACTCGGTGCGGGCTGGAAAGATTGGAACTACCGTGATGAATGGGGTGACAAACTATACACTGGCCGATTTTGGGAGAATTTTAATAGTATTAACGTAAGTACTGGCAAACAGGTGCGGTGGTTGGATGATGACGGCTACACAATTCACCAGGCTGTGGGCGACACAACTGATTACGAGGACATATTGGATGCCACCTGCGGCCTGCTGGTGGATGGCAAGAGCATTACCTTGGACTTGGACGGCCATACCCTAAAGGGAGACGGCGGCGATAAAGCTCCTTTATATTCCCTGCTGTTTGTACGCAACAAGGGTTCAGTGACCATTACCGGTTCGGGCACCATGGATGGCGGAGGCGGCACCGCCGTTACCGCCTATGGCTCTGAAACAACGGTGCAGATCAACAGCGGCAATTTTAAGGGAAATACCACCGCCGTGTCTTCTTTTAACTATGCGGAGGTCACCATAACCGGCGGCACCTTCCAGGGGCCGAACTGGACCGAGCGAAGATTCTCCTGGACGGTGGATGAAAGGCGTACAGGCGATGCTCGACCGCGCGCTTCTGATGACCCCTATGGCAGTGGGTCGTTCCAGCAATGGCGTCCAAAAATCCATGAGATACTCCGATATGATTATACCGCTTATGGCGGTACGCTTTATACCGAGGCAAATGGACGTTTTACTATATCCGGCAACCCGACCGCAAAAGCCCCGGAGGGCGGAACACTGATTTATAATAAAAACAGCATCGGTCCTGAAATTGTAAAAATACAAGGCGGGACCTTTGAGGGAAGTCAAATTGCCGTCAATGGCGGCAGATATTTGCCCACGATCTCTGGCGGTACGTTTACGACCATCCCGGACCCTCTCTATATGCAGGATGCGGGGAGCGTGGCCTTTGGCACATCAGACGGTAAATATACGGTAAAACCAAAGGCTGATGCTGTCGCCACAATCACATCCGGCAAAGCGGTGGCCTATTACACCGAGTTGTCTGCCGCCGTTGCCAACGTCAAGGACGGTCAAACGGTGACGCTGTTGAAAGATCACAGCGGCTCTGTGACCCTCTCCGCCGACAGCAACTATACTCTGGATCTTGGCGGCAAGACAGTTTCCGGCTCCATTACCGCCAGCGCGGGAACCGTGAGCATTCAAAACGGTACGGTCAACTGTACCAGCGGCAACGCAATCGCCACCTCCGGCTCCGCCAATCTCACGGTCAACTGCAACGTCAACGCCAACAGCGGCAACGCCCTCTATGGCGGGGGAGGGACGCTGACCGCTCCAGGAGGAATCTACCGGGGCGACCTCGGCGGGAACCTCTCCCTCACCGGGGGGAAGTATTCCAATGACCCCAGCGACTATCTGCTGAAGGGCTGTTACGCCGAAAAGGGCAGCGACAGCCTCTACTCCATCAAAGTAGGGTTGAGTGACGATGGGTATATGGAGATCAATAGTCTCTCTGATTTCCAGAACTTCGCTACGCAGGTTAATGGTGGATATACAACTTTGAATGCCAGGTTGATGGTGGATATTACCTTGAGCGGAACCTGGACGCCGATTGCCAGTTCGGGAAAACCTTATGTCGGCACCTTTGACGGAAACGGGCATAAAATTCGGAACTTGAATATCAATGTCGCTGCAACCGGCATGAATCAGTATGTAGGCTTATTTGCTTATGTTGGCACTGGAGGAACGATTCAAAATCTTGAGATTGCTACTGGTAAAATCGCAACTGATGACATAGGAAGTATCATCTATATAGGCACGATTGCCGGAAAGAGTGATGGTAAGATTGTTGACTGCTCGAATGGAGCTTCTATAACTGTAAATACAACACGAGCGAATTATTGCGGTGGAATTGTCGGATATGCGGACACAGTCGAGCGATGCAGTAATTATGGCGAGTGTAATGTTATCATGAAAACGGGCACTACATTTAGCTGGCAACATGTAGGAGGAGTTACAGGGATTGCTGCGAGGTTAGTCAAAGACTGCTATAACACTGGAAAAGTAAGTGTAAGTGTAAGTAATGAAACATCTAATGATACCAGATATTTATATATAGGCGGAATTTGTGGGGATAGTTATGACAGCATCGATATCGTAAACTGCCATAATACAGGCACGGTAGAGGCCGTGAATAGCGACGGTCAAAGAAATCCGTCCCCCATATCCTGTATATCGAGTGAAAACAGTTACTATTTGGACAGCCTTTCAGCGCCAAGTGACGAAACAGCCACCCCCAAATCGGCTGCACAGTTCGCCAGCGGCGAGGTGACCCATCTCCTCAACGGCGGGGACGCCCCCAACGGCCCCTGGTATCAGAACCTCTCCGGGAGCAACAAAGACTCCTACCCGGTGCTGGACCCCACCCATGCGGCGGTCTATAAAACATCGAACGGCTATGATAACCTCAGATTTAGCAGTATCACCAATCCGACAATCAGCGTAAACGGCGGCATCAGTCTGGTGGAGCTGGTGTCCAAGCTGCCCAAGACCGTGACGGTGAACTCCAACATCGGCAGTTCCGCCGCCGATGTGACCTGGGACACGGGCAGCATCAGCTACGACCCGGAGAGCTTCGACGCCCAGACGGTCACGGTCAGCGGCACGGTCAATGTCACCGGTATGCTGAATGGCGGGAAAAAGACCGTCACCGCCACGGTGAATGTGAAGGCCGTCACTGTGACCAGCCTGACCCCCTCCGCCACGCCCAACCTGATTTACAGCAACGGCGGCAAGCTGGATTTGAGCGCCCTCCGGCTCACGGCCAAGCTCTCCAACGGCAAGGCCCAGATCGTGGAGCATGACACCCAGGGCGTGACCTTTAAGCTGGGCGGCAGCACGATCCAGGACGGGCTGACCCTGGACAAAGCCCAGCACAACGGCAAGTCCCTGACTGTCACCTACCGCGGCAAAACCGTGACCCTGGGCGCTCTGGCGGTGAAGTCCACCAACAACTTTCTCTCCAGCCTGACGGTGAGCGGCCAGGAGGCCCAGTACGAGAACGGCGGCTACGCCGTCACCCTGCCGCCGCACAGCAGCCTGCCCGGTGCGGACGGCATTACGGTCACGCTTGCCGACAACACCGCCAGCGTGACCGGGAAAACAGAACTCACCAACACAGGCGATGAGGCCCAGTGGCAGATCAGCGTCCAGGCCGAGAACGGGGACATCGCTAACTATCCTCTAACTGTCACTGTCTCCCCGGACTATGCGCTGATTAACGAGACGGCGGTGAATGACTTCACAGCGGCGTGGAACGGCCTGACCAAGAGTTGGAACCCCAACCAGGCCGAGGTACAGCAGGACGTGACAGAGACAGGACTAACCCACGAGCAGCAGTTGACCTACTGGCTGATGAACAAGCTGGTGGAGGCCGGTCTGGAGATCCCGGACAAAGCCGAGCTGGGGATCACCTACACCAGCGGCCCCGACTGGGCAGAGAAGGGTAATCGCTATAACCACGGCGGCAAAGAGGGCAGCTTTACCTTCACCCTGACCTTCACCGCCACGGCAGGGGATGGAGGTCAAAACAGATCGGTTTCCTTTGAGGGGAACGCTGGCACCATCGCCCCCATCCCCTACGATGTGCCCAACTACACCGTGACCTTTGACCCGCAAAACGGCTTCCCTACGAGCAGCATCCAGGTCGCCGAGGATACCCCCATCGGAGATCAGCAGCCTGCCGATCCCGTCAAGGCAGACTACCGCTTTACGGGGTGGTACACAGAGACGGGTGTGCTTTGGGAATCCGACAGCCCGGTGAAAACGAACCCCTTGAACCTCCACGCCGGGTGGCGGTGGAGCCAGTCCATCACCACGGTCACCAACAATGGCCGTATAAAGGCCGCCAACGAGGACGCGCAACAGGCCGGAGCCTACGGCGAGGGTCTGCGCATGGGCGACACGGTTTCCATCACCGCCAGCGCCAAGCTGACGGAGGAACCGGGCCAGAGCAATACCTTTACCACGGAGCCGGAGAATTTCAAGTTCTATTTGGGCGACCCGGACAGAGGCGGCACGTTACTGAGGAGCGTCCCCGCCAGTGTGCAGGACGAAAGCTACTACACCGCCGCGTTGGAGGTGGAGCTGACCAGCGGAAAGGGGTTTGCCGAGGGCCAGAACACCATCTATGTGGTGTTCTCCGGCGGCGACCAACTGGACGGCAGCCGTGCCTGCACGACCCTGGACATCGGCAAGGCCATGTTCACCGTCACATTCTCCAACACCGGGGACAGCTATATGGAAAATCAGTATGTGGAAAATGGTAATCAGGCCAGAGACCCCGGCGACCCCACTTGGACGGATCACCGCTTTACCGGCTGGGAGAGCGGCGGCCAGCCCTTTAGTTTCTCTGACCCCATCACCCAAAACACCATCGTGACCGCTACCTGGGAGTGGGCCAAGAGCGAAACCGGCGTTACCATAAATCTGGTGACTGCTGGCAACCCGGACGCCCCCCGCAAGACCGATGATCCGTACCACATTGGGGACGATGTTTCCATCATCGCCACGGTCAAGCCAGCCGAACGGCCCAGCGAATCCAACGCCATATCTCTCCTTGACAATCAGTTCACTTTCTATGTGGGCGATCCGAGCAGCGGCGGGACGCTCCTGGGCACAGAAACCGCTATTGCAGACAACGAGGGCGGTTACACCGCCACATTGAGCGGCATCAACCTGGGAACCACCCCAGGGCTGACCGAGGTAGGCACCTATGACATTTACGCCGTGTTCTCCGGGAACAGTACAATAAACCCCAGCGAGAAACACACCACCCTGAATATCCGTCCCCAGCTTCACACCGTCACGTTCAACAGCGATGGCGGCAGCGCAGTGGTCCCCCAGTATGTGGAGGAGGACGCTCTTGTCAAGGAACCGACACCTCCCACCCTGCAAGATCACCGTTTTACCGGCTGGGAGGACGAAAACGACCGGTCATACGATTTTAACACGGCTGTCACCGGCCCCGTGACCCTGACCGCCACCTGGATATGGTCAAAGAGCGAAACCAGTGTGAGCATCCAGTGGGTGTCCGCTGGGAACCCTGACGCCCAGGAGAACGGCAGCCCGATCCGCATAGGCGATACCGTCTCTGTCACCGCCTCCACGGAGTTAGCCACACCGAGCAATTCCATGCTCTTGTCAGAACCTACGTTTACTTTCTATGTGGGCGATCCGAGTACCGGAATCCGCTTGGACAGTGCAGCCGCACAGTTTACGGGGAGCAGCTATACCGCCAGCCTTAATGTACCGCTGGACGGCAAGGGCTTTGGAGGGGCTGGCAGTTACCGAATCTATGCCGTATTCTCCGGCGGCGGCGACCTGGACGGGAGCAGCGGCTATGCCGAACTGTCCGTGGCCCCGGCCATCTACACCGTGACCTTCAACAGCAACGGCGGAACCCCCGTGGAGCCGCTGTACCAGTACATCGAACAGGGCGAGAAGATCATGGAGCCTGCCGAACCTACCAAGGCCGATGGCTGGTATTTTGGCGGCTGGACGTATAACGGGCAGGTTTGGAACTTTGACCGTAACACGGTCGCCAGCCACATGGCCCTTGACGCGCAGTGGAGCTATAACCCGCTCTTTGACGTTGACGGCTCGGTGACCGACAATGACGGCAACGCGCTGGCCAGCATAAAAATCACCTTGCAGCGCGGCAAGCAGATCGTATTCCAGACGGAGACGGACAGCAGCGGCCAGTATCATTTCAACAAAGTGTCCCCCGGTTTCTACAACATCGTGGCCGAGCGGACGGTCGCAAGCGGAAGGACGCAGACTGTCACCGCCCTGGTGGAGATCACCGACCGCGACGCCGCTGCTCCGACCATCACGATGCCCCCGGAGAACGTCAGCTCCGTCCTGGAGCTTCCCGTCAGCGCCCCCAACATCATAGTGGGCGGACTGAATGAGGAGGCCATAGCCCAAGCTGGCGGAACCGCCGACACTGTAACTGTAAGCATGGCGGTAGCGCCGAAGGCCCTGGTCACAGGCACCCCCGAAGCCCCTGAAGCTGTCCAGCTTCAGCAGGAGCAGCAGGCCATCCAGCAGCAGGCGGGCAGCCGGACGCTGGACTTCCTGGAGATCGCAATCATCAAGGACGTGGCAGGCACAACCAGCAATATTACACAGACCACCAACATCCTGGAGATCATTGTTGACTTCCAATTCAACGACCGGCAGAACATAGCTGTGTACCATTATCACAACGGGCAGGCCGAGGCGTTGAAAGAGGTCAGCGGCAGAACAGGCTCCGGGCAGGAGGACGGCACCTACTACCTGGATCGGGAAAACGGCCTGATCCACATATTTACACAGCGGTTCTCCCTCTATGCCATCGGCTATCAACCGGTCACGAAGCCAGACCCGTCCAACCCCGGCAACCCCGGCAGCGGTGGCTATATCGACACCTACAACGTCACCATCGAAAGGTCGGAGCATGGCAAAGTGACCTCCAACCGAACCTATGCGGCCAGCGGGAACACCGTCACCCTGACCGTCACCCCGGACAGCGGCTATGTGCTGGGCACCCTGACCGTTACCGACAGCCAGGGCAGGGAGATCAGGCTGACCCCGCAGGGCGACAGCAAGTATACCTTCACCATGCCCAACAGGGCCGTGAAAGTCAAGGCCACGTTCGTGCCCCTGCCGGACGAAGTGGATAAACCCTGTGACGGCGGCGCGGACTGCCCCTCCCGCGGCTTTACTGACCTCGGCACCGTGGGGACGTGGTATCACGAGGCGGTGGACTACGTTCTGCGTAATGGTCTGATGGGCGGCTACGGAGGCGGGCGCTTTGGCCCCAACGATTACCTGTCCCGCGCCCAGTTCGCTCAAATCCTGTTCAACAAGGAGGGCAGGCCCGGTGTGAATTACCTGATGGACTTCTCCGATGTGACCGGCGAGGCGTGGTTCGCCGAGGCTGTGCGCTGGGCGGCTGCAATGGGCATTGTGGGCGGCTATGGAAACGGCAAATTCGGCCCCAACGACCCGATCACCCGCGAGCAGTTGGCGGTTATGCTCTGGCGGTACGCCGGAAGCCCCGCCGCCACCAACAAGGAGCTGCACTTTGCCGATGCAGACGAGGCCAGCGGCTACGCGCTGGACGCTCTGCGCTGGGCCGTGGAGAACGGCATCCTCAACGGCTACGGCGATGGGCGGCTGAACCCGGTCGGGCTGGCAACGCGGGCACAGGTGGCGCAGATGCTGAAAAACTTTATGGAGGGCCAAGAGGATAACACCTAAAATGCCCCAGCCCTATCCTGTTCCATTGACAAACCGTGTCAATGGAACAGGATAACGGGCAAGCAGTCTTGCAAAATCTTAATAACAACAACATTTTTCTACTGTTTGAATCTGGTGTATCAAGCTGCAAAAGGCGGCAAGGGAGCAGAAATCCCTTGCCGTCTTTTCTTTTTTGCACCTTTTAGCAGGAGAAGCCGCTATAAAAAAGTCTAATTATGCGGATTGAAACCATAAAATGGCAGGGGAAACGGCCTCCTCCACCCTATATTTTTCAAAAGACGCGGACAGCCTTGCGGTTGTTCGCGTCCCTTTTTTCCCTCGACAGGTTTCTACAAAATCCCCTATCAAATGATAGGGGATTTTGTAGAGAGTTGTCGGGATATGTCTATGAAATTTTCCTAAAGCCTCCCGCACCCGAACGAAATCGAAAAATTCTACATTTTGACGGGAAATGGCTCCGGTGCCGCGGCCCGCCCTTCAATCCCAAATTCGTATTTCCCAAATTTTTGAGATTGGAGATCAAAGATGTATTACAACATGGAAAAAAGTGGTGAGCGTATCCGCCAACTCCGCATCAAGAGCGGCTATACACAGGAGAAAATTGCTGGAATCCTAAACATCGACCAAAGCTACTATGGACGTATTGAAACGGGAAAAAGGGGATGCCCTGTTGACCTCTTTGTGCAGCTTTCTGGTTTGTTCGGTGTTTCACTGGACTTTTTGATTTTGGGCAGCTCTGATATGACCAGTGTGATACAGATGAAATCTGATATCGACAGGCTGGTGGAACGGCTGGAACAGTTCAAGGCATCCCTGTAAGCGATTATGCCAATCTGGCATAGGATTATGCCTATCTGTTTCTAAAAAAAGAGGCCCCTGACTTCTACAATAAATACATAGCCCACGGGCTGTTGAACCTTGAAAATTTCATACCAGCAGTACGGATCACCACGCAGACAGACGCACAGCGCGCGCCATGGCGTCAGAGCAAACTCCATATCCCTCGCTTCCGCCTTCCGGCGAAAGCTCGCTCATTCCGTTGCTCTTCCTTTCCAACCGCGACCCACTTCGTTGGGCTCGCGGTTGGGGGGACAACGCCGCGATAAAGCCTGTGCGGGGCGGCTCTGGCAAAGCTGCCCGTCACACTCGGAGTTGAAAGCAGTAGAGACTCCCAGCGTGTGCCTGCAAAGGCCCGCCGACCCTTGTCCGTGCTGTTCCCTATACCTCATCGGGGGGCGAGCTGCAAATACGATGAGTACAAGAATGAGAAACCCAAAATATTTTTAGGGGAAATTTACGGATGAACAATAATTATAGGCAAAATGCCCATAACGAGATAGATCATATCTTCAAGGACTTATTCCCCGCCCAGGCCATGCCGGAGCGCCCGGAGCAGATTGCTTTGAGCCACCGGATGCTGGACGCCATGCTGGAGGACGGTATCGCCCTGTGCGACGCCGGAACGGGAATCGGCAAGACCTACGCCTACTTGGTGGCCGGGACGGTGTTCAGCCGTTTTCGGGCCGCCAGCGGCCTGGAGGCTCTGCCCATCCTCATTTCCACCTCCAGCATCGCCCTCCAGACGGCGGTGCGGGACGAATACCTGCCCTTTCTCTCCGGTCTGCTGCTGGAGGACAAGCAGATCACCCAGCCCATCCAGGCGGTGATCCGCAAGGGCAAGGGCCACTACGTCTGCGATGAGCGGCTGGAACGGCGGCTGGGCCAGTTGGATCTCAGCAGGAAAAACTGGAGAGCCGGAGCCGCCCTGCTCACGTTGCGGAACGAGCTGGACATGGACGAAGCCGCCCATCTCAGCAGCTATGACCGGGAGCGCGTCTGCGTTCCCCCGACCTGCGACTGCCAGCGGGAGCAGTGCCGTTACCTTCTCTTTTTAGAGCGGTGTGACAGCGGTCTTTTTCTCTTCCAGATCTGCAACCACAACCTGCTGCTGGCGGACGCCATCCACCGGGGCAGCGGGCGCAGGCCCATTCTCCCGGACGCCAGCGTCCTGGTCATAGACGAGGCCCACAAGCTGCCAGAGACGGCTCGCCAGATGTTCGGCGTGACCCTGGGCGTGGAGGATATCCGCGCCCTCTCCCGCAGCCTCCGGGTCGAGCGGTACCTGCTGGCGGCGGAGCTGTGGCATGACGCCACCGCGCCCCTGGTACGAAAGTTGTCCAGGCCACCGGAGGCGGAGCATCCCTTTGACGCCTACGCCAGACTACTGGCCGCGCCGGAGCGCAAGCTGACGGTCATCCACCGCCAGCTCAAAAGCCTGTTGACCCACAGCACCCGCAGGCAGGTGGATACTCTCGCCAAAACAGTGGCCCTGTTCCGCAAGGATCACGATGGGATGGTGCTGTACGCCATGGACGATGGGCAGGGCGGCGCAATGCTGTGCGCCACCGTCTCCGACCTGACCGCCCAGCTCCGTCAGACACTCTGGCAGCCGGCGCGGCCCGTGATCCTCACCTCCGGCACGTTGGCCGTGGGCGAGGACTTTCGGCGTTTCAAGGAAGAAACGGGCCTGCTGGCGGACGGCAGGGTGGCGGAGTCCGTCTCCCTCTCGCCGTTCGACTATGAGAAAAACTGTCTGCTGTACCTGCCCAGGCACCCGCCCAGCCTGAAGGACGGCAGCTACTACGACCAGCTTGCGGAGGAGATCATCGCGCTGCTGACAGCGGCCAGCGGTCACGCCCTGGTGCTGTTCACTTCCTACGCCGCCATGTCCGCCGTGAAAGAGCGGCTGAAGGAGAAAACGCCCTATCCGCTTTTCACTATGGGCCGGAACGCGGTACATACCATGGAGCAGTTTAAGGCCCAGCCGGGGAGCGTCCTGCTGGCCACCGGCGCCGCCTGGGAGGGCTTTGACTTTCCCGGCGACTGCGTGTCCCTGCTGATCATCCCCCGCCTGCCCTTTGCCGTCCCGGACGCTTTGAAAGAAAAGGAGCGGGAGAAGTATCCAGGCTTAAAATCCTTCATCCGGGCCGTGTCGGTGCCGGAAATGCAGATCAAGCTCAAGCAAGGCTTCGGCAGGGCCATCCGCACTGAGACAGATACCTGCGTCATCGCCATCCTGGACGAGCGTGCCGCCAAGGGCCAGCGATACCGTAGGGATGTGCTGACCGCCCTGCCGGAGATACCGGTCACCGGCAGCCTGCGGGACGTGGAGCGGTTTATCCGCAAAGTCAAGGTGGATAGCTACTTCCGGGAGGTATCCGCATGGTCGATGTGAAAAGCGAAATGCGATACATTTTGGTGGTGCGGTTATTGGAACAGGCGGCGGAGGCCGGCCTGCTGTCTGCGGAGGAGCTGTGTACTGCCAAAGGGCTGGCGCTGGAGCGTTACCGTCCGGCGACTGTTTGGGAATAGTGATAGCTTTTCCCGACAAGGTGTGGTAGTGTTGTCGGTACCCAAAGGAAAGGAGGCCGCACCGGATGAACAGCAACGTGACCACGATCCCCGCCAGCGAGAGCAAGCCTGACATTCTGCGGGTTGCCGCCTACTGCCGGGTCAGCTCCGATTCCGACCACCAGCTCCACTCCTACGCCGCCCAGATCCGCAAATATACCGAGGAGATTGGCCAGCACGATGACTGGGAGCTGGTGGACATTTACGCCGATGAGGGCCTGACAGGCACTCGGATGGACAAGCGTGAGGACTTCAACCGTATGCTTTCCGACTGCCGGAAGGGCAGGATCGACAAGATCCTGGTGAAGTCCGTCTCTCGGTTCGCCCGGAACACCAAGGACTGCCTCGCCGCTCTGCGGGAGCTGATGAGCCTGGGCGTGACCGTTTACTTCGAAAAAGAGAATATCAACACCGAGACGCTCACCACCGAATTGATGGTGAGCGTCTCCGGCGCTCTGGCCCAGCAGGAGTCCATCTCCATATCCCAGAACCAACGTCTGAGCTACAAGCGGCGGATGGAACGGGGTGAGTTTATCACCTGCAAAGCGCCGTTCGGATACCGGCTGACAGACGGCAAAAACTTGGAGATCATCCCGGAGGAAGCGGAGCAGGTGCGCTGGATATTCAATGCATACCTGCGAGGGCGCAGCTTGGCGTGGATCGCAGAGCGGATGACGAAAAAGGGCTTCCCAACAACGGACGGCAGGCCCTACTGGCAGGAAACCACCGTTCTATACCTGTTGACGAATGAAAAATATGTGGGCGATTCCCTCTGCCAGAAAACATTCACTTCCGAATTTCCGTATGTAGGAAAGCGAAATCAGGGAGAAGTGGATCAATACTATACGGAACACAGCCATCCGGCCATCATTACAAACGAAATATTCGAAAAAGCGCGTGATTTGCGCCTGCGGAGGGCGCAGCGGAACTATGCTCCCAAGGCGGCCTATCCGCTGACGTTAAAAATTGTTTGCGGTGCCTGCGGAACGCCATTCATCAGGCGGGTGACCAAAAAAGGATATGTGTCCTGGGCCTGCCGGAAGCATGATGACAGGGCTGCGGACTGCCATATTGGCAGGATACCCGAAAGCGAAATTTACGCCGCCTTTGTGCGGATGTACAACAAGCTCAAGTGCCATGAGGGCATCATCATAACCCCCGCCCTCACTCAGCTTCAAGAGCTGAACAGCGCCCTGCAAAGGGGAAATCCCGCCATGCTGGAGATCAACAAGGCCATCGCCACCGCATCGGAGCAGAGCTACAAGGTCAGCTCCCTCCAAAGCAAGGGCCTGCTGGATGCCGCCGCCTGTTCCGCCAAGCTGCGGGAGATCGAGTCTGGGCTGGTAGAGCTGAGGCGCGAACGCCGCCGTCTGCTGAAGAACGAGGACATCGAATCGGTCATGGACACCCTGCGCCAGACGGCGGACCTTATCCACAGCGGCCCGGAACGGCTGGAGCGGTTTGATGAAACCCTGTTTGGGGACTTGGTGGAGAAGATCACAGCGGAGTCCGCGACCCGCATCCGATTCCGCCTCTACGGTGGAATCGAACTGCCGGAACAGCTCCGGGAGGTGAGACGATGAGCAATCGCAAGATTTTATACGGCTATCAAATCCAATACGGTGAACTGGCCGTCATCCCCCAGGAGGCGGAGGTTGTCCAGCGGATCGCCACGCTGTACCTGAGCGGGCTGTCCTATCAGAAGGTCAGCGACACGCTCAACCATGACGCCATCCCGTTCAGTGCGGAGGCCCCTCTCTGGAACAAACACAAGGTAAAGCGCCTGCTGGAGAATCCCCGCTACACCGGAGCAGACGGGTATCCGGTCATTTTGGCACAGGATGAGTTTGATACCATCCAGCGAATGATCCAAGAAAAGACTTCCAATTATACCAGGGCCGAGGCTCGGCCCGCCCAGCGTCTCAAAAAGTATCTGCTCTGCGGGAACTGCGGCGGACGGCTGCTGGGTGTAGGCGGAAAGGGCCAGCAGAGGGATACGCTGTACCTGCGGTGCGAACACTGCCGTATGCCGGTCACCCTCCCCGATGCGCAACTGCTGGACGAGGTGTCCCGCCAGATGGCGGAGCATGACGCCCCGTCTGAGGAAACCTACGTTCCCTCCGCGGACACCGTCCGCCTGACCAACGCCATCAACCGGGGGCTGGAGCATCCCGACAAACCGGAGGACATCGTGTCCCTGATTATGCAGGGGGTCACCGCCCGATACGAGTGCTGTCCCGCCCCAACTGAATCGGAACCTGACTGCCGCCCAGCCGAAGTGGATCTCAAACGCTTCGGTCAGGCGGTTTCTCATATCACCATCACAGGAGAGAACACCGTGACCGTACACTTCAAATAGGCTGGAAAGGAGATCGCTATGGCACAGGAAACACTGGAACGGCGGGTGCGCGTCATCCCCGCCACACGGCCCGCAAATAGGCCGAGCGGCCCACGGCGGACCGGCAGGCAGCGGGTGGCCGCCTACTGCCGGGTGTCTACCGACAGCGAGGAGCAGCTCAACAGCTACGCCGCCCAAAGGAACTACTACACGCAGAAAATTGAGGAAAACCCCGACTGGGAGATGGCTGGTGTGTTTGCTGACGAGGGCATCACCGGCACCAGCATGAAAAAGCGAGCGGAGTTTAACCGGATGATCGCCGCCTGCAAGCGGGGCCGCATCGACATGATCCTCACCAAATCCGCCTCCCGCTTCGCCCGGAACACGGTGGACTGCCTCAAAGTCATCCGGGAACTTAAGGCCAGGGGCATCGCCGTGATCTTTGAAAAGGAAAACATCAATACCCTGACCGAGTCCAGCGAGTTCCTCATCACCCTGTTCAGCAGCTTCTCCCAGGCGGAGAGCGAGTCCATTAGCAAGAATATTCTCCCTGGGATACAGCAGAGCATGAAAGAGGGCAACATCCCTTTCCAGTACAGCAGGACGCTGGGCTACCGCAGAGGGCCGGACGGCAAGCCGGAGATCGACCCGGATGAGGCCGAGACGGTGCGGTTGATCTACACCCGCTACCTGGAGGGCTGCAGCCTGGGGGACATCCAGAGAGAGCTGGAGGAGAAGAACATCCCCACGGCGGTGGGCATCCAGGGCTGGTCGCGGCAGGTGATCCAGAATATCCTGACCAGCGAGAAATACATTGGGGACGGCCTGCGGCAGAAAACCTACACCACCGGCCCTATCGGCAACAAAAAGGTCGTGAAGAACAACGGCGAACTGCCCATGTACTATGCCAAGGACCATCACCCCGCCATCATCCCCAGAGAGATCTACTACCGAGTGAAAGAGGAGATGGCCCGCAGGACAAGTAAGCGGAAGGTTATGCAGAAAACGGGAAAAACCGAGCAGGGCAAGTATTCCGCAAAATACGCCCTGTCCGAGCTGCTGATCTGCGGGGAGTGCGGAACGCCCTACAAGCGATGCACCTGGGCCAGAAACGGCAAAAAGCGCATCGTCTGGCGGTGCGTCTCCCGGCTGGAGTTTGGAACCCAATACTGCCACAGCTCCCCCACGCTGGACGAGGACAGACTGCACGGGGCCATCGTTGCCGCCCTGAACGAGTACGGCGCCATCCGGGCCGAGATCAAGGCCGATGTGCTGGAGCTGGCGGAACTGGCCCGAAGCGGCGGCGAGGGCGGCGGTGTGAGCCTTCCGGAACTGCGGCGGAGGCTGGACGCCCTGACAGCGGAGCAGGGGGCGCTGTTGAATGAAATTTTGAAAAGCACCGATAGCTCAGAATTGAACGCGCAGCTCGGAACGCTGACGGATGAAAAGCAGAGCGTTCTGGACCAGATCGCGGCCTATCAGCAGAACGAGGAACAGCAGGCCGCCCAAGCCTCCCGGCAGCGGGAGATGGAGGAATGGCTGGACCAGCAGCCCATGTGCTTCACGGAGTACGATGACACCCTCACCCGCAGGTTCGTGGAGCAGATCACCGTGGTGGACGCCGAGACCATCCGGGTCAAAATCAGGAATACAGACGTAGAAATCGAACAGAAGCTGTGCTAAAATAGGAACCAGAGGAACATATCATGGCGATTTTCATAACAGGTGATACACATGGGGATTTCACCCGTTTCAAAAAAAGCATCTTCTATGAGCAGGCCGGGATGACCAAGAACGACTGCGTTCTGGTCACCGGAGACTTCGGCGGTGTCTGGGACGGCAGCACCAATGAGCGGTACTGGCTGGACTGGCTGGAGAAGAAGCCCTTCACCACCCTATTCGTCACAGGCAACCATGAAAATTTCGATCTGCTGGCGGAGTACCCTGTGGAGGAATGGCATGGCGGTCAAGTGCAGAAGATCCGTCCCTCGGTGATCCACCTGATGCGCGGCCAGATCTACGATATTCAAGGAAGAACCTTCTTCACGATGGGCGGGGCCAGCAGCCATGACATCCAGGACGGCATCTTGGAGCCGGATGATCCGCTGTTTAAAAAGAAATGCCGGACGCTGGACGCCAGCGGGGGGATGTACCGGGTGAATCACCGCTCCTGGTGGAAGGAAGAGCTGCCCAGCGAGGAGGAATACCAGACCACCAGGGCCAACCTGGACAGCGCAGGCTGGGAGGTGGACTACATCATCACCCACTGCTGCCCCACCTCGGTGCAGGATGAACTGAGCGGCGGATTTTACCAAGCCGATGCCCTGACCGATTTTCTGGAGGAAGTGAGCCAGCGGTGCAAGTTTCAATATCAATTTTTCGGACACTACCATACGAACAGGATCATAAGAGAAAAATACGTCCTGCTATATGAGCAGATCATTCGGCTGAAGCTGTGAGCGGAAAGAGGGTGGCAGGAATTGAGATTCGAAATTCCTGCCACCCTCTTTCCGTTTTCAGATTTTCCTCTTCTACCTTCTACTTTTAGAATTTGCTTTACAACAAGCCAGTTTCATGTTATAATAATTAAAAAGATGGGCTCGGTGCCTGACCTGCCCAGTTGACGAAATTATTGCGACTTAATTTCAGAAAAGCGTTGTGCCGCAAGCGTTACGAGGTGCATCTTTTTTGTCAACGAGACACACGTCGCCGCAAGCGTCATATCGCTTGCGGCGGCTTTTTTTAAAATCCACCGCTCGTTCATTCTGCTGCGGCTCCTTTCCCCACGCGACCCGCTTCGCTGGGCGCGCGCGGGGGCCCCAGTTTGCCGGGCTCATGGATAGCGATTTCGTAGTGACACGCCACAAAAAAGCCTTAAAATCAAGAGATTTTTGGGCTTTTTTGTTATCTTTTGCACTTGCTTCAACAATTCGCCCTTTAGACCGCCACCAGTTCCGAACACTTTTCCGAACAAAGTACAGAATTTCTCAAAACGCCGTCCATAATGTCTAAGGTCGCTTTCCTGTCCTTGTCCATCAGGTGGGCGTAGATATTTCCCGTGGTGCTGATGTCCTCATGCCCCAAAAATTCCTGCACCTGCTTCAGCGTGGCCCGTGTAGCTAACAATGTTGCCGCCGTGTGTCTCAGGTCATGCACCCGGATATGTTCAAGGCCGTACTTCTCCATGATACGCCTTGTACGGGCGGTGATATAGTCCGGCCTGACTGCCCTTCCATCCGGCCATACACAGACCTTGTCCAGCACAAGGCCGTTTTGCTCCTGCGTCTGTTTCAACTGTAACAGATAGGGGATGGCGCTCTCTCTGCGCCATTTCACCAGCGGGCAAAAAAATCCACCGTCCCCATTGGCAGGGGGCGGGAACTGTGGTATAATGCTGGAAGATAACCATCTGCCGCCCATCTCACATACAAAGGAGCTGCCGATATGAACGAGAAAGTACACGTGGTCAACCACCCCCTCCTCTCCCACAAGCTCACCATCCTGCGGGACAAGAACACCTCCACCAAGGACTTTCGGGAGATCGTGTCCGAGATCGGGATGCTGCTCACTTACGAGGCCACCCGGGACCTTCCCCTCACCACCAAGGAGATCGAGACCCCCATCTGTAAGATGGAGGCCCCCACTCTGAAGGGTAAGAAGTTCGCGGTGGTGCCCATTCTCCGGGCCGGCCTGGGTCTGGTGGAGGGGGTGCTGCGCATGGTGCCCTCCGCCCGGGTGGGCCACCTGGGGATGTACCGGGACGAGGAGACCATGGTCCCCGTGCAGTATTTCTGCAAGATGCCCCGGGACATCGCCGAGCGGGACGTGCTTATTGTGGACCCCATGCTGGCCACCGGCGGCAGCGCCGACGCCGCCATCCAGATCATCAAAGGGTACGGCTGCAAAAACATCAAGCTGATGGTGCTGGTGGCCGCCCCCAAGGGCATTGAGGTGGTGCAGAACGCCCACCCCGATGTGGAGATCTACTGCGGCGCCGTCGACCAGGGGCTGAACGAGCGCAGCTACATCGTCCCCGGCCTGGGCGACGCGGGGGACCGCATTTTCGGCACAAAGTAACACAGGCAAAGCCCGCCGGGTGGAGTGTTCCGTCCGGCGGGCTTTTTCCATTCAGAAGGGCACTTCCCCGTCATCCTCGGGGTCCTGCTCCGGGGTCAGGGCGGCAATTGTCACCGCTTCTTTCCCGTATTTGGAGCGGATGGCGTCCATGGTGCGCTCCAGCTTTTCCACCCGCTCCCGCTTCCGGGGCGCGGCGGACTGGAACAGATCCAGCTGCTCCGCCGCCTCCCCCTCGGGGATCAGGTTGTGGGCGGTGAGGGTGAGGGCCCGGATGGGCGCGCCGGATTTCCAGCTGCGTTCCAGAATGTCCATGGCGGCGCGGTACAGCTCCCGGGCGGTGTTGGCGGGGGCGTCCAGGGGCCGCTGACGGCAGATGTCCTTGAAATTGGGGTCCCGGATGGTCACCTGGAGGGTGGACGCCTTCATGCCGCACCGGCGCAGGCGCACCGCCACCTGGTCCGCCAGCATGGCCGCCCCCTGGCGCACCTCGTCGGGACGGGTCAGGTTCCGGGGGAAGGTCTCCCCGTTGCCCACCGATTTGGGGGGCGCGTAGGCCCCCGCCGGGGCCACGGGGCTGTGCTCCAGGCCGTTGGCGTACTCCCACAGCTGGTTCCCCTGTTTGCCCAGCAGATCCACAAGGGCGCCGCGGTCGAAGGCGGCCAGTTCCCCGATGGTGGTAACGCCGTATTGCGCCAGCACCCTGGCCGCCGCTCTGCCCACGAATAAAAGGTCGGTGACGGGCAGGGGCCACACGATCCCTTTAAAATTATCCCTGGAGATGACGGTGGTGGCATCCGGTTTTTTGTAGTCGCTGCCCAGCTTGGCGAAAATTTTGTTGAAGGACACCCCCACCGAGATGGTCAGCCCCAGCTCCTCGCGGACGGTGTTCCGAATGCGGTCGGCCAGCCCCTTCGGGTCTCCGCCGAACAGGTGGAGGGTGTTTGTCACGTCCAGCCAGCTCTCGTCGATGCCGAAGGGCTCGATGAGGTCGGTGAAGCGGTCGTAGATGGCGTTGACCTTTTTGGAATATTCGTGATACAGCTCCCGGTGGGAGGGGAGCAGCACCAGATCGGGGCATTTCTGCCGGGCCTGCCAGATGGTCTCCGCCGTGCGCACGCCGGATTGTTTCGCGGGCTCGTTTTTGGCCAGGATGATGCCGTGGCGGCTCCCGGGGTCGCCGCACACCGCCGTGGGCACGCGGCGCAGCTCCGGGTGGGACAACAGCTCCACCGAGCAGTAAAAGCTATTGCAGTCGCAGTGATAGATGACCCGGTCCATGGCGCGCCTTCCCCCTTTGGGGATAGTATACACCATGCGTTCTGAGCTGTCAAACGGTTGTTTTAAAAACTCTTGCATTCTGCCTGGGATCGTGATACAATGACGCCAGACGAACAAATATACTAAAATGGAGGCATCACCATGAACCTGTATGAAACCTGCCCGACCCTGGAGAATGACCGTTTCCTGCTGCGCCCGGTGGAGGACGGGGACTGCGCGGACCTGCTGGAGGTGTACAGCGACAAAAACGCCCTGCCCTTCTTCAACAGCGACAACTGCGATGGGGATAACTTTTACTATGACACCCCGGAACGGATGGAGGAGGCCCTCCGGTTCTGGAAGCAGTCCTATGAAAACGGGTGGTTCATCCGCTGGTCCATTGTAGACCGCGCCGCGTCCAGGGTGGTGGGCACCGTTGAGGCGTGCCAGCGCGCTTCCCGGCCCGACGATCCCTTCAACGGCGCGGGAATCCTGCGCATGGACGTGAAGAGCGGCTATGAGACCGGGGACGCTTTGGCGCAGGTGGGCGGGCTCATCGTCCCCACGGTTTTTGAGGGGTTTGGCTGCGGCCTTATCATCACCAAAGCGCCCATCTACGCCGTGGAGCGCATCCGGGCCGTCCGGCGGCTGGGCTTTGTCAAGTCGGAGCACCTTCTGACCGGCAAGACCGGGTACGCCTACGATGGATATTGGGCGTTGGCGCGGGACTGATCAACCTGTATTTTTGTGTGGGAGGCTGATTGTTATGAACCGTCAGGCGGCAATGTCGCCGTGCGGCTAAATCATGAAACGCGAGTTCTGCATTCTTGGCTTGCGCATTCCTATGCTCCTGTGCTATACTGTATTGTGTACACGGAACGTGAGGGGGGACGCCTTTATGAAACGAATCACATGGTTCGCGCTGATTTTGACGCTTACGCTTCCGTTCTCCGGATGCAAAGCGGAAAAGCAGAAGCCGCCTGAGAACACAGGTGTTTTGCGCTATGACGGAATCTATTGCTATATCAGGGATTTTGACCAGAACAATTTGACCAACAACTACGCGCTGCGGTTCTATGAGGACGGAACCGTAATCCACACCAGCGTCGAGCAAAAAGAGGCGGACAGCACCTACTTTCCCTCCGAAAGCTGGTTCAATAAAGAGAATGAGTATTACACGGATCTGCTGGGGAGCTATGAGTTTGCCGACGGCGCCGTCACGCTGACGACGTTCTGCCCCGAGGGAAGCGTGGATTATCAGGGCACCGTGCTGGCGGATAAGCTGGTGCTGAACTCCCACTCCAACATCAATGGGCACGAGGTCGCCGGCAGCGAATACGTATTTTACGCCTTTGATGAGCTCCAGAAAAACAGATGACCCGGCCGGTCGCGCTCCCTTGCCATGAAAACCGCCCCCTCCGCAAAACGGAGGGGGCGTCAGCTTGTTTACCCGATAAACTGCACGCTGTTGACGCACACGAAGTACAGCCGGTGGTCGCAGTCGTTGGACAGCACCAGCACGTTGCCGACAGTACCAAGCAGGGTCACATTCTGGAGCACCAGCAGCCCTGCCGCCAGGGATACCCGGCGGCTCAGGTTGTTCTGGGCCAGGGTGGACAGCAGCCCGGCGGCGCAGCAGCAGTCCCGGCCGTCGCAGGCGCAGGAACAGGCGGCCTGGCCGCAGGGGGAGCCGCAGGGGGTGAGCCGCTGGGCCAGCAGGGCGCGCAGGCAGCGGAAGTTCCGGGCCGTGACCTCGTCGGCGGTGAGATCGCCCTCGGCGCAGGCGTCCGCGGCCTGGATGACCACCGCGTCCAGCTGACACAGGTTCACCTGGGTGGCGGTGAGGGGACAGCCCTTTCCCCCGGCGGTGTAGAGCTCGGCGTCGATGTCCAGCAGGTCGCAGCTGCAGGGCGCGAAGCGCCGGAAGCTGCCGGACAGGGTTCCCAGGTTGTCGGACCCGCTGCAGGGGCAGGGCTTCGGGGTCGGGGCGGGCCTGTCATCGGCCCCGGCATCGCCGTCGGCCTGGGCGGCGGCATCCCCGGTATGGTGTCCAGCGGAGGGCTTGCGGCCGGTCAAAGTGGTCCCGGCGGTGTAGCTGTTGGTGATGAAGGCCGCCGTGTCGAAGTCCAGCAGGCTGGAGATCTGCTGGTCACACAGCAGCTCCAGGGCCGCCCGGAAGCTCTGCTTGCAGCAGCAGCCCTCCTCCACCTGGGGGGGCTGGGGGGCGGGAGCCGGGGCGGGCCGGCAGCAGCAGATCATCTGCTGACAGTATTGGGGCCCCTGGCCGCAGCCATTGTCGGGGCAGTCGGGCAGGGTGGGGGGCGTTGCCCCGCAGCCACAGCCGCAGCCCGCGGGGGGCATGGGCGGAACCGGGCCGCAGCCACACCCGCGGGGACCGCCATTCGCCCCCTGGGCAAGCGGCCGGTCCGGCCGCCCTCCGACCGCCCCGGCGAACTCCTCGGCGGTCATGGCATAGCCCTTGGAGGGTTCGTTCCAATAGATTTGACTCATGAGTACGCTCCTTTCACCGGCCCCAGGCCCAGGGGGCCCGCCGCCCCCGCCGGGGCCGGAGTCAGGCGCGGGGACAGGGCGCAGCGCCCGCCTGGGTGCAATCCAGTCTATGCCCGGGGCGGGCGGGCGGCTACCGGGGGCTGTCAAGCCCCTGAGCAAAAAAACCTGGACAAAAAAACGCCTTCCCATTTATATAGATTGCTAGTTGACACTGACCACAAGATATAGTATCATGAAAAAGCGCCCCAAGGTTCAGCCCCCAGTTCTTTCCAGGGCGGCGCGGCCTGTTTCGGCCCGTCCGGCGCAAAAAGTACCGAAGAAGGGAGCCCCGCCCTATGAAAGTGATCAAAAGAGACAATTCCGTTGTGGCGTTCGACCGGGCAAAAATTGTCGCCGCCATCCAAAAGGCTAACCAGGCGGTGGACGAGCCCTACCGCATCGACGAGGGGTCCATCGACGCCATCGCCGACGCGGTGGCTGCCACCCGTGGCCGCAAGCGCCTGCTGGTGGAGGACATCCAGGACATGGTGGAGACCAAGCTGATGGCCGCCGGCAAGTACGAGCTGGCCAAGGCCTATATCATTTACCGCTACACCCGGGCCCTGGTGCGCAAGGCCAACACCACCGACGAGTCCATCCTCTCCCTCATCCGCAACGACAACAAGGAGCTGGCGGAGGAAAACGCCAACAAGAACACCGCCATCGCCTCCACCCAGCGGGACTACATCGCCGGCGAGGTGAGCCGGGACCTGACCCGCCGCATCCTGCTTCCCGAGCACATCTCCAGGGCCCACGACGAGGGTGTGCTCCACTTTCACGACGCGGACTATTTTGTCCAGCACATCTTCAACTGCTGCCTGGTGAACATCGGCGATATGCTGGACAACGGCACCATGATCAACGGCAAGCTCATCGAGTCCCCCAAGAGCTTCCAGGTGGCCTGCACCGTGGTCACCCAGATTATCTCCTGCGTGGCCTCCAACCAGTACGGCGGCCAGTCCGTGGAGGTGAGCCATCTGGGCAAGTACCTGCGCATGACCTATGAGAAATACCTCCACAAGACCAGGGAGACCGCCCCGGAGCTTCCCGACGCCACCATCGAGAAGCTGGCAAAGGCCAGGACCCGCGACGAGCTCAAGAGCGGCGTGCAGACCATCCAGTACCAGATCAACACCTTGATGACCACCAACGGCCAGTCCCCCTTCGTCACCCTGTTTTTGTGCCTGCGGGAGGGCGACCCCTATATGGAGGAGAACGCCGCCATCATCCAGGAGATCCTGTCCCAGCGGCTGGAGGGCATCAAGAACGAGAAGGGGGTGTACATCACCCCCGCCTTCCCCAAGCTGGTGTATGTGCTGGACGAGTGCAACAACCTCACCGGCGGCAAGTACGACTACTTGACAGAGCTTGCCGTCAAGTGCTCCGCCAAGCGGATGTACCCCGACTACATCTCCGCCAAGAAGATGCGGGAGCACTACGAGGGCAACGTGTTCTCCCCCATGGGCTGCCGCTCCTTCCTCTCCCCCTGGAAGGACGAAAACGGGAACTACAAGTTCGAGGGCCGGTTCAACCAGGGCGTGGTGTCCATCAACCTGCCCCAGATCGGCATCCTCTCCGGCCAGGACGAGGACAAGTTCTGGCCATTGCTGGAGGAGCGGCTGGAGCTGTGCTTCGAGGCCCTCATGTGCCGCCACAACGCCCTAAAGGGCATCCGCTCCGACGTGTCCCCTATCCACTGGCAGTACGGCGCCGTGGCCCGTCTGGACAAGGGCGAGACCATCGACAAGCTGCTGTACGGCGGTTATTCCTCCATCTCCCTGGGCTACATCGGCCTGTACGAGCTGACAAAGCTGGTAAAGGGCTGCTCCCACACCGAGCCCGAGGGGGAGGACTTTGCCCTTCGTGTGATGACCCACCTGCGGGAGACCGTGGAGCGCTGGAAAAAGGAGACCAATATCGGCTTCGCCCTGTACGGCACCCCGGCGGAGAGCCTGTGCTACCGCTTCGCCCGCATTGACAAGGAGCGCTTCGGGACAATCCCCGATGTCACCGACAAGGGTTACTATACCAACAGCTATCATGTGGACGTGCGGGAGGACATCGACGCCTTCGCCAAGTTTACCTTCGAGAGCCAGTTCCAGAAGATCTCCAGCGGCGGCTGCATCTCCTATGTGGAGATCCCCAATATGCGCCACAATCTGGAGGCTTTGAAGGACGTGGTGCGGTTTATCTACGACAACATCCAGTACGCTGAATTCAACACCAAGAGCGACTACTGCCAGGTGTGCGGCTACGACGGGGAGATCATCGTCAACGAGGACAACGAGTGGGAGTGCCCCATGTGCCACAACAAGGACCACGCCAAGATGAACGTCACCCGCCGCACCTGCGGCTATCTGGGCGAGAATTTCTGGAACGAGGGCAAGACCAGGGAAATCGCGTCCCGTGTGCTGCATCTATAAAAATTGTGTTCACCCCGCCCCCACAGGGGGCGGGGTGAAATCCCAGCGAGGAGATTGTTATGAATTACGCGACCATCAAATGGGCCGACGTGGCCAACGGCCCCGGCGTCCGGGTGTCCCTGTTCGTGTCCGGGTGCACCCACCACTGCCCCGGCTGCTTCAATGAGGAGGCCCAGAATTTTCACTATGGACAACCCTTTACCGGGGCGGAGGAGGACAAGATTCTCAAGGCCCTGGCCCCCGCCCACATCAAGGGCCTGTCCCTGCTGGGGGGAGAGCCCCTGGAGCCGGACAACCAGCGGGGCCTGCTGCCCCTGCTGCGGCGGGTGAAGGGGCAGTACCCCCAAAAGGAGATCTGGTGCTACTCCGGCTATACCCTGGAGGAGCTGTGGGGCGGGAGCCGCGCCCGGTGCGAGTGCACCGGTGAGCTGCTGTCCCTCCTCGACATTCTGGTGGACGGGCCATTCGTGGAGGAGAAGAAGGATCTGAACCTGCGCTTCCGGGGCTCCTCCAACCAGCGGATCCTGAACGTCCCCGCCAGCATCGCCGCCCATGCGCCCGTTTTGTGGGACGGGGATATGACCATCCGGCCCATCACGGTATAAGGAGGCCCCGCCATGACCGCGCCTGTTTGTGTCAAGCTGTTAGACCCCCGGGCCAAGCTGCCCGCCTATGGCTCCGCCGACGCCGCCGGGGCCGACCTGTACGTCCTCACCGACGGCCCGGTGACCATCGCTCCCGGCAAGACGGTGCTGCTCCACACCGGTCTGGCCTTTGCCATCCCCAAGGGCTATGTGGGGCTGGTGTACGCCCGCTCCAGCCTGGGCACAAAAAAGGGCCTTGCCCCCGCCAATAAGGTGGGCGTCATCGACGCCGACTACCGGGGCGAGGTTCGGGTGGCCCTGCACAACCACGGAAGCGTCCCCCAGGTGGTGGAGGACGGCGATCGGGTGGCCCAGCTGGTCATCACCCCTTATCTCACCGCCCAGTTCCAGGCCGCGGACGAGCTGGACGACACCCAGCGGGGCGCGGGAGGATTCGGCTCCACGGGAAGCAGATAAAAAAGCAGCCCCGCCACGGCGGGGCTGCTTTTCTGCTTATTCCTCGGTCTTGTCCTCGTCCCCGGCGGGAGCCTCGTCGCAGCAGCAGGACTCCTCCTCCGGCTGGACGGCCTCCACCTCCTCGTCGGTGAGCTGGCCCGCCGCCTTGATGTCGGCGATGCGCTCGTTGTTGTAGGAGATGCGGGCCAGGGCGTCGGTGATGCGCTGGCAGGCGTCGGCGTAGGCCGCCTCGGGGGCGGAGCCCCGCTCGGCGTAGTACAGCTTGCCCAGCTCAAAGTAGGCCTTGCGGATGGATTCCTGCTCGGTGGAGTTGCTCACCTTCAGCTTGCCGATCTCGGTGACCTCCTTGGCCTTGGCCACGCCGACCTCGGTCAGCTCCTTGGCCTTGGCCACGCCGGTCTCGGCAAGCTCCTTGGCCTTCGTCACGCCGGACTGGGCGAGGACCACAGCTTTGTCCTTCAAGCTCTCGTAATCAATGCTCATGGTAGTTTACCTCCTGATTCATATGTGGGCCGCCCAGCGGCGGCGTCCAACCCGCCGCTTCTATCCACTGTCTGTATTTTATGCCGTCCCGGGAAAAAATGCAAGGGGATTTGAGGATTGTTTAGAAAGGTTTAATACTTTGTCAAAAAATTCCCATAATTTTATTCCCCGCCGCCGTCCTTTCCGTCCAGCACCTGGCGGATCAGGAACCGGGGACGGCCCTTGCTCTCCAGGTAGAGCTTGCCCATATATTCCCCGATGACCCCCAGGGACAGCAGGATCAGCCCCCCGATGAGCCACACCGAGCAGGCCAGGCTGGCCCAGCCGGTGACGGTGTTCCCGGTGGCCCAGCGCACGATGTTGTAGACGATCATAACAAGGGAGACCAGGAACACCAGGAACCCCAGCCCCGTGATCATCCGCAGGGGCTTGACGGACAGGGAGGTGATCCCCTCCAGGGCGAAGGAGATCATCTTCTTCAGGGGGTACTTGCTCTCCCCCGCGAACCGCTCCCCCCGCTGGTACTCCACCGTGTCGGTGGCATAGCCGATCATGGGCACGATGCCCCGGAGGAACAGGTTGACCTCCTTGAACTGGCTGAGCCCCTCCAGCGCGCGGCGGGACATGAGCCGGTAGTCGGCGTGGTTGAACACCGTCTCCGCCCCCAGCAGGTTCATCACGCGGTAGAAGGCCTCGGCGGTGGTGCGTTTGAAAAACGAGTCCTTTTTCCGGGAGGAGCGCACGCCGTAGACGATGTCCGCCCCCGCCAGGTACTTGTCCACCATGGCGTCCGCCGCGTCCACATCGTCCTGGAGGTCGGCGTCCATGGAGATAACCATGTCCGCCCGGTCCATGGCGGTCATCAGCCCCGCCAGCAGGGCATTCTGGTGCCCCCGGTTGCGGGACAGGTCCGCCCCGCACAGCAGGGGGTTCTCCCCGTGGAGCCGGGTGATGACCTCCCACGTCCGGTCCCGGGAGCCGTCGTTGACGAACAGCACCCGGCTCCGGGGGCCGATCTTCCCGGCGGCCATGAGGGCTTTGAGCTTGTCCCCCAGCCGCCGGGCGGTCTCGGGGAGGACCTCCTCCTCGTTATAGCAGGGGACCACGATATACAGGGTGTTGCCGCGCATGGCGTTGACCTCCCAAAGCCCCTTGGGCTTTTCCTTGGTTTTTGCTGGCAGTATTCCACCATAGTACCAAAAAACTGCCCGCCCGTCAAGGGAGCCCCCCTCACAGGTAAAACCGCCAGGGAAAATCAATGGCCTCCTGGGCATAGTCGATGCCGATGCGTTTACCCGCCTTGATGTCCAGGGGCTCCCGGTCCTCCGCCGGGACGGGCAGGCCCAGCTCCTCCGGGCTTTGGCACAGAAACAGCTCCTCCGACCCGTGGGACAGGCCGTTGAGCCGCCGGTCGATGTTCATCCCCGCGCACACCTTGCCGGGGCCGTTGAGAACGTTCTTTTTCTGGTAGGCGGTCATGTCTACCCACTTGCAATGGAAGCGGTTTTCTGCTATGATATCCTGGTTGTGCCGGGGGGACAGCCCCCGGATGAGCACCGCCGCCGGCTCCCCTTCTGGCTCGGTGACGAAGTTGAGGCAGCAATGCATCCCGTAGATGAGGTATACATAGGCGGTCCCCGGCGGGGCGAAGAGGGTCTTTGTCCGCTCCGTTTTCCGATAGCCGTAGGCGTGGCACGCCTTGTCCATCCGGCCGATGTACGCCTCCGTCTCGGTGACCCGGGCGCACAGGGTGATCCCATTGTACCGCCGCACCAGATATTTGCCCACCAGGGACCGGGCGATGTCCACCGTGTCGCCGTCAAAGAATGACTGAGGGAGCATACCGCCCCTCCTCTCCTGTCCGTTTTGGAACAGTATACCACATTTTCTATTTTTGAACACCCGGAGTTGAATGCCCATGAACGAAACCGCCCTGAAAAAGCTGGCCAAGCCCATGATTGTAGCCGCCACCCTCATCTGGGGGTCCACCTTTTTCATCCTGAAGGACACCCTGGATCACGTGGATCTGATGTTTCTGCTGGCCTTCCGCTTCTCCCTGGCCGCGGCCATCCTGGCCCTGGTGTTTTGGAGGCGGTGGAAGGGCATGGACCGGCGCTATCTCTGGCAGGGGGGCGTGCTGGGGGCGCTGATGTTCTCCGCCTACGCGGTGCAGAACTACGGTCTGATGGACACCACCCCGGGGAAGAACGCCTTTTTCACCGCTGTGTACTGCGTCATCGTCCCCTTCCTGTACTGGGCCGTCGACAGGCTCCGCCCCAGCCGCTGGAACGTGCTGGCCGCCCTTTTGTGCGTGGCGGGCATCGGGTTTGTGTCCTGGGACGGGGGGCTGGTCCTGTCCGGGGGCGACCTGCTCACCCTGCTGTCCGGCTTCCTCTACGCCTGCCATATTGTGGCGGTGGCCAGATTCTCCCAGGGGCGGAACATCTTCATCCTCACCGTGCTGCAATTTGCCGCCACGGCCCTGTGCTGCTGGGCGGGGACGCTGCTGTTTACCCATGGCGTCCCTCTGGACGGGCTCCCCCCCCGGGCCTGGTGGGTGCTGCTCTACCTGGCCGTTGCCGCCACCTCCGTGGCCCTGCTGTTCCAGAACGTGGGGCAGAAGTACACCGACCCCTCCTCCGCGGCCCTGCTGCTCTCTCTGGAGGCCCCCTTCGGCGTGGCCTTCTCGGTGCTGTTCGGCGCGGAGCGCCCCACGCCGCTGATGTATCTGGGGTTCCTGCTCATCTTCCTGGCGGTGGTGTGCTCCGAGACCCAGTTCAAATTCCTGCGCCGGCCCGCCAAAGCGTAAACAGCAGGGGCGCGCGGCGCGCGCCCCTGCGTTTCGGTTCCTGTTGTCACGCTTCGCCTGTTCGCAACGCACGGCTTCCCTGCGACTCGGACAAAACTCATTGGGGCCCCTGGCCCTCCTTGGGCTTTTGTCCTCGCTCCGGCCCGTCCGCGCTGCTTATGACGGCTCTGCGCTTCTCTTTTCCAGCCATGCCAGCACGTCGGCGTACACCTCGCCCTTGTTGATCTCGTTGAGCATCTCGTGCCGTCCGCCGGGATAGAGCTTCATGGTCAAATCGGCGGTGCCGTGGTCCTTGAAAAAGCCGTACACCTTTTTGACCCCCTCCCCGTTGGAGCCCACCGGGTCGTGGTCGCCGGAGAACAGGTAGACGGGGGTGCGGGGGTCCATCTGGGACAAAGCCTCCTGGCTGGAGATATACTGCAGCCCGCCCATCATGTCCCGGAACATCCCGGCGGTGGGCTTGAAGGTGCAGAAGGGGTCTTTCAGATAGGTGTCCACCACCGCCTCGTCCCGGCAGATCCAGTCCGCCGTGGTGCGGGTGGGCTTGAACTGCTCGTTGTATGCCCCCAGGGACAGCTTGTCGATGAGGGGGCTCACCGTCTCCGGCCCCCTGAGGGCGCAGATGGCAGAGGCCACCGCCTTCCCCGCCGCCACCAGCGCCGCCTTTTCCTGGCCGGTGCCGGACAGGATGCAGCCGTCCACCGTGCCGGGATAGGCGCACAGATAGGTTCGGGCCAGGAAGGAGCCCATGGAGTGGCCCAGCAGGAAGTAGGGGACGCCGGGGTATTTTTCCCCCATGAGCTGCCGCAGCTGGCGCACATCCGCCGTCACCAGCGTCCAGCCGTCCTTTTTGCCGAAATAGCCGAATTTGCCGTCGTCCACCGTTTTACCGTGGCCCAGATGGTCCTCGCCGCACACCGCGAAGCCGTGCTCCGCCAGATAGCGGGCGAAGGCGTCGTACCGTCCGGCGTATTCCGCCACGCCGTGGATAATCTGCACCACCGCCCGGGGCCCGCCTTCCGGGGCCCACAGGCTCGCGTTGCAGCGGTGGACCCCGTCTCTGGAGTGGAAGGTAAATTCTGAAAACTCTGTCATAAAATGTTCACCCCATCCTTGTAATTGTATGGTATAATTAGTTTAATATGCCCCGCCCCATTTGTCAATTGACGAAAGGCCCGGGACGGACAAAAGGAGAAGCGTTATGAAAAAATACCTGTCCCGCCTGCTGGCCGCCCTGCTGGCCGTCATTCTGCTGGCCGCTCCCGCCTCCGCCCTCACGGTAGAGCAGGCCCTGGAGCTGCTGGAGGAGACCTACTACTTCGGCGTCCCCGAGGAGGCCTATGAGGCCCAGAGCCTGGACGAGCTGTTCCAGCTCCTGGGCGACCCCTATACCGGCTATATGGACCAGGAGGAGTACGCCGCCTTTCTGGAGCTGGTGGAGAACACCGTGGACACGGTGGGCATCGGGGTGGAGATCTATTATACCGAGGACGGTATGCTCATTGACAGGGTGCTGTCCGGCGGCAGCGCCCTGGAGGGGGGGCTCCAGGCCGGCGACCTGATCGTGGCCATCGACGGCTCCCCCTGCGTGCCCGCGCTGGAGGAGCACCGAAAGCGCATACAGGGCGCGGAGGGCACGCAGGTGACCGTCACCGTCCTGCGGGAGGGCGAGAAGCGGGACTACGTCCTCACCCGCCGCCCCATCTACATCCCCAACACCGAGTTCACCCTGCTGGAGGGGGGCGTGGGCTATGTGGACTGCAACAGCTTCGGCGCAGACACCGCCCAGCTTTTCAGCCAGGGGCTGAAGCAGTATGACAGCCAGGTGAGCTGCTGGCTGCTGGACCTGCGGGACAACGTGGGGGGCTATGTGGATTCCGCCGTGGATATGCTGTCAGCGCTGAGCGGCCCGGGCCGGTATCTCTACTTTGAGGACAGTGACGGCTACGTCACCGGTTTCGTGGGGACGGACAGCGCCCTCACCCAAAAGCCGCTGATCCTGCTGGTCAACGGGGAAAGCGCCTCCGCCTCCGAGCTGGTGGCCTCTGCCGTGCGGGACATGGACCGGGGCATTGTGGTGGGCGGCCGCACCTTCGGCAAGGGGATTGCCCAGTCCGTGCTGGACGAGGAGACCGACCCGGATTACTTCGACGGGGACTGCCTGAAGGTGACCAGCGCCCGGTTCTATTCCGTCGGCGGGAACAGCAACCATATGATGGGCGTCATCCCCACCCTGCTGGTGGACGACGGCTACGCCGAGGCGGTGGCCGCCGCCCTGGCCAAGGGCGGCGAGACCGGCTCCCAGCTGTGCGTCCTGTCCGGCGGGACCCGGTTCTACGTGGATCCGGAGGCGGGCGACGACGTTTTGGCCGCCCTGCTGGAGGCCATCCCGCCCCAGGTCTCGGTGTTCTACAGCGCCGGGGGCACGTTTTTCCCCTTCACCCCCGCCGAGGCGGCGGAGCGGATGGGGCTGGACATGGACAGCCGCTGGTTCACCGATGTGGCGGACAGCCCCTATGCCGCCGCCATCGACGCCCTGGGGGCATACCGCCTGCTCAACGGCGCCGCCCCCGGCGTATTCAACCCCGAGGGGCAGCTCACCCGCGCCCAGCTGTGCGTCATGCTGGCCCGGGTGCTCAACGTGAGCTGGGACGGCCCCAGCGGGTTCAGCGACGTGGCCCGGGACGCATGGTATGGGCCGTCCGTCAACGCCATGGCGGAGCTGGGCCTGGTGGACGGCGTGGGCGGCGGGAAATTTGACCCGGACAGCCCCGTCACCCAGCAGCAGCTCCTGGCCATCCTGGGGCGGACCGCCCGATACCTGAACATCGGGCTGGAGGCCTATGGCCGGGAGCTGGAGGCGGCGGCGGAGGAGGGCTCGCTGCCCCTGAATGTGCAGGGCAGCCTGACCGCTTATGCCGATTGGGCCAGAAACGGGGTGGCCGTGCTGGCCTGGGGGCTGGAGGACGCGCTGGGCGGCTATGACGATATGCTTTACGCCCCGCTGGGCAGCATCGACCCCGCCGCTCCCGTCCTCCGGGAGGAGGCCGCGGCCGGTATGTACGCGGTGCTGTCGGGGCTGGAGATCCTGCCGTAAACAGTAAGAAAGACAGCCAAGGCCCCGGGGTCTTGGCTGTCCCGCGCTATCTGGAAAGGAGACGTGCCCATGAGCCTGCTGCTTCACATCTGCTGCGCCCCCTGCTCCGTAGCCTGCGTCAAGGTGCTGCGGGAGGAGGGGACGGAGCCCACCGGCTTCTGGTACAACCCCAACATCCACCCTTACCTGGAGTATAAGGCCAGACGGGACGCCCTGCGGCAGTACGCCCTCGACATCGGTTTGGAGCTGCGGGAGGAGGATTTTTACGGCCTGCGGCCCTTCACCGCCGCCGTTGCCCGGGACAGCGACCACCGCTGCGGGTACTGCTACGCCTGCCGCATGGAGCGCGCCGCCCAATATGCCGCGGAGCACGGCTTTGACCGCTTTTCCACCACCCTGCTGATATCCCCCTATCAGGACCGGGAGCTGATCTGCGCCACCGGGGCGGGAATGGGGGAGCGGTATGGGGTGGAGTTCGTCCCCTACGACTTCCGCCCCCGGTTCCGGGAGGGCCAGGAGGAGGCCCGGGCCCTGGGGCTCTATATGCAGAAATACTGCGGCTGCGTGTACAGCGAGGAGGATCGGTTTTCCAACCGGCGGAAAAAAGAGCTCCACAAGCTGCACAAGGCCCAGGGAAGGGGGGAGCGCCAGTGTTGAAGGAGGGCGGGATATACCCGGCGGTCATCGAGGGCTATGCCAGCGGCGGCGAGGGGGTGGCCCGGATCGAAGGGGTGGCGGTATTTGTCAAGGGGGCGCTCCGGGGGGAGGAGGCGGACGTGTTCATCGAGCACATCGGCCACAGCGCCGCCTGGGGGCGTATTGACAGGCTGCGGCGGCCCTCTCCCCGCCGGGTTGAGCCGGACTGCCCCTATTATGGGCGCTGCGGCGGCTGCCAGCTCCGGCACATGGCCTATGCCGAGGAGCTGGAGGCCAAGCGCCAACGGGTGGAGGACGCCCTGCGGCGCATCGGCGGGGCGGAGCTTCCGGTGCCGGTGATCCACGGGGCGGAGGGCACGGAGCGCTACCGCAACAAGGTGCAGTTCCCCGTGGGGTCGGGGGCCATCGGCTATTACGCGGGCCGCACCCACCGGGTGGTGGACATTGCCGACTGCCTGCTCCAGCCGGAGACGGACACCGCCTGCCGCGCCGCCGTGAAGGGCTGGATGGAGCGCTTCCAGATCCCCGCCTACGACGAGCGGGTTGGGAAGGGGCTGGTGCGCCACCTGTTCCTGCGCACCAACTCGGCGGGGGAGGTGCTGTGCTGTCTGGCGGTCAACGGGGAAAAGCTTCCTCACGAGGGGGAGCTGGTGGACGCCCTGCGCGCCGCCGCCCCCGGGCTGGCAGGGGTGGTGTTGTCGGTGAACCGGAAAAAGACCAACGTGATCCTGGGGGACGCCTTCCGCACCCTCTGGGGGCGGGATTGGCTGGAGGAGGAGCTGTGCGGGCACTCCTTCCGGCTGTCGGTGCCCTCCTTTTTCCAGGTGAACCGGGCGCAGGCCGAGCTGCTCTACCGGCGGGCGCTGGACTTCGCCGGCCTCACGGGGAGTGAGACGGTGGTGGAGCTGTACTGCGGCATCGGCGCCATCAGCCTGACCCTGGCGG
>X363_Desmarests_Spiny_Pocket_Mouse__coassemble_285_pt1 | contig 36512 bp, 36 predicted proteins | sample X363_Desmarests_Spiny_Pocket_Mouse__metabat2_low_PE_031 | metagenome-assembled genome bin X363_Desmarests_Spiny_Pocket_Mouse | reverse complement strand
CCCCAGAGAGCTCCGGCGGCGACAAGAAGATGAGCCAGGAGGACATCGAGAGGATGATGGCCGGGATGAACAGCGAACCCGCTCCTGCGCCGGCCCCGGCCCCCCAGCCGGCACCCCAGCCGGCGCCCCAGCAGACTCCGGTCCAGCCGGCGCCCGCGGCCCAGGCAGGCCAGCCGGGGCAGGTGCCCCCCTCCTACCCGTATCCGCCTATGCCGGGGCCGGACGGGCAGATGCAGGCTGGCTATATGGGCTATCCCCCGATGTACTACCCGCCCTATCCATACCCCTATCCGCCTGAGCCCCAGAAGGCGGCCCCGCCCGAGCCCAAGGTCATCGCCACCAGGCCCGCCCCCATGGAGCCGCTGGACGCCACAGAGCGGCTGAGCAGGGAGCAGGCCCAGAACCTGGACCTCATCATGGAGGTGCCCCTCCAGGTGACGGTGGAGATCGGCAGGGCCCGCAGGAAGGTCCAGGATATCCTGGAGTTTGCCAAGGGCTCCCTGGTGGTGCTGGATAAGCTGGCCGGCGACCAGGTGGATCTGTTCGTCAACGGCAAGTGCATCGCCCGGGGCGAGGTGGTGGTCATTGAGGACAACTTCGGCGTTCGGATCACCGAAATTATCCAGACCCCCGGTATTGAGATGTTGGCAACCGGCAAGTAAGGCCGAGCTCATAAAATCTGCCCGGGGCTGAACCCGGCCGCGGGGCATACAACATAACAAAAAAGGATGGATAACAACCATGGCTAAGAAAATTCTGTTAGTGGACGACGCCGCCTTCATGCGCAAGATGATCAAGGATACCCTGACCAAGAACGGCTACACCGAGGTGTTTGAGGCGGTGGACGGCGCCGACGCGGTGGAGAAGTTCAGCGAGATCGGCCCCGACCTGGTGGTGATGGACATCACCATGCCCAACATGGACGGCCTGGAGGCCCTGAAGGCCATCCGCGCCAAGGACGGCAGCGCCAACGTGGTGATGTGCTCCGCCATGGGCCAGGAGTCCATGGTCATGGACGCGGTGCGCTCCGGCGCCAAGGACTTCATCGTCAAGCCCTTCAAGCCTGACCGGGTGCTGAAAACCGTTACCTCGATCCTGGGCGCGCCCTGATGGGAATTTCCCCACGCAGATTCCCCCTGGCCCTGGAGACCACAGCGCTGGACAGCGTCCTCTCCCTGGTCTGGCTGCTGGTGTGCGTCATCGTCATCGTCGTGCTGGCCTATCTGTTCACCAGGTACGTGGCCGGACGGGGCGGCGTCATGCCGGGCTTGTCCGGCGGGACTGAGCGGTTCAGGGTGTTGGCCCGCGTCTCTTTGGGCCGGGAGCAGAGCGCGGCGCTGGTCCGGGCCGGGGAGCGCTATTTCCTCCTGGGCGTGGCCCCCTCCGGGATTTCGCTGGTGGCGGAACTGACAGAGCAGGAGGCCGAGGCAGTTTGCCCGCCGCCCGCCGGACAGACGGCTCCGCCCAGCTTCACGGAGGCGCTGCGCACGGTACTCAAGCAAAAGAAACCGAGGTGAGGACGGGATGCCCACAGACAGTCTGATCAATATCAACGGCGACAGCGTACAGACCCTGGAAATCCTCTTCCTCACCACGATGATCGCCCTGCTGCCCTCCATGTTGGTGATGATGACCTCCTTTACGCGGTACATCATCTCTCTGTCCTTTCTGCGCACCGCCATGGGCACCCAGCAGACCCCGCCCAACGTGGTGCTGGTGGGCATCGCCATGTTTCTCACCCTGATCACCATGAACCCGGTGATCTCCCGCATTGAGGCCGAGGCCTGGCAGCCCTATACCGAGCAGGAGATCGGCCAGGAGGAATTTATCGACAGGGCCAGCGTCCCGTTGAAGGACTTCATGCTGGACAATCTGGAGTGGAATACCCTGCGGATGTACTGCAACCTGGCCCACGTGGACGAGCCCGAGACCCGGCCGGAAGCCATGGAGCTGCCCCTGCGGCTCATCGTGCCGGCATTTATGACCCAGGAGCTGCAAAGGGCTTTCTATACGGGGCTGCTGCTGTACATTCCCTTCCTGCTCATCGACGTGGTGGTGTCCTCCACGCTGATGAGCATGGGTATGGTCATGCTGCCCCCGGCCATGATCTCCACGCCCTTCAAGCTGCTGCTGTTTGTGTCCGTCAACGGCTGGAACCTGATGTTCTCCTCCCTGATCCAGGGTGTGAATTGATGCTTTTCCCAAGAAAGGAGGGTGAGCCATGGACGCGGGGCAAGTGACCGACCTTCTCCGGGACGCGGTGGGCGTTGCTCTCCGGCTGGCCAGCCCCATGCTGCTGCTGAGTATGGTGGTGGGCGTGGTGGTGGCCATCTTCCAGGCCGTCACCCAGATCCACGAGCAGACCATCGGGTTTGTGCTTAAGCTCATTGTGGTGGTCAGTGTGCTGCTCATCGGCGGCGGGTGGATGCTGGATACCCTCCAGGATTACACCAGGGAGATTTTTTCCCTCATCGCCAGTTAAGCGAGGAACGTCCCCATGATTGATTGGCCGGAGCTGACCCTGTTCCTGTTTGTCACCGCCCGGGTGAGCGGTTTTATCCTCTTCAACCCCATTCTGGGGCGCACCAACGTCCCCGCGGCCTTTCGCTCGGGCATGGCGCTGGTGCTGTCCGTTTTCGTCATGTCTATGTCGGAGCAGCAACCCCCCGACCCCTCGGGGGTGATGGAATTTGCGGTGCTGATGGTGCTGGAGATGGCCATCGGCTTCCTGCTGGGTATGGCGGTAAACTTCTTTTTCTACATCCCCCAGCTTGCGGGCACTGTGATCGACACCCAGATGGGCATGACCATGAACCAGATGTATGATCCGGGGGCCTCCGCCAACCTGTCGGTGAGCGGGCGGCTGCTGAACACCCTGATGATGCTGCTGTTTTTTGCCGGCGGCGGGCACCTGACCCTGCTGCGGATCTTTCTCACGTCGGAGGAAATCGTCCCCTTCGGCCAGGTTTCCATCGGGCTGCCCGCCTATCAGCTGCTGCTCCAGCTGTTTGTGGAGTGTACGCTGCTGGGGGTGAAGATGTGTATGCCAATCCTGGCGGCGGAGCTCATCGCCCAAGTGGGTATGGGGGTGCTGATGAAGGTCATCCCCCAGATCAATGTGTTCTCCATCAACATTGAGCTGAAGGTCATTGTTGGTCTGGCGCTACTGCTGGTGCTGATGATCCCTTTCAGCGAGTTCCTGCTCCAGGCGGAGCTGGCGATGCTCAACAGCCTGCACGACATCCTGGTTTTGACCGGGTAGCCTATTTGGAATTTTTGCAGGATTAATACAGACTGCATTCAAAAGCCCCTTCCTCCCCCTTCTGAGGAGCGGGGCGCGCGCGGCCAAAGGGGGGATAGACGTTGCCCGAGGGAAATAAAACAGAAAAAGCGACGCCAAAAAAACGGCGGGACGAACGAAAAAAAGGCAACGTCTTTATGAGCCGGGACGCGGTGGCGGTGGCTACCCTGCTGGGCACCTTCGTCACCCTGTGGCTGCTCACCGGCGCCTTTGTGGAGCAGCTGGGCGAGTTTATGGTGTTCTGCCTGACCTCCGTTGGGGAGGCGGCGCAGCCGGTGGCGGACCTGTCCAACGTGCTGAGTATGCAGGCCATCATGGTGGTGGTAAAGACCGTGGGACCGGTGGTGGCGGTGGCCATCCTGTGCGCGGTGGCGGCCACCTTTGCCCAGACTCGGTTTCTGGTGAGCACCGAGTCAATGAAGCCAAAATTCAGCCGCCTCAACCCCCTCCAGGGCTTCAAGCGGCTGTTTTCCCTGAAAAGTCTTGTTGAGACGCTGAAAAATCTCATCAAGATCGTGATCCTGATGGTCATCGTTTTCCTGAGCATCCGGGATATGTTTCTGGAGAGCTCCAACTACCTGTACACCGACGTGACCGCCGCCGCGGCCCATCTGGTGGAGGTTGCCGTGGGAATGATCATGCGTATCTGCATCGCCTTTGTGGCGGTGGCCGCCATGGACTTCTTCTACCAGTGGTGGGACTACGAGAAGAACATGATGATGACCAAGCAGGAGGTCAAAGAGGAATACAAGCAGATGGAAGGCGACCCCCAGGTAAAGGGGAAGATCAAGGAGATCCAGCGCCGTCGGGCCCAGCAGCGCATGATGCAGCAGGTGCCCGGGGCGGACGTGGTCATCCGTAACCCCACCCACTTCGCCGTGGCCCTGCGGTATAAGCCGGACCAGGACGACGCCCCCATCGTGCTGGCCAAGGGGCAGGACAACGTGGCCCTGCGCATCGTCCAGATCGCCGAGGAGAACAGCGTCACGGTGATTGAGAATGTCCCCCTGGCCCGGGCGCTGTACGCCCAGGCCGAGTTGAACCAGTTCATCCCGCCGGAGCTGTACGGTCCGGTGGCGGAGGTGATGATCTACATCTTCAAGCTGAACGGGAAGCTGAAGCTGCCCAACAAGGACGAACTGGCGGATTGAAGGCCCTTGGGGCCCCGCAAAAGCCCAGCGCAGCGGGTTTTGTGGGGAGAGGAGGAGCAAGGGAGCGAACGGGGTTTTCGCCGAAGGCGGAAACGCAGTTGAGCGGACTTTGCTCCGACGAAGGAGGTGACTACCTTTGCTCAAACGCATTTTAGACAATAGCATCGCGCTGTTCGTGGTAGTGGTGGTCATGTTCCTGTTCATCCCGCTGCGGCCCGAGATTCTGGATATCCTGCTGGTGATCAACATCGGGCTGTCCATCATGATTCTGATGATCACCATGAACATCTCCGACGCGCTGGAGTTTTCCATTTTCCCGTCCCTGCTGCTGATCACCACCCTGTTCCGGCTGGGCATGAACGTGTCCTCCACCCGGATGATCCTCACCACCGGCGACCCCGGCGTGGTCATCCGGAATTTCGGCAACCTGATCACCCAGGGGAATATCGTGGTGGGCTTCGTGATCTTCTTTATCATCGTGCTGGTGCAGCTCATCGTCATCACCAAGGGCGCGGAGCGCGTGTCCGAGGTGGCCGCCCGGTTCACCCTGGACGCCATGCCCGGCAAGCAGATGGCCATCGACGCCGACCTGTCCTCCGGCCTCATCGACGAGCAGCAGGCCCGGGTGCGCCGGGAGAAGATCCAGAAGGAGGCCGACTTCTACGGCGCCATGGACGGCGCCACCAAGATCGTCAAGGGCGACTCCACCATGTCCATCATCATCACCATCATCAACCTGGTGGGCGGCATTATCATCGGCGTGGTGGTCAACGGCGGCGACATCATGGACGTGATGAGCACCTACTGCATCCTCACCATCGGCGACGGCCTGGTGTCCCAGATCCCGTCCCTGATGATCTCCACCGCCACGGGCATGATCGTCACCCGGTCGGTGTCCGACGGCAGCCTGAACGTGGACGTGATCAGCCAGTTCACCGCTCAGCCCCGGGCCATCGTGACCACCGGCGTGATCCTGGTGATCCTGGCCGTCATCCCTGGCACGCCCACCGTCCCACTGTTTGCCGGCGGCGCGGCCCTGCTGGGCGGCGGGACCATCCTCAACCGCCGGATAGATGCCCGCCGTCAGGCGGATGCCGCGGCGGCCCAGGCGTCCGACGTGCCCCCCGAGGTCACAGCGCCCAGCGAGAGCGATTACTATAAGGACATCAACAATGTGTACACCCTGCTGAGCGTGGAGCCGGTGGAGATGGAGTTCGGCTACAGCCTCATCCCCCTGGTGGACGAGAGCCACGGCGGCAAGCTCATCAGCCGCATTGTCATCTTCCGGCGGCAGTACGCCCAGGATATGGGCTTCGTCATCCCCTCCATCCGCCTGCACGACTCCTCCGCGCTGGGCACCAACCAGTATGCCATCCGCATCAAGGGCGAGGTGGTGGCCCAGGGCGAGATCCTGGTGGACTACTACCTGGCCTTGGAGCCCCCCAACCCCCTGGGGGAGATCGACGGCATCGAGACCATCGAGCCGGCCTACGGCATCCCCTCCCGGTGGATTCTGCCCGAGAACAAGGAGATGGCGGAGATCTACGGGTACAACGTCATCGACCCCCTGTCCGTCATGCTGACCCACCTGGCGGAGACGGTGAAAAAGCACGCCTACGAGCTGCTCAACCGGGCGGAGACCATCCGGCTGGTGGAGAACCTGAAGCAGACCTCCCCGGAGCTGGTGGAGGAGGCGGTGCCCGCCATCATCCCCTACTCCAAGCTGGAGAAGCTGCTGCGCAACCTCCTCCAGGAGGGGGTGCCCATCAAGGACCTTTCCACCATTGTGGAGACCGCCGCCGACGCCATGGCCCAGGGCAGGGACCTGGACATGACCACCGAGCAGGTGCGCGGCGCCCTGGCCCGCACCATCACGCGCAGGTTCTGCGAGGACGGGCAGCTCCGGGTCATCACCCTGGACGCCGAGGTGGAGAAGAAGATCATCTCCTCCCTCACCCGCAACGAGCAGGGCGTGTACCTGGCCATGGGCCCCGACCTGATGCAGTCTATCATCTCCCAGCTGGCCGAGCACCTGAAGAAGTTCGGCGATCTGTCCCAGACGCCGGTGATTCTGGTCAGCCAGGTGATCCGGGGCTATTTCAGCCGGATGATCACCCAGTTCTATCCTCACGTCTACGTACTGTCCTTCAATGAGATCACCAACACGGTGCAGATCCAGGCCCTGGGCAACATCACCGACCAGACGCCCGCCCAGGCCCAGAGAAGGGCGGTGGGCATATGAGTACGGGCACTACAGTCCGGCGCGGCTATACCGAGGGCGAGATCGAGGCCATGAGCACCGACCATTTGCTGGCCCTCTATAAGCAGACCGGGGAGGAGGAGCTGAAATGGCCCCTGGTCCTCCGGTACGAGGGGCTGATTAAGAGCGCCGCGCTCCAGATCCGGGGCGTGTACAGCAGCTTTGCCCAGGTGGACGACATCGTCAGCGAGGGCATCTTGACCCTGCTCAGCTCCATTGACAAGTTCGACCCGGACAAGGGCATCAAGTTCGAGACCTATGTGTCCAAGCGCATCCGGGGGATGGTCATTGACCTGGCCCGGAAGCAGGACTGGCTGCCCCGGAACATCCGGCAGCGGGCCAAGGAGATCGACGCCGCCGTGTCCAGTCTGGCCAACGAGCTGGGGCGGTTCCCCACCGACCAGGAGGTGGCCGCCCATCTGGGCGTCCCCACCGACAAGTACCAGAAGGAGGCAGCCCGGGTGGCGCTGAGCAATACCCTGTCCCTGGACGCCCTCATGGACGCCAGAGATCTGGATGGCTACCGCTTTGAGGTGTCCTCCGAGGACCCCGCCGTCCAGCCCGAGATGGTGCTGGAGGACCAGGAGCTCCAGGAGACCCTGGCCCAGGGCATCGCCTCCCTGCAAAAGAATGAGCAGCTGGTGCTGTCCCTCTACTACGAGCAGAACCTGCATATGAAGGAAATCGCCCAGGTGATGGAGGTTAGCGAGCCCCGCATCTCCCAGATCCACTCCCGGGCCATCCAGAAGCTGCGGGACTACATGAGCGTCTATCTCAACAGCGAGCCCCCCCAAAAAACCTCTAAAAAGCGGAAGAAGGCATGATGCAAGATGTTTAAGGGCTTCTACAACCTGACCTCCGGCATGGTCACCCAGCAGCAGCACCTGAACGTGGTGGGCAACAACATGGTGAACATCTCCACCTCGGGCTTCAAGGAGAGCCGGTATACCGCCACCACCTTTGACGACGTGATGTACGCCCGGGTGGGCAACGAGGAGAAGATTTACACCGAGATCGGCCGGCAGAGCTATATCCGGGCCAACAGCGAAATCTACGTCATCCACGACCAGGGCATCCCGGAGCCCACGGAAATCCCCCTGGACTTCGCAATCATGGGGGAGGGGTTCTTCGCCATCCAGCGGGAGGACGGCACCGTCACCTACACCCGGTCCGGCAGCTTCTCCCTGGATGAGGAGGGCTACCTGTGCTACCCCGGGATGGGCCGGGTGCTGGACCCGGAGGGCAACACCATCCTGCTGAGCACGGACAAGCTGGATGTGGACGACCGGGGGAATATCTCCGACCGGAACGGGGGCTATCTGGGCACGCTGGGCGTGTACGCCTTTGAGGATCTGGAGCAGCTGGCGCACAACGACCAGGGCTTTTTCGACGGGGAGGGCGCCGAGGCGGTGGAAACCCCTTATGTGCTGTGGAAGTACCTGGAACGGTCCAACGTGGACATGATCCGGCAGATGACCGAGATGCTCACCTGCCAGCGGGCCCTCCAGAGCGCGGCCACGGTGACCAAAATCTACGACGAGGTCATGGGCCACTCCGCCAGTGACATTGGCCGGATGGGATGAGGTGAAGGGATATGAATCAATCCTTTTATATCGGCGCCGTGGGCGCCCAGATGCAGCAGCGGCATCTGAACATCATCGGCGACAACATTGCCAATCTGAACACCTTCGGCTTCAAGGCCGACCGCACCGACTTCACCGCCCTGATGTACCAGAACCACCGGGGGGCGCTGAACGGCGAGGACAACACGGAGCTGCCCATGGGCGTGGGTACCCGGGTGCTGATGACCTCCACCGATTTCTCCCAGGGCCCGGTGGTGGACAACCAGCGCTCCCTGGACTACATGATCGAGGGGGAGGGCTTCTTCGCCCTGGTGGACCTGGCCACCGGCGAGGTGAGCTACACCCGCAACGGGGCCTTCAAGATGTCCGAGCTGGTGCGGGATACCGGCCGGACGGACGAGAACGGCGACCCCATCACGGAGAAGGTGTTCTGCCTGGGGGACGGTCAGGGCCGTTTCGTGCTCAGCGACGTGGGCGGCCTCATTGAGGTGACCGACCCGGCGGAAAAGCTGCCCATCGGCATCTATGACTACGCCAACTACAACGGGATGCTTCAGATCGACGGCACCCGGTATATGCCGGTGGAGAAGAACGGCAACCTGTGGCGGGGCACCGGGATCCTGCGGCAGGGCTATCTGGAGGGGTCCAACGCCGATCTGGCGGAGGAGTACACAAAAGTGATCGAGGCCCAAAGGGCCTACGGCATGGCGCTGAAGATGGTGCAGACCTCTGATGAGATCGAGTCCACCATCAACGGCCTGCGCAGCTGATCACGCAATGAATGGATCATAGGGGGGAAGCTGAATGGCAATCAGAAACTACGACGAGCTGAGCTCCCTGGAGCTGGACACGCTCCGGGAGATCGGCAGCATGGGCACCGGGAACGCGGCCACCGCCCTGTCCCAGATGCTGGGCCGGGAGGTGCGCATCACGCTGCCGGAGGTTCGGATCATGGAGTACAACGAGGCCATCGAGTGGATCGGCGGCCCGGAGGAGATCACGGCCGGGGTCCTGGTGAAGCTCAGCGGACAGATCAACGGCATCATGCTGTCGGTGCAGCCGCTGGAGTTTGTGAACATCGTGCTGGAGAGCACCATGTCCACCAGGGTGGAGGATTACGCCGCCCTCACCGACATGGGCAACTCCGCTCTGGTAGAGGTGGGCAACATCATGATTTCCACCTTCATCAACGCACTGAGCGGTCTGGCCGGCATGGACGTGAGCCTCACCGTGCCCGCCTTTACCGTGGATATGCAAGGGGCTATCCTGGCCGTGCCCATGGCGGAGTACGGTGGGCAGTCCGACTATATCATGACCATCGGAGGCAATTTCATATGCGACAACAAGCAGGTTCCCTGCCGCCTGCTGATGTCGCCCGACCTCCGGTCACTGAATGCTTTATTGCGGAAGCTGGGCGTAAGCGATGACTGACGACAAGATCACGATCGGCATTGCGGACATGAAGATGGCCAAAGGACAGGGTATGTTGGTCACCTACGCGCTGGGGTCCTGCATCGGCATCTGCCTGCACGACCCGGTGCTGAAGCTCGGGGCGCTGGTGCATATTATGCTGCCGGTCAATATGGAGACAGGGCGCAAGAACCCGATGAAGTATGCCGATACCGGGATCAGAGAGACCTTGAAGCAGATGGAGGCCAAGGGCGCCAGCCGCTCCAGGATCACCGCCAAGATCGCCGGCGGGGCGATGATGTTCAAGGATGGGGGCAGCGGCTCGCTGGGCAATATCGGGCAGAGGAACATCGAGAGCGTAAAGCTCAACCTGAAAAAGGAGGGCATTCGCCTGCTGAAGGAGGATGTGGGGGGATCTGTGGCCCGCACCCTGCTTTTCGACGTGAACAGCGGCCTGGGCTGTGTGCGGTGCTACGGCCGCCAGGAGCTGATTATATAGAAGCCCCGTCAATTTAGACAGCCCACAAGATGAAAAGGAAGTGTTGGAAATGAGGGAAGACAACAAACAGGGGATCCTGTTGGAGTCCGGTACCAATGAGATCGAAGTGATGAAATTCACCATCGGCGGCAACCTGTACGGCATCAACGTGGCCAAGGTGATGGAGATCATGATTTCCGAGCCGGTGAAGCCCATGCCCCTGTCCCACCCGTCGGTGGAGGGCATTTTCAAGCCCCGGGACGCGGTAATCACCGTGGTGGATCTGCCCAAATACCTGGGGGTGGAGAGCCCCAAGGACCCCAAGGATATCTTTATCGTCACCAACTTCAACAAGATGTGCATCGCGTTCCGGGTGCACACCGTGGACCGCATCAGCCGCATTTCCTGGACGGATATCCAGAAGCCGGATAAAACCGTGTCCGGCGGCGCGGAGAGCGTGGCCACCGGCATCGCCCAGTGTGACGGCGAGCTGGTCACGATCCTGGACTTCGAGCGGATTGTGGCCGAGATCGCCCCGGAGACCTCCATCCAGATTTCCGAGGTGGAGGAGATGGGCCCCCGGGATCGGAACGAAAAGCCCATCTGGGTGGCGGAGGACTCCGTTCTGCTCAGCAAGATGATCGAGGATTCCCTGCGCCGCGCCAACTATGTCAACCTGCATATGTTCGCCAACGGCCTGGAGCTGTGGGAGGCCCTCACCGCCCTGTCCCCGGACAACGAGCTGATTCGCGACGTGGCGCTCATCATCACCGATATTGAGATGCCCCAGATGGACGGCCACAGGCTGACCAAGCTGGTAAAGGACAACACGCGCTTCAAGGAGATCCCCCTGATCATCTTCTCCTCCCTCATCAGCGAGGAGATGCGCCGCAAGGGCCGTGACCTGGGGGCGGACGAGCAGCTCACCAAGCCGGAAATCGGCCATCTGGTGGATGTGATGGACCACCTTCTCATGCGCCAGGAACAGAAGGCCAGCATTTGACAGAGATCCAGCAGTTGATTAGGAGGCAGAAGCTATGAGCGGCAAATACATTGTGCGGCAGCCCATCCGGGACGCCGCGGGCAGCACCATCGGCCACGAGATTCTGTACCATGGAGCCAACCAGGCCTTCAGCAGCGACAGCTCCACTTCCAGCGCAGAATTTGCCGCCGCCAACACCATTTATAACTTTCTCACCCAGAACAGCCCCAAGGTGCTGAAGGGCACGCTGAATTTCATGACCTTCACCACCATGCTGCTGATGAAAAAGACCCCCCGCCTCTTCGACAGGGACGACCTGGTCATCCAGATTGACGACGCGGTGATTATCCACCCGCTGTCCATGCACCTGGTGCACCAGTACGCGAAGGAGGGCTACCGCGTCGCGGTGAACGACTTCCAGTTCACCCCCCGGTACCTGTCTCTGCTGGACGATATCCACTTCATCAAGATTAACGCGAAAAGCTCCAGCGAGATCACCATCCGCAACACGGTGGAGATTGCCCACAGCATGAATATCAAGTGCATCGTCACCGACATCGACGACGAAAAGCTGTACGCCCGGGCGGTGCGGCTGGGCGCGGATGCTTTGGAGGGGCCCTATGTGGCGGATAAGCTCACCACAAAGGCCCACAGCAGCGCGTATATTCAGAGCAACTTCTTCCAGCTCATGGTGGCCGTCACCCGCGACGAGCCCGACGTGGAGGAGATCGAGCAGCTCATTGCCGCGGATGCCGGGCTGACCTATGGCCTGCTGAAAATGGTTAACTCCGCCTATTTTGCCCTGCGCCACCGGGCCACTACCATCACCCAGGCCATTATGACCCTGGGCCTGGGGCAGCTGAAGCAGTGGATCTATCTGCTCAGCGCCAGCAACGCGGAGAACGAGGTGGATCCCGGTTCGGAGGAGTTCCTGAAGCGCTCCTTCATGAGGGCCAATTTCTGCAGCGAGCTGATGAACTATGCCAAGGATATGCCAATATCCAAGGCGGAGGCCTATCTGATGGGGATGTTCTCTACCCTGAACTACCTGATCGACGCGCCTATGGAGGACATCCTGGCGGAGGTGCCGGTGGCCGACGAGATCAAGGCCGCCCTGCTGAGCCACGAAGGGCGTTGCGGCAAGCTGTATGAGCTGGTGCTGTGCTACGAGTCGGCGGACTGGGAGCGCATCTCCGCCCTGGCGGAGGAGTTGGGCATTCCTGACAACATGATGACCAGCGTTTACTTTATCTGCATGGAGAACGTGAATTCCCTGTGGGAACAGCTTACCCACCCCTATCAGCAGCAGGAAAAGGAGGAGGCCGCCGTCGAGGAGGTCCCCCAGCCCTGAGACAGACACCGCCAAAGCAGCAAAAAATCTCTGGCAGAGGTATCCCTCCGCCAGAGATTTTTTCAACGCTTCAGACCGGCTCAGCGGTCGTGGTGGGGCCGCTCCATAACCAGCTTGCAGGCCTGGAGCAGCTGGGCGGTGATGTCGCTGCCGAACTTGTTTTCATACACTGTGAGCCGGGGCACCATGTCGCCCTGCTCCAGCACCACGTACTTGGGGGCCAGGTGGTTGAGGGTGAGGGCCTTTACGTCCTCCAGACAGCGTTTGCAGGAACAAAGCCCAAACATCTGGATATATTTCGGGGCCCTTTCCTCCACCAGCACCTGCATCACATTGATGTAGCCGGGATAGCTGGGAAGGGGGTAGCTGCTCCACTTCTGCCCTGGGTCCTCAGCGGACTCGGGCGCGGCGGCAGTGGCAGCGGGCGGAACAGGCTCGGGCTGGGGAGGCTGCGGGGCAGGGGCGGGTTCGGGCCGGGGCGCGGGGGCCTGCTGGACAGGCGCGGGCTCAGGCTGGGGCGCAGGCGTGCCCAGCTCGCCCTCCAGGGCGTCCTCCAGAGCGTTTTTAATCTGAGCGGAAACGGCCACATCGGGGGCCATGGAGGTGACGATGGGGGGCACGGAGGCGGCGGGCGCCGCCGGTACCCCGGCGGCCTCCTCCGCGGCGGGATCGGATTTTTTGCTCAGAAGATTCATCACCCGGGCGGTTTTACTGGTTTTATCGTTCTTGGATGCCATAGCTGCAGTCTCCTTACTCAGTTAAAAAATTTGGAAAAATAGCCCATTTTGCTGGTCTTGGGCCTGGGGAAGCGCTGGCCGGCCAACACATCGATGATGGACTGGAAGTCCTGGGAGGGGCGGGAATCCGGCTGATAGGTGAGCACGCTCTGGCCGTGGGCGGGGGCCATGGCCACCCCCACTCCCCGGTGGATCTTGGCCTGGAACACCTGGCTGCCCAGCTGGGCGGCCACGTCCTGGGCCAGCTCCAGGATGTCCTTGGACAGCGTGAGCCGGCCGTTGAATTTGTTGATGAGGATGCCGATCACCTTCAAATCGGGGTTGAAGGCGTCCCGCACGGTCTCGATGGTCTCCTGGAGCTGGGTGACCCCCACCAGGCTGAGCACCTCCGCCTCCATGGGGACGATGAGCCCGTCCGAGGCCACATAGGCGTTGACGGTTAGGATGTTCAGAGCCGGCGGCGTGTCGATGATGATGAAATCATACTGGTCGCGCAGGTTGTTCAACTGCTCGTCCAACATGAATTCCCGGCGGGGCACGGTGAAGTCCACCTCGGCGGCGGACAGCATGATGTCGGAGGGGAGCACGTCGCCATACTCGGTATGCTGGATGGCCTGCTCGATGGAGCACGTCCCCTTGAGCACGTCGTAGATGGTGCTGCCCGAGCCGATGTCCAGCCCCAGGTTGAAGCCCAGGTTGCCCTGCGGGTCCAGGTCGATGCCTAAAACCCTGGCGCCCCGCTGGTGGAGACCGCACACCAGGGCGGCGGCGGTGGTGGTTTTTCCCACGCCCCCCTTTTGGTTGGTGACGGTGATGATTTGAGCCATGGAATATTCCATCCCCCTTTACAAAAACTTGGAGAAAACTCTTAAGTTTAATATACTACAGGTCGATAAAAAAGAACAGAGGTACAGCGAAAAAACTGTAAAAAATTTTTAGAAATTTCTCTTTGGAAACGCGCGCGGGGCGGTGTGCTCCGCCCGCCGGGTTTTTTGGAAAGGAGCGGTTTCAATATGGCATCCATCACCAGCCTGAGCAACAGCAGCTACAACACCAGCAGCATCTACGGCAACCGGAACGTCCTGTCCGGCCTGGCCAGCGGCATGGATACCGAGTCCATGATCGAAAACGCGGTCTCCGGCATCAAGATGAAGATCCAGAACCTGCTGAAGAAGCGCACCAAGGTGGAGTGGCAGCAGGAGGCCTACCGCAGCATCATTGACAAGGCGGTGAACTTCAACAACAAGTACACCTCCTACGCCTCCAAGACCAATCTGCTTAGCCAGAGCTTTTTCAGCAACGCGGTGAATACCGCCACCAACGGCACCTATAAGGACAAGATCACCGCCAGCGGCAAGAGCTCCAGCGACATCCAGATCAACGCGGTGAAGAGGATGGCTACCGCCGCTTCCTACACCGTGTCCGGGCTGGCCGGACAGAATATGGGTGAGATCAGCGGCGTCACCGGCGAGGATTTTGACATCGGCGGGAAGACCACGGTGAGCACCGTGTCCGGCACCCTGAGCTTCCAGTACGGCGGCAGCAACGGCACCACCTTCGACATCAGGTTCGAGGAGCTGGAGAACATCGACGAGGTGGAGGTGCTTAACGCAGACGGCTCCGTGAAGGAAAACGCCACCAGCGCCGAAAAGCTGGCCCAGGCCATCAACAACAAGCTGGGCGAGATTACCTACACCTACACCAAGAACGGCTTCCAGGAGACCACCACCGCCGACAAGGCCGTCAAGGTGACTGCAAACCTGTTTGGCGGGGGGCTGTCCTTCGCGGACGGGTTGGGCAACGGGAACAAGGTCAGCATCAGCTCCGTCAGCGGCGACATTGAGGACACTCTGGGCATCAAGAAGGGCGACACCAGCATCGGGGCCCTGAACTATGACACCGCCCTGACCAAGCAGGTCAGCACCTCCGACTATCTGGCCGATAAGGAGCTGGGCATCACCTTTAACGGCACCACCAAGAAGATCAGCATGAAGGAAGTGCTGGAACGGGCCGGCGCTAAAACCAGCAGCAGCGGTTTTGCCGAGGCCCTGAACGAGGAGCTGGCGGAGGCCTTTGGCGCGGGCAAGGTCACAGCCGCCATGGACGACGGCAAGCTGACCATCAAGCCCTCCGGGAAGGGCGACACCCTGAGCCTGGGCGGCTCCGCGGTGGAGGCGCTGGGTTTTGAGAAGGGGGACACCAACTACATCAACGCCGCCAAGAAGCTGGGCGACCTGCTGGGCGACCGGGCGGAGGAGATTTTCGCCCAGGCCAACCGGGTGAAGGGCACCTATGACAAGGCGGACGGCAAGCCCACCCAGAAGACCAGCCCCAACGGCACGACATATTACGTGGACGACAAGGGCAACCGGGTGGACAAGGAGGGTTACCGGATTGACAGCGACGGCAAGGCGCTGTATGATTTCCGGGTCAACGACGCCCACATCAGCGTTACCGAGGACACCACCCTGGAGGGCCTGATGAACTCCATCAACTCCAACGCCGAGGCGAAGGTGAAGGTGAGCTACTCCAAGCTGACCAACGAGTTCAAGTTTACGACCACCGAGACCGGCGCCAACGGCAAGATTGAGTTCGGCGGGCTAGGGGAGGCGCTGTTCGGCGGCACAAACGCCACAAGCAACACTAGAATCAATGAAATCCTGGGTGGCCGGGGCGAGTACAGTGGCTACGGACAAGATGCCTTTAAGATCAAGATTGGTGATGAAGAGATTACGGCCAACGTCTGGTCAGGGGGCGATGATCCCGAGAGCGGCACCACCATCCAATCGATTGTAAACAGCTTGAACGGAAAGAGCAGCGACTATACGTTCTCTTATGATGAGCAGACCAACTCGCTGAAAGCGGTAGACAGTACCGGCAAAGAGGTCGCTTTCGAGTACGGCGAGGGTGTCGCAAAAGATTTGTTCGGAAAGATTGAGAAGAAGTACACCGCCGGCCAGGACGCCGTCATGGACGTGACCATCAATGGCAGACGCTTCGAGGACCTGACCCGGAGCAGCAACAGCTTCGAGCTGGACGGGCTGACCATTAATGTGAAGGGAACCTTTAATGAGGACGGCAGCAACGTGGACAAGGACGGAAACGCCATCGAGCCCATCTCCTTTACCACCACCACCGACTCGGACAAGATCGTGGACGCCATCCGGAGCTTCGTCAACGATTACAACGAGATGATCACCGAGATCAAGAATACCTACACCACCCAGCCCGCCACCAACAGCAACAAACAGCGGTACGAGCCCCTTACTGCCGAGCAGGAAGACGGCATGACCGAGAGCGAAATCAAGGCGTACAACGAGAAGGCCAAGCAGGGCATCCTGTTCGGGGACACCACTCTGTCCAGTATGTACAACAAGATGCTCAACTCCATTGCCCCCGGCGGCGCCGACGGCCAGACCTTGCGGGAGATCGGCATCGGCACCTCCTATGAGAACGGCCTGACCACCATCAGCCTGGATGAGGATAAGCTCCGCGCCGCCCTGGACAGCGACCCGGACAAGGTGAAGAACGCATTCACCAAGACCCGCGAGGGCGGTTCCTCCACTGACGGGCTGATGCAGACCCTGCAAAACAACCTGAATACCTATGTCAAGACCACGGGGGAACCCAAGGGCGTGCTCATTACCCGGGCGGGCTCCGTGAAGGCCCCCACCTCCATCAACAACAACAGCCTCCAGAGCCAGATCAACAGCTACGACACCCAGATCGAGCGCTGGCAGAACAAGATGTCCGACCAGATCGACCGGTATACCACCCAGTTCAGCCGCCTGGAGCAGCTGATCGCCCAGATGAATTCCCAGGCCTCCGCTATGTCCGGACTGATGGGCGGAAACGGCGGCTACTAATCACCGAGCAAAAAGGAGTCGAAAATGGATATCAAAGGCTTCCAGGGGTATCAGGGCTACAAGGAGCAGGGCATAAACGATATGACCCCGGGAGAGTTGCTGCTGCTGCTGTACGACGAGCTGGTGAAGCGCCTGCTCCGGGCGAAGCTGGCCCTGGACAAGGCGGATTACCCGCTGTTCGAGGCCAGCGTGGACCGCGGCCTGGAAATCATCCGCTATCTGGACGACACCCTGGATATGCAGTATCCCATCAGCCGGAACCTGAACCGTCTGTACGACTATTTCAGCTATGAGCTGAACCGGGTAAAGGCAGGGCGGAACAAGACCGAGCTGGACCGGGTGAAAACCATGGTGAGCGAGCTGCGGGACACCTTCCGGGAGGCGAATAAAAACGCCCTCCAGGAGTTGGCCAACGCTGCGCAGTCCGGGGCCGAGGGCTGAGCCATGACGGAGAAGGCTGTGATGGACGCCCTGGTGCAGATGAAGCGCACGGGCAATCTGCTCAATGAGCTGTGGGACCTGACGCAGCAGCTGGGCCAGTCCATCGACCGCAATGACCAGGTGAGCACCCAGATGCTCATCGCCATGCGGGAGGAGCCCCTGGGCAAGCTCCAGGAGACGGACCGGGCGCTCCGGGAGCAGTTGGACGCGCTGCCTGGGCGGGAGGACGCCGGCATCCTGGCGGCGATGCTCAACGGAGGCCCCCCCGCCGATCCGGGGCAGGACGCCATGCGGATGCTGTGCGAGCAGGTGGCGTCCAACAACCGGCGGCTCAAGCAGATCATGGAGCTGGACCGGCGGCTCAACCAGCGTCTGGGCCGGGAGAAATCGGCCTATCAATAGAAATAAAATAAAATATCGGCTCGGTGATCCACCGGGCCGATATTGCACGAACAAAAGAAATATGGTATTATGTATTAGGAACTGGGGATGGACAGCACCCACAGCGGCGCGCCGCTGTCCCGGGCGGAGGACAGCTCGTCCAGGATGAGCTGGGGGTCCCAGACCGTCAGGCTTCGGTCCAGGCTATTGGGGTCGGCCACCAGGATGTCCCCCGAGAGGGTCATGCCGCGGAGGAGGATGAAGTGTCCGCCGCTGGTGAAGTGGCCGGGGCCCATGAGGGCCACCAGCACGTGGCCTCTGCTGAGCTCCTGGCACAGCTGCTCCACGGTGCGTTCCTCCAAGGACCGGGCCTCCAGACCGAAGGCCTGGGCGGTTCCCGGGACGATGGAGTGGTAGGAGCCGCTCCGTCGGGCCCAGTAGCCGTTGTCCGCCGCCCAGGCGGCCATCGCCGCCGGGTCGGTCTGGGCGTCCGTCATGCTGGCCACCACCATGGCCATGGCCGTGGGGCCGCAGCCGTAGGGGCCGATGGGATCGGTGCCGAAAAGCTGCTGGGCCCACTCCTCGTCCGACTGGCAGTAGTAGACGATGTCCACGCAGCCGCCGGTGAGAATCTGCTTCCCATCCGCCTCCATCACCTGGGTGAGGGGCGGGTCCCCGGTGGGAAGGCGGTAGGAGGGCGTTGGGGATGGATTAGGCTCCGGCGTTGGGGTGGCCGGCGGCGGGGTCTCCTCCGGGCCGGCCATGAGCCCCTCCCAGATCTCCCCCGCCCGCTCCGCCAGCACGGACGCCTGATGGGCGGCGGCGCCGGCCAGCTCCGCGGTTTTTGCCCCCACCGCGCGGCAGAACTGTCCGGCGGCGTCCAGGGCGGCTTTTCCCGCGTCCGCGGCTGCTGCTGCGGCTTGCCGGACAGGGGCCACGAGCTGGTCGTAGGTGTCCGGCGCGAAGTGGCGGCAGGCGGCCAGCTCCACCGAGCCCACGCACACCACGGCCAGCAGCAGCGCCAGCGCGATGTTCCGCGCCAGATGGCCGGAGCCCTTTCCTGTTTTCACCCGCACACCCCCTTTCCCGTGGAATCCTGCTTCTATTATAACAGATAAAAAACGGTTTTCAATGGGAAGAAATATCCCCCGATCACGAATCGCGGCTTAGGAGACATCTATGCCCACCATTTATCTGGACCACGTTTCAAAATTCTATAAACTCAAGCACCGACGAAAGGGCCCGGCCCACCAGGATATGGGCGTGGAGGATGTGGAGCTGAACATCCGCCAGGGCGAGTTTATTTTCGTGGTGGGGGGCAGCGGGGCGGGGAAGAGCACCCTGCTCCGGCTGATCACCGGCATATCCAGACCCACCCGGGGTAAGATTTACGTCGACGACAAGGACCTGAACCGGGTGATGCTGCTCAGCCGCAACCGGGCCTCGGTGATGTTTGGCAAGATCTGGCAGGACCCAACGCTGATCCGTAAAAAGACCGTGGAGGAGAATCTGGCCCTGGCTTCCCAAATTGCCCTGGGCCGGGAGAGCCAGCGCGTGGTGGATATCCGGGTGAAAAAGGTGCTGGCCCTGGTGGGGATGAAGGGCGCCGAGAAAAAATACCCCGTGGAGCTGTCCATCGGCGAGTGCCGCCGGGTGGAGCTGGCCCGGGCCCTTATCGGCAGCCCGCCCATTCTGGTGCTGGACGAGATTACCGCCAACCTGGACGACGACTGCATCTGGGACACCCTGCATCTGCTCAACGACGTGAACCGGCGGGGGACCACCGTCATCATGGCGACCCATGACAGCCAATATGTCAACATTCTCCGCCGCCGGGTGCTCACGATGTCCGAGGGCCGGGTAATCAGCGACGAGGAAAAAGGAAAATACGGTGACGTGCTGGAGAGAGAGAAGAAACCGCTGATCTTCTCCAAGCTCAGAACCGATTTCATATAAACACACTAAACAGCAAGAAATTGAGGAGGAAACGTAAATGATCAAAAACATGAAGATCAGAAAGAGCCTGATTCTGGGATTCGGGGTCACCATCGCCGTCTCTGTGATCATCATCATCGCGTCACTTATCCTGATGAACGTGCAAAAGAACCAATACAACGACATTTTGGATCACTACGTGGGGGCCAATAACATGGTCGCCGAGAGCCGGATTGACTATAACATCGCCGCCCGCAACCTGCGGGATGCCGTGCTGTCCGGCGACCTTACCAGCTTGGACACCACCACCACCAAGATGACCGAGCTGGAGCAGGACCTCCAGCAGCTCGCCAGTATGTATCCCCTGGAGGATAAGGCCGCGCTGGATAAGTTCACCACGCTGGCCAAGAGCTGGATGGAGGAGGCGAAGATCATTGCCTCCACCACCCGCACCGACCGGGAGGAGGCTGTTAGGCTGATCGTGTCCGACTGCACCCCTGTGCTGAACCAGATGGCCGACGCCGGCACCCAGCTGGCCCAGGAGATCTCCAACGCCCAAGCCAATATGATCAAGCAGCAGGACCTGGTGTCCAACATCGCGCTCGGCATTATCCTGGCTGTGATGGTGGTCGCCACCATCATTGTGCTGCGCATTGCCCTGATCATCATTAAGAGCATTGTGGTGCCCGCCGAGCAGGTGCACAACGCGCTGGAAGGCTTCAGCCAGGGCAAGCTGGACATCCCCGTGGACTACCACAGCACCAGCGAGCTGGGCGAGATGTGCGACGCCCTGCGCACCAGCCAGAACGTGCTGGGCGAGGTTATCGCCGATACCTGCCGCCTGCTGGAGGAGATGGGCAACGGCAACTTCGATGTGCGCTCCAAGGACGCCAATATGTACGTGGGCTCTCTGAACAGCATCCTGACCTCCGTCCGGGTCATCAACCGCAGCCTCAGCGACGCCCTGACCCAGATCAACCAGAGCGCCGAGCAGGTGTCCGCCGGCGCCGAGCAGGTATCCACCGGCGCCCAGTCCCTGGCCCAGGGCGCCACGGAGCAGGCCAGCGCCGTGGAGGAGCTGTCCGCCACCATCGCCGAGATCTCCAACAATTCCCGCAAGAACGCCGAGAACAGCGAAAAGGCCGCGGCCCACTCCCAGGACGCCGGCCAGAGCCTCAGCGAGAGCTCCGAGTATATGCAGCAGATGGTCGCCGCCATGGAGAAGATTTCTGATTCCTCCTCCGAGATCGGCAAGATCATCGCCACCATTGAGAACATCGCTTTCCAGACCAACATCCTGGCCCTGAACGCCGCGGTGGAGGCCGCCCGGGCGGGCAGCGCCGGCAAGGGCTTCGCTGTGGTTGCCGACGAGGTGCGCAATCTGTCCGCAAAGTCCGACGAGGCCGCCAAGGCCACCAAGGAGCTCATCGACCGGTCCATCGTGTCCGTCAAGGAGGGCAATGAGATCGTTCAGAAGGTGTCCGCCGCCCTCCAGGCCACCAACGAGCGCGCCGGCCTGGTGGTTGCCTCCGTCCAGGAGATCACCAAGGCCGCCGAGGAGGAGTCCGAGGCCATCGCCCAGGTGACCGAGGGCATCGACCAGATCTCCAGCGTGGTGCAGACCAACTCCGCCACCAGCGAGGAGTCCGCCGCTGCCAGCGAGGAGCTGTCCAGCCAGGCCGCCCTGATGAAGGAGCTGCTGGCCCGGTTCAAGTTGCGTCAGGATGGCTATTCCCCCAAGCCCCAGCCCGCCTACAGCGCCGCGCCCTCCAGCGGGTCCTATGAGGAGAGCTATGACTCCGGCGCCAGCGGCTCCGCTGCCAGCGTGTTCAGCAAGTATTGATTGAACGAATAGGCTGCCAGGGGGCGGCAGTCATGCCGTCCCCTGGCGGTTTTCTGTGATGAGTGACCAGAGAGAGGAGCGGAGCTATGGCAGACAGAAAGGCGCAGGATAAGGACCTGATCTTCGCCCTGGACATCGGCACCCGCAGCGTGGTAGGCGTGGTGGGCCGGCCAGTGGGAGACCGTCTGAAGGTCATCGACGTGGAGATGGCCGAGCACGGCAAGCGGGCCATGATGGATGGGCAGATCGACGATATCAAGCAGGTGGGCGCCCTGGCCAGGACGGTGACCCAGCGGCTGGAGGGCCGCGTGGGCGTGCGTCTGGAGCGGGTGTGCGTGGCCGCCGCTGGGCGGGCCCTGCGCACCCAGAAGGGCTCCTTTGCCCTGGAGCTGCCCGAGGAGCAGTCCATCGACGCCGAGCAGATCAGCCGCCTGGAGGCCGGGGCGGTGTCCGCCGCCGAGGAGGCCCTCCAGACCGACGGCGACAGCCGCCGGCAGATGTTCCTGGTGGGCTACACCGTGGCCCAGTACCGGTTGGACAACTATCCCATGGCAAACCTCCAGTTTCACACCGGCCGCAAGCTGGAGGCCGACGTGGTGGCCACCTTCCTGCCCGGCGAGGTGGTGGAGAGCCTGTACGCCGCCATGCGCGAGGCCGGACTTCAGGTGGCCAGCATGACGCTGGAGCCCATCGCTGCCATGAACGCCGCCATCCCCGCCGAGCTGCGGCTGTTGAACCTGGCAATGGTGGACATCGGCGCGGGCACCACCGATATCGCCCTGTGCCGGGACGGCAGCGTGGTGGGCTACACCATGGCTACCGTGGCCGGGGACGAGGTCACAGAGGCCATCATGCGCTCCTTCCTGGTGGATTTCAGGACTGCCGAGCAGATCAAGCGGTCCGTGGGCGAGAGCGAGGAGCTCATCCGCTGCCGAAATATTCTGGGCCAGGAGGAGCGGGTGGCCGTGTCCGAGGTGGTCCAGGCCATCCAGGAGCCCATGGATAAGCTGGCCGACGCCATTGCCAAGCAGATTCTGAGCGTGAACGGGAACGCCCCCTCCGCCGTGTTCCTGGCCGGGGGCGGCAGCAAGCTGAGCGGCCTGCGGGAAAAGGTGGCCGACCAGCTGGAGATGGACGAGAAGCGGGTGGCCATCGCGGGCAACAACTTTGCCCTGAGCGTGTTCTCCGAGTCGCTGGAGCTGGAGCGGCCGGAGTACGCCACCCCCTTGGGCATCGCCATTTCGGCGGGCCTGGGGCTGCTCAACGACAGCTATGTGGTCATTCTCAACGGCCAAAGCGCCAAGCTGTTCCGCAACGGGGTGCTCACCCTCCGGGATATCCTGCTGATGAACGGCTACAGCTACGCCGACATGGTGGGTAAGACGGGCAAGAGCCTGAACGTCACCCTGGACGGCAAGCGTTTGGTGTTCCGGGGCGAGCCCGCGGCTCCCGCGGTGCTCCAGGTGAACGGCGGGGAGGCCGCCCTGTCCGACCTGGTTCACGCGGGCGACCAGATCCGCTTTGTCCCCGCCCGCTGTGGGGAGGACGCCCACCGCACACTGGCGGAGCTGCTGGGGCCGGATTTCTACGGCCAGGTGCTGGTGAACAATGCCAGGACATCCATGGACACCCCGCTGCGCCAGGGAGACGAGGTGCTCACCCTGCGGCAGACGCCGCCCCCGCCGGACCGTGCCGCGCCGGTTCCTCCCAGGGCGGCGTCCCATGAGCCGCCGGTGAAGGCCGTCCCCCGGCCGCGGGAGGTGCACCTGGTTTTGAACGGGGAACCGCTCATCCTGCCGGCGAAGGAGGACGGGGCCCCCTATTATCTGATGGATCTGCTGGAGTACTCCGGCATAGATTTTGAACATTTGGACAGGGCCGTGCGCCTGGAGGTCAACGGTGTAGAGCGGGGCTTCCAGTACGCGCTGAAGGAGCAGGATTCCGTCACCATCGCCCTGGACTGATTGAAGGTGTTGTGCCATGGCATTAGGTAAAGCGAAGGAGCCGAAGCAGCCCAAAGCTCCCAAAGAAAAAAAGCCCAAAAAACCGAAAAAAGAGAAGCCGCCCAAGGTAAAAAAGGGAAAAAAGGGGCAGCCCGCCTCCGAAGCCGAGGGCCAGGAGCAGGAACAGGGGAAAAAGAAACTGCCGCTCCCCTTCCTGCTGATCTCAATTGCGGTGATCATCGCCGCGGCCGCCATCGTGATTTTTGTGGTGCTCCCCAAGCTCCAGGGCGGCGAGGGCGATATGGCGCCGGACGCCAGCGAATCGGTGGAGCCCCTCCCCCCGGAGCTGCCGGAGACAATTATGATAGGCGAGACGTCCATCGCGGGCATGACGCTGGAGGCGGACGAGAGCGGGGCGCTGGCGGAGAAGTCCAAGCTGGTGATCTATCGGTACACCAACCTGGTGAACGCGGGCAAGGCCGCCGAGACCTACGTGGGCCAGCTGGCGGCGGAATCCCCCGCCTTTTCCGTGGTGGATGAGGAGTTCGTCCGCACCGACCGGCCGGACTTCACCGCCCAGGAGGGCATGGTGCTGATGGCCCGGAACGTTCCCATGGAGGCCCCCGCCGCGGCCAGCGCAGCCCCGGAGGAGAGCTCCCAGCCGGAGGACGCCGAGAGCGCTGACCCTGAGGCCGGCGGCGATACCCGGGAGACGGCATCCCCCGCCCCGGAGGGGAGCGAGGCGCCCGCGGACCAGCCCACCCCCATGGTGCTGTCCGTGCGCATTGAGTGGGCCCCGGGGATCTGCGTGGTCACGGCCAACGAGGAGGAGGGGCAGGTCACCTCGCCCCCGCCCAGCGTCGGCCCGTCCAGCCACACCGTTACCCAGCGCGGGGCTAAGCAGATTCTCCAGGAGATGGAGCCCGCCCGACTGGGGCTGGTGGGCGCGTCCATGGACGAATACGAGGTCATGCCGGTGGACGGCACCGAGCTGGTGGACGACCGCCCCTGTATCCGCCTGTACGTGTACAGCGATAACAACCAGCCCAACAGCAACGAATTCATGGGCAGCTACCTGATGAGCGTTGACGGCGAGCACCTGTATAAGGTGGACCCTGTCACCGACGAGATCAAGGAGTTGGATTACACCCCCCAATGATACCAAAAACCGCTGAGGACAAGTGTCCTCAGCGGTTTTTTACGCGGGGAGCAGAGACATACGCTCCACCGTCCCCGCCAGCCGGAGAGCGCCCGCCGCCAGCCCCGCCTGGGCCAGGAACAGAGGGGTGAGCACGCCCTCCAGAATGGGCACGGTGGACCGGGGGGAGATGGCCGCCGGGGGCGTCAGCGCCCGGACGAGGGCGGGATCTGTCTCCACCACCTTCAGGCCGTATTCTCGGCCCAGGGCGGCGATCTGTCTGGCCGTGACCGCCAGCCGGGCCTCCTCGTCCAGGGTCTGGAAGCCAATGAGACCGCTGAACCGGCCGGCAATTTCCCGCAGCGCGCCGGACCGAATCAGCGCCAGACGTGCGGCCTCGTCCGCCCGGAACAGCCGTCCCGCCAGTCCGCCGGGGCCGGGAAGGGGAGCCCCCGGCGGGGCCGCCTCCTCACGGGGAAGGGCGAAGCCCAGGGGGGGCGCGCCGCCGGACAGGTCGGTGTTGGTGGTGAAGAGGAAGACACAACGGCGGAAATCAAGCTCCGTCCCCCCTTTTTCGTCCTCCCGGCGGGCGGAGCACCGCCCCTCGTCCAGGATGGACATAAAAACCTTCAACACCTCCGGATGGGCCTTGTCCAGCTCGTCGAACATGAACACAGCATAGGGGCAGCGCCGCACCGCCTCCAGCACCGGGGGGTCGTCGTAGCCCACGTACCCAGGCGGCGCGCCGGTGAGGCGGTAGACGGAGTGGGCCTGGGTGAAGGTGTTCAGTTCCGTCCACACCAGGCGGTAGCGCTCCTCCCCCAGGCAGGCGTTCAGCGCGGAGGGGATGGCCTTGCCCAGCTCTGACTTGCCCACTCCGGTGGGGCCGTAGAGGATAAGGGACAGGGGGCGGAGAGGCTCCCGCTTGCCCACATGGCCCCAGAGCTTGAAGGCCGCCGCCTCCACCGCCTCCTCCTGCCCCACCACCCGATCCCGGAGCGCCTCCCGCAGGGCCTGGAACAGGCTGGCCCTGGGGGCGGTGAGGGAGGAATCCAGCCCCCGCAGGCAGTCGGCCATGGCCTGGAAGCCGGCGTAGCGCTGGACAGCCCCCCGGAGGAAGAATTGATTCAGCGTGGGATCCGCGCCGGTATAGGCCACCGAAGGGCGGAAGTAGAGCAGATAGTCCTCCCCGTGGCGCCAAAAACCCACCTGGGCACGGTCGGGCCGGCAGCCGGGGGGCAGCTGGCAGCTTGGGAATTCATAGCTCCGCCCCAGCTTGGCGCAGGCGTCTACCTGCTGCTTCAGCCGGGCGTAGCCCGAGGGGCCGCAGGCGCAGAACAGGCTAAATTCCATGGACAGCCTCCCAATCCAGTGTTTCAGACATTATAGACCGCCGGGGAGAAAATTAAACCGCGACCCGGGGATGGCAGTGGCGGCGGTTCGAAGGAAGCACTGATCAAATGCGTCTACGGCGCTTCGCGGATCTTCTTCGCCGCAGCTTCGTTGTAATTTCTTGAAATAAACACAATTATTCCTGCGAAATCACGCCTCACTGTGGCAAAAAATTTTTCGCAAATCGCTCTTGCCGATTTGGTCAGTCCTTCTCTAACATAAAAAAGCCGGCCCACGGGCCGGCTTTTCCGTCTTTTACGCGTAGACGTCGATATACTGTCCTTTCGGGGGGGCGGGAACGGCTTCCAGCATCTTCATCAATTCCTGCCCTGCCATCTCCTGGCTGTCCATCATCTTTTTGGTGACAGCCAGAGAGTAATCGGTGGCAAAAGACGCGGCGCTCATCCCCATGGCCATACTGGCAATGGATTCCATCATAGGTTAGTTCCTCCTTTCCCTCCGGCGCCGCCGGAGTTTAGGTCTCGGGAGGGGTGGGACCCTCCTCCCGCTTTTCCAGCACGCCGCCCAGCAAATCCAGAAGCTCGGCGGGGGCGGCCTCCTCCATGGCGGAATCCCGGTTGGCGGCGGTGGCGACGACCAGCTCGCTGCGCAGGATGGGCACGTCCTCCGGCGCTGTAATGGCCAGCCGCACCCGCGTACCGTCCACCGAGATCACCTGGATGGTAATGTCCTCGCCGATCAATAGGGACTCGCCGGCTTTGCGCTGCAGGATCAGCATATGGTGCCCTCCTTCGGGCCGAACTCGGCCAGGGGATGGCGCATCTCATAGGCGTCCGTCTCCAGAATCACCTGACGCGCCGCGCGGGTCTCCGGGTGGATAGCCACGGGGCACTTCAGGTTGACGGTACTGTCGGACACGGGCTTTTTCACCACGCACAGCACATAGAACCCCAGCTCCTGGCTGTCGCTCACCCCCAGCGCCTTCAGCTCGCCGGGCTGGAGAACCGGCTCGTAGCCGGGCAAGAGGGAAAAGGGGTCCATGGCCACAAAGGCCAGACCGGGCGTGTGAACACTCTGGAAGCACAGCAGGGAGCCGGCGCTGCCGTCGAAGGGCAGGAGCAGGAACTCGTGTTCCTCCTCAAAGCCGAAGGGGCCAACGCCAAAGGTGACCACATCCTCCGTCTCATAGTCAATCTCGCCGAAATATTTGGTCTGAAGCTTCAAGTAAACGCCTCCTGTCAGGGTAGGGATGCGGGGTTATGCCTCCACGTCCACCGGCTGATATTCGGGGTCGGAGGAGGGGGGGACATACAGCGGGCCGCCTACGTACTTGATGATGACGTCAGGCTGCTGGGTGACGGACAACTCAATGTCGCCGGGGGTGAACTCGAACTTGGGATGATTCACCCGCCAGTCGAAGTTGAGCTTATCCATCTCGTAACGGATTTCCATCTCTCCCGGATCCCAGGTGATCTCGGGGGGGACGGAAGGAAGAAACTCAATGCCGGAGTTGGGATGGTAGTTTTTCATGGTGGATTCGGCGGCGATCTGTCCGGTCACATTTTCCCCGATTTTTGCCTCCAGGAACATCTTGCCCTGCTTGGCATAGGTGGCGGTGGCGGTGTAGGACGCCTGCTGCCCCTTCTGCGCGTACTGCTCAATGGAGCGCATGGCGGTGGGGACCACGGAGTTGCGGGCCTCGAAGGTATCGATGTTGAGCTTGATGGGGCGGCTCTTGATACTCAGGCCGCCATCGCCCCGGGAGATCTCCAGATCGGCGGTCCCGCGGGTGTATTCCAGCTTCGCGTGGGACACCTTCATTTCAATCTCAATGGGGACAGTTTTAATTTCAATCAACGGTGTCATAATGGTATCGTTCGCTCCTCTCTGGCTCTTAAATCACAAAACGCGCGGCGCGTCGATCAGTTGAGATAATCCATCAGGCTTTGGGACAGCACGCTGTTGCCCACCCGCAGCGCGGCGTTGTAGGAATACTGTGCCCAGAGGAAGTTATTGATGGCCTCCACCGGCTCCACGTCCTCCAGCTCGGCGTATTGATCCTGGAGATTGTAGAAGTTTTCCTCCAGCAGCGCCACATTGTTCTTCAGCTTGGTGGTGCCGGCGTCCATATTGGTAAAGGCGGTATGGAAGTCGTCGGCGGCAACTTCCAGCTTGCCCACCAGGCGGTCAAACTCATCCCAGGTGGCGGTATCCCACTTGCCGGCCTCGGGCACGCTGTCGGCAAGCTCCTTCATCTTTTGCAGAAGGGAGTAGACGTTTTTGGGGTCCCCGTCCTCGTCCACGCCGGAGCCAAGGAAGTCGATGCCGTGGAGGGCGGCGTCAAAGGCGCTGGACTGGATGAGCTCGCTATTCTCGTTCTCCTGGAAGCCCAGGCCGATATCCAGAAACAGCTTCTCGTTTTTCAGATACTCCAGCTTTTCAGCCTCCAGGCAGGCCTCGTCATAGTCATCCTGGGAGATGGTGGTGTTCTTGCCCTCAGCGATGTTGTAGTTCTTGCCATCCACAGCGACGACCACGGGGTCGCCGTTGGCGTCCTTCAACACATCGGTTTCGGACACATCATAGGTGTCCTTGGAGATCAGTTGCTCCGTTTTGTAATAGAATTTGGTGTTCTGATCCAGAGGGGGGATGAACTCGTAGGTCTCGGTGTACAGCGCCTTGTCGTCGTCAGACAGGGCGTTGTATTGGGCCTCGGTCAACGGGGCGTCTGCCCCCGCCTGGAGATAGAAATTCTTCCCGTCCGTCCCAATCACAACGATGGGGTCGCCGCCGGCGTCCAGCTCCCGGTCCGGCAAGGGTTCCACCAGCTCCGCGCCGGCCAGCACATAATCGCCGTTGGCCAGGGTGACGGGGTTGTTGTTGCTGTCCTTCATCAGCTCCGGCTGCGCCGCGTCTACGGAGACGCCGCGGTAGTACAGCTTGCCGTCCTGGATCTGGAAGGGCACGTTGTGGCCGTCCGCCCCGGCGAAAATAAAGTTGTCGCCGTACTTCTGGTTCATGGTCTGGATGACGGTCTCGGACAGCTGGTCCAGGGCCTTGCTCAGCTGCTCCCGGGCGCTGTCCTCGGGGTCGTTGAGCATTTCCAGCGTGGTGCCCTTGATGGTGCTCAGATACTTGTTGGTGTCGTTGTCGATCATCTGGCTGACGGATTCCAGGCAGCTCCAGGCGGTCTGGAACTTGGAATAGGTGTCGTTGCAGATGTTGTACTGGCTCTGGACGGTCATGCGGGACTTGCGCAGCCGGAACGCCTTGGCGGCGGAGGCGGGATCCTCGGCATAGGAGTTGAAGGTGCGCTGGGTGAGTATGGTGTTCATCGCCTTGCTCTGACTGATGTAGGAATTCATCAGATTGTAACGGTAGCTTTTCAGCACACCGCCGGTGGTTGCACGAATCATATCCCAATCCCTCCCTGATTATCGTCCGGCGACGCCGGTGTTGTTGATCAGCCGCTCAATGGCCTCGTCGATGGCGGTCATCATGCGGCAGGCGGCGGAATACGCCTTCTGGTACTGCATGATGTTCATGGCCTCGTCGTTCAGGTCCACGCCGGACACGCCCTCCCGGCTGGAATCCAGGTCCACCTGCTGGGCGTAGGACTGGTAGAGCTGGACGTTGATGGTCCGCGAGTCGTTGCCCAGGGTGGTGGTCATATTGCTGAACATATCGTTAAAAGAACCGGTGAACAGCTTGGAGCTCACCGCGTCCGGCACCAGATCCTGGGGGTTGTAGACCAGCCCCTCCTCAATTTTGGAGATCATGTGGTCGATGTTGGTGTTCTGGGTGGAGTCCTGAACGGTTCCGTCATACAGAACCTTGAATTTGGGTACCACCTGGACATCGCCGGTGGACCAGCTGTGGGACACGGAGATGGTGGCGGCGGTGATGCCGTCGGTATCGTCCCGGTCGTTGCGGTTGCTGAACAGGGGGCCGCCGATGTTGATGGGGGCGTCCAGGGTGACCTCCGCCGTATCCACATTGGTGTTGTTCACCCCATGCAGCTGCATGAAGGCCTTCAGCTGATCCACAGCGTCGGCGGCATAGCCGCCGGCCCCATCGTCGGCAAAGGCAGGGTCGAGCTTCCTGATCTTGTCGATGGCCTGCTCCACGGTATCATCAGCCGAAATCTTTACTTGGTTCAGGATACAGGGGTTGTGGGCGGTGGTTCCCATAAAGGTCCCGTCCGGGTTGAGATAGTAGCCGTCGCCAAATCCGCCGTCGGTGTCCGCGCCCTGGGTGAACTTGATCCCCAGCTTCTCCAGCTCCTTGAGGGTGCCGGTAATGGGACCCAGCGGGTCGCCGTTCTGGTCCACTAGGGGGCCCTGGTTCAGGTCGTTGTAGACCTGGGCGAACTTCTGGGCCAGCAGATCCAGAGACAGCTGGTAGTAGGGGATGCCCCGCCTGGTGGAGGCCTTGGGGTCCACGTTGTTCACCGTGTCCATGCTGGTGAACTCACCCTTCTCGGTGAGCAGCTCCCGCATGGCCTGGAGGGAGCCGTACAGGTCATTGTCCGCCAGCTCCACCGGGCGGCCCACATTCATGAGCACATCCTTGCCCTGGGGGGCCATGTTCCGCCGGTCCAGCAGCTGGGAGACCATGATGGTGTAATTATCGTCGTACTCCTTGGCGATGTTGGGGTCGTACTTCCCGCAGGGGTTGCCCAGGTTGTCCAGATAGGGCAGGCTGTCGGGATCGTTGGCATCGTAGTCCGGATTGTTCACCAGCTCATACTTGACGTAGATCTGGGAGCCGTAAATGCCGTTTACCAGGACGGTGCTGTCCGTCTTGACCAGGGGATCCGGGTTATCGTCCGCCAGGGAGATGACCAGCTTTTCCACCTCCTTGCCCGCGCCGATATCCTCCATGGTGTATTCCACCTTGATGTGCATCAGCTCGGACAGGGAGTCGATCTGGCGGTTGCGCTCGTCCCGCATCTCCAGGGCATTGTCGCCGCAGATCTCCGCCTCCCGGATGGACTCGTTCAGGTTGCGGATGTTGGTGAGGATCTCGTTGACGGAGTCCACCTTATTGTAAAAGTCCGCCTCGGTGTCCTGCCGCATGGTCTCCAGGGCCTTGGAGTAGGAATTGAACAGCTGGCACAGGGTCTCGGCGGAGTTGCGCACCAGGGTGTCGTTGGCGCTGTTGGGGTCGTTATGCAGCTGCATCAGCATATCCCGCAGGTCCCGCAGCTGGGCGTACAGGATGCCGTCCCCCTCCTCGTACTTGTTGGTGTCGAAGCCCTTGCCCACCTCGTCCAGGGTGTCGGCGATCTCCTGCAGGCCGGACAGCCAGGTGTCGGAGTAGCCCACGTCGGAGGAGGTGTTGCGGTAGCGGATGTCCAGGTAGGGGTCGCGGACCTGGTTGATGTTGGAGACCAGGGCGCCGCTGCCCACGTGGTTGTCCAGGAAGGAGCGGTACATATCGTTGCCGCCGGTCTTGAGGCTGATCTGATCCAGCCGCTGCCGGGTGTAGCCGGCGGTATTGATGTTCGAGATGTTGTTGCCGGTGACCATCAGGCCCTTCTGAGCGGCGTAGATGCCCAGGCGCGCGGCGGTCAAGCCGTCAAATGTTCCAACGATACCCATAGTAATAACTCCTTAAAACGGCGCGCCAGCGTCAGGCGCGGAAATCAGTTTTCATGTTCCGGGGGGGCTCGGCGCCGGGGGCCTCGTAGCCCGCCCCCGCCTCCGCCGGGTCGACCCCCGCGGCGGCGATGAATTTTTCAATCTGATGGAGGTTCAGCTCCAGCAGGTTCCGGGCCATATCCGCGCTGCTGCGGTAGATCCGATAGCTCTGGCGCAGGCTCTCGGCGGTCTGCTTTGCCTCGCCGAACAGCTCCGGGGGATAGTGCTCGGCCAATTGGGCCAGGGGCACGTTTTCCAGCCCCAGCTGGGCCACCAGCTTCACCCGGCGCAGCTCCAGCCCCCGAATGGTAAGGCCCACGGCCTGCTCCTGCTTGAGCACCGCGTCCATGGCGATCAGATCGTCCTGCCGGACGGTTTCGGCCTTTTGCTGGGACAGCTCCGCCAGCTTATCCAGACAGCCGCCCAGCTCTTTGAGCAGGTTCAGGTAGGCCCGGTGGTCAGCCGCGCCCATTCAGTTGCCCTCCCCCAGGAAGAGGATCCGGGCCGCGATGGCCATGGGATCGGGGGTGTATTCGCCGGAAGCCACCTGCTGGCGCAGGGCGGCGATGTCGCCGGTGGTGGTGGCGGTGCGCACCTCCTGGGAGACCCGGCTGACCAGCCCCATGTGGAAACGGCTGTCCTGGCTGGGGGTGGAGAGGGTCACACTGTCGTATTGATTGCTGCCCGGGCGTATGGGGGCCTTTTTGTCGCGCCCTGCCCTGGTCTGATAGACCTTCGCGGGACCAATGGGGGAGATCGCGCCGTATCCGGACGAGGTCAGCATAGTCACTCACATCCTTTTGATATCCAAAGGGGTCATATAACTCCTGTATTTACTTTATATATCGGCAGGTTTGCAGGTAAGATAAGAAAAAAGAGGAAATTTCTTTGTACAAAAGGACCGTCCGGAGCTTTTTCCAAAAAAGCTCCGGACGAAACGGTCTATGATATGAAATTCCGATAAAGTTCCATTATTTTCCAATTTTTACCCCAGGCTCTTGAGGTGGCGGATGAGTACATTGGACACGTTGTCGCAGGATGCCTGTATGCACACCGCGCCGATATTCTGGGCCACGCCGGGCATACCGTAGACCACGGAGGACTCCTTGTCCTGGCCGATGGTGTACGCCCCCTTCTTGCGCATGGCCAGCAGGCCCACCGCGCCGTCCTGACCCATGCCCGTCATGATGATGCCCACCATTTTGCAGGTCACGGTCTCCGCCATGGACTGGAACAGGGCGTCTACCGAGGGACGGTGCCCGCTGACCTTCTCCCCCGGCATACAGTTTACGGTGTACCGGGTGCCGATGCGCACCACCCGGCATTGGAGGTCGGCGGGGGCCACCAGGGCAAGGCCCCGGCGCAGCTCGTCGCCGCTCTGGGCTTCCCGCACCTCCATGGCGCACAGGCGGTTGAGGCGCTCGGCGTACATCTTGGTGAACCCGGGGGGCATATGCTGGACAATGACCATGGGGGGGATGTCGGCGGGCAGGCGCTTCATCACCGCCAGGGTGGCCTCGGTGCCGCCGGTGGAGGCGCCCAGCCCAATGACCACGTTGCTCAGGTTGGGGCTGGGGCCCAGGTTGGGGGCGGCGCTTGCCAAGGGCGCGGCGGGTGCGGACACCGCGGGGCGGGGCCGGGCGCTGGAGGCAATGATGACCTTCTGGGTGAGGGCGGCGACAAAGGCGTCGGCGCTCTGCTGATCGTCGGGCTTGCGCACGAAGTCCACCGCGCCCACGGCCAGGGCGTCGAACACCTTCAGGTCCAGGGAGGATACCAGGATCACCGGGATGGGGTTGGTGGGCAGATACTGCTTCAAAAAGTCGGGGCCGCTCTGGCCGGGCATTTCCACGTCCATAGTGATCACGTCGGGCTTATACTGGGGGATCTTGTTTTTCGCGTCCAGAGTGTTGATGGCGAAGCCCACCACCTCGATCCTGGGGTGGGCGGACAGCCCCTTGATGATGAGGCTGCGGGCGACCATGGAGTCGTCCACCACCATAACGCGAATTTTTTTTGCTGTGTTTACGGCTGCGGTCACAGGGATTTCCATAAAAAGGAGTGCCCCCTTTTTCGAAAAATACCGGGCCGACCGCCCAGGGGGTCGGCCCGGCTGATATCCTTATTTTTGGAACGTGGAGGGGGCCAGACGGCGGTAGGGCGCGTTGGCGCTGAGGTTCTCCGACTTGCTGATGAGCAGATAGCCGCCGGGGACGGTGGCGTCGTAGAACCGCCGGACCAGGGCGTCCTTGGTGGGCTGGTCGAAATAGATCATCACGTTCCGGCAGAAGATCACGTCGAACTTCCGGCGGAAATGGATGGGATCCATCAGGTTGAAGGGCTGGAAGATCACGTTGTCCCGCACCTTGGGGGCCACCTGGTAGTGCCCGTCCGGCTGTTTGACGAAATATTTCTTCTTCCAGTCCGCCGGAATGGTGTCGGGCAACTCGTACACGCCCTTTTTGGCGGCGGTCATGGCCCGGTTGGAGATATCGGTGGCCAGCAGCCGGGTATCCCACTGGCCGGCCTGGGGCCCCAGATAGTCAAAGAGGAACATGGTGATGTTATAAGGTTCCTCCCCGGTGGAGCAGCCCGCGCTCCAGATGGCCAGCGTCTTGTCCCGCTGGTGACGCTGGACGATGTCGGGGATGATCTTCTGGCAAAAGAGGTCCAGATGCTCCTTCTCCCGCATGAAAAAGGTGTAGTTGGTGGTCAGCTTATCCAGCAGCAGGGTGATCAGGTCATTGTCCTTGGTCTGGATCACCTGGTTGACAAAATCGGAGAAGCTGGCATAGCCCCGCTGCTTCAGGGGGGTGGACAGACGGCCGGTAATGAGCTGCCTCTTCTGGGACAGGTCAATTCCATAGTTTGACTGGACGAACTTGACAAGGCGGCTGAAGTCGGCGTCACTGATCGTCAGAGCGGAAAAGGAGCCGCCCGCTCCGGTCCCCGGGCTAGTCATGGGGCATCAGCTGTTCACAGTCCAGCACCATCATGGTGCCGGAGCCGTCGGGCAGGGAGCACATACCGGACACCAGCAGCTGGGTGCTGTTGGCGGGCAGGGGGTGGATATTGGCCTTGGGGATGTCCAGCATCTGGTCCACGCCGTCCACCAGGATGCCAAGATGCACATCGTTCAGGTTGAGGACCACCACCAGATTGTCCTCGTCCCGGGAAGGCAGGCCCAGCCGGGCCCGGATGTCCAGGATGGGGACCATCTGGCCGCGCATATTGATAATGCCCCGGATGTAGTCAGGCACCATGGGCAGGTAGGTGATGACCTGGTTGTGGAGGATCTCCACCACATCCTCGGCCACCACGCCCAGCTTCAGGTGGCCGGCCATGAAAATGAGATACTTCTGGGAGTCCACTGTGTCGTCCACGGTGTTCAGCGCTTCCATCTCGTCGATACGGGCGAACATGACTTCGTCATTCATAGGTTCCATCTCCTTCTCATATGCCCCGGGCGGCGGTGTACAGGCTGGCCACATCCAGGATGATGCTGATGCTGCCGTCGCTGCGCAGGGTGCAGCCGTTGATGCCATAGTGCTTCACATTGAAGCTGTTCACATAGGCGGGCAGCTGCTTGACCACCACCTGCTGCTGGCCCAGCAGCTCATCCACGAACAGGCAGTAGGAGTGGTCTCCCGCCTCCAGCCAGATCAGCACGCCCTCCTCAATGTTGCTGAAGCCCTCCTGGAGCTGGTACAGATCCCTGGCCCGGACAATGGGGATGAAGTTGCCCTGGCACTTGATGATCTCGCCCTGGTTGGAGTCGTGGATAACCTCGCCGGAGGACACCTTCAGGGTGGACACGATATTGTTGATGGGGATGGTGAAGATGGAGCCGCCCACGGCCACCTCCATGGCGTCCATGATGGCCATGGTCAGGGGGATGCGGATGGTGGTGGTCATGCCGTGGCCCAGCTCGCTGGAGATGGACACGGTGCCGCCCAGCTCCTCCACGCCCCGCTTCACCACGTCCATGCCCACGCCGCGCCCCGAGAACTCGGTGACCTCGGTGTTGGTGGAGAAGCCGGGGGCCAGCAGGAAGTTGAGGATCTCCTTGTGGCTGTAGTCCACGTCGGGGGAGGCAATGCCCTGGCGGATGGCCTTGGCCAGCACCGCCTCGTCGTTGACGCCCCGGCCGTCGTCGATGATCTCAATGATGACCTCGCTGCCGGTGTCCCGGGCGGACAGGATAATCTCGCCCACCGGGTCCTTGCCGGCGGCGATGCGCTGCTCCTGGGTCTCCTCGATGCCGTGGTCCATGGAGTTGCGGATCATGTGCATGATGGGGTCGCCGATGGAGTCCACGATGGTCTTGTCCACCTCGGTGTTCTCGCCGATCAGGGTGAGCTTGGCCGGGCGGTTGAGCTTCTTGGTCATGTCGCGCACGATGCGGGTCATCTTCTGGAACACGCTGGACACGGGGACCATGCGCAGAGACATGGACACGTCCTGGAGCTCGTCGGTGAGCTTGCGCAGCTGCCGGGCGGATTTGGAGAAAGCGTCCAGCGCCAGCCCCTTCAGGTCAGGGGAGGAGGTGACCATGGATTCGGTGATGACAATTTCGCCCACCACGGCGGACAGCTGGTCCAGCTTGCTCAGGTTGACGCTGATGAGCGTCTCCTTGGAGTGCTGCTGCGGGGCGGCGGGGGCTGCGGCGGCAGGGGCCGCGGAGATAGCGGAGCTGGACAATGCCGGGCTCAAGGCC
>X363_Desmarests_Spiny_Pocket_Mouse__coassemble_277_pt1 | contig 36991 bp, 33 predicted proteins | sample X363_Desmarests_Spiny_Pocket_Mouse__metabat2_low_PE_031 | metagenome-assembled genome bin X363_Desmarests_Spiny_Pocket_Mouse | reverse complement strand
GATTGATAATGTCCGAAGTCCAGCTGGCAATGGTGCCGGTTCCGCAAATTCCAATGTTCATGATAAAACTCCTTCTCAATTTATAGTCTGGCATCAAAAAGCCCGCAGAATGGATCTACTGGGTTTTGTCCCTGGAAGGGCGCTTCCCCGCAGAGCCGCTCCACCACCGCCTCTATGGTGGCTTTTGTGGCGGTGTAAGCGTTCACAAACGTCCGTGCGCGGGGAACATCCTGCAAATGGTAGGGGTTGGCCAGTGAGACGACGGCTGTGTGTTCCTCATGTACGAACCGGGGGATTTCCAGGGCGTGCTTGGGGCACCAGTTCACCCGGACGGTGGTCTGGTTGGAGGCGTGTGGGTAGTGCAGCACTGTCAGCGTGAGCCGGTCTGCGGGCAAATTGCTGGTGCCATGCAGATCGTCCTGGAAGGGATCGTACTGCTCCACCGCAAAACCCCGCTTTTCCAGTTCTGCGGCAAACATGGCGCGAATTGAGCCGTCCCAGCACGCATCGCTGCCCACAAGTGCCAAACGCACCTTGGGGAACCGCTTTTGAGAAATAGGGAGCAGTTCCGCTTTGTCTTTCACCAAGGTTACCGCATGGCAGGCGCACTCCTTTTTCCACTGCCCGGCAGGGACGGGCGCTACCTGAACCGGCACGCAGACCTTGGCCTTCAGCGCCAAGATACGGGTGACTGCCTCGTCAATGCGCTCCTGGGTCACAAGACCGCTGTGCAGGCCATCCCGCAGATAGCCGATATCCTCGTCAATATCCGTGGAGAACACAATCATGTCACAGCCCGCAGCAAAGCTGGTGGGAATGGCCTTTGACCGCTCCATGGCCATGGTGTAGCCTCCCATAATGGTGGCGTCGGTGGTGATCAGGCCGTGAAAGCCCAGTTCCTCCCGCAGCACACCGGTGAGCAGGCCGCGGCTCAATGATGCGGGGAGCGCGTCCTCCTGCCGCAGTCCGGGCGTATGCTCCGCCTCCATAGCGGGCTGGCAGATATGGCCCACCATCACCGACAGCAGGCCTTTCCCGATCATGGCGCTATAGATGCGGCCATAGCTGGCCCGCCATTCTTCTGCCGACAGGCTGTTGTATGTAGGATGGAGATGCTGATCCCGGTAATCCACGCCGTCCCCGGGGAAGTGCTTGGCGCAGGCCGCCATGCCGGACGCCTGGAGGGTTTCCACATAGGTCGTGGCCAGTTGTTCCACCCGGTTGGCCTCAGAGCCATAAGTGCGGCAGTTGGTGATGGGGTTGCGGAAATTCATGTCGATATCCGCCACCGGGGAGAACGTCCAATTGATTGTGGCGCACTGCCCCTCCGCAGCGCAGACCTTGGCAAAGTGCATCACATCTTCGGTATCGGGACTGGCCGCGACCTGGAGTTGGTTGGCAAAATAGGTGCCGTTACTGGTGGCCCCGGCACCGCCCTCCTCCAGATTGGCGGCGTGGAGCAGCGGGTATTTTGCCAGGGCGTCCAGATGGGCAAAGTGAGCGGTGATCTCCTCCGTGGTTCGCACTGGACGGAACAGTACGCCGCCAATGCCTTGCTTGACCAGCTCATCCAACTGTTCCGGCGTACTGGCATCGCCCAGGATGCAGAACATCTGGTGGAGCTTATCCTCCTCTGTCATGGAGGATAGGGTGTTGACAACCCACTCCTCCTGCTGATGGCTCAGATAAAACGGTTTTCCTTTTAAGTCCATATCAATTCCCTCACAATTCCCGAACCACGGACGGGTCGATGTGGTAAATGTCCGGCGCACCCGTTCTGGATAAGCAGGCACGGAGTTCGTCGGTCATGGCATTCAGCCGCTCAGTCACAGCAATGGGGCCGTTCTCTTGGAACAGGGGCACCATGGGCCGCACGGTAAACACGCCGTCCGCGCCCCATGCCAGGGCCTTGAACACGTCATAGCCGGAGGTCAAGCCGCTGTCCACCAGAATGGTCAACCGATCGCCTACCGCTTTGCGGATCTCCGGCAGGACTTTGACGGGAGGCACCGTCCACGGGAACATATTCTGATGGTGGCTCAACACGATCCCCGCGATCCCGGCTTCCGCGCACATTGCCGCGTCCCGTACCGACAGGATCCCTTTGGCGAAAAAGGGCAGGCCGCATTTTGCGTATTCCTCCAGCGTCCCGCGATCAGGGGAGGCCAGCGGCTTTTCCCCAAATGCGCCATTGCGCCCCTGCTTATTGTAAATGTGATCCACATCCATAGCGATGGCGCAGGCCCCTGCCTTTTTGTCGTGCTCGATTGCGCTGAGGACGATATCCCTGTCCGCAAATGGTTTGATGATCCGGGCAACGGGAGCGCCAACGGCGAGGACCTTTTCCAATTCTTCATTGCCGCAAAATCCCGTCCAGACAGCGGTGTTCGTCTGCTTCGCCGCCTGCGCGTAGAGCGGCGCCCCACCGGGCTGGAGCCTGTCGTAGTGGGCCATCCCCCCCAGCATGATAGGTGTGTCCAGCTCGGTGCCAAACAAAGTGCACTGTGTTGTGGCTTCCGCCGTACCCAGGAAGCGCCATTCGATGCAGTACCGATCCAAATAGGCGCGGGTCAGTTCATCCGAATGTCCATTCATGCCCGGTCACCTCCAGGAAATTTTGTGTCCAACCAGTCCGCAATAGCGTCAAACAGCGTCTTTGGGGCGTCCCCGAACTGGCCAGGATATGCCTCAGCGTCTTTGGCGGTGCCCAGCATATGGGTGCCGCCCTCCACAAAGGCGATCGTCTTATCCTCAGAAGCGGCGTTTTGATAGATAATCTCGCTGGCGATGCACTCATAGCCGCCAGTCATGCCCATGATGAGCATGGGCGCGTGGATATGCTTCACATTTCCGGGTGGACAGCAGAAGGCGGAATCATAGTCGATGCCATCGATGCCGTCCTCGCTTACACCATAGTCCGGGGTCGTGCGGACGCAGTTGGAGGTGAGGTAAGTCCGCACAGTGGTGTTCATTGCGCCCAGGCCATAGAGTGGCGTGGGGTTCATCCCCGGCCGCGGGGTACGAACGGATCGGATCTGCTCATGGGTAACGGAGCCATCTCCGTGGATCAGGTCATACGCTTCTTTGGTGTGGGCCAGCATATGCAGATCCTGGGGGAACAGCCGGTTGTTGGGGGCGATTTGGCTTCCCCCGGGGACGATCAGCGGCTCATCGTCCGCATAACAACCCTCATGCCGCTCCAGCACCTTCAGCCGGGCCAGGGCATAGGCAATCAGCCTTTCCTGGCGGGCGGCCTGGGCTTTGTAGAAGTCTTTTTTGAATTTCTCCGTGTAGCGGGCCTTCCCATTTTCAGCGTAGCCAGTCCCGCCGTCAAATGCGTCATAGGCTGGGTTCAACTTCGTCCCGTCTGTCTCATCAGTAATCGCTGGGTCGATGCTCACCAGCGTCATCACGCCATTACCAAAGTTGGAGTCGATGAGCATAACGGCATCTGCGGCGGGCAGCGGCTCCACCTCGCCCATTTTGACGATCCGATTGTCATCCTGGAACACGGCAGGCCCGTTTTCCGCCACAGCCTGATAGCAGCTCATCAGGGTCGCGCCGCCGCTGTGCCCGAAGATGGCCACATTGTGGATGCCCGGCTGGGCTTTTACCGTTTCAATGGCCAGCTTTACGTTGGGGAGCCGTTCTTCCAGCGGGGCATTGGGGCGCTCCACATTGGCACACAGCGTCAGGAATCCCCGCTGAGCCATATTCCGGCCGGCAGTGAAGTTCAGATAGTCCGCATCGGAGTGGATCACCACCACGGCGGTGTCCTTGACTCCTGTCCTGGGGGCATATAGGACGCCGTTCATCTCACGGCCCATGCGGATGTAAAATGCGTCAACGTCACAATAGTTTTTTATCATGATTTATTTTTCCTCCAAAAGAGAGCGCAGGAGACAGCGCGTTATCGCACCGCCTCCCGCACGAGGTCATCTCAAACAATATCCAGCAGCTCTGAGATGCGGTCCAGGTTGTAGTCACCCGCCCCGGCTTGAGCGGCGTCACCCACACAGGCCGCTTGGAACCCGCCCGCATGGGCTGCCTGGGCGCCGCTGACGGCATCCTCCACCACAAGACAGTTGGCGCTGGGCAGAGCCAAAAGCTCCGCCGCTTTGAGGAAAACCTCCGGGTCTGGCTTGGAGCGGGTGATGTTGTTGCCGTCAGAAATAGCGTCAAAGAAGCCGCCCAGTCCAATGCGCTCCAGGATAAAGGGGGCATTTTTGCTGGAGGAGCCGATGGCCAGCTTCAGCCCTCGGGCACGGAGCGTCTCCAGCGTATGCTTCACCTCGTCAGACAGGTCTTTCGGCGTCATCTGGCCTAAGCTTTCCCGGTAAATGTCGTTTTTCTTTTCCGCCAGCGCGGCTTTATCGGAAGCGCTCAGGGCGGGGCCGCTGTACCGCTCCAGGACGATGTCAAGGCTGGCCATGCGGGAGACGCCGCGAAGCCGGTTGTTGATCTCCCGGTCAAAGTAGACACCCAGTTCATCGGACATCTTTTTCCATGCCTGGTAGTGGTACTCATCGGTGTGGCAGATCACGCCATCCAAATCAAAAATAATCGCTTGATAGTTCATGGGCGGTCCCTCAATACAGCTCGATCACTTCGCCCGTCTCGTTATCCCGGGCAAAGCGGCGGAGGAACTCCCAGGACAGCTCCGCCATCTGCGGCATGATCATGTGGGGCGTGTTTTCCAGGGATATGTAACGGAAAAACCACTTCCCATCCTCCCGGCAGTAGTCGGACACATATGCCTCGCTGCCCATCAGATAGCGTACCTCGGTCCGGTCAGCGGGTACGCCATTGCGGCGGGTGGCGTAGTCCGGCGAAGCCGCCGCGGCCAGGATCTCCTCCCGGCTCCGCATGGGCAGCTTGAAGGCGGCCAGCCGGTTCTGGAAGTAAAACACATCGTCCGCGATTTTCTCCGGGGTGCGGTTTTCCTTGCAGTAGCTGTTCTCCAGATTGCCGTTGATGTCGATGAGCGGGAAGTCATACTGCCGGAAGCTGGCGATGATCTCCTCCGCTTTGGGCTTATAGTAGTCGATCCGCGCACCCACCTGAAGCCCAACCGGGTCGCACAGCGTAGCCGCGGCCGCGATCAGCTTGGGGTGGCGGCGGTAGAACTCCAGCGCGTAGTAGCCGTTGTGGGACTGCCCGGTGAGATATACCCGCTGGGGGTCGATGGGGTAGTTCTGCAATGTGCTCTCAATGATCCCAGGCAGGGCCTGGTCATTATCCTCCGGCGTTTCCAGGGCAAAGAACAGTGTCATAAACTCGCCCCGGGCGCACAGCTCGATGAAGTCATAGTAGAACTGGAACGCGGTCTGCATCACGCCGGGGAAACAAGTGCGGGGCTCCTTCATCACAACCAGCAGGGGGAGCTTGTGGTCTGGCTGGGAGAAGGCGCTTTCCGGCGTCAGCGTCACATACCAGTCGTGTCCGGCCTGGTGATCCTCATACCGGATGCCCCTCTCCTGGAAGAAGGTGTCCATTCTGGGGTCGTGGGGGTTCATGCAGCCGTACTCCAGACGCATCCCCTCCGCCTGGCGCTTCCCCGCCATGCTGCGGATGTGGCGGTCAAAGTCCCACTCCGGCTGATTGCGGCGGTAAATCTCGCTGATGGAGTGCTGATGGGCCAGGTTGATCTGCCACTTGTCCGAAATATCCACCACGGTGCGCCCGGCCAGGGTAGTGGGGGACGCCCACTGGCTCAGATCCAGACCGGGGATATCCGCCAGCGTCAGTCCGTGCCGCTCCAGCAGGCTGATATCCAGGTACAGCGGCGCATAGGCGATGCGGAAGGTGCCCTGGGTTTCAATGCCCTTTTCGATCATGGCCCCGCCACCGCTCTCCCGGCAGTCGGCAAACTGCACCAGAATGTTTTCCTGCGCCGCGATGGTGAGCGCGTCCTCATGTTCCACCAGAAGGTTCATCCCGTCATGGGGATCGTCCCTGTTGGGCAGGACTGGGATCAGGAGCACCGGCGCATTGTAGAGCTCATGATTCTCTACGGCGGTGGGGGCCATCTGCTCCCCCATCATACCGTAGCTGGAGAAGTGCATCCCCTTGGCCTTCCAGCCCTCCACTACATCGGTGAAGTAGGGCACCCTGTTGACAACATCCGTCACCAGGTCTGTCCGGCCCGCGAAGTGGTCGGTGGAGCCGTGCTCCGCCCGCTCGGCCTCGATCAGCTCCGCCAGCTTCCGATACAGCGGTGCGGCAGCGTTTTCCCGGCCCTCCCAGGTCTCGTCCTGCCAGAGAAACAGGTCAGGATAGGAGTATTTGTTGTTATAGTAAGCCATTGTTACCTCTTACTTTCTATCGGTCACATATTGCCAACGTACAGATCGCTGTTGATGGACCGCAGATAATTCTGATACTCATGGGTGCCGTAGAGGGCGTCCCGGAAATTGATGAGCTCAATCTTGTGCTCCCGGATCCAGTCGCGCAGTACAGGGGAGGTCAGCGCCGCCACATCCTCCGTGCGGACAGAGGAGAAGAACCGGGCGCGTGGGCCGTAGTCACCCTGCTTGTAGACGAAGTAGTCCACATAGCCGGGGTGCCAGGACTGCTCGAAGATCACATCGTCAGGAAGCTCCAGCATCTTGTCAGGATCCTCGGTGTAATACTTGATGGGGTCATAGCGTTCGTACTGTCCGGTGATGGAGTCCGTCTCGATCTCCTTATAGGCGTTGACAGGGGCGGGTATGAGGATATTCCGGTCCTTCCACTTGTCCAGCGGATAGGTCATGCCGGTCCGGCCGCCCTTGGTTGCGAAGTGGTAGGCGATGCCGTAATCATCGCAGATCTTCTGCTTGACCCGGTTGAACACGGAGTCCACGTTGGTCAAATCGGTGGTGTCCGGCGCCCGGCCCAGACCGAGGACGCAGCGCTTCATCTGGGCGTGGCACTCCGCCTCCAGCTCCTCGGCGCTGATGTCGTCCGCCGTGGTCAGGTCGTGGCGGAAGCGATCCGTGCCGGGGATAAGCAGGGTGGACACCTGCTCCAAGGGGAGGACTGGGCTGCACCAGAAGTGGCTGTGCCAGCCAATGGAGATCCAGGGCATCTCCTTCAGCCGCTTCAGCGCATCATCCGTGCCGGGAGCCTCCAGCATGATATCGGCTGAGGTCACGATGCCGTTGGTAATAGATTCAAAGGTGCCGATGTTGCAGACGTCGGTATAGCCCACGTCATCGGCCCGTACAACCATCTTTCTCATATTGACACCTCGCTTAAATTTCGTTGATCTCCCTGCACCGGTGGCAGGATACAAAGTGGTTGGGCAGGACTTCTTCCAGCTGCTGGGGCTTCTCGCACTCCGGGGTAGCATAAGGACAGCGGGCGGCAAATCGGCACCCCGGCTTGGGGTTGATGGGGGATGTGATTTCCCCTTTCAGCATGATGCGCTTGTGCTCCGCATGGATGTTGGTGGAGGGGATAGCGGACAGCAACGCCTTGGTATAGGGGTGCAGCGGCTTTTGGAACAGTTCCTTGGACTCGCTGGTCTCCACCATCTGCCCCAGGTACATCACGCCGATGTCGTTGGAGATGTGCCGCACCACGGACAGGTCGTGGGTGACGAACATATAGGTCAGCCCCTGCTTCTGCTGGAGCTCTTTGAGCAGGTTCAGCACCTGGGCCTGGATGGAGACGTCCAGCGCGGAGACCGGTTCATCGCAGACGATGAAGTCCGGCTTCAGCGCCAGGGCCCGGGCGATGCCGACGCGCTGCCGCCGCCCGCCGTCCATCTCATGGGGATAGGCCAGACGCAGGCGCTCCTCCACGCCGCACAGATCCATCAGGCGGGTGACCTCATCGTTGATTTGCGGCTTGGAATACTTCCGGGTCAGGAGCAGCGGCTCCCGGATGATCTGCTCCACTGTCTGGCGGGGGTTCAGGGAGGAGTAGGGGTCCTGGAACACGATCTGCATATGGGTGCGCAACTCTTTCAGTTCCCGGCTGTTGACCTTTGTGACGTCCTTGCCGTTGTAGAAAATCTGCCCGCCGGTACTCTCATGCATATGGATAATGGTGCGGCCCAGGGTGGACTTACCGCATCCGGATTCGCCCACGATGCCCATGGTTTTGCCCTTTTCAATTTTGAAGGACACATCATCGGTGGCATGGAGAAATCCGCCGCGTACTTTGAAATACTTTTGGAGGTGTTTTACCTCGATACATGGCACGCTCATCCTTTATGCCTCCTTTGTCGTTTTCAGGCACCGGCAGAAATGACCGGGGGCGATTTCGTTGTTGGGGACCCGCCCGGTGCGGCACTCCTCTGTGGCATTTGGGCACCTGGGACTGAACGCGCAACCCTCCGGCAGATTGGTGGGATCAGGCGGCAGGCCCTCAATGGGGTGCAGCCACTCCTCGTCATCATCCAGCTCCGGGATCGCGCCAAACAAGCCGATGGTATAGGGATGGGTGGGATGGTCGAAGATGTCCTCTTTGGAGCCGCTTTCGATGATCTCGCCCGCGTACACCACGGCCACATCGTCACAGGACTGGGCCACCACGCCCAGGTCGTGGGTAATGAGGATCATGGACGTGTTATTTTTCTGCTTCAGCTCGTTGATCATATCCAGCACCTGGGCCTGGATGGTCACGTCCAAGGCGGTGGTGGGCTCATCCGCCAGCAGCAACTCCGGGCTGCAGGCCAGCGCCATGGCGATGACCACCCGCTGCTTCATGCCGCCGGAAAACTGGTGGGGATACTCTGAATAGCGGGACGCCGGGATGCCCACCATTTCCAGCATTTCACCAGCCCGCTTTTTGGCCTCCGCTTTGGAGACGCTGTTGTGCAGCTCAATGACCTCCGAGATCTGGTCGCCCACTTTGATTACAGGGTTCAGCGCCGTCATGGGATCCTGAAAGATCATGGAGATCTTGTCGCCGCGGATTTTCAGCATCTCCGACTCCGGCAGGGCAGTCAGTTCCTGACCGTCAAAGCGGATTTCGCCGCCCATCAGCCGTGCCGGAGGGGTGGGGAGGATGCCCATGATCGCTTTGGCGATGGTGGTCTTGCCCGCTCCGGTCTCGCCCACCAGCCCCAGGGTCTTACCCCGCTCCAGCTTGAAGGAGACACCGTTGACCGCCTTGGTGTCCACCTTGGCCACCGTGTAATAGACTGTAAGGTCCTTGACTTCCAAAAAAGCGTTGTTCATATTCTCAGCCATTGTGGTTCACCTCACTTTTTCAGCCGGGGGTCCATGGCGTCCCGCAGGCCGTCGCCCATGACACAGGTGGCGAAGCTCAGCAGGCCGATGGCAAGGCCCGGGAAGATCAGCAGATGGGGATGGAGCATGAAGTAGTTGCGGCCCTCATTCAACAGTGCGCCCCACTCAGGGATGGGGGCTTTGACTCCCAGCCCCAAAAAGCTCAGGCTTGCCGCCTGCATGATGGTGCCGCCGATGCCCATGGTGCACCCCACCAGGATGGGGCCGAAAGTGTTGGGCAGGATATGCATGAAGATGATGCGGACGCTGGAGCAGTTAATGGAACCAGCCGCCTCTATGTAGTCACTGTTGCGAATCTGTAGGATCAGGCTGCGCAGCATCCGGGCAGTGCCGGCAATGCCCGCGATGGACAGGGCGATCACCGTATTTACCACACCGGGGCCCAGGGCGGTGGAGATCACCATGGAAAGCAGGATGCCGGGGATGGCCTGGAAGATATCGCAGAACCGCATGACGATGTTGTCCGCCGTCTGGCCGAAGAACCCGGCGATGGCGCCCAGCACCAGGCCGATGAAGGTGCCGATAATCGTAGCGGCCACACCCATGAAGATGGAGTACCGGCCACCATAAAGCACCCGGCTGAACAAATCCCGCCCGAAGCGGTCTGTGCCGAAAAAGTGTTCCATAGAGGGCGGGGCAAACAGGTCGGCGGTGTACTCATCGTAACCGTACTTGCAGATATAAGGGGCCAGCAACGCCAGCGCCACGAACACCACGAACATGACCATGGCAATCATAGCCAGGGGGTTCTGGGCAAAGCGCTTCATGACCTCCTTGGTCTGGCTGGTCTTTTTAGGCTGCTCCAGCCGGGGGCCCTGTGCCGTATGAACTGTCATATTTCGTTCCTCCCTTACTTGCCCTCATACTGGGCCTTGATGCGCGGGTCTACAAAGGCGTAAATGAGGTCCACCACCAGCATGACGAAGCTGAATGCCACTGCCAACACCACAACGCCGCCCCGCACCGCCGGATAGTCCAGCCGTCCGATGGCGTTGGTCATATAAAGCCCGATGCCGGGAATGACAAAGATGGACTCCGTGACCACCGTGCCGCCCAGGGACGTGGCAAAGGTGGAACCCAGGGATGTAATCAGGGGGATGAGGGCGTTGGGCATGATATGCTTGAAGGTGGTGTTGTGATTGCTGACGCCCTTGGCCCGTGCGGTGGTCACGTAATCCGCACGAATAACCTCCAGCACGTCCACCCGGCACTGTCGGGCAATCATGGAGATGCCCACCACAGAGTTTGAAATAACTGGGATAACGTAATACTGCCAGTCAGCGAAGGGCGCTCCGGTGATACCGTAGAGGGGTAATATCTTCAGTCCCGCGCTCAGCCAGTTTACCAGCATCAGCGCCAGCCAGAAGCCGGGGATGGAGATACCCACCAGGGACAGTACCACCGCCGCATAATCCGGCCACTTACCTTGATGCGTGGCTGCAATGATACCCAGCGGAATACCGATCAAGGCTGTAAGTACAATGGAGCAGGCGGCAATGATCAAGGTGCGGGGGAACATCACCAAAAGCTCCTCCGCAACGGAGATCTTGGACTGGTAAGAGCGGCCCAGGTCACCCCGCAGGAAGGTATTTACCAGGTACTCACCCAGTTGGGCCAGATAGGGTTTGTCCAGCCCCAACTCGTGCTCCATAGCCGCGATCTGCTCATCGGTGGCTGTGGCGCCCAGAATGATCTCGGCCGGATTGCCTGGCACAAAGTACATAATGGAGAAAATCACGATGGCTACGCCTACCACTACGAAGGCCATCATGAGCAGCCGTTTCAGGATGTATTTCCACATAAACAGAACCTGCCTTTGTCGTGGTTTTGATACAATGAGGGCCGGGTCACCCTCTTTTGGAGCGTAAACCCGGCCCTTTTGATGAGTGTACGCTATTCCTGGTTTTGGGATATGGCGTAGAACTTCTGTGACGTTTTACTTGTAAGTGAAGCCCTGGGGAATGATGCAGCCCTCGCCGCTCATGACGATCTCGCTGATCAGGCCGGTATCATACACATTGTATTGGAGCTGGGCCAGCAGGGGGATGGCATAGCCCTGCTCGCTGACATACTTCTGGAACTCGTTGACGGATTCCTGGGTGTGTCCGGCCTCGGTGGTGCAGGCAGCAAGCAGATCCTGAAGCTGCTGGTCATGGTCATCGGAGAAAATCTCGTTGTGGCCATTGCGGATGCCAAAGGCGTTCTGCCAGATGGTGGTGACATAGTCACTGGAGGACAGCTCGGACACGATGAGATCCCAGTTGGCGGGATCCTGCTTCTTGGACATCCAGTTGGGGAATATCTCCGCGTTCACCTCCACGGTGATGCCGATCTGGGAGAGCTGGTTGCGGACCATCTCGGCCACATCGTTGGCGATGCCGCCGTCAATGAGCAGCAGGGAGATGGTGGTGCCGTTGGGATAGTTGGACTTGGCCAGATACTCCTTGGCTTCGTCCACGTTGTAGCCGGGCAGGAAAGTCTTGAACGCCTCGGCATCATAGTCGGGGTTGTAAGAGGAGCCAACGCCATAGGTGGGGTGGTTGGAGCCGCCGTTCACCACCGCCGCGATGGTCTCGTTGTCAATGGCGCGGATGATGGCCTGGCGCAGATTGGGGTCGCTGGTCTTGGCGGCGGGGTCGGTGTTCACCAGCAGGGTCTTGGGCGCAAAGGCTTCCGTTTCCACCACGGCGTGGTTAGAAGCGTACATACCGCCCTCCTGGAAGTTGGGTGCGTCCTGGCTGGAGATGGCGTCGGTCATGTGGATGGTGCCGGTCTGGAGGCCCATGGAGAGCTGGGAAGTCTCGGAAACGGTCTGGATCTCGATCACATCCACGTTCTGCTTCTGGCGGTTATACTTTATGTCGTCCTTGGCCCAGTAGTTCTCATTGACCTTCAGGGTCATGGACACGCCGCTGGTCCAATTGTCCACCACATAGGGGCCGGTACCCACGGGGGCGGAGGCCATATCATCGCCGGTGGCCTCATACTCGTCCTTGTCCACGATGTTCACCACGGTCATGATGCTCTCAAAGGAGCCCACCACGGGGGTGTCAAGCCACTTGAACTCCACGGTGTACTCGTCCAGAGCAGTGACGGTGTCGATCACGGATACCCGGCTGATCTCGCCCACAGTGCGAACTTTCTCATAGCAGAAGACCACGTCCTCGGCGTCGATCTTGTTGCCCTTGGAGTCGGTGATGTTCTCCTTCAGCTTGACGATGTAGGTCAGGTCGTCGGGATGCTCCCAGCTGTCCATCAGCAGGCCGCCGAACTTGTCACCGTAGGTCTCATAGGCGCCCAGAGGCTCATAGACGGCGGAGGTGAAGGTCTTGGGGTTCAGGAAGGGATTGAGGGAGGGATAGGACATGGTGGAAGCATAAACCACCTTGTCAGCGCGGCCGTTGCCATCAGCATCGTTGCTGCTGCCGGTGCTCTCGCCGCCCTGGGGATCGGCTGCGTCACTGTTGGCAGGGTTGGGGTTGCTGCTGGATGTGGTGTCCCCACTGCCGCACGCGGCCAGGGAGAAGATCAGGCACAGTGCCAGCACCATTGCGGAGAGCTTCTTCAGATTGTTTTTCATTGCTTTTCCTCCTTGTTTTGTTGTGGTGTCTTGCAGGTCGCAGCTCCAGCTGCAAATAAAATATACCATGATTTTGAACAAGAATTAAATCACGATTTATTTAATGGTAGTGTAATTCCATTTGCGTTCAAAATCAATTCGCAAATTATACGAAAAAAGCAAGGATTTTTTGTGTATCTAACCCAATAATATGGGTTGGCACATCAAATGGTATCTGCCATTTCGCACAAAAAGCCGCTGGAGTCAGGAAATCACGCCATCCCGGCTCCAGCGGCTTTTCAGTTATGGCACAGTTCTATGTTTTGTGCATTTTACTCCGTTTTGACTCCGAGCGGCCCGGAAATAACCCCCTGCTTAGAACAGGACAGCAGCCGGAAGGGCGTGCTCACCGCCGTCCGCCTTGTCAAAATAGCCGTCCTTGGCATTGCCGGAGAACACAGCGGAGACGTCACTGTTAGAGCCCCACACAGCGATCTGGATGTTGTAAGCGGTGTCGTCCACTTCTTGAGCTGTAGCGCTCTTATCCGCCAGCAACGCCTTGGCATCCTGGATGGCCTTTTTCAGTCCATCCAGAACGGCAGTATCCTCAGACTTCAGCCAGTGGTACTCTTTGAGATCGGTCTTAGCGGCCGCGTCCTCGGCGCTCTCCGCAATCACCGTCATGTCCACAAGGCCCTGGGCGTAGGCAATCGCCCCCTGGAGCCGGGCAGAGGCCCGTTCCGGCGTACCGCTGGTAAAGGCGATGATCATGGGGTTGTCGGTGCCCTTTGTGCCGGGAATCAGCCAAGCGGTGAGTTCATACTCCTTAAGGTCGAGACGATCCGTGGTGTTGGCATAACCGCCAGGACGGTTGCCGGCGCTGGCACCCCGCTGATACATATCGGCCCCGGCAAAATTGATATCCTTCCCGTCAATGTTGATGATCACGCCTGCGTGGTCATCGCTTTTTACCAGCTTTCCGGTCAGTGTATCCGCAGGCTGGATATGCATCCCGTCCGCGCCTTCCCAATAAACGCACACCGTATAAGGCTCCACGCCCGAGGCCACATTGGCGGAGGGAATTGTGAGATCCCTGCCGCCCCCGGTAACGGTGACGGTGCCATCGGTGTTCTTTTTCACCTCATCGACCAAGATACCGGCCGTGCTGAACAGTTCCATTTTGATGGCAGCACCTTTTTCCACCGTCAGCGTGACGTTGGTGCCGCTGCTTTTCAGCGCCTGGGTAACCTCCTCGATGGTTGCCGGACGGTCATTGAGCGTAACGCCTCCCTTGCCGATGAGGGCCTCTACACCAGCTTTGATATCCGTTCCGAAATAGTCATCCAATACGTAGTTTCCGTCAAAGCCCATCTTGAAGTCCCGATCTTCGGCCTCAATCTTATAGGCGGCGCTGCCATCACAGACCAGGGTGAACGTAGTGAAGGCGTTTCCGTGCTGCATAGAGCCGACCACGCCCAGCGGGTTCATCTTCATGGGGCCCTTGCTGTTCAAGTCCTCGGTGCCGCCCAAGTCATTGCCCAGCTCAAAGAGCATATTGTCATAAGCGTAATTGCCCGCTGTACCAGCCTCCGCCATCTTTTTGGCCTCGGCCAGCGTCTTGGCATATGCATCCCAGATTTCCTTGGTGACCCAATATTTATTGGCGGGCACATCGGTGCCGTCCTCGCTTACCACCACATCCTTTGTGGTCTGCTCGGCGTAGGCGATGGCGTGCTTCAGTGCGTCAAGAGCGGAATCGCCGCGAGTGAACCCAATAACGGTATCGGGGTTCTCATCGGAACTCCACATGATAAGATTGCCCGCAAAATTATACTGGTCGGTGCGGCGGTGCCCACGGATGTACTGGGTATGGCGGTAGGCTTCCTCAAAGTTCTTGCCGATGAGGGAATCCTCCGCGCCAATGGTCTCAGTGGCCCCATCGGGCAGGAAATACGGATGCTTGTTGGCTTCCGGGTTGGTGGGGTCAGTATTCTCAATCAGACGGCCAGTCTGCGCAATGGCCCGCTTGGCCATCCAGCCCTTCTCTCCGTCCTGCCAGTAGATCATCAGGTCTCCAACTTTGATTGCCGGATCCACATTTTCGGCTGGGAAATCAATGCCCAGCGCCTGACCGTCGGCGCGGGAGATGTGGGTGACACCGTTCTTGGTCTCAATGCTGCCAACGGAGGAGGAGGTCAGCATGGTAGTGGAAATCAGGGCCGCCTTTTCACTGCCCAGTTCGGCGTACAGCTCCACGGTCTGGCCCTTGACGAAAGAGAGGTACTTGGTGAAAAGGTACTGGGCGGTCTCCAGATCAACGGCTTTACCGGCCTCATAGTCGGTCTCAACCCGAGGCATAAAAAACCCGTCATTATAGCTGCGCTGCTTGTGAACAGACCACGCCCAGCCGCCTTCAATCTGCCAGATGCCGGTTTCCTTGCTGCCATTGATGATCATACCATCAGAACTGGCGCTTGTAGGAATCTGTTGGCCATTCACATAGACCAAGCCCGCCTTGCTGATGGCACGGATACCGGCCTCGGCAGTGCCCTCCGCATAGTAGGAGTCAAAACGTGGGTCGGTCATGGCTAAACCTTCGCCCTGAGTGTTGCCCTCACAGGCGATAGTATCCAGCAGGTAATACTCCTTCCCGCCGAACTCTACGGTCTCGGTGGCAACCACGGCGGTGTTGGTGGCGGAGACGTAACCGACCTCAAACCCCAGGGCTTTGCCCAGATCGCGGAGTTTAAAAAAGTTGTTGCCCTTGACGGTGTATGCGGCGCAATCGACCACCTTGCCGTTCACTTTCAACGTCCAATCGCTGGTGGAAGCGGTGGCCTTTTCCAGCGCACTGCCCTCACCGCCAACGGGAGTATAGCTTTTCCCAGTGGTCAGGGACACCGTTTTTGTGTCTGCATCGAACGCCACCTCAAACTGGGCGTCGGTTCCGTCCAGCAGAGCGGCCAAGTCACGGAGCTTGAAATAGTTGCTTCCGCCAATGAGATACGCAGTGCAGTTCACCGCTTTCCCATCCACCGTCAGCTTGGTGGTAGAGGGATTGGCAGTCGTCCCAGCTGCGGCCATGGCAGGTACCATCAGGCTGAACATCATGATGGCCGCAAGAGCCGCTGTCAACAGCTTGCTAAGTCTTTTCATACGTTTCCCCTTTCTTTTTCCAGCACAGTTCAAATTTTACTTCCAGGACTTCCGTTGGCATTGCGATAGGTATTGATCAGCAGCTTGCCATAAAGCCGCCAAATCACAAAGGAGAGCAGGGCGCTTGCCAGAATACCCGCCAGTAGGAGCACATCCTGACCATTGGCTGTTCCCGACGAAAAGCAGTTGCCCATTCCGACCAGCCCGGACAGCACTACCAATGCGGCACGCAAAAAGCAGCCGTATCGTATGGAGCGGTCTATTTCGTCCATGGACATTTCTTTGACATATTCCTTTGCCAGAGCAAAACGGATGATGCCGCTTATTTCTAAAAGCCAGGGAATAATCGACAGGATGCCCAGCCCGCTGGCAACCCGAACCCGGTTGATTGGGGCGTCTGCCGCCGCACAAAGCATATACAGGCATATACTTGCTAATTCCGCTGCGCCAACGAGGAGCTTTCGCTGCTTTATGCCCCCACTTGGGCACTCCCACGACTTCCAAAGCCCCACATAACGGTAGATGACTTTATAACCCTTCCAGTTATTCGCGGCCACTCTGACTGCCTCGTTGTCTGAGAAGTAGCGGTCGCGGTATGACTGACGCTTTCCATCCATGGCGCTCAATCAGCAACGAGGCTCCGATTCTTCCACCTGCCGGAGAAGAAGTAGGCCATACAGACAAGGGCGGGCAGTACGCGGGACAGGCCGGTGCCCCAGAAATAGCCCAAGGTGGTCATGAACCAGTCCGTCTCAGGGGTAACTTGGAAAATCACATACACAAACAGCAGGCTCAGCCCGACCTTGCAGACCACGCCGTCCAGGATGCCGATCACAAAGTTCAAAACAGCGTTGCCAGAGCCGATCACCATGGACTGGAAGGAGCTGGTCACCGCAGAGACCAGGATATGCACCGCCAGCATCTGAATGTAAAATACACCCAGAGCCTGGACTGCCTCGTCCGGCGTAAAGATGCCGAACACCTGATGGGGGAAGAGCAGGATGATTGCGCTGATCATTATGCCAAAAGATAAACTGCAAAGCAGGGTGCACAGCACGGCCTTGCGGGCACGGTCCTGCTTTTTTGCGCCCAGGTTCTGGCCGACCATGGCGGCGCTGGCTTGGGACATACTGGCGCTGAAAATCTCCAGGAACTTTTGCAGCTTGTTGCCAATACCGTTGGTGCCGGAGGCAATATCGCCGCAGGCATTGACGCTGGAGTTGACCCACAGCATAGAGGCGCGCACCAGCACCGAGCGGAGCGCTTGGGGCAGGCCCAGCTTCAGCAGTACCACCATATGGTGGCGGTCACATTTAAAGTATGACAGCTTCAGTTCAAAGGCAAATGTCTCCTTATGGCGGTACATATAGACGAAAGAAGCCGTAAACGAGGCGATCTGGGAGAGCACTGTGGCAATGGCCGTCCCCGCGGCGCTCAAATTAAACGCAGCCACCAGGAGGATATCCAAAAAGATATTGACCACCGCCGCGATAATGATGAAAATCAGGGGGCGCTTGCTCTCTCCCATACCGCGCAGTACACCGCACACAGCGTTGTAGCCATAGATAAAGGGCAGTCCGATGGCGGTGATAATCATGTAGGCCCGCGCCTGACCCATGGCACTTTCCGGGCAGTTCAGCAGGTGGAGGATTGGATCTGTGGCGGCAATGGTGATCACCATGAGCCCCAGCGAAGCGGCCAGCATCAGGGTGATAAAGGTGCCGATGGCACTTTTCTGCTCCTCAAATTTTTTGGCGCCTGCCAACTGGGCAATGTAGATTTGTCCGGCCGCCGCAAAGGCTGTAGCTACCGGCATCAGGAAGTCCGCAATTTCGCCGCCCGTATTGACCCCCACGGTGCCCACGTTTCCGACAAAGTGGCCGATAATGATCAAATCGACCATAGAATACAGCTGTTGGATCAGATCGGTGCACACGATTGGCAGGGCAAACATCAACAGAGACGACATAATTGGCCCACTTGTCAAATCCCTGCCCACTTTTCTTTTTGCCAGCTCAGCCATAACAATTCTCCCTTCTTGCGTAGTTCAAGAATTAAATCATGATTTATTATTATGATAGTTCCTTTCCCTCGTTTTGTCAAGAGCTCACTTAAATTTCAGCCATTTGCAGAATTATGACCGCTCTTTTTGTGAAAATTGACAATGCGGGCCGCCCATTTAGGGCGGCCCGCATTGAGCTACTTTTCTTTTCGGGAAAAGATATTGTCAATTTTGATGCTATCTTTGAATTGTGGGCTCTCCGTCAACAAGAGATGGGGGAAGTCTGCGCTTTGATACAGCTTAGAACTGTACGAAAACAGCATATTGAAGCTAAGGTGCTCCAGTGTGGCGTGTAATGGTTCCTGCCCCGACTCAAAACTGTTGCTCCACCACAGAAGTACCCCCTTGCAAGTGATTTCCAAATCCTTGGCCAACAGTGAAACGGGGGCATCATTATGGGGCATATGGTTGCGCTCTGCGTCAATATAGCCCGCTTCTTCTGCCCGATCTAAACAGGGAAGTATTTCCTGCCGGTAAACATCGGCAAACATATCCTGCGGACAATTTGTAAGCAAGTATTTGACGAGATCCTTTCCCAGCGTTTCACAGAAGTATCCATAGACTGTAATATACCACAGGCAGTTTTTGATGTAGTCATCTGAGGCAATCCAAACTGGTACGGGATTATTTGCGTAAGCCTCCTTGAACAGCTGGCTGGTAAAGATATAGAGCAGGTTTTCCTTGCTGGAAAAATGATGATAGAAAGAGCCGTAGGCAACGCCGGACTCGGAGCATATATTTCTGACCGTCAGATGCTTAAAATCATACTGTGACAGCATCTGCTCAGTGGCATCCAGCAGCTTTCGTTTGGTTTCCTCGGATTTGATTTCATGCGGCAATTTCAGGTTCATAGTGGGCCCTCCATGGTAGTTCTATATATGCAAATTGAAATGATTTAGACCATGGTCTAATATTACAGCATGAGACTAACTATGTCAACGGCCTTTTATCAAATCTAAGGAACCGCTGATTAAATCCGAATGCGTAGATTGGCGGACAGATTTTTCCTCTGCCGCAGGGAAGAAAACGCAGGAATACTTTGTGTATTTCAAGTTTTCTGAACAAGGGCAGAGGGAAAATCTGCCGTCAAGATATCCGTGAGGATTTATTCAGCGGTTCCCTAAGGAAAAATTGGATAGTTTCACTCAATCATTAGCCAGTGTCCTCATAATCTCGGGAATATGGATACTCTGGGGACAGTTATGGGTGCAGGTGCCGCAGGCAACGCAGTCCTTTGGTGTACCAGTGGACTGAATATTTGCCATGATGGCGGCTGCTGCACCTCTCCCGTTTACTTTGCTTGCGTTGTATGCCTTGAGATATTCCGGGATGTTGATTTTGGCAGGGCACCCATCACAACAGTAGCGGCACTCTGTGCAGGGTACCACCAGCTGGGCGCGGAACTTCTCGCAGGCTTCCATGAGCAGCGCCTCGTCTTGATCGCTTAGCGGCTCAATGGTTTCAAAGGTGGATACATTGTCCTCTAACTGCTCCAGATTGGACATACCGCTCAGGATCACCTGGACGTTGGGCAGCTTTCGCACCCAGCGCAGAGCCCAGGCGGCCACGCTCCAGTCCGGGTGGGCAGCTTTCAGCATGGCCTCGCACTCCGGCGTCAGCGCGGCCAGACGCCCGCCCCGCACCGGCTCCATCACAATGACCGGAATGTTCAGCCTGGTCAGGATCTCATACTCCTCCTTCGTGCGGGCGTACTTCCAGTCAAAGTAATTGATTTGGAGCTGGGCGAAATCCCAATCCCGGTGCTCCGCCATTTTTTGCAGGGTCTCGGGGGAGGCGTGGGAGGAAAACCCGAAATACTTGATTCTCCCCTGACGCTGCTGCTCCTCGAAATAGTCAATGCAGCCGGAGGTCAGGTACTGTTCGAGATTTTCGTCCGTCAGGCAGTGGAGCAGGTAAAAGTCGATATAGTCAGTTTGCAGGCGGGACAGCTGCTCCTCGAACACCGCCTTGTAATCCGGGTTGGCCCGGATGGCATACTTGGTGGCCAGATAAAAGCTTTCCCGGGGGTGTTTACGCATCGCCGCACCTACGCACCGCTCCGACTCCCCGCCGTTGTAGACATAAGCCGTGTCAAAGTAGTTGATACCCAGAGCCAAAGCCCGGTCGATCAACTCATGGGCCCGCTCCCAGTTGATGGGGGCGCTGGGGTCACCGGGTTTGTCGGAGGGCAGGCGCATATTGCCCATGCCCAACCGAGACAGCGTAATTCCTTGGAATTTCTTCATCTCCATTCCGCTCAGTCCTCCCTATAGATATGGTGGATGAAATCAGGCCACCACGATAAAAAACCACTGTCCGGCGTTGACGCAAGTGGGGCCGCTTGTCTCAGCCCGCAGGATAGCGCGGACATTCTCTGTACCGATTGTAGCACAGTTTGTTTTGAGCTTTCAAGGTGAGATTTGAAAAGTAATTGGATGATAGCGGTGGGATACGGTATATCACGTATGATTCCGTCCTGGTGACTCCAACTCCCGGTAGGTTCGCGCAATGACGGTCGCCGCGATGAGGAAGGTCAGAATATCCGATACCGGCATGGAGTAAAGCACACCGTCCAGCCCAAAAAATCTGGGCAGCAGCAGGGAAAATCCCACACCGAACACAACCTCACGCACCAGGGAGATCGCGGTGGACGCCACCGCTTTTCCGAGGGATTGCAGGAATATAAAGGTTCCCTTGTTGACGGTGGCAAAGATCATCATGCATAGGTAGATCCGGAAGCTCTTGATGGCGAACTGTGTGTAATACACGCTCTCATTCGCTGCGCCAAACAGATTGATCAGCTGATGGGGGAATAATTCTACAATCAGCAGAGCAACAGCGCCCACAATGGCTTCAACGGCCAGCAGACGGGTGAACAGGCACTTTACCCGGTCTTTCCTTCCTGCGCCGATGTTGTAGCCCACAATGGGGATGCAGCCCGCCGCTGTCCCAACGGCGATGGAGATTACGATTTGGAAAAACTTCATGACAATCCCCACAACAGCCATAGGGATCTGGGCGTACTGCGCCTGTCCAAACACCGGGTCAAGCGCACCGTAGGTTTGAATCATGTTGTTGATTGCCGCCATAGCCGCCACCAGCGAGATTTGGGACAGGAAGCTGGTGACGCCCAGCGCCAGATATTTCCCCGCCAATCGATAGTGGATGCGGAAGCTCCCGGTCTTCAGCTTGACAGCTTTCATATGGCACAGATACCATACTGCCAGTGCCGCTGTCAGAACCTGTCCCAGCACAGTAGCAACCGCTGCCCCCATCATGCCCCAGCGAAGCATAAAAATAAATATGGGGTCGAGAATGATATTGACTACCGCACCCGCCAGGGTGGACACCATGGCAAACTTTGGACTTCCGTCAGAGCGGATGATGGGATTCATTGCCTGCCCGAACATATAGAACGGTACACCCAGGTTGATCCAGAAGAAATACTCTTTGGAGTTCGCGAATGTTTCCCCGTTGACCCGTCCGCCGAACAGTGTCACGATTGGCTCCTGGAAAACGAGATAGACAGCGGCAAGGGCGATGCTGCTGACAATGCACAGCAGGACGGCGCTACCGATGCTCTTATGCGCATCCTCTTTTCTTCCACCACCCAGGCAGATGCTGACAAAGGCACAGCAACCGTCACCAATCATGACGGCGATGGCCAAGGCAATCACCGTCATGGGGAAAACTACCGTGTTGGCAGCATTGCCGTAGGAACCGAGATAGTCGGCGTTAGCGATAAAAAACTGATCCACGATGTTATAGAGCGCCGCTACCAGCAGCGAGATTACACAAGGAATTGCATATTTCTTCATGAGTGAGCCGATTGGCTGTTTTTCTAAAAAATCATTTGCTTTTTGTTCCATGAAAACGCCTCCCACAAAAATAGTGCCCGACTGAAAGAAGCTGGATTTACGCCCCTTTGGCCACGCACTTTGACAAAGATATTCAATTCAGACGTATACCCCTGCCCCAAATAATAAACGTGCAGCGAAACTGGATTTACGCAGTTACGCAACACGTTTATCATTAGTTTATCTATTGCGTGAAGATTTGTCAAAGGTATTTGTGCACAAAGGGATTCCTGGTTTTGCACTCCCGCTTTGCACTATACATCAGCCAAAGTAGATTTTTCTTTTATCTGAGTTGATAGAGATTCGATGTCAAACTCCCATTCTCCCGCCAGCGGCTGGACTTCTCCACCAGCCCCGCCCGCACCAAATCCTCCAGTGCCCGCTTCACGGTCGAGCGGGACAGGCTCACCCCAGCGGCAATGGTGTTGATTCCCGGCCAGCAGGTGCCCTGTTTGTTGGCGTGATCCCGGAGGTAGATAAGCACCACCTTAGCCCGTGAACTTAACTCGTCATCCTGATAGATGAAATCATAATAGGCCAATGTCTCACCTCCCATCTGTGGCCGGTGGCTGGCTGACCCGCCTCTTTGCGGAATCGGGCATCGTTGCCAGCGGCTGACTTTCTTTCTGCCGAGGCTCATCGCCCTTATGCTCCACCTGCCGACCAGCCCGTCCCTCACGCGGGGGACGGGCTTTGTCTACTTTCTGCGGATCTGTCCAGTACCGGGCGATGATGGCGTCCTCCAGCTCCTGCCGTCCGGCGTAGTACACCTTCCTCTGCCCGTACTCCGGGGTCTGGTAGGGCTCCCCGAAGGTGATGCCCCAGTCGAGAAACAGCCGCAGCCGCGTCCGCATAGGGTGGGAGCCGGTTTTCATGACCACGAACTCGCCCTTGGGGATGGACTTCAGCTCGTCCGGCGTCATCAGCGCCCGCTCCGCCATCTGGAGGGACTGGCTGTTTTCCCCCTTGCTCCGGCTGATGGAGCCGGACTGCACCGTGTAGCTGCCCAACGAGCGGGACAGCTCCTCGGCGGTTTTGCTGTTGGGCGCGAAGCCGCCGAAGATAGTGGTTTGGCAGTTATCACAAATAATTTCGGAGCCCTCTTTTCCATAGTTTTTTTCGAGCTGTGCCAAGCTCTGGATGATGGGGAGCATGGTCAGCTTTCGGGAACGTCCCGCGCTGAACAGGGACAGCACATCAAAGGGCGGCATGGTGCCGAACTCGTCACAGAACAGCACTACCCGATTCTTCAGCTTGCCGCCGTTCTCGTCCGCCACGGAGAACAGTTCCCGGCTCAAATTCTGAACCATTAATCCCGCCATAAAATTCTTCGTCTGATCTTCTTCCGGCAGGATCAGGAAGATGGCGGACTTTTTGCTGGCAAAACTCTCGGCATCCAGCGGGGAGTCGAAGCAGATTGTCTGCTCCAGCTCCGTGTCCAGGAATGCGTTCAGCCGGGACAGGACGGTGGACAGCACCGAGGCCATGGCCTGCTCCGAGGTGTTCAGCGCCGACCCGGCAAACCACCGGGCCTTGTGCTCGGATGGCAGGCGGCTCATCAGCACCTGGAAGCAGCTTTTGCCCTTGGTCTGGGACGGCTCCAGCAGATCCTGCACCAACTTGAATACCGACACGATGTGGCGGCGTTCCCGGAGCAGTCCGTCGATCTCCTTGGGCGGCAGGAACTCTGCCAGCAGGAGGATCACAGCGGTGAGCAGTCCCTCGGCGGAATCGTAAAAAAACGAATTCTGCCCATAATTGCCCTCGCCGTCCGGGCTGATGATGGTCTTGGCTAAAATTTTGGCGTACTTTTCAGCTTTTGCCCTTGCCGCCAAGTCGTCCGGGTGCTCTACCGCCTGATCCATGTAGGTATTGGCTAAGGTCAAAAAGTTGAACCCGTCCGAGCGGGTGGGGTTGCGCAGATCGATCACCGACACCTGGTAGCCGTAGTATTTCTCAGCCACGGCCCCGTAGTTCCGGGCCAAATCGCCTTTGGTGTCCAGCGCCAGGAAGCTCATGCCGCAGGCGCAGGCATATTCCAGGTTGGGGTAGAGGAAGAAGGCCGTCTTGCCCACGCCCGCTGCGCCGATCATGAGGCAGTGGATGTCGTCCGCGTCTACCAGCGCGGTGATTTTGTTCTTCTGTCCAATACTGCCCAGCACCAGCCCCTGTACCTGGGGGAGATTTTGCCCCTCCCGCCACTGGGCCGGGCGGAAGGGGATGTGTCGGAAGGTCTTTTCGATCTCTTTGGGCGTGGCCCAGCGTGCGGTGCCGTGCTGACCATCACCAACGGGCTTGGACTTGATGCTGTTCAGCGATCCCTGCTTGGAGGCAAAAGAAATGCCGACCATGACCAGCAGGGCCGCGGCGGCGATGATAAGAATGATAAATTGTGGGGGCATGGGCGGTACCTCAATAGGGATAGGCCATGCCATCGGGCATGACACCGATCTGGTTCATGGGCGCGGCCCCAATGGTGTACTCCGGCTTCGCCATCACCCCGTGGTGCCGGAAAGCGGAGAACCCGCCCTGGCATACATAGAGCTGGGGCGGATTCTCTTGGAACCTCTCGGGGAACATCTGGACGGCGGCGTCCCGCAGGATGTCCAGGTCTGCGGTCTTGGCGGCCTGATAGACCTGTGCCAGTTCCTCCGGGCTGAGGGTAGGGGCGAAATTGGGCGGCTCTCGCCGGAGCATGGCGTCCCCCTTACGGCGGCAGTAACTACGATACGCTCTGTTCATGCTGCTGGTTCTCCTCCATTTCCTGTTGAAAATTCGCGCACAGATCATCGCTCCAATCTTTATGGACGGGCACCAGTGCGTTGACCTCCAGCCCCTTCTCCCGCACCACCTGCGCCAGCCGCCTGGTGGCGAGCTGCCCTGCCTGGTCGTTGTCCAGGCACAGGTGGACGCTCTTGATGTTGGGGCAGCGTTCCAGCATCCCCAGCAGGGGCTGGGAGGACGTGCCGCACAGCGCAACGTAGTTGTGCTTCGTCCAATCGCTGTCATGGAAGCGGGAGATGAACGAGAGCATATCAATAGGCGCCTCAAATACCAGCAGATGCTCGTTCCCTCCGGGCCAGTTGAAAGCGTAACGGAAATCGCTGCCCTCCACGGTCATGCGGAAGGACTTGCCCCGGCTGTTGGTGCTGCGCTTGTGGGCGTGGCGGGCCTCGCCGTCCTGCCCCTTGCCGACAAAAACGGCATTGTGATAACCCTTGTCCTCATAGACCAGCCCCAGCCGGACGAAGGCAGCGAGTACGCCACGATCCAGGTGCCGGTGCTTGATCAGATAGGCGAACACCCGCTTGTTCTCCTCGTTGGCGGGCGGCAGGGCGAAGGGCTTTTTCACTTTTTCCCGAGGTGTGTCCACCGGGGCGCAGAGCTGGCTCACGTCCTGGTCCAGCAGGGCCAGCACCGCCTGCTGATAGTTCATCCCGTAGAACTCCTTGAGGAAGGACACGGGGCCGCCGCCCCTCTCGGCGGCGTGGTCGTACCACTCATTGCCCCGGACGGTGATGCTGTGGTCGCGGCCCAGGCGCAGCTCCCGTCCGGAGCGTATGAGGGGCTCGCCTTTGAAGCGGAGAAACTCACCGAGATCCACCGCATTGGCTTGACGCTTCTGTTCGTCTGTGAAATGGATGTAGGGCATTTTGCACCTCCTAAAATTTGCATATCCCGATGGTTGATTTGTTCATAGTTCCGTGGTACGCTCTCCCTATGGTGGATCAGCCACCAGGAATGGAGGACGTATGAAAAAACTAATTTTAATGTTTGTGGCGTTGCTTTGCTTCGCCCTTACCGGGTGCGGCGAACCTGCCGCGCCACAGGACAGCGCCCCGGCAGAGCCTACGCCCAGCCAGCCCGCCGAACCCACAGAGCCAGCGGAAACAACGCCCGCCCCCGCAGAGGAGCAGAGCGCAACGCTGTACATTGGCACCAAGGCCGGGGGCTTCCAGGAGTACCCCCTGGCGTATGAGGGCGAGCTGACGCCGGAGCTGCTGATCCAGGGCATCGCCGACCTCACCGGCTGGAACCTGGATCTGGCGGAGGCCGTCACCACCGGGAAGGGCGGCATGAGCGTTTGTCTCGCCAACGACTCCGCCCTGTTCACCGGCCCGCCCGAGCCGCAGAAGGACGAGTTCCATATGTACAGTGCGGAGCAGCTGGCGGAGACCATTTTGGACAGCATCCAGAAGACCTTGCAGATGGGGTTCACTGGGCCGCTGGGTGACCCCGACCTGCTGGACATTTATTACTACATGGAGGGGGAGCATCCGTTGGAGCTGCCGGATCTGGGCCTGTCTTGGCCGCTGGATCAGCCCTACCAGTGGCCGCTCAGCTGACCGCAGAAATCAGAACCGCCTGCCGGTGATATCCGGCAGGCGGTTCACTGCATCCGCTGCTCCTCCTCATGATCGTCCGGCCTGTGGCCCATGGCGATTTTCTTCTCCCGGATCTTCCACTTGAGCTTGCTGTCCACCGCAAGACGCATCCCAGCGGCAGGCTGTAGGCGCTGCTCCTGAAAGATGCGGGCCATGTGGTAGAGGAGCGAGGACGTGGCGTTGAATACTTGACCAGCAGTTGGAGCTTTGGCCTTAGCCTGAACTGGGGTCGCGGTGGGCTGCTGGTGCGGCGGGGTATCGTCATCTGCTGACGCGGATTCCGCCACCTGCTCTGCTTCATCCGCTTGCGTGGACTCCACCGTTGGCTCCACTTCGCCCAGCCGCACAGCTTCCGCCACGACGATGTTGCGGATCCGCTTGAACTCCTTCTGCTGGGACAGCGGGATGCGCTCCGGCAGATCGTCCTTGTAGGTGCGGAGCACTTCCTCCCGCTGTTCATACCACAGGCCGTAAGTGGCGGCGATGCGTGGATCTTTCTCCAGTTCGTCCACGATCTCGTTGACGATGGATTTCACAGCCGGGGGCAGATAGCCGTACTGCTTTTTGCCGGAGCAATTCTGGAGACGCTTTGCCAGCTCCACCAGGAGCTGCTCGATGCGCTGATTGTCCAGTGCTCCGCTTTGCATCTCTGAGACCAGCTGACGTATGACCTCCTCCGCGTCCTCGGTGAACTCATCCCGCCGCTGGGTCTGCCGCTGGTAGATGGCAATCAGATCTTGCTGAAAAATTTCCTTTGCCAGCATGGACTTGATGTCCGCGATACCCTGCTTGGAGAGGAACCCGGACTTGCCGTCCGCGCTGTAGCACACCATATGCACATGGGGATGATGACCCTCATCGTGAAAGGCGGCGTACCAGCGAAACTGGCTGTAGGGTATCTTCATCGCCTTCGCCATGTCCATGGCGTGGTTGGACAGCAGTTTGCGCCAGCGGTCGGCGCTGTCGTACCCTAACCGCGCCGCGTCCTCCCGGCGCAGGGAGATGATGGGTAGCCACACCACGCCGGGATGTTGCGCCACCTCATCCGCCACCTGGGACAGCACCAGCGGACTATCGCCAGCGGTGAACAGACCGTGTGCGCCCAGCTTCTGCACCCGAGGACGGTTGGCGATGTAGTCCACATAGTCGCCGCAAGTTCCGTATTCCTCGCTTCCGCTTGGCAGCGAAAGCTCACTCACTCCACTGCGGCTCCTCTCCCCATCGAACCCGCTTCGCTGGGCTTCGATAGGGGCCCCGAAATTGTCCTCAATGGCACGGGTGATGAACTCCGAGGCGTTGCCCCGGGTGGGCGCGGCCTGATAGTCCGCGTACTCGAACAGCTCCCGGCTGGATGGGAAGTCCCGGAGGAGCCGCTCCACCAGCTTGGCCTGCTTCTTCGTGACGGGCTTTGCGGCTGAGCTGGGATCCACACGCTCCACGCCATCCCGCGTGGAGATGTACCCCACGTAGTTGCTCAGGTGGGCGGCGGCTTTCGCACCGCCGCCCTTGATGTGCGGGCACTTGAAAATGACGCGCGGCGTAAAATCTACCTCCCGTTGTTGTCATTTCTCTGAACTAAAAAATCCTTAGAGAGAATACCTTCAGGTCAGCCCACCCTGAACCGACACTCAGTTCAGCGTGAGGATATAGCACCCCCTTGGCGGGCAATTGTTCTTTTCGCGCACTACTCCTCGCCCTGATTTTTCTTCAGTGTATCTTTGAACGTGATCGCGCCGTTCGTTTTCTTCACCTCCTGAACGCACCGCCAGCGCAGGGCGTCCAGCTGGGTGCTGTCGATCTCCAGCCCCGCCGCCAGCACGTTCATCATCATGCTGATCTCCACCGTGAGCTTGAACAGCAGCCGCGCGATACGATCCTCACTGCACTGAACCGTGGCGCGCAGCGAGGACACCAGCGCACGGGGAAGGAACTCCACCGCATCCTCGCCGGAGAGATACCCGGCGTAGAAGCGGATGGCGTTCTCAATGAACTCGCTCCGGCTCTTACAGTTGTCCTGCGCCATGGCCCGGTCTACCGCCTCCAGCGTGGAGGGGTACAGCCACAGCGGTATTCTGGTCTTGGTCTCCGGCGCATCTGCGCCGTTTTTGTGTTTCTGCTCCATAAATTCCTCCAAAATCAGCGCGACCACCCGGCACAGCCACCTATGGAAAGCGGCTCACCGGGCGGTCTGCGGCCTGTTTTTTCGTTGTTGTGACCACCCCGGACAGCAAAAAGGCCGGAAACCGACCACCTTCATCGACTCCCCGACCCGCGTTGCGGGGCGGTGTTCACTGGCGGGAGGGCGCAAAGCGACCACCCGCTTTTATCCCGCACAAAAATCGAACCTCCGAATTGCCCTCGAAACCCCGTCCACCGGGCGTTCCTCGGAGGGTAAAAAAGGGCTGTGGCGAGGGGCGAAACCGCCGCCCCGCCACAATCGGCCACAAACGGGCCGACACCGCGTTTCACCCCCTCGGAGGGGTGTGGGTGCCACCCGGCCCGCAGGAGGGCCACAAAAGCCCGTACAAGGGCGGACACGGGGGGAACGGGGTGAGGGCTGCCCCGCAGTCGCGGAACAACCCTCTGCTATGGCCTGACAAGTGGTTACATGGACGGCCCCGCAGGCTGCTCCACCTGGGGCCCATCGCAGCGGATCATCCGGGTCTCCAGATGCCCAGCGAAGATTTCCAGCCGCCGCTCCCACTCCAGATGATCTCTCCGGGTGGCGTGCCACGCGGCGGTGGACACGTCGCGGATGGCGTAGACCTCCCAGCCGTCCGCCGAGTCCAGAGAGGAGAACTCGCCCCGATCCAGGTCGACGTCCAACGCAGCCACCATCCGGCCCGTGCCCTGCCGCAACTCGTCGGCGTACTCCTCGAACATTTCCGGGGCGATGTCCACCGCACCCCGCAGGCTCTCGGCGAACCGCTCATCAGAATTGCCCTTCCGCAGCAGGTAGGCGCGCAGGCACAAAGAGATTCGGAGCACGTCCGCCGAGGCCGCGCCCTCTATCAGCAGATGATCCGTCCGGCCATCCTGGGTGACGCGGAGCGCGGAGAAGCGGCGGGCGGCCTCCTCCGCCTGCCGCCGCTGCTGATCCTCCTCCCAGATCTCCCGGCTGATACGCTCACGCACCCGCTCCGGGAGTTGGTCGATCATGGCGTCCAGGTACTCGTTCAGCTCATCCTCCACGGTGGTGTCCTTCTTTTTCAGCTGGCTGGACAGCGCGTTGTACCAGCGATCATCCAGCCAGACGGTGACATCGCGGGAGTTCATGCGCCGCCCTCCTTGTCCTGCCCGGAGGGGGCGGCGCGATCCTTCGGCGCGGGCCGGGACGGGCGTTTGGGACGGGCCGGGGGTGCGGCGCGGCTGTCCAGGAACTCCCGCACCGGCGCGGGCACGGTCTGCTCATAGAGCCGCGCCAGCGTCTCCTCCAGCCGCACCTGGGTGGTGGTGCCCTCCTTCTTCAGCGAGAACTCCAGCGCGCTCAGCTTGTCCTCGTCAAAGGACAGGGTGATCGTTGCTTTCTTCATGCAAAAAACTCCCTTCAAAAATTTTGGAATATCCAGCCCGTTTGCTCCTGCACGGGTTCCTGCTCCTGGGCGGGAATGTTCAGCTCATGGGGCCACACCGGGCGGACGCCGGGGTAGTCCAGGAACCGCGTGCCCACCTCCCGGATGATCCCCAGCTCCAGTTCATCAGCGGGCACCGTGGCGGCGGTTACCTCCTGCCCGCCGCACAGCCAGACGGTGGCGATGGCAGGCCACTCCGCCACCTCGGGGTGCGCATGGGTGAGTTGCTCAAACAGCTTGGTACTGCGGACACCGTCCACATCTGTGACAGTGCCGGACACATAGTCTTCGCCCCCAGGGCCGGTTTCCCCGCCCAGCAGGATGCGGGTGAAGTGGATGGGCTTCCGCGCCGTCATGCGCAGGAGGATGCTGTCCACCTCGTCCCGGGCGTAGTCGAGACCGTTGGCGGAGCTGTCCCAGGGAAGGTGGGTTGCCATGTCCTCCAGCAGCTCCCGCACCGCCGCCACCTGCAGGCCGCGATGTTGGCCGGTGTCCTCCAGCGCGGAGACGTAACCGCGCAGGGTGCGCACCAGCTCCTTCTGCGCGGCGGGGGAGAGCGGCTCCACAGCGGCGCAGCCGCGGGCCTCCTCCAGCCGCTGGTCAAACCGTTCCATCAGCTCCGGGCCGGGGGCGCCGCCCTCCAGACGCACCATCCCCTGGAGAATGGCGTCAGTCCAGAAGCGCCGGGACTCCGCCCAGGGCGGGACGCCCTGGGGCTGGTAACGCTCGAAGCCATTCTGCCGCTCGATGGCATAGGCGGTGAGACACTCCGCAACAAGGCCGATGTCAAAATTCTTCACGCTGCGCACCTCCTACGGCGTCATGTCGCCCATGGCCTGCTCCGCATCCTGGAATGCATCATAGGCTTCGTTGAACCGCTCCAGCTCCTCGGGTTCCACATCAGCGAGCACGATCTCCACACCCTCACAGGACAGACCGATTTCCGCCACCCGCGCATCCAGCAGGGCGGTGAAGTCCTCTTGCCCAGTGGGGGTAAGTTCTTGCAGAAACTGCGTCAGCACCGATGTGCGTGCATCCTCATGGGTGAGGAAGGCCAGCCCACCGCCAGTCAGCAGAGGCAGGATGTCCCGCACCCGGATATCAGGTTTTTCTTCCTCTGCGCTGCTTTTGAGTCCTTTGCAGAACTCAGGACGGAACGTGGTTTCGATGGTGCCGCTCCCCATACGGACAGCTTCGACCTCGGGGCGGCGCTCCAGCGTGTCTCTCAGCATGGCGTCCAGGCCGTTTCCTTCGGAAATGGAGAGCCCAAACTTTTCCTCCAGCTCCTCGCAGTAAACAAACCAGCTTCCGCTGACGGTACGCTCTGCGCCCTGCCGGACGATGAAGCCCGCCGCCCGATCCAGTCCGGCCTGAACCACATCCCGCGCCCCAGGCAGATAGGACGAGAGGTCGGCGCCGCCGTACCCATCGCACTGCACCAGCACACCATCCACACGGCCCTCGCAGAGCACCAGCAGACAGTGGCAGACGCCGTCATCCTGGTATGGGGCCACATGGTTCTGCTCGATGAAATCGAAGTGGCTGTATCGGCCCTGGGGCTGGCTCATGAAGCGGTCAAACAGGTCGGCGGGGATATTCGCCACCCTGTCAACCGTGTATTCCAGTGGCCAGAGGGGACCAGACTTTTTGCACATATCAGCTCTGATCTTCATTCTGCGCTCCTCCTTTCACGGCAGATAATATCTCGGGTTGGTTCTCTGGCCGTTGACCCGCACCTCGAAATGGAGGTGCGGGCCCGTCACCCGCCCGGTGGCCCCGGACAGGGACACCACGTCCCCGGCCTGGACGGTCTGGCCCGCCCGCACCAGCAGGCGGGAGTTGTGGCCATACAGGGTGACCAGGCCGTTTCCATGGTCGATCATCACGCAGTTTCCATAGCTGCCGTTGTACCGGGCCAGCGTCACCGTGCCGCCCAGCGCCGCCCGGATGGGGGTGCCGGTGGGGACGCCCAAGTCCATGCCGGTGTGGCCGTTGTCCCACCTGCCGGTGATGGGATCGACGCGTCCGCCGAATTCAGAGGTGACGATGCTCCGCCAGTTGGCCCCCACCGGGGAGCAGAAGCCGTCCGCGCCCACGAAGGGCACGTCGGCTCCGGCGAAGCCGCCGCCTTCTGCTGTCACGGGGTAGCCGTACTTGATGAGGCTGTACACGTTGTCCGCGTTAGCCTTCTGCTCCTCGGTGACCTCCACCCCCAGCGAGGCGGAGATGTGGGAATAGACCGTAGCCATATCTTGGATGGGAACAGCCACGGTGTAGGTCTGCTCCACCTGGATCTCATTGCCGTCCTCATTGATCTCGGTGACAGTGCGGGTGCGGATCTCGCTGGTGGCGAAGCAGTGGGTGAACTGGGCGATGGGCGGGGCCTCGCTGCCGAAGTACAGAGAGAAAAACACAGCCTTGACCCGGATGGGGTCGAGGCTGCCTGTGTCCTCATCTTCAATGAGGGCATCGATATCCGCGATGGCCTCATCCAGCTCGGCAAAGTGCGCCCGCATCTGCTCGATGCACACGCGGTATTCGGCAGGGGTGTCGGCGGGGAGCCCGCCGTCCTGGAAGCACAGCTGGGCGGCAGAGATGTTGTGGCTGGCCGCCCCAGAGCCAAGAGCGCACAGCAGGGCCACCACTACGATGATGGGGGACAGGATGGCCACGACGGCCCAGCCGACGCCCTTCCGGGTTTTCTCGTTGGAGAGCAGGGTGGCGGCAACCTTTGCGATGGTGACGGGGTCAGCCAAGGGTCATTCCCCCCATCTGCGGATCCGTCTGCTCCTGGGCCTGCTCTTGGAGCTCCTGCCAGTGCTCCCGCAGGGATTCCAGGGCGTCATTTTCCAGCAGACCGTGGCGCTGGACTTTGGCCCATTCCTCGTACCCGGCCAGATCCATCCCCTGATCCAACAGGATCTTTCCCGCGTCAGGGCATCCGAACTCTACGCAGGCGTGAAGGGCATAGAAATTGCCTGGGCTGACACGCAGTCCCAGCTTCAGCAGATGTTCAGGCTGCCATTTATCGTTGTGGGCACAGCAGTGGCGGACAATGTCCGCGAAACAGACGTCGGCGTTGAACCCGCGCTGGGCCAGCTTGCTGGCGGCAGCGTGATCACTGTTTATGACCGCGTCCGTCAGCAGAAAATAGGGTGCGGCCTTGAACTGCTCCTGCGTGAGCCTGGCCACAATGTCGGCGGCGATCCATTTGTGATGCTGGTAGGCGTAACTGGCCATCCTGCCGTGGAAGGACGGGGCGAGGCATCCTGCGTGGGTCTCCGCCTGCTCCAGAAGGAACAGCGTCTTTTCCCGGTCGGCAGTGTCAATGGCCTTTTCACAGGCGGTGCGGTAGGCCGGTTCAGAAAACCGCTCCCCGCCTGCCAGCAGCAGGGTGGTCATCTTCCGGCCCACATCCCCGGGGCGGCCCGCCGCCTCGATCAGCAGCTCGTCCGCATGATCCTTCAACAGCCTGGGATACAGATCCTTGAAGGCAGACAGCTCCCCGTCCCGGATGGCCAGCACAGCCTTGTCGTAGTCGCCCATGCGCAGGGGCCTTTGCCCCACATTGTCCATATAGTCGGTGATGCTCCCGGTCATCCGGCGCAGGAGCTGCTCGGTCTGGGACATGGCATTCTCCTGCCGCTCCCTCTGTTCTACCAACGCCTCGATAATGGTGCGCTGCTCCTCCCGGCTCAGATGCACAATGGAGCCGCCCTCACTCTCCTCCACGCCGCCGACCTTCATGTACCGGGCGTGGGTGGCCTCGCCGCCATGGAACGCCTTGGTAATTGCGGAGGAGATCAAAAACATCCTGTCCAGATCGTCCCCACTCTCGCCCAGCGTTTTGCCGGTGATGAAGCTCTTAGTGATGGGCTTGCCCTCCTCATACCACTTGAGGTACACATCCAGGTACACGCCCTCGCTTCCGCCGTAGTCGGTGGTGCAGAAAACGTCCGCGCCTCTCGGAATTTCACGGCCATTTTCCCACTCGTCATCCAGCAGGAAATACTCATCGGGCAGGTAGCCCATGCCCTCCAGCCGGTGCTTCAGCTCCTGAAACACCTCCTCGGCAGTGGGCTGGCCTGCATACTCCAGCTTGCGGGGGTTGTCTGTGGAGGGCTTCCACCGCTCCAGTTCAATAATGTCCATGTTCTGCTTTTTCTCCTTTCATTTCGTTTGCCGCCCTTGGAATGCGGGCGGTTATGTGGTAAGATTAAAACCACAGTTAAAAAGCTGAGGTGAGGTCATGAATATCAGGCAAGAAACAAATGCCGATCATACCCAGGTCTATGATGTGGTCAAGACAGCATTCGCGATGGCGGAGCACAGCGATGGCAGCGAACAGGATCTTGTGACGGCGCTGCGCGGCAGTGCCGCCTTTGTGCCGGAGCTGTCCCTTATAGCGGAGATGGACGGCAGGATCGTGGGCCACATCCTGTTCACCCGCGCCGATGTGGGCGGGCACCCTGTGCTGGCGCTGGCGCCGCTGTCTGTCCTGCCGCAGTACCAGCGGCGGGGTATCGGTTTGGCGCTGATGGCAGAGGGACACCGCATCGCAAGAGGGCTGGGCTTTGACTACTCCGTTGTCCTGGGCCACCCGGCGTATTACCCTAAAGTGGGCTATCGCCCTGCCAGCCGCTTCGGGATCAGCGCCCCCTTTGACGTGCCGGACGAAAGCTTTATGGCACTGAAGCTGAACCCCGCCGCAGAGCCGGTAAGCGGCACGATCCGGTATGACGCGGCCTTTGGGCTGTGAGCGGATGCGCCTACCGTCCACCCGCCTCCCCGAACAGCTTTTTCTTGTACTCCGGCACTTTTACCTCCAGCAGATACCGCTCGTTGCCGCACTTGTACAGGCACACGCCCCGCTGAGGGTAGCGGATCAGCTCAAACTCGGAGCTTTCCAGCTGGAGGTTGTCCATATAAAATTTCCTGTCCACGCTGCCCGCGTTGAACAGGAATTGGTGGGTGGGGATGGCGAACAGGGGCCGGGTCAGCTCCCGGATGCCGTCCACATCGAAGTCCTCCAGGTTCTGCGAGGCCAGGATTAGCGCCGATTCCTTCTTGCGCACCCGCTTCAGGGTGTTGCGGATGTACTCGATGGTGGTGACGTTGGACAGCCAAATATACAACTCGTCCAGGGTAGCCACGGTGTTGCCCTCGGTGAGCAGCTTATCGCTGAGGAAGGACAGCACGTTGAACAGCATGGCGTTTTTCACGCTGCCGCTGGCCTGGAGCAGCCCCTTCACGCCGAACACCAGGAAGCGGGAACTGGTGATGTTGGTGTGGCCGTTGAAAAACTTGCTCTCCGCGCCCCGGCACAGGGAGTGGAGCCCCAGCAGCACTTCCCGGAGCAGTTCCCTGGTATAGAGGGAATTGCCCTCGTCCCCATAATGCTCATAGGCACCCTCGATCACTTCGTACAGGTCGGACAGGATGGGGAACTGCCCAGAGGACAGAGCGGTGAAGTCGGTGCGGTCGTCCATGCCCCACTTGGCGTACAGCCGCTCCAGCATCAGTTCGATGGTGTCGATGTGGGCATCGGTGAAGTCTTTGTAGGAGCGGAAGAAGTCCTTCAGGAAGGAGATGTGCTAGCTGAGGAGGGTTCTCTGACGGAAGGTGGCCGGGGCAGTATCGTCATCTTCATCATCCACGCTCCACGCCTTGGGCTCCAGCGGGTTGATGCGGTAGCGCCCGTCCATCAAGTCCGCGAAACAGCCGCCCAGGTTGTGGCACAGGTCGATGAGCTCATGCTCGGGATCCAGGCAGATCACCGATTTGCCGCTCTCCAAAATGTTGCAGAGCAGGAGCTTCAGCAGGAACGACTTGCCCTGCCCGGAGTTGCCCAAGATGAGGACGCTGGCGGTGGTCTTATCCTCGGCGCGGCGATCCAGATCCACGATGATGTTGGAGCCGTAACGATCGCGGCCCACATAGAAGCCCCGAGGGTCGGTCTTGCCGGAGTAGTTGAAGGGGTACAAATTGGCCACCGAGCTGGCGGGCAGCACCCGTTCGTACTGCGCCCCAAAGGCGTTGAACCCAGCCGGGTTGGAGGACAGGAAGCCCTCCCGCTGGCGGAGCAGGAGCGGATCGGCGCTCAGCTTGGCCCGGATGAGCTCGGCGGTGACCTGGTCCCGCAGGGTGCGCAGGCCGTCCTGGTCTTTAGCGGTCAGACCGATGAACACGGCGCAATGCAGAAGGGGCTCATGGCTGCGCTCCATGGCTGTGACCACGTCGGCCACGTCCTCCAGATTGGCCTTGGCGGCCACGCTCTGGCGCAAATCGCTGGTGCTGCCCAAGGCCATGCGGTTTTTGTTGCTGGCGTTCTGGATGATCTGCTTTTCTTCGGCGGGGCTGACCTGCCGGGTGTAGATGGAGAGACTCACCCCGCTCCGCTCGCCCAGATGCCGCAGCAAGGCCAGGGACTCGATGGTGGCGGGGTAGCCCCGCAGGGCCAGGAAGGTGCGGTACACTCCGCCTACGATGGCGTGGTCGGTGTTGAATTTCACGGCGGCGGGGGCAATCATGTCCAGGAAATCTTTGGGCTGGGGCGGAACGGCGGGTTTAACCGCTGTCTTTTTCTTCTTCTGCGGCTTCTTAGCCATGGCTGGTCACACTCCCTTCTCCATCGAAATTGGGAAACTGCTCCGTGGTCACGTCCTGCTGGTAGTAGACGGCCAGGATGCGCATGACGTCCTGCCCTTCGGCCAGCCTGACCCGGAATCCGGCATCCCGGAGTGCCTTCTCGGTGAGCCGGGGATTGGCGGCGCTGTCCTTGTCCTGTGGGTACACCAAAGCAAACTCCCGCGCCGAAGCGGTGGACACCTGGATATCGTCCAGATGGGCGGCGTCCTGCCGCAGCAGATCCCGGATGGCGGGGAGCGGCTCCTGCTCCAGCCGCCGCTGGTAGAAGTCCTTGTTGGCCTGGAAGGACTCGCGGGAGTCCATGGCCAGGAGCCGGACGGCTGGGGTGGTGCGCAGGAGGTTGCCCAGGGCGCCCACACGGGCCTGTACCCCCTCGGGAGAGAGGACGGACAGGTTGTCCGGCTTGAGCATAAAAAAGACCAGCTCACCTTTGGCGGTCTTGACGCCGTGCCCGGTGTGCTTGTATATCCTCATAAGCTGGCGGGTGGACTGGCGCTCCCGCAGCTCTTT
>X363_Desmarests_Spiny_Pocket_Mouse__coassemble_260_pt1 | contig 37831 bp, 41 predicted proteins | sample X363_Desmarests_Spiny_Pocket_Mouse__metabat2_low_PE_031 | metagenome-assembled genome bin X363_Desmarests_Spiny_Pocket_Mouse | reverse complement strand
GCCTATTCCAGGGCCTCCGCCACAGGGGGGAGCTTCCCTTCTATCTCTTGTTAGGGTCGTACCCCACCACCGTGCGGCGGTTGGGCTCGGTGCCGGTGGAGAAGGTGGTCACGCCTGGGTAATCCTGCAAGGCGGTGTGGATCACGTGCCGCTCATAGGCGTTCATGGCCTCCAGGGTGATGTTCCGGCGGTACTTGACCACCTTGCCCGCCGTCTTGCGGGCCAGGCGGTTCAGCGACTCCTCCCGCCGGGCCCGGTAGCCCTCGGCGTCCACGTGGATGCGCGCCCGGTGGCTGCGGCCCCGGTTGACAGCGTAGCCGGTAAGCTGCTGGATGGCGTCCAGGGTCTCCCCCCGGTGCCCGATGAGCGCGCCCATGTTCTCCCCCTCCAGCACCACCTGGTAGGTGTCGCCCTCCCGGGTGACCACAGGGGTGGCCTCCACCCCCATGTGCTGGAACAGCCCGGTCTGGAACCTGACGATGGCGGCGGACACGTCGTCCTCCGCCGCCTCACCCTTCTGCGCGGGGGCGGGCGCGGGCTTGTCCTCCTTGGGGGCCGGGGCAGAGGCGGCCTTAGGCGCGGGCTTTGGCTTCTGGACGGGCTGGGGTTTTGGCTCGGGCTTCTTCTCCACAACGGGCTCGGGCTCGTCCGGGGCCTCATAGGTGAGCTTTACCTTGGCGGGCACCGAGCCGATGCCCAGAAAACCGGTCTTTCCCCGGTCCAGAATCTCCACGGACACGTCGTCCCGGTCCATGCCCAGATATGCCAGACCCTTGGCGATGGCCTCGTCCTCGGTCTTGGCGGTGAATTCCATATATTTCAGCACGAAACTGCACTCCTTTGTCTGGTGTTGAGTTGAATGGAAACTGAACTTCCCTGTTTAGGTCTCGCTGTCCTCTTCGTCCCCGGCGTAGGCCTCCTCATAGTCCTCCCCACCGCTCTCCTCCGGGGCGGGCTCGGCGGCCTTTTCCGCCTGGGCCAGCAGCTCGGGGTTGGACTGGGCCACGAGCTCCTTTTCCTCCGGGGTGAGCTCCTTGGATTCCTCCTCGGGCTCCTGCTTGGGCTTATACTTGCTGTCCGGGTCCCAGTAGGGGGTGACGGGGTATCGGTTGGGGTCGTAAGCCCTCCCCCGGGCATAGGCCCGCAGGCCCTCCCGGCTGGCGGACAAATCCACCCCCGGCTCCTGCTTCTTCTTCTGGTGGGCCTTCTTGGGGTCCTTGCCCGCGGCGATGGCGGCGGCCTTCTTCTCCGCGGCGATGCGGCGGCGCTCCTTCTCCGCCTCCTTGGCCTTTTTCTGCTGCTCCTCCATCTCCCGCTGGGCGGCCTCATAGTCCTTGCGGCACAGTATGCCGCAGATGAACTCCTGCACCATGCCCAGCAGGGCGTTGGCGATCCAGTAGATACACAGGCCGGCCGGCATGGCAAAGCCAATCCACAGGGACATGATGGGGCTGATCAGGAACATGGACCAGTTCATTTTGGGGGCGGGCTGGTCCTTGTTCATCTGGTTGGTTTTCTGCATCACCAGGCTGGACAGCACGGACACCACGGCGGAGATCACCGGCAGCAGGAACAGACCCACGGACGCCCAGGTCATGCCGCCCTCCCAGAACTTCAGCTGGGGAATCTTAGACAGGTCGATGCCGAAGAAGTCGAAATTGATGACGAACATCCCCGCGGCGGACGCCCCGGCGGCGGCAGCCGCGTCCTTGGCGGCGGCCAGGTTCTCGATGTTCATCATCGAGGCCAGGGTCAGCTCGCCGTATCCCGCGGACGTGAAATCCGCCAGACCCAGGGCGCTGGCCACGGCGGCTGTTGCCTGCTCGGTGAGGCTCATCATGTACTTCAGCGGGCGGCGGATGATGGCGTACAGCGGCCACAGGATCAGGATGGGGACCATCTGCCAGCCGCAGCCCCCCATGGGGTTTACGTTGTTCTCGGTGTAGAACTTCTGGAGCTCCTGGTTATAGCGCTCCTTGTCGTTGCCGCACCGCTTCTGGATCTCCTGGACCTGGGCATTCACCACGTTCATCTTGATCATGCCCTTTTTCCCCTTCAGGTTCAGGGGGAATAGGATGACCTTAATCACCACCGTGAACAGGAACAGGGCGATGCCATAGCTGTTGAACACCTGGCAGAACAGCTTGAGCAGCAGGCTGAACGGCGTCATGAGGATTTGCCAAATATCCATGTCTGTTCTCCTAAATTCGTTTCATTTTCTTGGGGGGCACCGGGTCGTAGATGAAGCCCCGCTCCCGGTGGAAGGGGTGGCAGCGCAGCACGCGCCACACCGCCAGCGCCCCGCCCTTGAGGGCCCCGTGGACCTCCACCGCCTCCAGGGCGTAGGCGGAGCAGGTGGGGATAAACCGGCAGGCGGGCGGGGTATGGGGGGAGACGTCCCGCCGGTACCAGCGGATCAAGGCCAGCAGCAGCTTTTTCACGCCTTGCCTTCCTTTTTCAGCAGCTCCAGCCTGTCCGCCAGCTTGAGAAAGGACTTCTCCAGCTGATGGTAGTCGCTGGCCGCGGCCCTGGTCCGGGCCACCACCACCACGTCCCTGCCCCCCAGCACCTGCTCCTCGTGGAGGCGGTAGATCTCCCGCAGGCGGCGGCGGACCCGGTTGCGCACCACGGCGCAGCCCACCTTGGTGGACACGGTGAGGCCCAGCCGGTTCCCCCTCTGCCCGTTGCCCCGGACATAGAGGGCCAGGCGGCTGTCGGCGGCGGACTTTCCCCTGTTGTATGTCCGGCGGAACAGGTGGTTTTCCTTCAGCGATACGGTCTTCTTCATACGGCCTCCATTAGGGGGATAATGTTGCCACGCTGCGAAGTGGCCAGGTTCTCGCCTTCGTCTCGGTCGCTTCCTGTTGTCACGCTCGCTTTGGGCGCGCTTCTCCGCGCATAAACGCCTAGGGGCGAGGGAAAAGCTCCCGCGCCCCGGTGGTATTCTTATCCCGATGTGTGCGCCATCAGTGGCTCAGGCGGGCGCGGCCCTTGGCGCGGCGGCGGGCCAGAACCTTGCGGCCGTTGGCGGTCGCCATGCGCTGGCGGAAGCCGTGGACCTTGGAGCGCTGGCGCTTCTTGGGCTGATAGGTACGCTTCATGCGGGAACACCTCCTGTACAGTTTAAAGGGCGCCCCGGACAGGGGCGGCCCGCTCCACAACGCCCCTCCGGGGCGCGGTTGGCAAACATTACGCGCAATCGCGTATGAAAGATTATACCTTGGAATTTGCCGTCTGTCAACAAAAAAACGGCAATATTCTTTTTTTTGCCCGCAGCCACAAGATATAGTATTCCCACCCCCACATTATATATAAAGAGTTGGAAAAAGCACTTGTAACCCACTGTCTTTTTTGGTATAATTAATCAGTTACGACATTTGACTTTTAGGGAGGCTGCCGCCCATGAAATCCGCTGCCGACGTCTGGGAAAAAGTAAAGGGCCTGATGGAGGGTTCCATGACCGCGGTCTCCATCGACACCTGGTTCGGCGACGTGGAGGCCGTGTCCCTGGAGGACACCCGTCTGGTGCTGTGCGTGCCCACCGATTTCACCCGGAACATCATCCGAACCCGTTTCCTGCCCGACGTGGAGAAGGCCCTGAAGGAGCTTTTTTCCTTCGATGTGGACGTGGCCCTGCTGCTCCCGGAGGAGCGGGAGGCCTACGCCCACCAAGCCGCCCCCAGCGCCGCGGGGAACGAGGCGGAGCGCTATACCTTCGACCGCTTCGTGGTGGGCTCCACCAACCGCTTTGCCTACACCGCCGCCAAAAAGGTGGCGGAGGAGCCCGGCGGGGCCTATAACCCCCTGTTCATCTACGGCCAGTCTGGCCTGGGCAAAACCCACCTCCTCCACGCCATCGCCAACCAGGTGCGCAAGGTCTATCCCGGCTTCCGTATCGTCTACGTCCAGAGCGAGGACTTTGTCAACGAGCTCATCGGCAACCTCCGCCGGGGCATTGATATGCAGGGCTTCCGGGACAAATACCGCAACGTGGACCTGTTTCTCATGGACGACGTGCAGTTCATCGCCGGCAAGGACTCCAGCGAGGAGGAACTGTTCCACACCTTCAACACCCTGTACGAGCAAAAAAAGCAGATTGTATTCACCTCAGACCGCCCCCCCCACGAGATGCTCCGGCTGGAGCAGCGCCTGCGCACCCGCTTCGAGCAGGGCCTGCCCGCCGACATCCAGCCCCCGGACTACGAGACCAGGATGGCCCTGCTGAAAAACAAGTCCCTGGAGCGGGGCGTCGCCCTGCCCGACACGGTGCTGGACTATCTGGCCCAAAACCTCACCTCCAACGTGCGGCAGATCGAGGGCGTGGTCAACAAAATCATGGCCTTCCAGGAGCTGAACGGTCAAACGGTGGACACCGAGACGGTCATCCGGGCCGTCCGCGACATCCTCCGGGCCAAGGAGACCTTCCTCCCCTCGGCGGACACCATCATCCAGGAGGTGGCCCGGTTCTACGAGCTGGACGCCGCCGCCATCCGGGGCCAGAGCCAGAACAAGGAGATCAGCACCGCCCGGAACGTGTGTATGTACATCATCCGGGAGATGACCCAGCTCTCCCTGGCGGAGATCGGCCAGCAGTTCGGCGGGCGGCACCACTCCACCGTGCTTAACTCCATCAACCGGGTGGAGAAGATGATGAAGGAGCAGCCCAATCTCATGGAGATCATCCGGGACATCACCAACGCGGTGAATTCCGCCTATTAAAGGCGTTACTTTCCGCTCGTGCGGAAAGCCGATGTCCAAACACTGAAAAGCGCAGGGCCCACGGCGATACGCCTCAGCTATGCACCGTTCGGCGCCTGGTTTTTATACCCTGAGCTTCCACAATCCTGCGGCCTGCGGTGTGGAACCCTGTGGAATGCCTCTCAAGTCCGCCGTCGTGCGCGGAAGCTTTGCAAATTTTGTTAACCCTCTGTGGACAGCGTAAGCCCTGTATTTCAAAGCTTCTTTCCCCATTTCCACATCTCCCACACCCCCTATGGACTACTGCGAAATTTGAAACCTCCTCCTCTCCCGCGGGGAGGAGAGAAAGGAACCGACATGAAATTTTCCTGTGAGAAAGTCATACTCCAATCCGCCGTCACCACCGCCGGCCGGGTGGTGGCCCCCAAGAGCTCCATCCAGGCCCTGGAGGGGGTGCTCATCGAGGCCGAGTTCGACGGCCTCCACCTCAGCGGCTACAATCTGGAAACCGGCATTGTCACCAAAGTGTCCGCCGACGTGGCAGAGGGCGGGGCCATCGTGGTGTCCGCCCGCCTGTTTGGCGAGATCCTGCGCCGGATGCCCGACGACGTGGTGTCCATCCAAACCGACAATTGCTCCATCCACATCCAATGCGGCCCCACTTCCTTCGACATCATGGGCAGCAGCGACGAGGATTTCCCCGAGCTCCCCTCCGTCAGCGACGGGGACAGCTTCACCATCACCCAGGCCAACCTGAAGGCCATGATCAGCCAGACCACTTTCGCCGTCAGCGACAACGAGAGCCGCCCCATCCACACCGGCGCCCTCTTTGAGACGGAGGGGGAGGAGCTGACCATGGTGGCGGTGGACGGTTACCGGCTGGCCCTGCGCCGGGAGAAGCTGGAGAAACAGCCAGAGGCAGGCCCCCTGTCCTTTGTGGTCCCCGGCGCGGCCCTCAATGAGGTGGAGAAAATCTGCGCCGACTCCGACGAGCCCGCCGCCGTCACCCGGGGGGATCGCCATGTCACCTTCCAGATGGGGGACACCCTGCTGGTGGCCCGGCGTCTGGAGGGGGAGTTCCTCAACTACCGCCAGACCATCCCCCGGAATAATTCCATTGTGCTGGAGGCGGAGGCCGCCGACCTCCAGCGGTCCATCGACCGGGCCTCCCTCATCATCAACGATAAACTGAAGAGCCCCCTGCGCTGCAAGTTTGAGGACGGGGTGCTGTCCATCACCTCCAAGACGGCCATGGGCTCCGCCTTTGACCGCTGCCCCATCTCCGGGGACGGCAAGGGCCTGGAGATCGGCTTCAACAACCGCTTTCTCATGGACGCGGTGAAGCGGGCCCCCGCCCAGCGCCTGCGGCTGGAGCTGAACACCGCCACCTCCCCCTGCCTGATCCTGCCCCAGAGTGGGGAGCCGGAAAACTTTCTGTATATGGTGCTGCCCGTCCGCCTGCGGGCCTCGGAATAAGGACGCGGAGCGGTCAGCCCCTTGCGAAGCGCGGCAGCAGGGTGACCAGGGAGGTCGTCATGAAAGAGCAGCTTATCAAAATTGAAACGCCCTTTATCAAGCTGGACGCCCTTTTGAAGTTTGCCGGGGCGGTGGGAACCGGCGGCGAGGCCAAACTGGCCATCCAGGGGGGCGGGGTCAAGGTCAACGGCGAGACCTGCGCCATGCGGGGCAGAAAGCTCCGCCCGGGGGACCGGGTGGAGCTGGATGGCGCCGCCTACCGGGTAGAATGACGGTCAACGGGATCACCCTGGAGGATTTCCGGAACTACGTCCACGCCTCGGCCCAATTCCATCCCGGCGTGAACGTCATCGCCGGGGAGAACGCCCAGGGCAAAACCAACCTGCTGGAGGCCGTGGCCTACCTGTCCTCCGCCTCCTCCCACCGGACGCGGCACGACCGGGAGCTGATCCGCCAGGGGGCGGACCGCGCTTTCGTCAAGGCGGCCGTGACCAGCCGAGGCCGGCAGCTGACCCTGGAGGCGGACCTCCACCGGGGGGCCCGGCGGCAGCTGCGCTCCAACGGGGTACGGTTGAAAACAGCGGGTGAACTTTCCGGATTGTTAAACACCGTGTTATTCTGCCCGGAGGATTTATACCTGATCCGGGAGGGGGCGGAGGCCCGCCGCCGGTTTCTGGACAGCTGCATCTGCCAGCTGCGCCCCCGGTACGCCCAGGCCCTGGCGGAGTACAGGCGGCTGTACCAGCACAAGACCCGCATCCTGAAGGACAGCGGGGAGCATCCCTCCCTGCTGGGCGCCCTGGACGATTTTTCCCTGCGGATGTGCCAATGCGGCGCGGTGATCGTCCACTACCGGGCCCATTTTGTCAGGCGGCTGGCCGCCGCCGCACCCGACATCCACGCCGACTGCTCCGGAGGGCGGGACAAGCTGGCCCTGCGGTATGAGACCGTATCCGCTGTCACCGACCCGGAGGCCGGCCCGAAATCCATTCTGCCCCAGCTCATCGCCCACCAGGAGCGGCTTCGGGAGGCGGAAATTGCCGCCCGCTCCTGCCTGTCCGGCCCCCACAAGGACGAGCTGGCGGTGGAAATCGATGGCAGCCCCGCCAAGTCCTACGCCTCCCAGGGCCAGACTCGCACGGCGGCGCTGGCGCTGAAGCTGGCCGCCCGGGACATTTTCCGGCAGGAGACGGGGGAGTGGCCGGTGCTGCTGCTGGACGACGTGCTCAGCGAGCTGGACGCCCGCCGCCAGGAATTCGTCCTCAACCGCATCACCTCGGGCCAGGTGTTCATCACCTGCTGCGAGGAGGAGAAGCTGGCCCGCCTGAAGGACGGCAAGGCGTTTTATGTGAAACAGGGACAGCTCTGGTGATGGGCGCCTGCCGCCTCGGCGGATTGCCCCCTGAGCGTGTCTTTGGTTCCTTTCTGCACGGGCAGAAAGGAACGCCCCCGGCAGGGCGCTGCCGGAAAAAGAAGATAAGGAGACATGGCGATGTATCTCCACTTGGGCCAAAACGTCATGGTGCGCAGCCGGGACGTGATCGGCATCTTCGACCTGGACAACACCACCTGGTCCTTCCGTACCCGCCGCTTTCTGGAGCGGGCGGAGCGGGAGGGGCGCGTGATGTCCCTGGGGGAGGACCTGCCCCGCTCCTTCGTCCTGGCGGAGGGGAGGGACGGCGTCCCGGCGGTCTACCTCACCCCCCTGTCCCCGGCGGCGCTGTCCGCCCGGGCCGGGAAAAACGAATTTGAATCATAAACAGGAGGATCAGACATGGAACCCATCGAATACCTGTGGAAGGACCGCAAGCGCCATCTGGGGCTGCCCCTGTCCTTCACCCGGTACCGCCTCAGCGGGGACCGGCTGTTTTGCGAGACGGGCTTTCTCAACCTGAAGGCGGACGAGGTGCTGCTGTACCGGGTGCAGGACCTGGAGCTGACCATGACCCTGGGCCAGCGGATCTTCGGGGTGGGGACGGTGTGCGTCCACTCCTCGGACAAGAGTATGCCCCACCTGGACTTGAAAAACGTGCGCAGGCCCCGTGAGGTGAAGGAGCTGATCCACCAGAGCGTGGAGGAGGCCAAGGACAGGCGGCGTATGCGCACCACCGAGTTGCTGGGGTCCAAGGATGGCGGCGAGGACTTCCACGAGATGGAAGACCTGGACGACGAGGAATTGGAATAAACCTTGTAGGGGCGGATATCATCCGCCCGCCGGTATCGGTTTTTTATTACGGGCGGATGGTATCCGCCCCTACGGAGCAAAGAACCATAAACATCGCGGAGGTACGCTATGTCTGAAGAACGCAACGAATTAAACGAATTAAATACCACCCAGGTGGAGCACGAATACGGCGCCTCGGAGATCCAGGTGCTGGAGGGGCTGGAGGCCGTCCGGAAGCGTCCGGGTATGTATATCGGCTCCACGTCCAGCTCCGGCCTGCACCACCTGGTGTACGAGATCGTGGACAACGCCATCGACGAGGCCCTGGCGGGCTACTGCGACCACATCACCGTGGAGATTCTGGCGGGCGACGTGATCCGGGTCACCGACAACGGCCGGGGCGTGCCCGTGGACATCCAGGCCCAGACCGGCAAGCCCGCCCTGGAGGTGGTGTACACCGTCCTCCACGCCGGGGGCAAATTCGGCGGCGGCGGATACAAGGTATCCGGCGGCCTGCACGGGGTGGGCGGCAGCGTGGTCAACGCCCTGAGCGAGTGGATGGAGGTCCGGGTGCACAAGAACGGGCGGATCTACCAGGTCAAATTTTCCCGGGGCAATATGACCCAGGAGATGACCGTCGTTGGGACTACGGATAAAACCGGCACCGAGGTGGTGTTCAAGCCCGACCCCGAGATGTTCGAGGACACGGTGTACGACTACGAGACCCTCCACCGCCGGATGCGGGAGCAGGCGTTTCTGAACGCCGGGGTGCGCATTCTCATGGCGGACCGCCGCCCCGGCCAGGAGCGGGAGGAGTCCATGCACTACGAGGGGGGCATCCGGGAGTTTGTCTCCTTCATCAACAAGAACAAGACCCCCCTTCACGAGAAGGTCATCTATATGTCCGGCGCCAGGGACGACTCCATGGCGGAGATCGCCCTGCAGTACTGCGAGGACAGCTATAACGAGATCATCGTCTCCTTCGCCAACAACGTCCACACCCCGGAGGGGGGGATGCACGAGGAGGGGCTGAAGCGGGCCCTGACCAATGTGCTCAACGCCTACGGCAAAAAGGCCAAAATTCTGAAGGACGAGGAAAAGGTGTCCGGGGACGACTGCCGGGAGGGGCTCACCTGCGTCATCTCGGTGAAGCTCACCGAGGCCCAGTTCGAGGGACAGACCAAGGCCAAGCTGGGCAATTCCGAGATGCGCACCCTGGTGAACAACGTGGTGTCCGACAAGTTAGAGCAGTTTTTGGAGGAAAACCCGGCGGTGGGCAGGGCCATCCTGGAGAAGGCCCTCATGGCCTCCCGGGCGCGGGAGGCCGCCAGGAAGGCCCGGGAGTCGGTGCGCCGCAAGACCGCGCTGGAATCCGGCCAGATGCCGGACAAGCTCCAGGACTGCAACGAGCGGGACCCGGCCCTGTGCGAGCTCTACATCGTGGAGGGCGACTCTGCGGCGGGCTCCGCCATCGACGGCCGGGACAGCCGGTTCCAGGCGATTCTGGCCATGTGGGGCAAAATGCTCAACGTGGAGAAGGCTCGGGCGGACAAGATCTACGGCAACGACAAGCTCTATCCCCTGGTGCTGGGCCTGGGCGCGGGCATTGGCGAGGAGTTCAACCTGGAAAAGCTGCGCTACCACAAGATCATCATCATGTCCGATGCCGACGTGGACGGCGCCCACATCCGCACCCTGCTGCTCACCTTTTTCTTCCGCTATATGCGCCCCCTGATTGAAAAGGGCTACGTGTACTCCGCGGTGCCCCCTCTGTACAAGCTCACCCGGGGTAAGCAGCAGCGGGTGGCCTACTCCGACGAGGAGCGGGACAAGGTGTCCGCCGAGATGCGGGAGGGCAACCCCAACGCCAAGGTGGACATCAGCCGCTTCAAGGGCCTGGGCGAGATGGACCCCCACGAGCTGTGGGACACCACCATGAACCCGGAAACCCGCACCCTGCGCCGCATCACCCTGGAGGACGCGGTGGCGGCGGACAACATCTTCACCATCCTCATGGGGGAGAAGGTGGAGCCCCGCAAGGAGTGGATCGAGGAGAACGCCAAATACGCCCTGAATTTGGATTATTAGGCAATTCTCAGAATTTTTCCGCCGTAGAGACGGGTATTACCCGCCCGTTTCTCTCGTCATGCGAATGGATGTCGTCCGGGCGGATAATATCCGCCCCTACAGAAAATTGCGTTTTCATTATTTTATAGAATTGCCATGAGCGGAGGTCTTTATGGGACACAATCGAAATTACAAGCCGGAGGACATCGCCTTTCCCGACCAGGTGATCACCGAATCCGAGCTGGTGGGGGAGATGGCGGAGAGCTATAAGCAGTACGCCATGTCGGTGATCGTGGGCCGGGCCCTGCCCGACGTGCGGGACGGCCTGAAACCCGTCCACCGCCGGATCCTGTACTCCATGTACGACACGGGGCTCACCTCGGACAAGCCCTTCAAGAAGTCGGCCACCTGCGTGGGCGAGGTGCTGGGCCACTACCACCCCCACGGGGACGCGTCGGTGTACGACGCTATGGTGCGCCTGGTGCAGAAGTTCTCCATGCGCTACCCCCTGGTGGAGGGCCACGGCAACTTCGGCAACGTGGACGGCGACCCCCCCGCCGCCAACCGGTATACCGAGGCCCGGATGGCGAAGGTGGCAAACGAGATGCTCCGGGACATCGACAAGGACACGGTGGACTGGGATCCCAACTTTGACGAGAGCTTAAAAGAGCCTCGGGTGCTGCCCAGCCGCTTCCCCAACCTGCTGGTGAACGGCTCCTCGGGCATCGCTGTGGGCATGGCCACCAACATTCCCCCCCACAACCTGAAAGAGGCCATCAATGCCGCCATCTGCGTGCTGGACAACCCCAACGCGGGGCTCAATGAGCTGATGGAGCACATCAAGGGCCCGGATTTTCCCACCCGGGGCATCATCATGGGGCGGGCTGGCATCCGGGCGGCCTACGCCACCGGCCGGGGCAAGATCGTCCTCCGGGCCCGCACGGAGTTCGAGGAGTACGGCCGCGACCGCACCCGTATCATCGTCACCGAGCTGCCCTACCAGGTGAACAAGCGCCAGCTCATCCGCACCATCGCCGACCAGGTGAAGGACAAGCGGCTGGAGGGCATCTCCGACCTGCGGGACGAGACGGACCGCAACGGTATGCGCATCGTCATCGAGCTCAAGCAGAACGCCAACCCCCAGGTGGTGCTGAACAAGCTGTTTAAGCAGACGGCGCTGCAGTCCAACTTTTCCATCATCATGCTGGCCCTGGTGGACGACCAGAAGCAGCCCCGCATCCTGTCCCTCAAGGGCATTCTGGACGAGTATATCGCCTTCCAGGAGCAGGTGATCCGCCGGCGCACCGAGTACGACCTGAAAAAGGCCCAGGAGCGGGCCCACCTGCTGGAGGGCCTGCTCATCGCCCAGGACAACATCGACGAGGTTATTCACATCATCCGTTCCAGCTATGACAACGCCAAGCAGAACCTGATGGAGCGCTTCGGGCTGGATGACGTGCAGGCCCAGGCCATCTGCGATATGCGGCTCATCTCCCTCCAGGGGCTGAACCGGGAAAAGCTGGAAGCGGAGTACAAGGAGCTGGAGGAGAAGATCGCCTACTATAACGAGCTGCTGGCCGACGAGGAAAAGCTCAAGGGCGTGCTCCGGGAGGAGCTGGTCCAGATCCGGGACAAGTACGGCGACGACCGGATCACCGAGATCCAGGACGTGGCGGACGAGATCGACATCGAGGATTTGATCGAGGAGGAGCAGTCCGTCTTCACCATGACGGCAAACGGCTATATCAAGCGCACCTCCGCCAGCGAGTACGTGGCCCAGGGCAAGGGCGGACAGGGCCGCAAGGGCATGGCCACCCGGGAGGAGGACTATGTGAACACGGTGTTCACCGCCTCCACCCACGACTATGTGCTGTTTTTCACCGACAAGGGCCGGGTGTTCCGCAAGAAGGGCTACGAGATCCCGGTGGCGGGCCGCACGGCAAGGGGCACCAACATCGTCAACGTGCTTCAGGTGGAGCAGGACGAGAAGGTGGCGGTGATGATCCACACCCGGGACATCAGCGAGGGGGAGGAGCCCCGCTACCTGACCATGTTCACCCGCAAGGGCACCGTGAAGCGGCTGGACGCCTCGGCGCTGAAAAACCTGCGCAGCAACGGCCTGCGGGTCATCCTGCTGGACGAAGGGGACGAGCTGATGGAGGTTCGGGAGACCGACGGCCACCAGAACCTGCTCATCGCCACCCATGGCGGCATGGCTGTGTGCTTCGATGAGAACGATATCCGCCCCACCGGGCGCAATTCCATGGGAGTGCGGGGTATCCGCCTGCGCGCCGGGGATTATGTGGTGGGCGCGGCCCGGGCCAAGCCGGACAGGGCGGTGCTCACCATTACGGAAAACGGCTACGGCAAGCGCACCCCGGTGGAGGACTACCGGATCACCAACCGGGGCGGCCTGGGCATCAAGAACTATGCCGTCACGGACAAGACCGGACCTATCGTGGGGGTGAAGGTGGTGGACGGCAGCGAGGACCTGCTGCTGGTCACCCAGTCCGGCGCCCTGATCCGCACCGACGTGGACGGCATCCGCACCTGCGGCCGCGCCAGCCAGGGCGTCATCGTCATGCGCTTTAAGGACGAGGGCGACCGGGTGGTGGCCTTGTCCCTGGCGGAGAAGGAGCCGGGGGAAGAGGACGAAGCCCCCACTGAGGAGTAAAAAGCCTTCCCCCGCAGGGGGGAAGGCTGGGTAAAAACGACGGTGAGGGGATGTATCAATTGAAAACCGTAACCCTATACACCGACGGCGCCTGCTCCGGCAACCCTGGCCCTGGGGGCTGGGGGGCCATCCTGCTGTACGGCCCCCACAGGAAGGAGCTCAGCGGCGGCGAGCCCTCCACCACCAACAACCGCATGGAGCTCACCGCCGTGATCCGTGGGCTGGAGGCCCTCACCGAGCCCTGCGCGGTGGAGCTCTACTCCGACTCCAAGTACGTCATCGACGCCCTGGAGAGGGGCTGGGCCCGGGGCTGGCGGGCCCGGGGCTGGATCAAGGCCGACAAAAAACCCGCCCTCAACCCCGACCTGTGGGAGCGGCTGCTGGCGCTGTGCGAGCGCCACACCGTCACCCTCCACTGGGTCAAGGGCCACGCAGAAAACGAATACAACAACCGCTGCGACCAGCTGGCGGTGGGGGAGTGGAAGAAATTGAAACCGTAACCCTTCGCGCCTTGCGGTGCGGAACAAATAAAGAGAAAGAAGGAACATACCATGGGCAAATTTGTGATCTCCAAGGCGAAGAACGGCGAGTACACCTTCAACCTGAAGGCGGGCAACGGCGAGGTGATCCTCTCCGCTTCCGAGACCTACTCCACCCTGGACAGCTGCAAGGCCGGCGTGGAGTCCGTGCGGAAAAATTCCACGGCCCACGTGGAGGATCAGACTGTGGAGGGCTTCGAGACGCTCACCCACCCCAAGTTTGAGGTCTACACCGACAAGCGGGGGGAGACCCGGTTCCGCCTCAAGGCCCGCAACGGGGAGAACATCGGCCGCAGCGAGGGCTACAAGGCCAAGGCCAGCGCCCTGAACGGCATCGCCTCCGTGGGGAAGAACGCCCCCGACGCCGACGTGGTGGTGGAAGAGGAGTAAGGCAGGACAAAAAAGCGCCGGGATAACGGGGCGTGATAAGAGATCTTTTGTAGGGGCGCATATTATGCGCCCGCGGGCGGCTGATAGCCGCCCCTACAGAGTTTCTTAAAACAACGCCCTTGCCCCGGCGCTTTTTTATGCTTGCTTTTTTTCCAATTGTTCCAGATGCTTTTTCAGCACAAGATTGATATAGCTGGATACGGAACGATCTTGATACTCTGCCCGCTCTTTTATTTTCTCCAAGACGGGGCCATCAATGGTTATGCTGATGGTTTTCTTTAATGGCTTCATAGTATCACCTCTCCAAGAGATAATACTATAATTCACGAAATAGTATTGAAATACACGATATAGCAATGTATAATAGTGTAATTAAGGAGGTGAGAAAAAATGAATGAAATCGAATTTGACCAGGCGCTCTCAAAGTTTTTAGACGACGAGCAATGCGAAAAGGCCAACGAAGCCGTCTTTGAGCTTGTCCGTTCCGCCTTCACCGCCGGCTGGAAGGCCGCCATAGGCTCGGACATCGGAAGCGTCATGAACATAGAGAAGCGGTAAAACGAAAGCCCCTCCCGGCCGGGAGGGGCTCTTGTCTATGCATCTTCTTCTTTTGCGGTGACCGCGATGTTCAGCTCATCCAACTGCTTCTGCTCCACAAAGGACGGGGCCCCCATCATCACATCCTGGGCGTTCTTGTTCATGGGGAAGGGGATGACCTCCCGGATGGAGTCCTCCCCGGTGAGCAGCATCACCATCCGGTCCACCCCCGGCGCGATGCCCGCGTGGGGGGGCGCGCCGTAGGTGGAGGCGTTGTACATGGCGGGGAACTTGGCCTTCACGTCCTCCTCCCCCAGCCGCACCAGCTGGAAGGCCTCGATCATGATCTCCGGGTCGTGGTTTCGCACCGCGCCGGAGGACAGCTCCACCCCGTTGCACACCAGGTCGTACTGGAACGCGGTGATGGACAGCGGGTCCGCCTCCCCCGCCGCCGCCTTTTTCAGGATGTCCAGCCCGCCGTTGGGCATGGAGAAGGGGTTGTGGCAGAATTCCAGCTCGCCGGATTCCTCCCCGATCTCGTACATGGGGAAGTCCACAATCCAGCAGAACTCATACCGCTCGGTGTCCATATGTCCGGGGCAGAAGGCCCCCAGCTTGCTGCGCAGCACGCCGGCGGTTTTCTGGGCGGCCAGCAGCTTGCCGGCGGTGAGCCCCACGAAGCAGCCGGGGGTGAGCCCCAGGGCCTCCGCCACCTGCTCCTTGACGGGCTGGACGAACTTGGCGATGCCGCCCACGATCTCCTGATTCTCGTCGTAGCGGAACCAATAGGCTTTCTCCCCCGCCTGGACCTCCACGTCCGCGCACAGCTTGTCGATCTGCTTTCGGGTGCCCTGGAAGTCCGTGACCACTATGGCCTTGACGGTGTTGCCCTCAAAGGGCGGGAAGCCGCACCCCGCCAGCAGCCCGGTGGCGTCGGTGAGGGTCAGGTCGATGCGCAGGTCGGGCTTGTCGGAGCCGTATTTGTCCATGGCCTCCAAGTAGGGGATGCGCACAAAGGGCGCTTCCGAGGCCACGCTGTACTTGCCGTACTTGGCGAAGATGGGGGGGAGCACCCGCTCCAGCACGGCGAACACGTCCTCCTGTCCGGCGAAGGCCATCTCCATGTCCAGCTGATAGAACTCGCCGGGGGAGCGGTCGCCCCGGGCGTCCTCGTCCCGGAAGCAGGGGGCGATCTGGAAATAGCGGTCGAAGCCGGAGGCCATCAGCAGCTGCTTGAACTGCTGGGGGGCCTGGGGCAGGGCGTAGAACTTGCCGGGGTGCTTCCGGGAGGGCACCAGGTAATCCCTTGCCCCCTCGGGGGAGGAGGCGGTGAGGATGGGGGTGGTGATCTCCAGAAAGCCCTCGGCCTGCATGGCGGCGCGCAGGGCGGCCACCACCTGGCAGCGCAGGATGATGTTGCTTTTCACCTCGGGGTTGCGCAGATCAAGGTAGCGGTACTTGAGCCGGGTGGACTCGTCCGCCTCCCGGGAGCGGTTGATGGGGAAGGGCAGCTCGTTGTGGGTGCAGCGGCCCAGCACCTCAATCTTGCTGGGCACGATCTCGATGTCGCCGGTGGGCATATTGGGGTTCTTGCTGTCCCGCTCCCGGACGACCCCCTCCACCGACAGGGTGGACTCCTTGTTGATGGCCTTGACGGCGTTGTACATCTCCTCGGTTTCAATGACCACCTGGGTGGTGCCATAGAAGTCCCGGAGGACGACAAACGCGAAATTTTGGCCCACCTCCCGGACGTTTTCCATCCAGCCGGCCAGCTTCACCTGTTGGCCGATGTGTTCCATCCGCAGTTCATTGCAGGTATGTGTGCGCGATTGAACCATTGCAATCATCTCCAATTTGTAAATTCAGTCTATTTGATAACTTTTTATTTAATCCTCCCGGAAGGTCCCGTATTCCCGGACGATCTGGGCCAGCTCCTGATACAGCCCACTGTCGACGTAGTAGAGGTCGTTGCCGAAATAGACCTGTCCGTTGCCAAAGACGGAGGGCGCCTCCCAGTGCTCGTTGTCCAGCACAATGCCCAGGTGGACGGAGCCGCCCGTGTGATCGATGGAGTACCCGTTTCTGAGGCCGGAGAACAGGTTGCGCAGGCTGGCCCGGCAGGTGTGGCTGTCCAGGGCTTGGGTGACGGCCTCAATGGCCGCCCCCTCCGCCTGATCCGCGTCCATGATCCAGACGTAAAAGCCGAAATCCTCCGCCGAATTGAAGTAGGGCTCGTTGTTGGAGGCGGACAGGCTGGTGGTCTCCTCGTCCCGGGCCTCCGCGATGTCCCGCCAGCTCCTGGGCCGGGTGTACCACAGGCAGAACGCCGCCAGGGCCGCCAGGACTACCCCCGCGATGATCAGGCCCTTGTATTTTTTCATGGATCATGTCTCCTCCCGCTTGATGGATAACTCCAATTTGTACTATTAAACTTATATATTACTATTTGTACTGGAATAGACGGCTACGGCAAGATTTCTTTCGACGCGGAACGGCCGACCAGATAATCAAGCGATACCTGGAAACAATCTGCCAGCTTGACCAGATTGTCATAACCCGGCTTTTGGTCTCCCTTTTCAAAGCGTTGATATTGACGCAGGGTAATTTGAATCATGTTGGCTGTCTGCTGCTGGGTCAGACCGGATTCTTTGCGAAGCTGAAGAAGGCGTTGGGATAGCAAAATAATTTACTCCTCTCTTGACATGACCTATCAGTCGCAGTATAATATGACTGATAAGACGTAAATTGGAGGTATTGCAATGCCGGAGATAATCACATTACTATTTGACGAATATACAAAGAATCTGCATATGCGTCAAGCGGAAACTGGGCTGACAGAAGGAGAAGCACAATATCAACAGCTACGAAAACTGGTCGGGGACGAGGCAGCGCTGGATATTTGGGATGCCGCTGTTGCGAGAGGCGCGATTATGCAGGAGGTCTGTTTGAAAGCCGGGTTAATGTCGGCGCAAGAACTGCGCTCCCTGTAGGGCCGGGGGGAGGTCACCCCTCTTTTTCCCGAATAGGTGGGGCGTTCCGCCCCGCCTCCAGGGCGTCCAGGACGGCCTCCGCCGCCTCCCCTGCGTCCAGCAGCCTCTGCTCCCCGGTGGTCATATCCTTCAGCGACACCTTGGACTGCTTGATCTCATCCTCCCCCAGGAAGGCGGCAAAGGGGACGCCCAGCCTGTCGGCGTAAGCCATCTTCTGCTTGAATTTCTTCTGCTCGGTGTAGAGCTGGGCCCGGACGCCCGCCGCCCGCAGCCGGGTGGCGAAGGCGATGGCGGGGGAGAGGTCGTCCGTCATGGGCAGGATGAGCACGTCGGCGGGGGCGGTGATGAGCTGGTCGTTGAGGTAGCCCTGTTCCTCCAGCACGTAGAACAGACGGGTGAGCCCGATGGAAATACCAACGCCTGGGAGTTGTTTATCGGTATAATATTCCGCTAAGTTGTCATATCGTCCCCCGGAGCAGATGGAGCCGATCTCCGGATGGTCGGTCATGAACGTCTCATACACGGTGCCGGTGTAGTAGTCCAGCCCCCGGGCGATGGTCAGGTCGATGGCGAACTTGTCCTCGGGCACCCCGAAATCCCCCAGATACTTCACCACGGTGGACAGCTCCTCCAGCCCCTGGTCGAAGAGCTGGTGACGGCCCCGGTAGGCCTCCAGGGAATCAAGAATCTCTTTATTACTGCCAGTAATGGAGATAAACTTCAAAATCTCCTCCGCCTGCTGGCCGGACAGCCCGATTTCCTCCCCGGTAAGCAGCTCCCGCACCTTGTCCCCGCCGATCTTAGGCAGCTTGTCCACGGTGCGCATCACGTCTCCGGCCTTGTCCGTCAGCCCCAGCATGGCGTAGAACCCGTTGAGGACCTTCCGGTTATTCACCCGGATCTGGAAGTTGCGAAGCCCCAGGCTGGTGAAGGTCTGATAGATGATGGCGGGGATCTCCGCCTCGTTGACAATGTCCAGCTTCCCGTCGCCGATCACGTCGATGTCCGCCTGATAGAACTCCCGGAACCGCCCCCGCTGGGCCCGCTCCCCCCGGTACACCTTGCCGATTTGGAACCGGCGGAAGGGGAAGGACAGGTCGGCGTAGTGCAGGGCCACGTACTTGGCCAGGGGGACGGTGAGGTCGAACCGCAGGGACAGGTCGGAGTCCCCCTTGATGAAGCGGTAGATTTGCTTTTCCGTCTCGCCCCCGGCCTTGGCCAGCAGCACCTCGCTGGCCTCGATAATGGGGGTGTCCAGGGGGGTGAAGCCGTAGAGGGAATAGGATTTACGCAGCAGCTCTGCCATCCGCTCGAACCGGGCCTGATTGGGGGGGAGCAGCTCCATAAACCCGGACAGGGTGCGGGGCTTTTGTTTTGCCATGGTGATTCTCCTTTCGGTGTTGTGGGTTTACAACGCAAGGGCTTGGGCCAAGAAACGGATCAGCCGCTCCCGGTATTGGCCCAGCATGATATTTTCCTGTTGGGTGTCGTATTTGTTGTTCCCATCCTGGACGAAGTAGGTCAGCGTGTTCCGGTTCAGCGAGATGGAGTCCAGGGGCCAGCCCTGGCGCCGCTGGGGGGCGGGCTTGTCCACCAGGTAGAAGGCGCTCTGCCGGGTGGCCTCGCTGTCCTCCATGAAGGAGGATATGGTTCCGTGGTGGAAAACGGCGACCCCGTCCAGGTAGTAGGCCAGCACCCGCCCGCCCAGGGAGCGCACCAGCCCCGTGTAATATTGGAGCATCCCCTCGTCGTCCAGCCGGGGGCCGCCGTTTGGGGTTCTGACGTTCAGCCCGGGCTGGCGGCTGTCGTCCAGGGGCAGGCCGTCAAAGTACAGCCCGGAATCGCTGCAGATCACCGCGTCGGCGTATTTCCCGTAGAACGCGGCCTTGAGGGCGGCGTTCTCCTCCGGGGTGGCGCCCCGTTCCTCCGGCTCCTCTGTGATGCCCAGGTCGTTCAGGGTGCAGAACTCCACGCCATAGCCGGCCAGCAGTGCCTTGAAGCGCCCGACTTTGGCCGGGTTTGTGGTTCCGATCAGAATCTTTTTCAAAAGACCGCCTCCAGTCAAAAAAATGCTCTCCCCCCATAACCATGGGACGAGAGCGTTTTCAAGAAACACTTCGTGGTGCCACCCACATTCAGCGGACAGGATCCGCCCTTTGGCCTTCTGGAGCGGGAAGGGGACCGGCCCGTCTCCGGGCCCGCTCGGCCGGCGTCTTTCCCGCCCCCCTGCCGTAAGCGCTTCCAGCCAAGGCGCTTTTCTCTGTCCGGTGGCGTGGGCGGTACTCATCCGGCCTCAACGCGGCGTATTCAGTTTGTGGTCAAACCTTAAGGGGCGCGGTGGGATACCGGATGAGCCGCCAATCCAGGTCGCCCCGGTTGAGCCCGTGGATAAGCATCTCGGCGGTGGCGGAATTGGTGGCGATGGGCACGTTGTGCTGGTCGCACAGGTTGATGATGTTGTTCACGTCCTTTTCCAGCTCGTCGGAGGTGGGGTCGTTGAAAAACAGCACCATGTCGATCTCGTCGTAGGCGATGCGCGCGCCGATCTGTTCGCAGCCGCCCTGGGCGTGGGACAGGAAAAGCTGGATGGGCAGGCCCGTGGCTTCTGCGACCTGATTGCCGGTATTGCTGGTGGCGCAGACCGTGTGTTTGGAGAGGATGCCGCAATAGGCGATGCAGAATTGTACCATCAGTTCTTTTTTGTTGTCGTGGCTCATCAGGGCAATGTTCATGCAGATCGTCCTTTCTATGGAGTGTGGGTCAATGGGCGTTCAGCGGATGCGCGTCAGCGGGACCCGCTGGCCCAAAAGACGTTTGGAGATGTTCAGGTATGCGGGCGCGGCGCCCTTATAGGTGGTGAGGATGAGGGGCACCCCGGCGGCGGCGGCCAGGGTGACGGCGGGGTCCTCGGGCACCACCCCCAGCAGGGGCAGGCCGGCGGCATCCATGGCCTGGTCAATGGAGGTGCGCAGCCGGGCGATGAGGCGGGGCTGCACCCGGTTCATCACCAGGTGGAGGGTAGGCAGGCCGTGGAGCTCGGCCACGGTCCGCTGGGCGTCCCGCAGGGCGGCGGGGTCCACGGCGGACACCACCACCACCCGGTCCGCGGCGGCGCGGGCCAGTTGGAAGCCCTCCCCCAGTCCGGCGGGGGAGTCCATAAACACGAAGTCGAAATACTCCTTTGCCTCGTCCACCAGGGCCCGGAACCGGCCGGCGTCCAGCCCCTCGGCGGAGAGGGGGGCGGTGAGGAGGAACAGCCCCTTGATCTCGGGCTGCTCCACCGCCGCCTCGGACAGGGGGCAGCGGTAGTCCATCACGTCGGTAAAATCCATCAGGGCCCGGTCGGCCATCCCCAGGGTCAGATCCAGGTTGCGCAGGCCGATGTCCAGGTCGACGCACAGCACCCGGCGGCCCAGGGCGGCCAGACAGGAGGCCGTCCCGGCGGTGAGGGAGGTTTTTCCGGTGCCGCCCTTTCCAGATGTGACCATGACGGCGGTTCCCATGGGACGCCTCCTTCCGATACACTCCGAATCATAACATAAACGGATGAAAATAGCAACAAAAAATCTGATAGCCGCAAAAAAGATTCAAACTTTCCCACACAAATATGTCAAGACAGCTGTTCATATATGTTTCACAGGGGAGATTTCTGTATCTTCGCCCACCGTCTGGGGTATTTCGGCGGGGTTGGGCCGGTTTTCTCCACCACAACCACCCGGTGGGTCACATCGGTGCCGGGGATGGCGTAGTCGAAGCGCCGCTCCACACGGCCCCCCAGGGCTTGGATGGCGGGCTGGGCCTCCTGGAGCTCCTCCTGGGAGCCCACGCCCTTCATGGCCAGAAACCGCCCGCCCACCCTGACAAGGGGCAGGCACAGTTCAGACAGACAGCGCAGGTCGGCCACCGCCCTTGCCGTGGCGAAATCGAACTTCTCCCGGAAAGCGGGGTCTGCCCCCGCCTCCTCGGCCCGCCGGTGGACGGCCCGCACCCCCTGGAGGGAGAGCTGGCCGCTCACCTCCAGCAGCCAGTCCAGCCGCTTGTTCAGGCTGTCCAGCAGGGTGAGCTCCAGGGAGGGGACCAGTATTTTCAGCACCATCCCGGGGAACCCCGCCCCGGTGCCCACGTCGATGAGGGCTTTCCCCTGGAGATGGGCGCAGTTCAGCAGAGCGGCGCAGTCCAGCATATGCAGATTGGCCGCGTCTATGGGGTCGGTGATGGCGGTGAGGTTTATCTCCCGGTTTTTGTCCAGCAGCAGCTCAGTGTACCTTGCCAGCAGGGCGGGGGCCCCCTGGGGTACGCGGTCCGTCAGCCCCAGCCGTTCCAGCCCGGACCGGATCAACGCCTCCATCTGCTAGCCTCCCAGGGCGGCGAGGAGGGCGGGGACGCCCAGGGACAGCCCGGCGACGATGCCCACGGCGCATCCGGCCAGCACCGCCACGCCCCCCGCAGTCCCTCCGGCGATGGTTTTGTTCCTCATGCGGTGGACAGCCACCACCGCCAGGGCGACGGACACCGGCACCAGGAACAGGGGGAAGGTCCCCGGCAGCTGCCGCCCCCCGGTGAACAGGGTGAAGTTGAGGATGAACAGCAGCATGAGCACATAGGCGATGCCCATCCAGGCCGCGGCCCGCTTCTCGAAGGAGGCGGGGGCGTCGTCGGGACAAGCTCCACATCGTTCGCTTCCACCTTCCGGCGAAAGCTCACTCGTTCCGCTGTCTGTCCTCTCCCCACGCGACCCGCCTGACGGCTGGGCTGGCCTGGGGGCCCCATTGGGCTCCTGCCGGTTGGGTTCGTCAGCCATTACCCTTCTCCTTTAATAAGTCCCGGATCTCCGCCAGCAGCTTCTCCTCGCTGGAGGGCTCAGGCGGGGCGGGGGGCGCCTCCTCTTTTTTGATGAACTGCTTGAACTCGTTCAGAAACTGTTTCATAGGTAATTTTTCTCCCAAAAAGCTCAGGCCTCGGGGTCAAAGGCCTCTTCGACGGCCTCCGTGATATCCTCCACGGCTTCCTTCACGTCCTCGGCGGCCGTCTCTTGGACAGCGGTTTCCACGGCGTCCGCAACAAGCTCCGTCAGCGGGGCGTCCACCACGGCGGCCTCCGGGTCGTCGTCGGCAAAGTGGACGGTCTCCTTTTTGGCGGCCACGGCCCTGGACAGGGGGCCGCTGAGCAGCCCCTCGCCGATGCCGACGCCGATGGCGGTGCCCTCCCCGGCCTCCTCGTCGGGGCCCACGTCCACCGACAGCAGCAGGGATCGATAGGTTTTCCGGCCGGTCTCCTCATCCTTCTCCACCTTCAAGGGGATGGCGGCGGCCAGAGCGGCAATACCCAGGACTTTCCAGAACTTTTTCATGGTGATTTCTCCTTTCAATGTTTGGGGGTGAGCAGCTCCGTGCCGCCCATATAGGGCTGGAGGACGGCGGGAATCTTCACCGACCCGTCGGCCTGGAGGTTGTTCTCCAGCAGGGCGATGAGCATACGGGGGGGCGCGGCCACGGTGTTGTTCAGGGTGTGGGGCAGATACGTCCCGTTCTCGCCCTTCACCCGCATCTTCAGGCGGCGGGCCTGGGCGTCCCCCAGGTTGGAGCAGGAGCATACCTCAAAATACTTCTTCTGCCGGGGGGACCAGGCCTCGATGTCGCAGGACTTCACCTTCAAATCGGCCAGGTCGCCGGAGCAGCACTCCAGCTGCCGCACCGGGATGTCCATGGAGCGGAACAGCTCCACCGAGTACCGCCACATCTTCTCGTACCAGTCCATGGAGTCCTCCGGCTTGCAGACCACGATCATCTCCTGCTTCTCAAACTGGTGGATGCGGTATACGCCCCGCTCCTCAATGCCGTGGGAGCCCTTCTCCTTGCGGAAGCAGGGGGAGTAGGAGGTGAGGGTCTGGGGCAGCTTGTCCTCGGGGATGATCTGGTCGATGAACTTGCCGATCATGGAGTGTTCGCTTGTCCCGATCAAATATAGGTCCTCGCCCTCGATTTTATACATCATGGCGTCCATGTCGGTCTGGCTCATGACGCCCTCCACCACGTTGCCGTGGATCATGAAGGGGGGGACGCAGAAGGTGAAGCCCTTGTTGATCATGAAGTCCCGGGCGTAGGCCAGCACCGCCTCGTGGAGTCGGGCGATGTCCCCCATCAGGTAGTAGAACCCGGCCCCGGACACCCGGCCCGCCGCGTCCATGTCCACCCCGTCGAACCGCTCCATGATGTCGGTGTGATAGGGGATATCGAAGTCGGGCGCCACGGGCTCGCCGAATTTCTCCACCTCCACGTTGGCGGAGTCGTCCGGGCCAATGGGCACGGAGGGGTCGATGATGTTGGGGATGGTGAGCATGATCTTCCGGATTTCAACCGCCAGCTCGTCCTCCAGCTGCTCCAGCTCGGCCAGCCGGTCGGCGTTAGCCTTGACCTGGGCTTTGGCCGCCTCGGCCTCCTCCAGCTTGGAGGGGTCCTTTTTCGCCTGACCCATGAGCATCCCCACCTGCTTGGACAGCTTGTTGCGCTGGGAGCGCAGGGTGTTGGCCTCCGTCATGGCGTCCCGGTTGCGGCGGTCCAGCTCGATGACCTGATCCACCAGAGGGAGCTTCTCCTCCTGGAACTTCTTTTTGATGTTTTCCTTGACAAGCTCCGGGTTGTCCCGGACAAATTTGATGTCTAACATAGTATCACCTTTTGATTCAGAATTCCCCCTCCGGGGGGGATGCGCGGGATGTGGTTTGCGGGCTGTGAGCGGTCAAAAATCTCGTCCAGGATATTTTTGGGGGAGTTGGGTCGTCCATTCACAGCCCACCTTTCAGGAGTCGCGCGCTTTGCGGAATCCCCCGTTAAGGGGTCTGCTCCTGTCCGGCCCAGCCCTCGTCCAACGCGCCGCGCCGGACGAGCTCCTCCGCCAGCGCGTCAAAGCGGGGCCGCAGGAACAACCCCTCCGGGTTGTAGTGCCCCATCTCCGCGTCGTAGTCCCCCATGGCGTCCACAAAGTATTGGTATTCGATGTCGGTCAATTCTGCCGCCGCGCCGTCATAGTCCTTGTCCGACAGCTTGAGCTCGGCGGCGTACAGCGCCTGTAAAATAGAGGTATAGCCCACGTACTTGTCATAGCCGTCTTTCAAGTCTTCATAGTCGGCGATGGCTGCGTCCCGCGCCTGCTCGGCCTTCATCTGGGCGTCGGCGGCGGCCTGGAGGGCGGCGTTCAGCTGTTCCCGCTCCTCCTTCAGTGTTTCTATCTCCTCCATCAGCTCCCCCCGGGAGAGGTTCATGGTGCTTTGCAGGTCGCTGATGGTGGATTCGTTGTTCCTCTGCTGGATGAAGTAGGCCAGCAGAAGCATCAAAAAGGCCGCGCCGAACAGCACCAGCAGATAGACATAGAAGGAGGAGGGCTTGTTCTTCCCCGGCGTTTCACGTGAAACGTCCGAGACCTCGCCGGGGACAATGTGTTCCTTTTCGCTCATGCCTCAGCCCCCTCCTTTGCCGCGGGGTGAAGCTGCTCCAGCAGGTCCAGCAGGTCGTTCAGGTCGTCCACGTCGTAAAATTCCAGCTCCAGCCTGCCCTTTTTCGCCCCATTCCTGATGGTCACCTTCCGGCCCAGTCGGGCGGACAGGTCCTTCTCCACTGCCTTGGTGTAAATTTCATGGGGGTGGGGGGTGTCGGGGACAAGGTCGTATTTAGACTTGTACCGGAAGTTTTTGGCCCTGGCTTCCGCCTGCCGGACGGACCAGCCCTGGTCGATGATCTGCCGGGCGAATTCGATCTCGGTGGCCTCCCCCTCCACCATGAGCGCCGCCCGCCCGTGGCCGGCGGACAGCTGGCCCTGGATGATCATCTCCCGCACCTCCGGGGGCAGGGCGGTGAGCCGCAGGGCGTTGGTGATGGCGGGCCGGGATTTGCCCACCCGTCGGGCCAGCTCCTCCTGGGTCAGGCCGAAGTCGCCGATCAGCGCCAGATAGCCCTCCGCCTCCTCCACCGGGTTCAGGTCCTCCCGCTGGAGGTTTTCGATGAGGCCCAGCTCCAGCACCTCCCGGTCGTCGGCCTCGATGATGATCACCGGCACCTCCCGCCGGCCCGCCAGCTTGGCGGCCCGCCAGCGGCGTTCGCCGGCGATGATCTGGTAATAGCCCGTGGACAGCCGCCGCACGGTGATGGGCTGGAGGATGCCGTGCTCCTGGATGGACGCGGCCAGCTCCTGAAGGGCCTCGTCGTCAAACCGCTTCCGGGGCTGGTTCAGTCCGGGCTCCACCTGGGAGATGGGCAGGGTCACAGACCCGGCCTCCTGGCTCTGGAGGGTGGCGGAGTCCCCCATGAGGGCGTCCAGCCCCTTGCCCAGGCCTTTGGGTTTTGCCATTGGATTCCCGCTCCTTTCTATGTTACTGGGATGGGATTGCGTGTGAGAAATTCCCTTGCCAGGGCCTCGTACGCCTCCGCCCCCCGGGACAGGGGGTCGTAGACGGACACGGGCACGCCGTGGCTGGGCGCCTCGGACAGCCGCACGTTCCGGGGGATCACCGAGGCGTACACCTTGCCGGGGAAATGGCGCTTGACCTCCTCCGCCACCTGGAGGGACAGGTTGGTGCGCCCGTCGTACATGGTGAGCACCACCCCCTCCATCTGCAAATCGGGGTTCAGCCGCTGCTTGGCCAGCCGGACGGTGTACAGCAGGTCGCTCAGCCCCTCCAGGGCGTAGTATTCACACTGGACGGGGACCAGCAGGGTATCGGCGGCGCACAGCCCGTCCAGGGTGAGCAGCTCCAGGGAGGGGGGGCAGTCGATGAAAATAAAGTCGTACCGGTCCTTGACCTCCTGGATGGCGTCCCGCAGGCGGTATTCCCGCCGGTCCAGGCCGATGAGCTCCACCGTGGCGCCGGACAGGGCCTTGTTGGCGGGGGCCACGTCGGCCCACTTGGTGGAGACGATGGCCCGCTCCATGGGCGCGCCCCCCAGGACCACCTCGTAGATGCTGGGGGAACGGGTCTTGTCCAGCCCGAAGCCGGAGGTGGCGTTGCCCTGGGGATCAAAATCGCACACCAGCACCCGCGCCCCCTGGGCGGTGAGGGCGGCGGCCAGGTTGACGCAGGAGGTTGTTTTGCCCACGCCGCCCTTCTGGTTGACGATGGCGATGGTCTTGCCCATAGAAAACGCCCCTTTCTCTCGCCGTGAAATCGGGTCAGTTCGCAGCGGTAAAATTCATTATATCCTGTTCCCGGTTTGATTTCAACTGTTTCGCGAAAATAATCGCGCGAATGAAAGAGACAAAAAAAGCAGGCTGACAAGCCTGCCTTTTGGAGGAGCGCGTTTATAGCTCCGATTATAGCAATCTGCAAAATTGGCGGCATCCTGTAGGGGCGGATGATATCCGCCCCTACAAAATACTGCCGGGAATTCTGACCACCGCTATAATGTTTCACGTGAAACACGTCGGAGCAAGCTGCGCTCAACCCGCCCGCTGCGCGGGCTGGGCTTTCGCGGGGGGGCCCTGTTAGGGCAAGCTCCATCTGCCTCGACTGCGATCTTATTTCGGAATATGAATCGTTAGGGTGATCTCGGTGTCCGTCTCCTCGTGGCCGCACCGGGCGTCCACCCCGGCGGACTGCATCACCGCCAGACTCTTTTTCACCGTGTTGAGGAACAGCCGCACATCCCGGAAACGGTATATCGGGACTGCCTTCCGCGGCGGGGGTTCCCCCCGGCACAGCCGCTGGATGTAGGCCTCGGCCTGGGCCACGTTGAGCTGCCGCGCCGCGATGTGCCCCAGCGCCGCGCGCTGGAGCTCCGGGGAGTCCAGCCGCAGCAGCGCCCGGGCGTGGCGCTCGGTAAGGTGGTGGCCGCGCAGGGTGTCGATCACGTCCGGCGGCAGCTTCAGCAGCCGCAGCTTGTTGGCCACGGCGGACTGGCTCTTGCCGATCCGTCGTGCGGCCTCCTCCTGGGACAGGTGGTGCCGGTCGATGAGCTGGCGCAGGGCGGCGGCCTCCTCCCAGACGTCCAGATCCTTCCGCTGGAGATTTTCCACCAGGGCCAGCAGGGCGGAGGCGTCCTCGTCCGCCTCCACCGGGAGGCAGGGCACCCGGGCCAGCCCCGCCAGCTCCGCCGCCCGGAGCCGCCGCTCCCCGGCGATGAGCTCCCAGCCCCCGCCGGCGCGGCGGACGGACAGGGGCTGGAGCACCCCCACCTGGGAGATGGACAGGGCCAGCTCCGCCAGGTCGCCGGGGGAAAAGCTTTGCCGGGGCTGGTGTGGATTGGGGTGGATGTCGGCGATGGGCAGCTCCAGCACCTGCTGCCGGGCCGTTTTGGGAAAGAGGGACATAAAAACGCCTCCCGCCTGGTGATATGGGACAAGCATACCACAGGGCGGGGGGCGAATTCCATCGAAGGGGGGCCCCAGGAAAGCCCAGCCTGCGCAGCGGGCGGTTGAGCGCAGCTCGTCCCGACGTGTTTCACGTGAAACATTGGCCGCGCGGCCCTTTGCAGGGTGGGGGCGGCATCCTCCCCTTTTGGGGACAGTTCATACAGAGACAGGCGGTGACCCTTCCCATTTCTGCACGTCCTGGTTCGAGCCGTCCCCCATGGGGAGGACGCCGCCCCTTTTGGGGCAGGATTACACCCGCATAAAACCCTTGCCGAAGATCTCGCTGGAGTTGGTCACCAGGATGAAGGCGTGGGGATCGGCGGATTTCAGGTACAGCCGCAGGGCCACCGCCTGGGAGCGGGACAGGGCGGTGAGGATCACCCATTTTTGCTCGTGGGTGTAGGCGCCTTCCGCCTGCCAGAAGGTGGCGGAGCGGTGGAGGGTGTGGGTGATGAAATCGCACACCTGGTCCGGGCAGGAGGTGACGGCCAGGAAGCTCTTGCGCCGGTTCAGGGACTCGATCACCGTGTCCACCACCACAGACTTGAGCACCAGGCCCAGCACGGAGTACAGCCCCGCCTCAATGCCCACAAAGTACAGGGTGGAGGCGGCAATGAGCACATCTACGCACAGCAGGGCGTTGCCGATGTCCATGCTGGAAAACCGCTTGAGGATCATGGCCAGGATGTCGGTGCCGCCGGTGGAGCTCTGCATATTGAACAGAATGGCCGAGCCCAGGGAGGGGAGGATGACGGCGAAAAACAGCTCCAGGGTCTTTTGGTCGGTGAGTGGGGCGGAGAGGGGGCACAGCCACTCCAGTCCGGACAGCAGGGCGGAGAACAGCAGGGAGCAGTATACCGTGCGGGCGCCAAAGCCCTTGTCCAGGGCCAGGAAGCCCAGCACCAGGAAGCCCAGGTTGATGACCGAGGCGAAGGCGGCCGAGCTCACCCGCGGGAACACGGCGTTGAGGATGACGGCCAGACCGGTGACGCCGCCTGTGTTAAAGCTGTTGGGAAATTTAAAAAAGTAGACCCCGGCCGCCACCAGGAAGGTGCCCAGGGTGAGCAGGGAAAACTCCCGCATAGCCGCCTTGACGCGCTGCATGGCAAAGACCTTCTTTCAGAGTGTTTCACGTGAAACGTGAAACAGAGTAAAACCATTCCAGAGGACGCCGATATTGTAGCAGAAATCGGAGGGAAGGGCAAGGCATTTTTGCGGAAAAACAGTGGAAAAAGCGGGGCGGGTCTGATAGAATAGGGGCACACCTGACAAGGAGGAGAGATTATGCGGGAATTGGAGGAGCGCATCCGCCGGGACGGCATCGTGGAGGATGGGGACGTGCTGAAGGTGGACGGCTTTTTGAACCACCAGATGGATGTGCGGCTGTTTGAGGCCATGGGGCGGGAGTGGGCGCGGCTGTTCGCGGGGGAGGAGGTCAACAAGATCCTCACCATCGAGGCGTCGGGCATCGGCATCGCCTGTGTGGCCGCCCAGCAGTTCGGGGTGCCGGTGGTGTTCGCCAAAAAGAGCCGCACCAAAAACATCGCCGGGGAGGTGTACCGGACGGAGGTGCCCTCCTTCACCCACGGCGGGGTGAGCGATGTGATCGTGTCCAGGCGGTTTCTGCTGCCCACGGACCGGCTGCTGCTCATCGACGACTTTTTGGCCAACGGCGCGGCGCTGGAGGGCCTCATCGACCTGGCCCGTCAGGCCGGGGCCGCGGTGGTGGGGGCCGGCATCGCCATAGAAAAAGCCTTCCAGCCCGGCGGGGCGCGTATCCGCGCCAGAGGCGTGCGGGTGGAGTCCCTGGCCCGGATCAAGTCCATGGGGCCGGGGCACATCGAGTTCTGCTGAGGGGCAAAAGAAAAGCTCCCAATGTTTCACGTGAAACATTGGGAGCTTTTCTTTGAAATAAGGATGGAGGATAAAATGAAAAAGAAAGAAGCATCTCTTGCAAGTATTAAGATACAGGAGAGACATTACAAAAGTTTGCGCTAAAGTGTTACAGTACTCTTAAATCTTTCGCAAGCCCTGAAAAAAATCCTCCAACAGTTCCCGGCACTCCCCCTCCAGCAGGCCGCCGTACACCCTGGGGCGGTGGTTGAAGCGCTCCTCGAACAGGTTGAGCACCGACCCGCAGCAGCCGGACTTTTCCTCCCGCGCGCCGTAGCGCACCGCCCCGATCCGGGCGTTGATGATGGCCCCGGCGCACATGGGGCAGGGCTCCAGGGTGACGTACAGGGTGCAGCCCTCCAGCCGCCAGGACCCCAGGGCGGCGCAGGCCTGGTTGATGGCCTCGATCTCCGCATGGGCGGTGGCCCGGCGGTCCGCCTCCCGGCGGTTGCGGCCCCGGCCGATGATCTCGCCGCTTGGGGAGACGATGACGCAGCCCACCGGCACGTCGTCGGGACAAGCTTCATATCCCTCGCTTCCGCCTCCGGCGAAAGCTCGCTCATTTTGCTGTCCCTCCTCTCCCCACAAAGCCTGGGGGGCGGCTTTGCGGGGGCCCCTGCCGTATAGGCACTCCTTCGCCAAAGCGATGGCTTCCCGCATATAGTCCTCGTGGGTCATGGCGCACCTCCGGAATGTTTCACGTGAAACTCGTCGGGACAAGCTTCATATCCCTCGCTTCCGCCTTCGGCGAAAGCTCGCTCATTTTGCTGTCCCTTCTCTCCCCACAAAGCCTGGGGGGCGGCTTTGCGGGGGCCCCTGCCGTATAGGCACTCCTTCGCCAAAGCGATAGCTTCCCGCATATAGTCCTCGTGGGTCATGGGCGCGCCCCCCTCAAAAATAAACTCCCCCATCGGGGGAGCTTATTTTATCACAAATTTCAACGGATTGCTATCCCAAGTTTTTCGGATGCGGAGCCGTAGACGATACCCAACTCGTCCGGGGAGCCGCAGGAGATGCCCAGCTCGTCCAGTCCGGCCAGCAGTCAGGGGAGCTCCATCTCTGGTTCCGCACATACATTAAGGGCGGGCGGGGCGACAAAGACCCGGTATTGTGCTTGCCCATCATCCTGAGTAAAGAAGATCCGTCCGTTTTCCAGATACATAACAGGACCAATAGTGTACAAGCGATGTGATCCTGCTATCGCCAGTCTGTTCATAGGTCAGAGCACCATTGGCCAGTTGATGCTGAGGGATTACCTCCCGATGTTTCACGTGAAACGCTCCGCCGGGCTCGTGCGGGGGCCCTGTTGATGCGCTGCCGGGGGGAGCTTGTGGGGGTTGAAAAACGTCTTTCACCTATCATAACACAGGAAAGGGGAAAGTGGTTTCAACAAATTGGGGGCATATAAAAAAGAGACAGACTTCGGCAGGATTCGGCTGGAAATGACAGGATGCTCCAAAAAAAGATTGCCTTTCCCCAAGTGTTGTGCCATAATATAAATTGTATCCGTAGGTAAACCCGGATATGGAGGGAAAAGAGAACGGGAAGGAGAGGCTTTATCTATGTTTTGTAAGAATTGTGGAAAACAGCTCCCGGATGACGCCAAATTCTGCGGAAACTGCGGCACGCCGGTAACGGCGCCGGCGGCGCCGTGGACGCCTGCCCCCGCGCCGGCGGCCGCGCCTGACGGGGCGGATAAACCCGTTACAGGGGCGATGGAGGAAACCCCGGCGGAGACCGCTGCCCCGGAGGAAACGCCGGTTGAGGCGGCCCCCGCGGAAGCGGAGCAGCCCGCGGCGGAAGCCCCCGCCGAGACGCCGGAGATGACCCGGGCGGGCGACAAGGGCCCCGCCCCGGAGGAAGCGCCGATAGAGAGCGCCCCCGAGGCGGCGGAGAATCCTGCGGCTAACCAGGGCCCCGCCCCGGAGAGCCGGCCCGAAGCGGCCCCCGCCGGGATGCCCAGGTTCGACACCCCCCGCGCGGAGCCCCAGGCCCAGGGCGGGAGCGGTGCGGCCACCGCCAAGAAGAATAAGGCGATATCCGCGGTGATCGGCCTGGGCGGCGCGGCGCTCATCGCGCTGGTGGCGGCGGCCATCTGGATGGCCGTCACCCTGCTGGGCGGAGGGGGCAAGGCCGGGTGCGTCTATCTCAACGACGACGGCGAGCTGATGTATCTGCCCAGCCTGAAGGAGAACGCCGAGGCCGTGGAGATCACGGACAAGGCGGACTACAGCGCCAACGTCCAGTTCTCCCAGGACGGGAAGACCGTGTATTTCATGGACGCGGACGGCACCCTCTATCAGGCGGACACGGCGGGCCTGAAAAAGGACGGCGAAAAGCCCGACCGCATCGCCCGGAACGTGATCAGCTATCAGGTGCTGGACGGGGGCAGGGTCCTCTACGCGGAGGGCAACGACAGCGACGAGTACACGACTTACAATTATAAGGTGAGCCTGTATGAGGACGGGCAGAGCTCCCGGCTGGCGAAGCGGTGCGGGGACTGGGCCGTCAGCGGGGACGGGAAAACCCTCTATTACGAGGAGCAGGACGAGGACGGCGGGAACGCCCTGTACAAAACGGCGCTGAGCCGGGACGGCAAGGAGGAGAAGCTGCTGGACGGCTACGACGTCCTCTATACCGCGTACGATTCCGAGACCCTGGTGTACAGCGTCCGATCGGAGGGGAAGGTGGACGAGGAGACCGGCCGCACCGACGGCAACACCCTGACGGTCTACTCCGCCAAGCCCGGCGAGAAGGGGACGAAGCTGGTAAGCGATGTGTACGCCGTGCTGGACGTGACGGCGGAGGGCGGCAAGGCGAGCTTCTACTATACGAAGGAGAGCCTGGAGAAGCGCAGCCTGTACGACTTTGTCACCGACAACAGCGCGGCGGAGGACGCCGAGCTCCTCCAGGAGGAGGGGCCCGAGTACCCCGATAGGTATTATGAGTATAGCCCCGAGGATTTCTATGTGGAGGGAAGTCAGGCGCATTATACGACCGCCAGCGGGGTCACGTATGCTGTGGACATCCGAGAGTTCTTCCTGGATGTATATGGCGGATATGAGGAATATGATATTGCAGACATCCACGCAGTACTGGAAAATTGGACCTGGGGCTACGGTGAGGGTCCTATCTGGGACGATGTCAACGCCCGGTACGAGGCGGCGGAGAATGCGTACTACGAGTGGTATGAAAAATGGGAGGCGGCGCAGAACCGGGAGTATGCCCGGGAGGCGCTGAAAGGGGAGCGGCAGGACCAGGCGTCCTACACCCTGCTGCGCTGCACCGGGGAAAAGGACGGGGAGACCGTGGCCGCCGGCCTGAAAAGCTCGTATCCCAGTCAGGCGGAGAACATCTTCGTGTACCAGAAGGCCACCGCCACGAACGTGAGGAAGGTGGCCGACCTGGCCGAGCTGGAAACGGATTATTACAGCGACAGCGTCGTTTATCAGGTGCGCGACCTGCTGAACAGCGGCGAGGACAGCTCCAGCTCCGGCTCCCAGTGGTATCAGAACGTGGGGGGCAGGGAGAGCGAGCTGGACCTGGACGAGGAGGATTACCTCTACGGCCTGTACCAGGTGAGCGACAAGGAGGTCGTGCTGCATCTGTACGACGGGGACGAGGAGCGGCTGGATTCCTATGCCATCGGGGCGGATGGGCTCACCCTGTCCGACACCATCTATGAGGGAGAGCTGAACGTGGCCGGGCTGACCGGGGAGCCCGGGGGCAAGACGGCCCTGTACCTGTTCACCGAGACGGAGACGGATGGCAATTACAATACGCTGGGCGACTTCTGCGTCTATCGGGACGGCAAGCTGGAGACCATCATCAAGGAGATCTATTGGGCGGCCATCCTGGAGGGGAGCGGCGACACCTATGTGGTCACGGACGTGGACGACGAGTACAACACCGAGCTGGCCCTGCTCCAGGACGGGAAAGCCGTCACCATCGCCGACGAGGTAAGCGACCGGATTTTCCTGGAGGGCGGACAGCTGCTGTATGTCAGCGACAGCGACCTGTACCTGTGGAACGGCAAGGAGTCCCAACGCCTCGCCCGGGATGTGGAGTACGTATGGAGCAGCGGCGAGGAGGGCTATCGCGGGTTCCACCCCGGCTACTAGGACAGCGAAGGAAGCGCCCCGGGGCTGACGGGGCGGAAAAGGGACGGAGGCCATGGCAATGCTGGAGATACGGGGGCTTTGCAAGAGCTATGGCGGCAGGCAGGCGCTGGCCCCGGTGAGCTTCGTGCTGCCGGAGGGGCAGTGTCTGGGGCTGGCGGGCAGCAACGGGTCGGGGAAGTCCACCCTGCTGCGGCTGATGGCCCAGATCGAGCGGCCGGACGGCGGACAGCTGCTGCACCGGGGCCGGAATGTGCTGGGCGACCGCCGGTTCTGCCGCCGGGAGGTGGGCTATGTCCCCCAGCGGGCGGAGCTGGTGGAGGAGCTGAGCGTGAAGGGGCAGCTCACCCTGTGGCAGCGGGCCTGCGGCCTGGGCGGACCCCTGCCAGGGGACGTGCTGGAGCTGCTGGGGCTGGAGGAGCTGCTGCTCCGGCCCGTCCGGGCCCTGTCCGGCGGGATGGCCCAGCGGGTGAGCATCGCCATGGCCCTGCTGCCCCGGCCCGGAATCCTGCTGATGGACGAGGCCACCGCGGGGCTGGACCGGGCCTATGTCCCCCGGCTGCTGGACTGGCTGGAGGGATTTGTGGCCCGGGGCGGGAGCCTGATCTGGTGCAGTCACCACCAGCCGGAGCTGGAGCGCCTGTGCGGGGCGGTGCTGCGGCTGGAGGAGGGAAGGGCGGCGCCCTGACCGGGGCCGCCAAAAAAGAGAATTGAGTGGAGGAATGTGACCATGTTTTGCCTGAAATGCGGAAAGGAACTGGAAAACGGGGCGAAGTTCTGCCAGTTCTGCGGCGCGCCCACGGACAGCGCCGCGGGGAATCCGGAGGGGAGGGCCGCGCCCAGCGCCCCGCAGGAGCCGGTGCCCGGCATGGGGCCCTTCGTGCCGCCGGAGAGGGCGGGCGCGGACCAGGGCGGCGAGTCCTGGGTCTCCGCCCCCGGGGGCGGGATCGGGGGCCAGAGCGGGGGCCAGGGCTTGAAGTTCCTGGACCCTGTGCTGGAGCGCGTAAAGCAGGCGCCGCCGGCGCTGCTCATCGGCGGCGCGGCGGCGGCGGTGGCTGTGATCGCGCTGATCGTGGTGCTGGCCAGCGGGCTGTTCTCCTCCCCCAAGGGGCAGGTGGAAAAGGCCCTGGTCAAGACCGCCGCGGCCTACGCGCAGGCCGGCAGCAAGGCGGGCCTGCCTACGGAGCTGCCCGGCATGAGCGGGACGATAAAGGACTATTCCGGGACCCAGCAGTTCAGCCTGGAGCTGAGCGATATCAACCGGGGCCTGAACGACTATGTGGACCTGTCCGGCCTGACGGGACTGGGCGTCCGGATCAACAGCGACTGGGATCAGAAGGGCCGGAAGATGGACTGCGACATGGCGGTGCTTTTGGATGGGGACGATTTCGCGTCCATCCAGCTGCTGGTCAACGGGAGCAAGGTCTATGTGGCGTCCTCGGAGTTCACCAGAGGGAGCGTGTACGGCCTGAACACCGAGACGCTGGGCGAGGACCTGGACCGGCTGGGGGCGGACGGCGGCGAGGTGAATCTGAAAAAGATCAGCTTCAACCTCTTTGACCTGGTGGAGAAGCTCGCCCCCACCCAGGAGCAGACCAAGGAAATGAAGGCGGCCGTCACGAAGGCCAATAAGGAGCTGCTGGACGCCATTACCGCGGAAAAGGGCGGGAAAAAGAACGTCCAGGTCAACGGGAAAAGCGTGGAAGCCACCCTCTACAAGGTGGTGATCCCCGAGGATGCCATGAAGGACTATATCAGCGCCATGGGGGACGCCATGAGCCTGGTGGACACGGAGGATATGATGAAGGAGGCCCTGCTGTCCGTGGGATTGGACAAGAGCATGGTCAATCAGCTCATGTCCGGCATGGACACCAGAGACGCCTATAAGGAGGTCGCCCGAAGCCTGAAGCAGCTGGTGAAGACCATCGGCGACGTGGAGCTGGACGTCTATGTGGACGGCGGCTATCTGGCGGCGGTGGAGTACGACCAGCGGATCGGGGGCGAGCGGGTGGAGCTCGGCCTGTATCTGGGCGGCGGGGACAACTATGTGGACAACCTCAGCCTGGAGATCGCCATGGACGATAACGAGCTGCTGGTGGAATCCAGCGGAAACCACGCCGGGGACAAGGGCGTCTTTACCGACGAGACCACCATCCGCCTGCGCTCCGACAGGAGCGACTCGGGCCGGATCACCTCCGAGCTGCGCTATGAGCCCAAGGCCGAGAACGGCAACTTTACCTGGGAGCTCGACGTGGACAATTCCGTCGGGCTGGAGATGAGCGGGCAGCTGGCCACCACAAAGAACTCCATTGACCTGCGGCTGGACGACGTCACCATAAGCGCCATGCGGATGGATCTGCTCACCCTGGAGGGGAACTACTACCTGGGCCCCTGCAAAGGGATGCAGGTGTCCCTCTCCGGCGGGACCATGCTGGCCGATATGGACGAGGACGATCTGGAGGATCTGTACTACGACATCCAGGACAATGTCCAGGACTGGGCGTACGATCTGGTGGATATGATCCCCGAGGACCTGCTCTGGTACCTGTTCTGACGGGATGGAGACGGCCCGATATATTCAAGCCTGTGTGAGCGTGACCTTGGGCAAGCTCCGCCGGCAGCTCTGGCTGCTGGCGGGGCTTGCCCTGCTGTGCGCCGCGGCGCCCCTGGGGGCGGGGCAGGCCGCACGGCAGCTGCTGGCCCGTGGGGTGGAGCTGGAGGGGATCACCCTGGCCATCTCCTCCCCCCAGGGGGACGGCACCGCCGGACAGCTGGAACAGTACATGGGCGGCATGGAGGACGTGGCCCAGTACTGCCGGATTGTGGCCATGGAGGAGGGGGAGGCCATGAGAGCGCTGGAGGCCGGGGAGGTCACGGCGGTGCTGGCGCTGCCCCAGGGGTTCATCCAGGGGGTCATGGAGGGCGAAAACCCCGACCTGGAGCTGGTGGTGGCCGGGGACCGGCCGCTGGAAGCCCTGCTGCTGCTCTGGGTGGGGCAGAGCGCCTCCGACATTCTGTCCGCCTTCCAGGGCGGGGTGTACGCGGTGCTGGACCTCTACCGCGAGAACCCGCCCCCGGGGCTGGAGTGGGACCGGGTGGTGGCGGACATCAACCTGCGGTATATTACCCTGGCCCTGGACCGGAACGGTATGTTCCGGCAGGAGGCGGTGTCCGCCACCGGGGCCCTGCCCATCCAGATCCACTACGGGCTGTCCCTGCTGGCCTATTTCCTCCTGTCCGCGGCCCCGCTGTTCGCCCCCGCCTACACCGGGAGCTGGCTGGCCTTCCAGCGCAGGCTGCGGGGGGCGGGGCGGAGCTGCCTGGGGGGGTATGCCGGGAGCGTGGCCGCCGGCGCCGGGGTGATGCTGGCGCTCACCGTCCCCGGCCTGCTGGCCTGCGGCGGGGGAAGGCCCCTGGCCCTGGCAGCGGCGGCGGTGGGGATGGCCCTGTTTGCCTCGCTGTTCAGCGCCCTTTGCTGCCTGACGGCAAGCCGGGACGCGGGGCGGGGCGGGCTGGCCTTCACCGGGTCGCTGCTGTCCCTGTTTCTGGCGGGGGGCGTGATCCCGCCGGTGCTGCTGCCGGAGGCCGTGCGGCGGCTGCTCCCCCTGTCCCCGGTGACCTGGCTGCGGCAGCTGGCAGCGTGGCCCATGGGCTATGAGGTCACCCCCCTCACCTGGGCGTGCCTGGGCCTGTCCCTGGCGGGGATGGCGGCCCTGTGCCTGCCGCTGTACCGCCGGAGGGCGGAGAGAGAGGAGGAGGGGATATGAGCTTTTTCCGGGAGAGCCTGAAAAACGCCCTGCTGGCCCGGGCCCGGAGCTGGCGGACCTGGGCGCTGCTCCTGCTGCTGCCGGGGCTGGCCTTCGGCGTCCGGGGGCTGCTCCCCGCCCGGGAAACCGCCGCCCCCGTGCAGGTGGGGGTGGTGCTGCCCCCGGAGGGGGGAGAAG
>X363_Desmarests_Spiny_Pocket_Mouse__coassemble_208_pt1 | contig 45006 bp, 41 predicted proteins | sample X363_Desmarests_Spiny_Pocket_Mouse__metabat2_low_PE_031 | metagenome-assembled genome bin X363_Desmarests_Spiny_Pocket_Mouse | reverse complement strand
TCCGAAACCTGTCCGTCCCGACCCAGCACCCGCAGGGTCTGGCCGGCGTCCCCCTCCCCCGGGGAGTGGGACGCCGGCCAGACCCTGCGGGTGCTGGGTCGGGACGGACAGGTTTCGGAGACGACCATGGCGGATTACCTGTGGTCGGTGGTGGCGGCGGAGATGCCCGCCTCCTTCGAGCCGGAGGCCCTCCGGGCCCAGGCGGTGTGCGCCCGGACCTACAGCCTGTGGAAGCTGCGGGCCAAAAGCCACCAGGCGGACGGCGCGGACATCTGCGCCGACTCCTCCTGCTGCCAGGCCTATATCACCCCTGAGGACGCCGCCCAGCGCTGGGGCGAGGGCGCGGCGGGGCGCTACACCGCCAAAATCGCCGCCGCCGTGGCGGACACCGACGGCCAGGTGCTCACCTATGACGGCGCCCCCATCCAGGCGGTGTTTTTCTCCTCCGCCTCCGGCGCCACCGAGGACGCGGCGGCGGTGTGGGGGAAATCACTGCCCTATCTGGTGTCGGTGGACAGCCCTGAGGGGGACGAGGTGCCCAACTACCGCTCCACCGTCACCCTGACGGCGGAGCAGGTGAAAAAGGCCGTGGGCGAGGCGGGGCTGGACTGCGACCTGTCCGGGGAGCCGTCGGGCTGGTTCCAAAAACTCACCCGCACCGCCTCGGGCCGGGTGGACAGCGTAGAGCTGGGCGGGGTGTCCCTGTCCGGCGGCGCGTGCCGGTCGCTGTTCGCCCTGCGCTCCGCCTGCTTCGACGTAACACAGGCGGACGGGGTGTTCACCTTCTCCGTCACCGGCTACGGCCACGGGGTGGGCATGAGCCAGTATGGAGCCAACGCCATGGCAAAGCAGGGCTCGGGCTGGCGGGACATCCTGGCCCACTACTACACCGGGGCGGAACTTCAACAGGGGCTGTAGGTTCGATCACAGCCTGTTCCTCCCCTGTGAGCAGGCCCTTTAAGATTCTTAAATTTTGAAGGTTTTATTGCATTTTTTCTCCTCCTGTGGTATGCTGAGCGTTGGCATGACCGGGCGGACCGCCGCCCGTCATATCAAACCATAGGAAGTGACCTCTGAATGAACCGACCCTATTCCGGCTACACCGGGCGGCGGAGCATCGGCGGCCCGGCGCTGCCCGCCCTGTTCTTCCCCGCCGCCGTCCTTTATCACGAGCTGCTGCTGCGCGCCTTCGACCGCAGCACCCCCTTCTTTGACCTGGCCCTGCTGCGCATCCTGCTGTTTTCCGCGGCGGCGGGGCTGCTGCTGTCCCTGATTCTCGACCTGCTGCCCTGGAAAACCGCCGGACGGATCGCCGGTGGGGTTCTCCTGGGCCTGGGCGCGGTGCTGTTCTGCGTGGAGCGGGGCTGCCGGGCCACCTTCAACCTTTACTACGGCATCGGCTTCATGGGCGGCATGGCCGGGGACGTGGCGGGGGACTTCGGCTCCACCGTGGTGGAGGTGGTGCTGGGCATGATCCCCTTCATCCTGCTGTCCTTCGTCCCCTTGGCGGCCTTTCTCGCCTTGCGGGGAAGCGTGGTCCCCGACGAGGGGAGCGAGCTGCCCATCCGCATCATCCTGGCCGCCCTGCTGGTGGCCTGCCAGCTCACCGCCTACCTGCTGTCCGTCCTGGGCCCGGTAAAGAGCTACTACACCTATGAGTTTTCCGCCAACGCCGCCGTGCCCCACTTCGGGCTGCTCACCGCCGCCCGGCTGGAGCTGGAGTACGCTGTGGCGGGCACGCCCGCGCCCCCGCTGGGCGAGTTCATCGACGACCCGGCGGGCACCCCCGCCGTCTCCCCCTCGGAGAGCGGGAGCCCCCAGCCGTCTGAGGAGCCCGACCCAGACGCCTCCCAGCGGCCCGTGCCCACCGGCCCCAACGTCCTGGACATCGATTTCGAGGCCTTGGCCGAGGCGGAGCCCAACGAGACGCTGAAAAATATGCACCAGTACTTCGGCAGCCTCACCCCCTCGGAGAAAAACCAGTACACCGGGATGTTCGAGGGCAAGAACCTGATCCTGCTCACCGCCGAGGGCTTCTCCCCCTACGCCGTGGACCAGGAGCTCACCCCCACCCTGTACAAGCTCACCCACGAGGGCTTCGTGTTCCACAACTTTTATCAGCCGGACTGGACCCTGTCCACCACCGGGGGCGAGTTCGCCGTCACCACCGGCCTCATCCCCAACTGGTATAACGGCGGCTCGTTGGGGGCGCCCCTGCTCAGCGTGGAAAAATCCATGCCCCTCACCCTGGCCAGACTGTTCGCCGCCGAAGGATACGTGGTCCCGGCGTTCCACAACCACACCTACACCTATTATCACCGGGACGAGTACCTGGGCAATTTCGGCTATGACTACAAGGGCATCGGCAACGGTCTGGAGATGGCGGAGAGCGTCAGCCAAAAGCTGTGGCCGGAATCCGACTTGGAGATGATGGAGGAGACGGCGGACGGCTATATCGACGGCTACGTTCAAAACGGCCAGCTCTTCCACGCCTACTATATGACGGTGAGCGGCCACGGCCTGTACTCCTGGGGCGGCAACGATATGTCCGCCAAGCACCGGGCAGAGGTGGAGGCCAAATACCCCAGCCTGTCTGAGACCGCCCAGGCCTATCTGGCCTGCAATATCGAGCTGGATCTGGCCCTGAAGCACCTGGTGGACAAGCTGGAGGCGGCGGGCATCGCCGACGACACCCTCATTGTCATGACCGGCGACCACTACCCCTATCTCATCAACAAAAATGATCCCGGCGTCTATGACGAGCTGCGGGGCTTCAGCGACGCGGAGGGGGACACCTCCCGATACAGGAACACCCTGCTCATGTGGTCCGGGGCCATTGAGGAGCCCATCCAGGTGGACACCCCCTGCTATACCCCCGACATCGTGCCCACCCTCTGCAACCTGTTCGGCCTGGAGTACGACTCCCGGCTCTACTCCGGGCGGGACATCTTCGCGGAGAACTACCAGCCGGATCAGTACTCCAACTGTATGCCCCTGGTGGTGTTCGCCAACAACGTGGGCCGCGGCAACAGCTGGATCACCGCCGCGGGCACCTACGAGGCGGGCAGCGGCTTCACCCCCAGCGAGGGCGTCGAGCTGGAGGACCAGGAGGATTACGTCGCCCGGGTCAAGCGCCTGGTGGCGGCCAAAATCAACTACTCCAAGCTCATCCTCCAGGAGGACTACTACGCCCACGTTCCATTCCCGGAATAAACGAAGGCCCTCCCCGCGCGGGGAGGGCTCTTCTTTGTTGTCTGTCGCGCTTCGTGTCTTAGCCGCCTGCTCCCGGGCGCTCCGCGCTTCCTCCCTGTCACGCTGCACGCCCTCCGCGACGGCGTCTAAGCCACTCCGACTGCGCGCGCCGTTTTCCGGCCCTCCGGGCCGAAAAGCCGTCCACTCCGCTTCGTGTCTTAGCCGCCTGCTCCCGGGCGCTCCGCGCTTCCTGATCCACACGCCATAGTCAGCGCCCGCGGCAGGCACTTTATATGGGTCACCGCCTGCTCGCCGCCGAACTCCCCGTCCACCGTCCAGGCCACGGGCGCGTCGCACTGGAAGGTGATGTCCCCGGCGGAAAAGCCGGTCACCGCCCCGTCCTCCACCAGCTCCAGTGTGGTCAGGGCGGTGAGGATGGACTGCCAGTCCTTGCCGTTTTTCGGCTGGCGGATGAGGATGACCTCGAACCGCCCGTCGTCCAGCCGCACCTTGTCCCGGGGCAGGTTCACCAGCCCCCCCACCGAAACCGTGTTTCCCACCATGCCGTAGATAAAGTCCCCCTCCGCCTCGTGGCCGTCAGCGGAGGTCACCCTCATGTGATAGCTGGGGATGCTGGACAGCTTGCCCATCCCCTCCAGCACATAGGCGAAATGGCCCAGCAGATTCTTGCTGGCCTGGGGGGTGGAGTAGGACACGTCGGTGAACAGCCCGAAGGCGGCCACGTAGTTGAACAACCTGCCCTCGGCCTCCCCCACGTCGATGGCCCGGGGAATTCCCTCCCCCGCCACCTCCGCCAGCTCCGGCGACGTCCTGGGCAGCTCCAGGGTGCGGGAGAAGTCGTTGGTGGTGCCCGCCGGGATGTAGCCCAGGACGGGCCGCCGCCCCGCGGGCAGCTCCAGCAGGCCCTGCACCGTCTCGTTCAATGTGCCGTCCCCCCCGGAGCACACCACCCGGTCATAGGCCGCCCCCAGGCACCGGGCGGCGGCGGTGGCATCCCCCCGCTCCCGGGTGGGGTGGACAGTGATCTCATAGCCCTGGCCGGCCAGCACCTCCAGCACGTCGGACAGGTTATTTTTCGCCGTCTTGCGTCCGGCGGCGGGATTGTAGATGTACAAAAGCTTTTTCATCGGTCCGTCACTCCATCGTTTCCCCCGCCCCCGGGCCCGGGGACGGGGGGTTGTGGACTGTATTATACCCAAATCCTTCCGCCAATACAATGAACAATCTGTAAAACCCTGCCCTTGCCAGATCGGGCGGCTTGACGGTATAATCTTTATGTCAAAATTCACGTTTTTTCGAGGAAGTGACCCCCTGTGACCCCTATGACCCGAAAATCCCTGGCCGCCGCCTTTCCCCACACCGTGCCGGTGCTTATGGGCTATCTGTCCATCGGCATCGTGTTCGGCTGGATGCTGTCGGCGGCGGGCTTCCACCCCATCTGGTCGGCCGTCATGTCGCTGACCATCTACGCCGGCAGCGGCCAGTATCTGGGAGTGGAGCTGCTGGCCAAGGCCGCCCCCCTGGCGGACGCCGCCTTCCTCACCCTCATCCTCAACTTCCGGCACCTGGTCTACGGCCTGTCCATGCTGGAGAAGTTCCGGGGAATGGGCTGGCGGAAGCTGTACATGATCTTCTCCCTCACCGACGAGACCTACGCCCTGCTGGCGGGGACCGTCGCCCCGGAGGGGGTGGACGAAAAGGACTTCTATTTCTCCATCGCCCTGCTGGACCACCTGTATTGGATCGCCGGGTCGGTCATCGGCGCGGCGGCGGGGGCGCTGATCACCGTCAACACCGAGGGCATCGACTTCGCCATGACCGCCCTGTTCCTGGTCATCGCCGTGGAGCAATGGCAGTCCAACGAGCGCCACGCCCCCGTGTTCCTGGGCGCGGCGGGCACCCTGGCCTGCCTGCTGCTCTTCGGGCCGGACAACGGGCGGTTCCTCATCCCCGCGCTGCTCATCCTGGTGGCGGGGCTGCTGCTTCTGCGTCCCTGGCTGGAGGGACCCGCAGCGCCGGAGAAGGGGGGCGGGGTATCGTGACCACCCTTCAGATTGCCGCCCTGGTGGCGGTGATGGCCGGGGTGACCTTCCTCACCCGGGCCCTGCCCTTCCTGCTCTTCGGCCGGGGCGGAGAGCCGCCAAAAGTGGTGCTCTATCTGGGCCGGTTCCTGCCCCCTGCCGTCATCGCCATGCTCATCGTGTACTGCTACCGCTCCACCAGCTTCGGTAACCCCGCCGGCTGGGCCCCCGGCCTCATCGCCGGACTGGCGGTGGTGGGCCTCCACGTCTGGAAAAAGAACAATATGCTGTCCATCGTGGGCGGCACCCTTCTGTACATGGCGCTGGTACAGGCGGTCTTTTGAGGACACCCCCCGCTTGCTCTTGCAATCCCCCGCCCAAACAGGTATAATGCTGGTATCACAGCTTTGCGCCTGTCGCGAGAGAGAGGAGGTCCCGCCATGCTCCCAAGCACCTGGGAATGTATCCTGCGGCTCGCCCTGTCCGCCCTGTACGGCGGCGTCATCGGCCTGGAGCGGGAGCTGCGGCTGAAGGGCGCGGGCATCCGCACCCATCTCATCGTGGCCTTCGCCTCCTGTACCATGATGCTGGTGTCCAAATACGGCTTTTTTGATATGCTGGAGTTCGCCTCCGCCAACGGCTACGAGACCATGAAGCTGGACCCCAGCCGCATCGCCGCCGGACTGGTCACCGCCATCGGCTTTCTCGGCGCGGGCACCATCTTCGCCCGGGGCCGGGGCGTCACCGGACTGACCACCGCCGCCGGGCTGTGGGCCACCGTGGGCATCGGCATGACCACCGGGGCGGGTATGTACGCCCTGGGTGCCTTCGGCGCGGCGTTCATCGTGGCGGTGCAGGCCATCCTGTACCGGGACCACATTTTGCTGGGCCATGTCACCGCCGTCATCGTGATCCAGCTGGACGACACGCCGGAGGCGCTGGACGCCCTCCAGTCAGAGCTGGCCGCTCTGGGTCTGACCCCCCGGGGCGCGAAGTACGAGCGGGCCGGGGGCGTGCTCACCGCCGAGCTCCAGCTGGACCGCCTGCCCTGCCCCGACGGGGAGTTGGGCGCCCTGCTCGCCCCGCTGATGAAGCGGCCCTACATCCGCTCCGTGCTCTGGTAGAGAACGGGGAGACATAAGGCCCGCCCCGCCTGGCATACCAGGCGGGGCGGCTTGTTATTGGATGGGAGCGGAGGACGAGGGCTGGGAGGGGGTAGAGCCCTGGGTGCTGTCGGAGACGATGTCCAGCTGGCCGGGCACGTCCACCGTGAAGCCGCTGCCGTTGTAGCGGACGGCGTAGTGCTGAAAGGCCACCACCCGGCCCGCAATCGTCCTCCCGTCGGCTTCCTCCACATTGAGGCACACGGTGACGGACACGTCCAGATAGGGGGCCGGAATGTTGGTATAGGCCCGCACGCCGCCGTTGGCGGTATCAATGGTGAGCGGTTTACCGCTCTTCATGGGCTCGTTGCCCCCCTGGAAGAAGCTGTCGGGGAAATCGGCACTGGTGGAGATATACCGGCGGGTGGACTCGTCCAGCGCCCCCCAGGAGTAGGTAAAGGTCATGCTGCCCGTTGGAGTGATGGCAGCCACGGAGTTCACCGCCAGGTCATATCGGAGGCTCGCCGGGTCAAAGAGGCTTGCCACGGCGCTGCCGCTGTCCAGCAGGTCAATGATCCAGACGGGGGATCCCCACAGGGCGAAGGCCGCCTCCTCCCGGCCGTCGCCGTCAAAGTCCGCCGTGTAGACGTTGGCGCACAGATCCGGGGTGATAGATGGGTCCACCACGAAGGATCGCCCGCCCCAGCTCACCTGGTAGCCGTTCCCCACCTGCGTTACCTCTGCCCTGGAGGCGGAGCTTGGCTCCGATGCGGCGGAGGGCTCCGGGCTGGGCTCGGGCGTGGTCTCCGGGGGAACAGCGGGATCGCCCGGATAGTCCATGGTGATCTGGTCGAACTCCTCCAGCCTCCACTCCGTCCCGTCATAGCCCAGGTAGAACCCGCACGCGCCCACCGCCTTGTCGAGCATATAGTGGTCGGCATATTTGGAATGGGGCGGGTCGCCCAGCAGGGTGTCCACATAATTCAGCTCCTGCATGGTCTCGTCCGCCAGATAGACATCGAAGTCAAAATAGAACTTCCCTGTATCCCTTTGCAGGTAAACCAGGTGGAACCCGTTGGCGTAGGCGTGGGGATAGCCGTCCCGGATGTGCTCATAGCCGTCGAAGAACCCGGCGGGCAGGACGCAGCGGCCGGTGACGTAATGGCAGTAGAAATCGGCGGAGTCGGGGGTGTCCTCCCCCTCCACATGGGCGTAGGTGACGGTGAGGCCGTACCCATCGCCATAGGGAGAGACCGCCGCCACGTTGTTTTTGTTAAACCGCAGCAGCATATCCTGGCTGTCATAGGAGGCCGCGGAGGCGGGCCCGGCGGACGTCCACTCGTACAGGTCGTACTGGGCATAGCCGTTGAAAAGATAGGTGACAACCACCTCGTCCTGGCCGTCGCCGTCGAAGTCCCAGCAGTAGATAGATGGGAACTGGCCCAGCGTGACAAGGCCGTCCAGGCTGGTGGTGGCGCCGTTCCATTCCAGCCAGGGAATCTCCCCGCCCTCCAGCCACAGCTTGGCCTCGCCGCTGTCCCGGTCGCCGGTCTGGGCCGCCAGCTTCATATTGTCCGGACGGTAGGGCTTGAGCACACCGTCCTCGTAGACGTACCAGAAGGGCTCTGGCTTCCGGTTCTGCTCGCCCCAGCCCGTGGCCGCTTCGAATTCCTCCTGGGTGGCTTTGAGGCCGTTCACAAAGTACTGCTCACCGTCCCCGGTGGCGTCGCACCAGGTGATATTCTCGATTTCAAATCCGTTTTCGGTAAACTTGGCGGAACCAAAGCCCCAGTAGTAGGAGCTGCCGGTCCAGGAAAAGGTGCCGTCTGCTTTCAAAGTGCTGCAAAGGCGGCTGCCGGGGTTATAGCCATACACCGTGTCTCCCTGGCGGCGGAAGATGAGATAGCCCACCGTGTAGCCGATCTCGGGGGTGTCCTCGTCCCCTCCCGCGGGCCACACCACCAGCTCATTGACGCCGTCCTTGTCCAAATCCATGACGGTCAGCTTGCCCGCCTTCAGGATCCGCTCGGGGAACTCGTCCCCGTAGACCATGGTGCGCAGCTGGTCAATGCGGTATTCCTCCGAACCCGAGCGGAAGCTCCGCTCCCCGTCCAAAACCTCCTTCATCCAGGGGGCCAGCAGGGCGTTCAGCCCCTGCTCCGGGGGCTGAGACTGGGAGGCGGAGGCGTCCGGGTCGGGCCCGCCGCCCTCCGGCGGCTCGGCGGGCACCGGGTCGGTGAGCAGGCACACCGCCGCCAGCGCCGCCGCCAGCACACTCACCACCACGATCCACAGGGCGGGGCGGCGGTAGCGCAGGACGTTTTTGATGCGGCCCTTGGCGTCCCCCTCGTCGAAGGCCAGGGGGCAGGGGGCGGGCACCCGCCCGCCGGTGGCCAGGCTGAGCAGGGTGGCGGAATAGTCCGCCTTGACCTTCGGGCCCAGACGGCGGATCACCGCCTCGTCGCAGGCGGCCTCGATGTCCCGGCTCATGAGGATAAAGGCCAGCCACACGGCGGGGTTGAACCAATGGATCGCCAGGGCCAGCCAGCACAGGGGCTTGACGATGTGGTCGCCCCGGCGCAGATGGGCCCGCTCGTGGCACAGGATGAACTGCCGGGGCATTCCCCGCAGTCCGGCGGGGAGGTAGATCCGGGGTCGGACCACCCCCAGGATGAAGGGGGAGCCCACCGCGGGGTGCTCCCAGGCGCCGTCCTGGGCGCGAATGGCGTCAAAGAGGCGGCGGCGCAGCCCCAAATAGGACAGCAGGCCATAGCCCCCCATAGCCAGCACCCCCGCCAGCCACACCCCGGCAATCAGCGCCTGCCAAGGAAAGCCCGCCGGGGCTTCCTCCCGGGGCGCGGCGGGGGCCGCGGGAGACAGCGTGCCACCTGGGGCGGAGAGGGCGGGGTCGTGGGCGGTATTCCCCTGGGAGACGGGATTTTCCGTCACGCCGGAGGGCTGGCCCTGGGCGGGGTTCTGGGCCGGATTCTGCGCGGGCTTTGGGGCAGGCGCGCCCTGCCCCAGCCCCGCCAGCCGTTCCTGGGCCAGCTGCACCTGCTGGGCGTCGGGGACGATGGAGACGGGGCTTTCCAGGGGCACCGGGATCAGCAGCCGGGCGAACACCACCAGCCACAGCACGCACAAAACCTGCCGGGGGGCCCGTTTCTTCAGGATCAGCCGCAGCAGCGCCACGACGGCGGCAGCGTAGGTGGCGGTGAGGCTCATCTCCCACAGGGGGGAGATGGCGCGAAACAGGGAATTCAGCTGTGCGGTCATTGGGCATCCCCCTCTCTAAATCCGTCGATGACGGCTTTCAGCTCCTCCGCCTCGGCGGCGGAGATGGTGCGCCCCCCCATGAAGTGGGCCAGGAAAGATGGCAGGGATCCGTCAAAGGCCCGCTCCACCACCGCGCGGCTCTCTTCCCGGAGCACCTCGTCCTTGGGGACGGCGGCGGACACCACCGCGTTGTCGTTGCGCAGCACCCCCCGGTCCACCAGCTTTTTCAGCACGGTGTAGGTGGTGGATTTCTTCCAGCCCAGCTGCTCCCGGCACAGCTCCACCAGCTTCCCGGAGGGCAGGGGCTCGTGCTCCCACACAATGCAGGCGAAGCGGTATTCGCCGTCGGCTAATCTCAGGTTGTCCATGGGGCGCGCCTCCTTTGGTCTATTGCTATCGACCTCTGCTTGTAGTCTATCACGATAGACCGCCCCTGTCAACCCCTTTTTTAACCATTTCCCGGCCCTCTTGTATACAAGTCTTGCAGTTTTCAGAAAAATAAGGTATACTGGGTCAACACCCATAGGAGGCGAGCGCTATGAAGCTGTTGGAACGTCTGCCCCGGGAGAGCGGCGGCGAATACGCCCTGCGGACCATCAAGGAAAATATCGTCAGCCTGGAGCTGGCCCCCGGCAGCCAGATCAGCGAGAGCGAGCTGGCCGCGGAGCTGGGCCTGTCCCGGACGCCGGTGCGGGAGGCGCTCATCGAGCTGTCCAAGGTGAAGATCGTGGACATCCAGCCCCAGAAGAAGAGCACCATCCCCCTCATCGACGACGGGATGGTGGACGAGTCCCGGTTCATGCGCAATCTGCTGGAGTGCGCCGTGGTGGAGCTGGACTGCGAGATGGCCTCCCCCGCCGACCTGGACCGCCTGCGGGAGAATATCCGCCTGCAAAACCTCTATGTGGACGATTTCTACTCCGCCCAGCTGCTCAACCTGGACAACGAGTTCCACGGGATGCTGTTCTCTATCGCCAAAAAGTCCCAGGTCTTCCAGCTGATGCAGAACATCTCCATCCACTTTGACCGGGTGCGCACCCTGGCCCTGTCCTCGGTGAAGAGCCTTAAAATCGTCCAGGACCACGTGGACCTGGTGGACGCCATCCAGCGCCGGGATCCCGCCGCGGCCCGGGCCCTGATGGAGGAGCATCTGAACCGGTACAAAATCGACGCCGCCGCCCTCCGGGCGGACTATCCCCAGTACTTCAAATGATACGCGGAGTGATGTAAGCATGGAGAAACAGACCCTCACCGTGGGGCTGCCCCGGGCCCTGCTGTACTATCGGTACGCCGTTTTGTGGAAAACCTTTTTCCAGGAGCTGGGCGTGGAGACGGTGACCAGCCCCCCCACCGACCGGGACATCCTGGAGCGGGGCGCCGCCCTGGCCATCGACGAAGCGTGCCTGTCGCTGAAAATCTACCTGGGCCATGTCCATGCCCTGGTGGGCAAGTGCGACTATATCCTGGTGCCCCGGGTGAGCAATTTCGGGCGGCACCGGAGTATGTGCACCCGGTTCGAGTCCACCCCCGACCTGGTGCGGAATGTCTTTCGGAACAGCGGGCAGAAGCTCCTGTCCTACGAGGTGGACGAGGAGATGAAAAAGGCAGGGGAGGAGGACGCCTTCCTGGAGATGGGCAAGGCCCTGGGCTGCCCGGCCAAGGCGGTGAAAAAGGCGTACAAGGAGGCCAAAAAGGCGGAGGCCGCCCACCACAAGGCCAGGGTGCAGAAGCAGGAGCAGCTGTATAAGCGGGAGGGCATCAAGATCCTTATCGCCGCCCACAGCTATGTGGCGGAGGACCCCTATATGGGCCGGGCCGTCACGGACTATTTGAAGAAGGCGGGGGTGATCCCCCTGCGGGCCGACCTGGTGAACCGGGAAGCGGCGCTGAAAAAGAGCCGGGAGCTGTCCCCCACCTGTAAGTGGGAGATCAGCCGGGAGATTTTAGGCGGCGTCCAGCAGCACAAGGACAACGTGGACGGCATCATCCTGCTCAGCGCCTTCCCCTGCGGCCCCGACGCCATGGTCAACGAGCTCATCGCCCGCCGGGTGAAGGGCGTGCCCCTGCTCAATCTGGTGCTGGACAGCCAGAGCGGCACCGCCGGGGTGGAGACCCGGCTGGAGAGCTTCATCGACATCATCCGTTTTAAGGAGGGGAAGCTGTAATGGCAGAAGCCACCAGAAGGAACGTCTCCTTCCCCCGGTATGCGGAATACAATTGCGCCTTCAAATACATCGTGGAGCAGGCCCTGGGCTGCCGCTACGTCATGCCCCCGGCCCTCACCAAGCGCACCATGGAGCTGGGCACCAAGTACAGCCCGGACTTTGTGTGCACCCCCTTCAAGACCATCCTGGGCAGCATGATCGAGTCCCTGGAGGCGGGGGCGGACACCCTGCTCATGACCCACGGCCTGTGCCGCCTGGGCTATTATGGGGAGCTGCTGGAGCAGATCCTCCGGGATCTGGGCTACCAGTTCGACTTCATCAACCTGTCCGAGTACGATATGTCCAAGAAGAAGGAGTACCTCCGCATCGTCAAGCGCTTTAACCCCAAGGCCAACCCCGCCCGGTTCCTGGCCCAGTTCCTGGAGGGGGTGCGGATGGCGGAGTACGTGGACGACATCACCGCCGAATACTATAAAAACTGCGGCTTCGACGCCGTCAAGGGCCAGAGCAAGCTGGTCTACCAGGACTTTTTGACCGCCATGTACACCGCCCAGAACCGCAGCGACGTGGAGGCCGGCTACCGGGCGGCTAAGCGGGCCCTCCAATCCGTTCCGCTGAATAAGCCTAAAAAGCCCCTGCGGGTGGGCGTCGTGGGTGAGTTCTACACCGCCATGGACGCCTTCTCCAACCTGGAGCTGGAGCAGAAGCTGGCGGATATGGGGGTGGAGGTCCACCGCTGGATGAACGTGACCAACCAGTTTTTGCGGTACGGCAGCGGGCAGAAGAACCTGCGGGTGAAGATCCGCGACCTGTGCCGGTACGACATGGGGCCCACCTCCACCGCCAATATCTGGTACGCCCGGGAGTGCGCGGAGCGGGGCTTCGACGGCATCGTGCACATCAAGTCCGCCGGGTGCACCCCGGAGATCGACGTGATGCCCGTGCTGCAAAATATCAGCGCAGATTATAAAATCCCCGTGCTCTACCTGACCTATGACGCCCAGACCAGCGACGTGGGGCTGATGACCCGGCTGGAGGCGTTTTATGACATGATCGACATGAGAAAGAAGGTACTCTAAGTTGGAACACGCGTATCTTGGCATTGACGTGGGGTCCATCTCCACCAAGGGCGTCATCATCGACAAGAAGAACAACATCCTGTCCAGCCAGTACATCTGGACCCAGGGCGACCCCATCGGCGCGGTGAAGGAGCTGGTGCGGCTGCTGGAGGGCCAGTTCGACAAGGGGAAATACAAGATCGTGGCCACCGGCACCACCGGCTCCGCCCGAAAGCTGGTGGGCACCATCCTGGGCGCCACCATGGTGAAGAACGAGATCACCGCCCACGCCGTGGGCACCACCACCTTCTACCCCGATGTGCGCACCATCCTGGAGATCGGCGGCCAGGACTCCAAGATCATCCTGGTGGAGAACGGCGTGGCCGTGGACTACGCCATGAACACCCTGTGCGCCGCAGGCACCGGGGCCTTCCTGTCCAGCCAGGCCAAGCGGCTGGGCATCGAGGTGGAGGAGATCGGCGAGTATGCCCTGCGCTCCGCCCACCCCACCCAGATCGCCGCCCGGTGCACCGTCTTCGCCGAGTCCGACCTGGTGCACAAGATCCAGATGGGCCACCCCCGGGAGGACATCATCGCCGGCGTCTGCAACGCGGTGGCGGCCAACTACCTGAACAACGTGGGCAAGGGAAAGAAGATCGTCTCCCCGGTGGTGTTCCAGGGGGGCGTGAGCAAAAACAAGGGGGTCGTGGCCGCTTTCGAGCGCACCCTGGGCTGCCCGGTCATCGTGGACCCCAACGGCCACCTGATGGGTGCCCTTGGCGTGGCCATCCTGGCCCGGCGGGGCAGCGGGCGGCAGGACTTCGACTTCGCCATCGAGAACATGGAGTTCCGCACCCGGGAGGCCAGCTGCGGCGGCTGCTCCAACCATTGCGAGATCATCTGCGTCTACCGGGGGGACCAGCTCATTGACGCCTGGGGCAACCGCTGCGAGCGGGGCGCCCAGGTTCGCTAGAGCCGCGGAGGGCGGACCCTCCCCCAAGCGGGGACGGCTTCAGCCAGGACGTGCGAAATGGGAGCGCGTTCTTGCGCAGTCCGTATGAACTGTCCCCGCGGGGGGAGGGTCTGCCCCCCGCGCGCAAACTGGGATCAATGACAAAGGCCGGCTGGGAACCGTCCCAGCCGGCCCTTTTATTTGACTTTTTCTACCCCATCCCCCGGTACAGCCGGTCCAGCAGCTTTCTCAGGGGGACAAAGAGCGCCAGGGCGATGGCGAAGTTGCCCACGCAGTGGGCGACGTCGAAGGGGATGCCGCTGATCCACCAGGACAGGCCAAAGGCCCAGCCCCCCGTGACGAAATAGACCGGGGCGCACAGCGCGCCGAACAGCAGCCCGAAGCCGGCCGACAAAATGGCCCAGCCCAGGGGGCTCTCCATCCCCCGCAGCAGCCACGCCGCCCACGCCAGCAGCGCCCAGACATACAGATAGTTCACCGACCACAGCTGGACGGGGAAGACCGCCAGCTCCAGCAGGACATAAGTGTAGATGGGATACGCCGCCTTACGCCCGAAGGTCACCCCAAACAGCATCACCATCAGGGACACCGGCTCGATGTTGGCAAGCCCCGCCATGGCCATCTTGGCCGCAAAGGTCAGCCCGCCCAGCACGCCGAACAGGGCCGCCTCACGCAGGCTCAGTCCGGCCCGCCTGTCACTCACCGGAATAGACGGTGTACACCAGGGAGAAGCTGTCGCCGTCCGCCACGGGCAGCGAGCTGACCCCCAGCGTGGCGTATTCGCCGCCCTGGTACAGCGCCCAGTACGCGCCGTCCGCGGCATAGTCGGCCGTCTCGCCGTCCACCGCGTCGATGTACAGGCCGAACTCCTCCGACCGGGCGCCCTCCACCAGTCCCTCGGCCAGCAGCACATCGGCCAGGTATTTCTCCTCCGTGTGATAGGTAAAGGTGTTTTTGCTCCCGTCCCTGTGCGTCACCTCCACGGTGATGGTCTTGCCGCCCTCCTGCGCGCCGGGGCGGGCGGCGAACCATATGGCGCCGAATACAATCAGCAGAACGGCCAGCACTGCCGCGCCGACGGCTACGGGCTTTTTGTTTTTCATCTGTTATCTCCTCCTGTTTCGGGATGTTTTCTCGGCCTTGATGATACTCTCTGTCCGGCCTTTTGTCAACCGCGCCGGACTGCCCTCCGCCCTCTTTTGGCGCTTCCCGCCCGCCCTTGCAAACCGTCCACCCATGTGATACACTAGGCGGACGGGCCCAGGCCCCGTCCTTTGACTTTCAAAGAGGTGACGTCCAATTGTTTGATCTGGAGACGGCCAAGCGCCGGAGCTTTGCCCTGGACCTGATCCGGGTGTTTGCCGCGTTCTCGGTGATCTCGGTGCACTTCCTCATGAACACTGGCTTCTATGGCCAGCCCGTTCTGGGAAAAAAGATGTTCGCGCTGTGTCTCATCCGCACCTTTTTCTCCTGCTGCGTGCCGCTGTTTCTCATCCTCACGGGCTGGCTCATGTGCCGGAAAAAGCTGGAGAAGCGGTTTTATTACGGCCTGTCCGGCACCCTGGCCACCTATGTCCTGGCGGGGTGCGCCTGCCTGCTCTACAAGCGGGCCGTTCTCCATGCGGAGGGGCTCACCCTGATCCGCGCCTTTTATTCCCTTTTGGGCTTCAGCGCCTCCGACTACGCCTGGTACGTGGAGATGTACATCGGCCTGTTCCTGCTCATCCCCTTCCTGAACCTGATCTACAACGGCCTGGACAGCAAAAAGAAAAAGGACGTCCTCATGCTCACCATGCTGGCCCTCACCGTGCTGCCCACCTTTCTCAACAGCTTCAACCCCACCGATCCCGCCTGGTGGGCCGCCCCCGCCGCCGGGTATCCCGTGCAGCTTCTCCCCCGCTGGTGGCTGCGCCTCTACCCCGTCACCTACTATTTCACCGGCTGCTACCTCCGGGAGTACGGCCTTCCCCTGAAAACCCGCACCATCGCCCTCCTCCTTCCCCTGTTCACCGTTGGCTTCGGCATTTTCAACTACTGGCAGAGCTATGGCGCGGGCTTTGTCACCGGGCCCTATGTGGACTGGGGCGGCTTCGAGCCCTATATCCTCACCGTTCTGCTCTTCACCCTGCTCAGCCGGGCCGACGGGGACAGGGTCCCCCTCCCCCTGCGCTACGGGCTGTGGAAGGTGTCCGACCTGTGCCTGGGCATCTACCTGATCTCCTATATCTTTGACACCATGTTCTACCCCTGGCTGAACCAGCGGGTGCCCGCCATACCCGACCGGCTGTTCTGGTTCCCAGTGATGACGGTGTGCGTATTCCTCTGCTCCATGCTCCTGTCCCTGGTTCTCCACTGGATTCAAAAGCTGCTGGGCAGGCTGTTCATCCGGGCGGCCCGGGCCGCCCACACCGCCGCCCACAGCGACCCGGACCGGCTCCGGCGGGGCCGGGTACAAATGGGGCAGGCCGTGTTTGCCCTGTGCTTTGCCTCCGTAGTGGCCTTCGCCCTGTGGAAGGCCCCCTACGGCTTTGGCTCCACCGACGACGCGTTCTATCTCACCCTTCCCCACCGCCTGTCCATGGGGGACGTCCTGTTCACCGACGAGTGGCACGTCTCCCAGATGTCGGGGCTGCTCACCCTGCCCTTTGTCTGGGTCTTCCGCGCGGTTACCGGCTCCACCGACGGCATCATGCTGGCCTCCCGGTATTTTTACGTGTTTTTTCACGCGGCAATGACCCTGCTGGCCTATTCCAGGCTCCGCCGGTATGGGCCCGCCGCCAAAATCGCCGTCCTGTCCTGGCTCCTCTTCACCCCCTTTGACGTCATGGTCCTCAGCTACAACACCATGTCCATGGAGTTCATCCTCCTGTCCGGGGTGCTGCTGGCCACGGCGGAGAGGCCACGGCACTCCATGGCCGCCGGGGTGTGTCTGGCCGCCGGGGTGCTGTGCTGCCCCTACTTCGCCGCGGCCTACTTCCTCTACGCCGCCTGTGTGGGCGTCCGCGCCCTGTGGCGCAGGCTCCGCCCGGGCCGGGACGGCGGCGCCTGGGCCGTGCTGGACCCCTCCCGGCTGCTGTGGCTGACGGCAGGGGTGGGGCTGGTGAGCCTGCTGTTCCTCCTCTATGTCCTGTCCACCTGCGGGATCGGGGGGCTGCTGTCCAATCTGCCCCATATTCTCTCCGACCCGGAGCATCCCCCCGTCAGCCTCCTTGATAAGCTGCGCTACGCCCTGCACCGCATCCTCACCTGCCACCCCTGGTTCAAGCTGGCGCTGGCGGGCTATGGCCTGCTGCTGCTGAGTATGCTGGCCGACCGGAACCGGGGTGATCACCGGGCCTTCTACCTCACCCTCTCCTGCGTCCTGGCCCTGGCGGCCTTCGCCATGTTCTACCCCGACTCCGTCCAGACCTACTACAACGCCATTATGGTGCCGCTGCTCTTCCCCGGCTTCACCGCCTATCTCCTCTGCCGGGACAGGCCCCGCGCCCTGTTCACCGGGGTGTTCCTGGCTGGGCTTATCTACGCCGCCGCCGTCACCCTGGGCTCCAACAACTATTTCTATTCCTTCGCCATGGCCTGCGCGGTGTCCAACACCGCCAGCTTCCTCTTCCTGGGCCAGCTCCTCCGGGAGCTGCGGGAGCGGCCCGATCCGGTGTCCTATGGCCTGTGGCTGCGCCGGGGGGCCGCCGCCTCCGCCGCCCTGGTCATGGCCGTGCTGCTGGTGATGCAGGTCCGGGTGAAGGCCAGACACTGCCTTGCGGACGAGCAGCCCTCCGCTCTCACCTGCCAGCTGTCCGGCGGCCCCGCCCACGGCATCCGCACCACCCGGCGCATCGGAAGCTACTACAGCCGGATCAGCGGCGAGCTTCAGTATTACAAGTCCAGGCCCGTGGGCAGGCTCCTGATCCTGAACGAGCGCACCTGGTGCTGGCTCGCCGCCGACCCCATGGAGTACGCCACCTTCTCCGCCTGGATCTCCGGGGAGAACCAGATCGCCCTGGATCGGCTGGATACCTACTTCCGCGTCAATCCGGACAAGGTCCCCGACTATATCTACCTGAGTAAGGGCTCCGACTTCGAGGACCCACAAGCCATCCTGGCCGCCGCCCAGGACAGGGGCTACGCCCTCACCGAGACGGAACTGAGCTGGTATCTGGAACGCCCCTGAGCACAGAAGGAGCGGACGTCAAAAGCCGTCCGCTCCTTTTTCATATCATATTCGCATTCAGCCGTGGAACACGTATCTGTCCAGCCGCTCCATGGCCTCCTTCACCCGGCTCAGAGGCAGGGCCAGATTCATGCGGATGTGGCAGGGGCCGTGGAAGGGCCGTCCGTCCTGCCAGTACACCCCCACCTCCCAGCCCGCCCGAAGGAGCTGGTCTATGGTTTTGCCGTGGGCCTCGCACCACCGGGTGCAGTCCAGGAAGAGCATATAGGTGCCCTGGGGCCTGGACGCCTCCACCCCGTCAAAGTGCCCGGCGATGAAATCGCAGGCGTAGTCCACATTCCCGGTGAGCACCTGGCGCAGCTCGTCCACCCACTCCTCCCCCGGCCGGCCATAGGCGCCGATGAGGGCGTGCATGGACAGCACGTTCATGCTGTTGTAATGGCTCAGGGCGGATTCCCTGTCCACCCGGTCCCGGAGGGCTTTGTTCCAGATGATATGATAGCTGCCCACCAGCCCCGCCAGATTAAAGGTCTTGGAGGGGGCGTAGAGGGCCACGGTGCGCTCTCTCGCGTCCTCGCTCACCGACTGGGTGGGGATGTGCCTGTGCCCCGCCAGGGTGAGGTCGGACCAGATCTCGTCGGACACCACCATCACCCCGTGCCTGCGGAAGAGCTCCATGGCCTCCTCCAGCTCCCGGCGCTCCCAGACCCGCCCGATGGGGTTGTGGGGGGAGCAGAGCACGGCGGCGTGGATCTTGTGCGCCACGAGCTTTCGCTCCATGTCGGCCAGATCCATGCGCCACACGCCTCCTCCGTCCTTCACCAGAGGGCTGTGGACGATGTGATAGCCGTTTCCGGTGAGGCTGCCGGTAAAGCCCACATAGGTGGGGGAGTGGAGCAGCACGCTGTCCCCCCTGGAGCAGAACACATTCAGGGCGCTGACCACGCCGCCCAGCACCCCGTTCTCATAGCCGATGCAGTCCCTGGTCAGGCCGGTAACGCCGTTGCGGCGCTCCTGCCAGCGGATGATGGCGTCGTAATACTCCTCCCTGGGGTAGAAATAGCCATACATGGGGTGCTCCGCCCGCCGGATCATGGCCTGGGTCGCCGCGGGGACGGTGGGGAAGTTCATATCCGCCACCCACATGGGGATGACGTCGAAGCCCTCCCGGGGCGCGGGCATCCCACCGGGCCTGCCCGCCACGTCCACCGCCATGGCGTCCAGCCCCCGGCGGTCAATCACACTGGTAAAATCGTATTTCATGGCCTCATCCCATCCTCCGGCGAAGCTGCTCCGGGTTGTCCGCGTAGGACAGCGCCGTTTCCGCCGCGATCCTGCCGGCCTTATACAGCGCCAGCAGGGACTGGTCCATGGAGATCATCCCCTCCGCGCCGCCCGCGGCGATGGCGTTGTCGATCTGGTGGGTCTTGCTGTCCCGGATCAGGCTGCGAATGGCGTTGTTCACGTACATGATCTCAAAGGCGGGCACCAGCCCCCCGTTCACGTCGGGCACCAGCTGCTGAGACACCACCGTGTGCAGCACCATGCTCAGCTGCACCCGCACCTGGTCCTGCTGGCCGCTGGGGAAGGTGTCCACAATGCGGTCGATGGTGTTCACCGCCCCCTTGGTGTGCAGGGTGGCGATGAGCAGATGCCCCGTCTCCGCCGCGGTCATGGCGGTGCGGATGGTCTCCTGGTCCCGCATCTCCCCCAGCAGGATCACGTCCGGGGCCTGACGCAGGCAGGCCCGCAGGGCGGCGGGGTAATCCTGGGTGTCGATGGCGATCTCCCGCTGGCTGACAATGCTCTTCTGATCCCGGTGGAGGTACTCGATAGGGTCCTCCAGGGTGATGATGTGGCAGTCCCGGCTCCGGTTGATCTGGTCGATGACGCAGGCCTGGGTGGTGGACTTGCCGCTGCCCGCCGTGCCGGTGACCAGCACCATGCCGTGCTGCACCTGGGCCAGCCTGATGACCTCCTCCGGGATGCCCATGCTCTGGTAATCGGGGATGTCGAAGGCCACCACCCGGATCACCGCCGACATGGAGCCCCTCTGGCGGTACACGTTCACCCGGAACCGGGCCAGCCCCGGCACGGAGAAGGAGAAATCATCGTCCCCCTCCCGGAGGAAGCGGTCAATGGGCCGGTTGGACAGGGCGTATACCTCCCGGATCAGCTCCTCCGTCTGCTGGGGGAACACCCGGTCCTCGCTGATGGGCACCAGCCGCTTGTCCTCCTTGGCACACACGGGCCCCCCTGCCACAATGAACAGGTCGGAGGCGCCGCCCGACACCGCCCGATTCAAATATTCCGTCAATCCCGCCATATTGGCCTCCTTTAAAACATAGTTCCGTCCCAAATCTCGATGGAATTATCCGACTCCCACTGGCCCACGGGGCCCGCCTGCCAGCGGACCACCTGATAGCGCCAGCCGTAGTCCGCCCAGTCCTCCGTCAGCTCCACCTCGACCTGGAGCTCCTGGGTGTCCGAGATGGGAACGGCGTAGCGGGCGGTGTAAATCCCGCCGCCCGCCGGGTAGTCCACAATTTCTACGCCCTCCGGGACTTCTCCCGCCCTCAGCCTGGCCAAAATTTCCTGGGCCTGACAGTCGGCGGCATAATAGTCCTCCACCGCTTTTGCCGAGGCGTCCGCCAGCCGTTTGTCCGCCTGGACGGTGGTCAGCGCCAGCAGGGCGAACACCGTCAGGCACAGCACCGCGAACACCACCAACAGGGAGATGCCCCCCACCGCCGGGGGGGAGAAGCGCTCCCGTCTGTTATCCGGCATGGGCGCCCACCTCCTCCTGCCAGCACACTTCAAACCGGATCAAATCCTCGCCGGATTCGTCCTCCTGCACCCAAACGCCGGCTTTTCCCAGTCCGGGCACATTGCTTTCCATCCGGGTAACGCCCAGTATGTAGCCAAACTCATATACGGCAAAACCGCTGCCGCTTTGCACCGGCTCACTGCGGGTCCAATCGCGCCCGTAGTTAATGCTGAAAACGTCCTCCTGCCAGACCGAAGCGTTCAAAATTTCCGCCGCCTGTTCAAAATCGCCCCGGGTGTGGCGAATGACCTCCGCCGCGCTCTGGGCCTCCTCAAGGGCGCGATCCCGGTTCTGGCTGGCCTTGGAGAGGTTGTCCGACTTCACAAACGCCTGTAAACACAGCGCCGCCGCCAGGGCGAATACCAGCAGCATCACCATCTGCTCCATCAGCAGCAGGGGCGTTTTGCTTTTCATGGCCGTCCCCCCTCTTCTGAGCGCAGGGACAGGCGCAGCGTGTCCGTCACGCCCTCCCCCGCCTGGAGCTCCGCCGTCAGCAGGCCGTCCTCCAGGGTGAGGGACAGCCCCTCCAGAGGCATGATCTTCTCCCCCGCCTGGGGCTCCAGCTGCGCGTCCGCGAAGGTGTACAGCTCCATGAGCCAGCCGTCATAGCAGTACAGCCGGGTGACGCACCCCTCCTCACTGTCATTGAGCCGCAGGGCCCCGGCCTCCCCAAAGGGCTCCACCGTGACCGCGCCCGTCGCGTCCCCCTGCCGCACCTTTGTGGCGATATACTGCGCGCAGGCGCGCCGGTCAAAGGCCGCCTGATCCCGCTGGGTAAGGCCCCGGTACGCCCTGGCGCCCGTAAGCAGCACAACCAGCACGCACACCGCGAACACGCCGAACAGCAGCAGCATCAGCAAACCGTCCATATGGTGCTTGATCGACTGTCTCTTCATGGCTCATTCTCCAGCACCGTGATGTCCGGCATCAGGTTCTCCGCAAAGGCGGAATACATCACCGTATACCGCGCCTCGTCCACCTGGACGCCATAGTGCTCTTTTAAGTAGTCCAAGCTGGGGGGATAGACGCCCTCGGCGGCGTAACAGGCCACGCAGCCCCGCCGCAGGGTCTCCTCCAGCTGGCGCATATCTTCCTCAGACCGGCCGGTGTTCAGGCTGTCCACCGCCGTGGCGAACCACAGCAGCGCCGCCACGGCCGCCGCTGGCAGCAGCAGGCCCCGCAGCAGCGCGGGCAAACCGCTTTTCGTTTTTCTCATAGGCTCACCCGATGGCGCTCATGATGTGCATCAGGGGCAGCATCACCGACAACAGGATCAGCCCCACCAGCACCGAGCACACCAGCACCAGGGCCGGCTCCACCCGGCTGACCAGGGCGTCCAGGGCGGCCTCGCCCTCCTCGCTCAGGTCCCGGGCGATCTTCTCCATGGAGGCGTCCCCCGCGCCGCTGCGCTGGCCCAGCTCCAGAAGGCGGCTCTGCCGCGCCGGGAGCAGGCCGCTCTGCTTCAGCGCGTCCCCCAGGCTCCCGCCCTCCTCCAGCCGCTTCCGGCAGCTCTCGCAGCGCTCCCTGGCCGCGCCCTCCATCAGCCCCTCGGACAGGGCCACCGCCTCGTCCACGGGCAGGCCGCTGGCCATGCCCATGGCCAGGGCCTGGGCCAGTCGGGCGTTGTTCAGCTTCCGGGACACGCCCTTGTCCCCATGGCTGTTTTGCCACAGGGCGGCGAGCCTCTCCCGGAAGGGCTTCACCCCGGCGAACAGCGTCGCCAGCACAGCGGCGGCAGCCAGCAGAACGAACAGCACGGGCATGGCCTTTTCCAGCCACTGCCCCAGGGTGAGCAGGCCCGCGGCCACGCCGGTGAGCCGCCCGCCCAGGGAGGCGTACACGTCGTCGAAGATGGGCAGCACCTTCACCAGCAGCACCCCGATGACCAGCAGCATCAGCGCCAGCATCACCGCCGGGTAGAGCAGGGCGCTGCGCACCCTTCTGGCCAGACGCACCCGGTCCTCGTAGTACCGGGACAGGGCGGCCAGCGCCTCCTCGGTGCGTCCGGTGCGTTCGCCCACCTCCACCAGCCCGCAGACATAGGTGGGGAACACGCCGCTTTCACGCAGAGCGGCGGACAGCGGCAATCCGCTGTCCACCCGCTCCGCCATATCCCTCAAAATATCCCTGTGCAGCCCCTCCTCCGCCAGGAGGGACAGGGCGTCGCCGGTGCTCACCCCGGCGTGGAACAGCAGGGACAGCTCCAGGCACAGGCTGGCAATCTCATCGTTGGAAATCTGTGATTTCATAGACGAACTCCCAAATTCAAATATTTTTTAGTAGAGGTATTTCGTGGTGTAGTTGCTCCCGTTGCCGATATATTTCATGATGGAGGCGCTGCTGTTGCCGGAGGAGGCGAAGGTGGGATCCATCCGCTGCCAGGTGGTGCCGTCAAAGTAGATGACACCGTCCACCCAGCCGTCCTCCTCCGTCCACACGCTCACCCAGGCGTGGTACGCCTTGCCCGCGTAGCCCACCACCAGCTTGCAGGGCACGCCCTGGCTGCGGAGCATCCCGGTCATCAGGGCGGCGTAGTCAAAGCAGATGCCCTTCTTGGCCGCCAGCACGCTGTCCAGGTCGGGCAGGTAGGCGGTGATCTGGCCGCCGGAGATCTTCTTGGCCAGGTCCTTGTCATAGCTCAGGTTTTTCACCACGTAGTCGTACACCGCGCCCACCTTCTGCAGGGGGTCCTGGATGTCCTGGGTGAGCTCCGCCGCCAGGGCGATGGTGTTGACGGCGTTCTCGTAGTTGACATACTGGTTGGGCCGCAGGAAGGGGGCGAACTCGTCGGACAGCGTCACGTTAAAGGAGGCGGAGGCCAGCGCGGCGTACTTGTTCCCCGAGGTGTTCTGGAGGGCCTTCACCGTATAGCTGCCGTTGCCGTCGGACAGGGGGAAGGTGACCCAGGCCCCGGTGGACAGGTCATAAGTATACGTAGTGGTGGGGCCCACCACCTGCACCTTCAGCCGGCTGCTGTTGGCACCGGGGAACCGGACCATCACATAGCCGTCCGGGGTGTTGGAGTAGTCGATCTCGGCCCCGCCGCCGGTGGACACCGACTTCCCCGAGGCCACGGGCGCCAGAATGGAGGGGACGGCCGCGGGCGCCTCGGCCAGAGGCACCGCCTCCATCTCCAGATCCAGCTCCACTTCCCCCAGCTCCACCTGGCCGGTGTATACCGGCTCGTCTTCCTCGCCGCCGGGGACGCTGTTGGCCGCACAGCCGGACAGCAGGCAGCACGCCGCCAGCAGCCCCGCAAGCATGGATTTCTTATTGCTCATAACCGTTTCCTTTCCCGCAGTGGGGCCGGGCCATCCCCCCGCCGTATCTCCCGGCCTTTTGCGCTGACTACATCATCAAATTTCCTGCATTTTTAGATGCCGTCCGTGTCTCCGCGGCACAGCGAGGGAAATATGCCGCGCCATACAGGTATAGAACATATGACCTACTTTTTGATCTTCAGCGAACATTTGGACGACTAGTTGGGTAAAGAAAAATCTCGCACATCACCTGTACTGTCTACATTCTACCACAAATTCTTGAAAATGCAAGGAAAATTTTTATTCACAGCCGGAAACAAATATGCAAAATACCCGCCCTTTCCTGTATATTTTATACAATATCATGGGTCCGGCCCCAATATGCCTCCTGATATTCATCCGTTCAAAATAAATTTACAATTTGTTCGATAGTTCGCCCATGATCCGGGCGATGAGCGCCACCCGGCGGAAGGGGGTCATGAGATACCACCCGTCGGTATAGGGCGCCATGTCCCGGGCAGTCCGCACCGAAAGCTCCAGGGCCAGCGCCTCCCCTGCCTCCCGGTCCAGGCCTTCGTACCGCTTCACGATCTCCTCCGGCACCGACACCCCCGCCACCTCGTTGTTGAGGAACAGGGCGTTGCGGTGGCTCACGATGGGGAACACGCCCCCCAGGATGTACCCCTTCAGCCTCTCCCGGGCCAGGGCCAGGTTTTGGAGCGCCCGTGGGGAGTGCACCGGCTGGGTGAGGAAGCCCGCCGCCCCGGCCTCTTCCTTCTCCAGGGCCAGCTCCAGCTGCTTTTGGAAGTTGGGGGCGTTCACGTTCAGCGCCCCGAAAATCTGGAAGGGGGTGGACAGCCCGCTGTCCGTCAGACCGGACACATACCGGATCAGCTTCCTGGCGTTGAAGTTGAACACGCTCTTCACCGTGTCCCGGTCCTGGGAGGGAATGGGATCGCCGGTGACCAGCAGCACGTTGTGAACCCCCTCCATGGAGAGCCCCAGCAGCAGGGCCTTGGTGGCGTTCAGGTTGCGGTCCCGGCAGGTCAGGTGGGGCAGAGGCTCCGCCCCGGTCTCCCGGCGGAGCTTGCAGGCCAGCAGGGAGGAGTCCGCCCTTGGCCGACCCACGGGGCAGTCCGCCACGGTGACCGCGTCCGCACCCGCGTCCCGCAGGGCCCGCACCCCCTCCATGAAAGCGTCCACATTGTCGTCGGCGGGCGGGTCCAGCTCCACGGCGACCACCCGCCTTCCCGCCTCCAGCTTGTCCCGCAGGCGGTTGCGCCCCGGCAGGGCGGCCCCGGCCGCCCCAGCCGGGGCGGGCTGGGCCCAGAGCCGGGTTCCCGGCTTTTCCAGGGCCTTGGCCGCCTGGGCGATGTGGGCCGGGGTGGTGCCGCAGCAGCCCCCCAGGATGGATGCCCCCGCCCCGGCGGCCTGGGCCAGCAGCTCCCCAAAATAGTCCGGCGCGCCCTGATAGACCGCCCGCCGCCCCAGCACCGTGGGATAGCCCGCGTTGGGCATGACGGACAGGGCCTTGCCCTTCAAAACGCCCAGGTCCAGCCCCCGGACAAATTCCAGCAGATGGCGGGGGCCGGACACGCAGTTGAAGCCCACCGCGTCCACCCCGTCCAGCGCCGCCGTCCGCTCAAACAGCATCCGGCCGGACAGCCCCTCCCAGGTCACCCCGTCGGGGGCCACGGCAAAGGACACCAGCAGGAACGCGCCGGGGCAGCGCTCCCTGAGGTATTGCGCCAGCTCGGCCACCCCGTCGTCGGAGGGCAGGGTTTCCAGCAGGAAGCAGTCCGCCCCCTGGGCCAGGAACAGCTCCGCCTCCCGGCGGTAGGCCTCCCCCCGGCTCAGCGTCCCCCCCTCCGGGGCGGGGCCCAGGTCGGCGAACACAAAGGCGCCGTAGGGCGCGGCGCACTCCCGGGCAATCCGGCAGGCGGCCCGGATCATCCGCGCCGATGCCTCCCCCTCCCCCCGGGCCAGCGCTTCCCCGGCGGTGAAGGTGTTGGTTTTGACAGCGCGGCACCCCGCCTCCAGATAGGCCCGGTGGATGGCGGCGATCTCCTCCGGGGCGTCCAGGTTCGCCAGTCCGCACGGCGCCTCCCCCCGGCCGGGGCGGGAGGCGTAATAGGTGCCCATGGCCCCGTCGAACAGCAGGGGCTTCCCCCCCGCCAGATATTCTCTCACATTCATGCGCCAAACACCTTCCGAGCGATCTCCACCGACTGGCGGGCGTCCTTCGCGTAGTAGTCCGCCCCCATCCGGGCGGCGTGCTCCGCCGTCACCACCGCACCCCCCACCCAGACCGCCGGGGGGTCGGGCAGGGCCTTGAGCTGCCGGATGGTCTCTTCCATGGCGGGCAGGGTGGTGGTCATCAGGGCGGACAGCCCCACCAGCCGGATACCCTGCTTCCGCACGGCGTCCACAACAGTCTCCGGCGGCACGTCCCGGCCCAGGTCGACGGCCTCATAACCGTAGTTCTCCATCACGGTACGCACGATGTTCTTGCCGATGTCATGGATGTCCCCCTTGACGGTGGCGATGGCAAATCTGCCCTTTTTCACCGGCGTCCCGCCCTTTTCCGCAACGGTGGCCCTGACTACCTCGAACACCGCCTGGGCGGCCTGGGCCGCGCTGAGCAGCTGGGGCAGGAAGGCCCGCCCCGCCTCGTAGTCCGCGCCCACCTTATCCAGGGCGGGGATGAGCCGCCCCTCCACCAGGCTCAGCTCGTCCTGGCTTAGCAGGGCCTCCTTTGCCAGACGGCCCGCGTCCCCCTCCAGCCCCCGGGCAATGGCGTCCTCCAGGGTGAGGGACGCGCTTTTCCCGGCGGGCGCGGCACTCTGGGGCGCGGCGTCAGCGAACCGGGCGATGTAGTCCCGGCAGCCCCCGTCCTCGCCGGAGAGCACCTTGAACGCCGCCACCGCGTCCATCATCTCCCGCTGGTTGGGGTTGAGGATGGGCAGGGTGAGTCCAGCGGCCAGGGCCTGGGTGAGGAAATTCCGGGTGACCAAGGAACGGGCCGGCAGGCCGAAGGAGATGTTGGACACCCCCAGCACCACCTGGAGGCCCAGCTCCTCCCGCACCATGCGCACAGCTTTCAGGGTTTCCCGGGCCTGCTCCTGCTGGGCGGACACGGTGAGGGTGAGGCAGTCGATCCATACGTCCTCCCTGGGGATGCCATACCCCAGCGCCGCGTCCAGGATGCGGCGGGCGATGGCCACCCGCCCCTCCGCCGTGGGGGGGATGCCGTTTTCGTCCAAACACAGGCCCACCACGCTGGCCCCGTACTTCTTCACGATGGGCAGCACCCGGTCCAGCACCGAGCGCTCCCCGTTTACCGCGTTCACCGCCGCCTTGCCGTTACACACCCGCAGCCCCGCCTCCAGGGCGGCGGGGTCGGAGGAGTCCAATTGCAGCGGCAGCGAGACCGCGCTCTGAAGCTTCTTCACCACACGGGGGAGCATGGACGCCTCGTCCACTCCGGGAAAACCCACGTTCACGTCCAGGATGTCCGCCCCCGCGTCCTCCTGCTGGACAGCCACGTCCAAAATGTAGTCCAGGTCGTTTTCCAGCAGGGCCTGCTGGAAGCACTTCTTGCCCGTGGGATTGACCCGCTCGCCGATCACCCGCACCCCGTCCAGGAAGCAGGGGGTCATGGCGGAGCACACGAAGCCGGACGGCCGAAGGCCGCCGGATCGGTCGTTCGGCGAAGCCGGATGATGCCCCTCGCCCAATGACGATCCCAGGGCCTTTACCAGCGCGCGGATATACTCCGGCGAGGTGCCGCAGCAGCCCCCCACCAGATCCGCCCCCGCCTCCACAATGGGGAGCATGGCCGCCGCGAACTCCTCCGGCCCCATGCCGTACGCCCCGGTGGCCGGGTCGGGCAGGCCCGCGTTGGGCTTGACCACCACCGGCAGGCGGGTGTTTGCCCGCAGCTCCTTCACCAGGGGGAGGAGCAGGTCGGGCCCCAGGGAGCAGTTGAGCCCCACGGCGTCCGCCCCCAGCCCCTCCAGCGTCCGGGCCATGGAGGGGATGGCGCAGCCGGTGAAGGTGCGGCCGTTCTGCTCAAAGGACATGGTAACCAGCACGGGCAGGGAGGTGTTCTCCTTCACCGCCAGCAGGGCGGCCTTGGCCTCGTACAGGTCGGTCATGGTCTCGATGGCTACCAGGTCGGCCCCGGCCCGCTCTCCCGCCACGGCCGCCTCCTTGAAATACTCATAGGCCCGCTCGAAGGACAGCGTGCCCAGGGGCTCCAGCAGCTCTCCCAGGGGGCCCATGTCCAGGGCCACTAAGGCAGCCGCCAGACTGCCGGACCGGTCGTTGGGGCGATGCCCCAATGACGGTCCCCCCACGGCCTCCTTCGCAATACCGACGGCGGCGGACACCACCTGGGCCACGGCGTACCCCGTCCCGGCCAGCTTGGGGGCGCTGGCCCCGAAGGTGTTGGCGTAGATGATACGGCTGCCCGCGTCGATATACGCCCGGTAGACGTCCCGGAGCAGGTCGGGCCGGGAAAAGTTCAGCAGCTCCGGCTTGCCCCCCGGGGGCAGGCCCCTCTGCTGTAACACGGTGCCCATGGCCCCGTCCAGGATCACAATTCCATCATGTAAAAAATCAAGCTCCACAGGTTTTTCCTCCCTTGCGGTATTGGCAGCCCTCCCGGAGCGTGCAGAACCCGCAGCCCCGGACGCGGGCGGGCTGGGGCTGCTCCGACAGGCCGACAACGGCGGTGACGGACTTGGTGGGGTTCAGCAGCAGGCTGTCCCCCACCTGCACCCCCAGCCGCCGGGGGGCGTCCAGCACGCCGCAGATGTCCCTTTGCAGCGCCAGGGGCAGATCGCCGTAGCCGGGGCTGAACCGGTCGGTGAGATAGAGGCCGGGGAACCGGGCGGCGATCTCCTGCTCCGCCCCGTCGCACCCCGCCTCCACCCAGGCCGAGCCGCAGGCGTCCAGCAGGGCCGCCCGGGCCATGCTCCTGGCCTGCTCGGCGCGGAGCCGCGCCTCGAACCCCGCCCCCAGGGTACAGGCCAGCAGGACGGCCCGGTCACAGTTCGCCAGCATTTTGCGGGCCATGCCCCCGGTGAGGACGAGGCCCGCCCCCTCCAGCTCTTCTCCGTCAAACGTATGTTTCACGTGAAACATCCGCCATACCCACCGTGGCGTTATTGTCCGGGTGAGCTGGTCCGCCGCCGCGGTGATTTCCAAACGCAGGGCTTCGTCCGGCTCCCCCCGCACCCCCAGGTATCGCAGGGGCTCTCTGATATCCAGCTCCATCCCGTCACCAGAGGGCGATGCCTGCCACCAGCAGGATGGCGAGCACACTGACCACGATACGCATAAAATTCTCCCCTTACAGTTTTTTTAGGTACTGGGCGCTGCTTTTCAGCATCAGCCGCTTGGCACCCACCCCGTCGAAGGCGATCTCCAGCAGCACGTCGCCCCCCATTTTCTGGGCGGACGTCACCATCCCCCGGCCAAAGGCCTTGTGTTCCAGCATATCCCCCTTTTGGTAATCCGGCAGGCTGGGGCCCGGGGCGGGCGCGGCGGGCTTTTGCGGGCGGGGCGGGGTGTAGGCGCTCCGCCGCTCTCCGCCGCCGCTGTAGCCGTAATCGGGGCGGGCCTGCCGGTAGGGCTCCCGGTAGGTGGACACCCGGGGCGTCTGGTCAAAGCCGTCCCAATCGTCCCCGGCGGGGGTCGGGTCGAGGTAGGAGCGCCCCGACTGCTCCAGCAGCTCAGCGGGGATCTCCCCGGCAAACCGGGAGGGCCGGTTGTTGCTGGTGTGGCCGAACAGCATCCGCTGGCTGGCGCAGGTGAGGTACAGCCGCTCCTTTGCCCGGGTCAGGGCCACGTAACACAGCCGCCGCTCCTCCTCCATCTCCTCCGCCTCCCCGATGGCCCGGATGCCGGGGAAAATCCCCTCCTCCATGCCCACCACGAACACCGTGGGGAACTCCAGCCCCTTGGCTGAGTGCATGGTCATCATCACCACCGCGTCCTCGTCCGGGTCGTGGCTGTCCAGGTCGGTGTACAGGGCGATTTCGTCCAGAAAGCCCGCCAGGGACGGCTCCCCCTCGGCATTTTCCACGTAGCCGTTGATGGAGGTGAGCAGCTCCCGCACATTCTCCAGCCGGGTGCGGCTCTCGATGTCCTCCTTCCCCCGGAGCATGGCGGCGTAGCCCGTCCGGGCGGCCACCTCCTCATAAAAATTCTCCAAATCCATGGTGCGCGACAGGGCGGTGAGCTCGTTTATCATGGCGGCGAACTGGCCCAGCCGCACCGCCGCTTTTTGCAGCTCCGGGTGGTCCCCGGCGCGGGACACCACGCCCCACAGGGACGACCCCTCCCGGGCGGCGATGGCCCGTGCCTTTTCCACGGTGGCGTTCCCGATGCCCCGGGGGGGATTGTTGATGACGCGGGCCAGACGCAGGTCGTCGGCGTGGTTGTGGATCACGCACAGATAGGCCAGCATATCCTTGACCTCCGCCCGGTCGAAGAACCGGGTGCCGCCGATGACCCGGTAGGGGATGCCGCCGCGCTTCAGCGCCACCTCCAGCTGGTTGGACTGGGCGTTCATGCGGTAGAGGATGGCGTGGCCGTTCCATTTCTCCCCCGCCCGGTAGTCCTCCAGCAGCCTGTCCGCCACGTACCGGGCCTCGTCGTTCTCGTTCATGGCGGTGTAGAGGGATACCTTGTCCCCCTCCGCCCCCGCCGTCCACAGCTCCTTGCCCTTGCGGCCCTGGTTGTGGCGGATCACCGCGTTGGCCGCGTCCAGAATGTTTTTGGTGGAGCGGTAGTTCTGCTCCAGCCGGATGGTGCGGCAGCCCTTATACTGGTCCTCGAAGGAGAGAATGTTCTCAATGGTAGCCCCCCGGAAGCGGTAGATGGACTGGTCGTCGTCGCCGACGACGCAGATGTTCTCCCGCCCCCCGGCCAGCAGGGAGGCCAGGAGATATTGCAGATTGTTGGTGTCCTGGTACTCGTCGATGAGCACGTAGCGGAATTTTTTCTGATAATATTGCAATACGTCATCATTCTGCTGCAACAGCCGAACCGTATGCAGGATGATATCGTCGAAGTCCAGCGCCCCGGCCTCCCACAGGCGCTTCTCGTAGGCGGCGTACAGCCGGGCGATTTTTTGCAGCCGGTAATCGTTCGCACGGTCCGCCTCCTCCGCGAAGTCCCGGGCCAGCTGGAGCCTGTCCTTGGCCCGGGAAATTGTCCCCAGCACCGAGCGGGGGGGGAACTGCTTGTCGTCAAAATTCAGCTCCCGGATGCAGTCCTTCATCACCCGGATGGAGTCGTCGGTGTCGTAGATGGTGAAGGAGGAGGGGAAGCCCAGCTTTTCAATGTCCCGGCGGAGAATGCGCACGCAGGCGGAGTGGAAGGTGGACGCCCACACGTCCCGGGCGGCGGCGCCCAGCATTTTTTCCAGGCGGGCCTTCAGCTCCCCGGCGGCCTTGTTGGTGAAGGTAATGGCGATGATGGTCCAGGGGGCGGCGGGCTCCAGGGCGCACAGCCGGTCGGCCTGCAAGCGTTTCCCTTTGTCCGGGTTGGCCGCATAGCTCCGGAGAAACGCCAAATCCTCCCCCGTCACCCACTCGGGCACCTCAAGGGAATCCGACCCCCGGCCGTAGCGGATGAGATTTGCCACCCGGTGGATGAGCACGGTAGTCTTGCCCGAGCCCGCCCCCGCCAGCAGCAGCAGCGGGCCCTCGGTGGCCAGCACGGCCTTCCTCTGCTGGGGGTTCAGATTCTGATAGTTTAAGCCGATGACCTCCCGGCGGAGGCGGCAGAATTCCAGCTCCTGCTGTTGTGTCAGCATGGTATCATTCTCCTTTTGTCAATTGAAGACATTATAACAGAACCCCTCTCAAAAGTACAGGGAAAACCCGCATTGGACGGCAAAACGGCTGACCGCCTTGGCGGTCAGCCGTTTTTACTTACTCCGCTCCGTGGCCTTGCGCGATGATCACATCCACCGCCCGCTGGGCGAGCTCCCGGCATCGGCCCTTTTCCGGGGCCTCCACCATCACCCGCACCACCGGCTCGGTGCCCGACTCCCGCACCAGGATACGCCCGGTGTCCCCCAGCTCCGCCGCCACGGACCGCACCGCCGCCTGCACCGCGGGGTCGTCCTGGGCGGACTTTTTGTCCTTCACCCGCACGTTGATGAGCACCTGGGGATAGACGGTCACCGGCTCGGCCAGGCGGCTCAGGGCCTCCTTTTTGGCCATCATCACCTCCATCACCTTCAGCGAGGTGAGGATGCCGTCCCCGGTCCGGGCGTATTTGGAGAAGATGATGTGCCCCGACTGCTCGCCGCCGATGCGGTGCCCGCCCCGGACCATCTCCTCGTACACGTACTTATCCCCCACGGCGGTCTTGGCGTAGCCGATGCCGGCTTCGTCCAGGGCCTTGTACAGCCCGAAGTTGGACATGACGGTGGTGACCACCGTGTTGGTCAGCAGCTTGCCCCGCTCCTTCATGTAGGCGCTGTACAGGTACATGATCTGGTCGCCATCCACCAGCTGGCCGTTCTCGTCCACGGCAAGGCAGCGGTCGGCGTCTCCGTCGTAGGCGAAGCCCGCGTCACAGCCCTGCTCCTTCACGTACTTTTTCAGGCCCTCGATGTGGGTGGAGCCCGCGTCCAGGTTGATGTTCAGCCCGTCGGGCTGGTCGTTGATGACGTGTACCTCCGCCCCCAGGGAGCGGAACACGTTGGGGGCGATGGACCAGGCGGAGCCGTTGGCGCAGTCCAGGGCGATTTTCTTGCCCCGGAAGGAGTACACCGCCAGGGAAATCAGGTAGCCCATATACCGGTTGCGGCCCGCGGTGTGGTCCACGATGCTGCCCACCCCCTCCCCCGTGGCAAAGGGCAGGGCGGCCATGGGCTGCCCGTCCACAGTCAGACAACCGTCCAGGTAGTCCTCCACCAGCCGGATGGTGGCCTCGTCCATCTTCTCCCCTTCCCGGTTCAGCAGCTTGACGCCGTTGTCGTAGTAGGGGTTGTGGGAGGCGGAGATCATCACGCCGCAGTCGAAGCCGTCCGTCCGGGTGACGTAGGACACGGAGGGGGTTGTAGTGACGTGGAGCAGGTACACGTCCGCCCCGGAGGCGGCCATGCCCGCGCTGATGGCGTACTCCAGCATATAGCTGGAGCGCCGGGTGTCCTTGCCCACCACGATGCGGGCCCTGTGGTTTTCCCTGCCGTAGTACCAGCCCAGAAACCGGCCCACCTGGTAGGCGCGGTCGGCGGTGAGCTCCACGTTTGCGCGGCCCCTAAAGCCGTCTGTACCAAAATATTTACCCATAAATCAGTCTTCCTTTCGCTTGGGGACGATGATACCGCCCGTCTTATAGATGCTGTCCGCCGGGATCACGCCCCGGACGCAGGACACGGGATAGATATTGCTGCGGGGGCCGATCACCGTGCCGGGGTTGAGCACGCTGTTGCAGCCCACCTCCACGAAGTCGCCCAGCATGGCGCCAAACTTCTTCCGGCCCGTCTCGAGCTTTTCCTCCCCGTTTTTCACCACTACAAGGGTTTTGTCCGACTTCACGTTGGAGGTGATGGACCCCGCCCCCATGTGGCTCTTATAGCCCAAAATGCTGTCGCCCACGTAGTTGTAGTGGGGGGTCTGGACATTATCGAACAAAATCACGTTTTTCAGCTCCACCGAGTTGCCCACCACGCAGTTTGCCCCCACCAGGGCGGAGCCCCGGATGAAGGCGCAGTGGCGCACCTCGGCGTCAGGCCCGATAATGCAGGGCGCGCCCAGAAACGCGGTGGGGGCCACTGCGGCGGTCTTGTGCACCCACACCTGGGGGGCGCGCTCCTCGTAGTCCTCCCCCAGGTTGGGGCCAAGGGACAGGATCAGGTCCTTGATGCCGTCCAGCGCCTGCCAAGGGTATTCGAATCGGGCCAGGTACTCCCCCGCCAGGGTGCGGCTCAGGTCGAACAGCCCGGTTGTGTTCAAATTCATATGCAAAACCTCCCGATTATTTGCGCCCCCTGAGGTATACCGCCAGCAGAACGAGAAAACCGACGACCAGCACACCGGCGCACACCGCCTTCCACGTGGCCAGCCCGCCGGTCTTGACCGCGTCCACCACGCACAGCGCCGCCCACAGCCCGGCGCACACCCCGTACATCGCCACAAAGGGCTGGAGCAGATCGGAATTTTTCTTCTTCATAAAAGCCCCCTCACTTCTCGGCCCTGCGGTTTTTGAAAAATTGGGATAGGAAGAAAACGCCGGCGGCGGCGCAGAGCACGGGCAGGACAATCCGCGGCCAGTCCGCCCGCTCCACCGGCCAGTTGGGGAGCCAAGTCAGCGCGCACAGCGCGCACAGGACAGCTTTGATCAGCTCGACAGTGCTTCTCCTCAGTTTCCTTATCATCTCGTTCACCTCATTTAATATCTGGAACCCTTTTGACCAGCACCCCGGCCACGATCCCGACCAGCACCCCGGCCACGGTGCCGGAAATCCACAGCACCGGCAGATACCATGCCAGCCTCGAAGTCTCCAGCAGGGCCATGGCGACGAGGATCTGCCCCCCGTTGTGGGCCACGCCCCCGGCCACGCTGACCCCTATGTTGGAAAACTTCCCCGTTTTGTGCAGCAGGCCCATGAGGGCAAGGCTCAGCGCCGCCCCCGCCGCGCTGTAGGCCAGCGAGGCCCCGTTGCCAAACAGCAGCGCCGCCAGCGCCACCCGCACCAGCGAGATCACACAGGCGTCCTTGAAGCTTAGGCGGTACAGGGCGAATACGATGGCCAGGTTGGGCAGGCCCAGCTTCATCCCCGGCACGCCCAAGGGCGGCAGCAGCGACTCCAAGTAAGACAGCACCAAGGCCAAGGCAGTAATCAGCCCGTATTGGGCGACTTTCGATGCTTTCATGCCGGTATCCTCATTTTGCGGTCCCATCTACGGGACTTTCCGCCCCGCCCTCGATGGACACCACCAGCCTGTGGGGCAGGCAGACGATGGACTCCCCGGCGTACCGGATCGCCCCGTGGTTGACGCAGATCTGGTCGGGGCAGCCGGCGGCAATGACCCGGGCCGTACCGTTTTCAATCATCAGCGTGTTCGTGTGTCCCCCCTCGCCCAGCACCACCTGAGCGTCCTCGTCAAGGGGCAGCTCCATCACCGTGCTGCCGTCAATTTGGACGCGGGCGATCCCTCCGTCCTGCCGGGTAAACAGCAGAAGCAGCGCCAGCGCCCCACCCAAAACCAGCAGGGCGGCGATTAGAATCGCATCGTTTCGATGGGTTTTCAGCCACTCCACAGAATTCCTCCAAAACCGCAACGAAGGGAGGGCCGCCCCGCGGCCGCCCCGCGGCCTCCCCCCGTTGGTTGTCCTCTCTTATCAGCCGTTGACGACCTCGGCCTTGGTGATGTTGAGCGCCACCAGGCACCCGGCCTTACACACCTCGATGCACTTGCCGCAGCCGTCGCACAGGGCGTAGTCGATGCTGGCCAGGTTGTCGGTGACGGTAATCGCCCCGGTGTGGCAGTTCTTCTCGCACAGGCGGCAGCCGATGCAGCCCGCGGAGCAGCTCTTCCGGGTGCCCGCGCCCTTCTGATGGCTGTTGCAGTCCACCACCATGTGGGCGTCGGCGGGACGGATGGCGATGACGTGGTTGGGGCAGGTCTTGGCGCACAGCCCGCAGCCGATGCACACGGATGTGTCAACCCGGGCCAGCCCGCCGTTGATGTGGATGGCCCCTACGGGGCACACCTGGGCACAGTCCCCCAGGCCGATGCAGCCGTAGACGCACTTGCCCGTGCCGCCGAACAGCAGCTTGGCGGCGGCGCAGCTCTCCAGGCCCTTGTAGTCCATCTTCACCGAGGTGGCCTCACAGGTGCCGGAGCAGCGCACCTCCGCCACCTGCTTGGCAACGTCGCCGGCCTCCCGGCCCAGCACCTTGCCGATGCTCTCGGCGGCGGTGGCCCCGCCGGGGACGCACAGGTTGACGGCCAGCTCCGGGTCCTCCACCAGGGCGGCGGCATACCCGTCGCACCCGGCGAAGCCGCAGGCGCCGCAGTTGGCGCCGGGCAGGCACTCGCGCACACGTGGGATGCGCTCGTCCACTTCCACGGCCATGAACTTGGAGGCGATGGTCAGCATCACGGCGCACAGCAGGCCGATGACGCCCACCACCAGAACAGCAATTACGATCGGATTCATACGCTTCCCCTCCTTAAACGCCCAGCAGCTTATCCACAACCCCCGCGAAGCCCATGAAGGACACGGACACGATGGCCGCGGAGATCAGGGTGATGGGCATCCCCTTGAAGCACTCGGGGCATTTGCACTTGTCCACACGGCTGCGCACCCCGGAGAACAGCACCATGGCCAGCAGGAAGCCCAGGCCGGAGCCCAGGGAGTTGAACATGGCCTGGGCAAAGCCCTCGCCAAAGCCGACATTGTCCAGCAGGTAGCTGTCGATGTTGTTGATGCACACGCCCAGCACCGCGCAGTTGGTGGTGATCAGGGGCAGGTACACGCCCAGGGAGGCGTGAAGGGCGGGGATGTACTTTTTGAGGATGATCTCCACCAGCTGCACCAGGGCGGCGATGACCAGGATGAACACGATGGTCTGGAGGTATTTCAGATCCTCCCCCAGCACATAGTACTGGATAGGATAGGTAACGGCGGTGGCCAGCACCATGACGAAGATGACGGCCACGCTCATCCCGGCAGCCTGGTCCAGCTTCTTGGACACCCCCAGGAAGGGGCAGATGCCGAGGAACTGGCTCAGCACATAGTTGTTCACCAGGATGGCCATCATGACGATGGCGGCATAATTTCTTATCACATCGCTCATTTCGCGGCAGCCTCCCTCTTCTCAGCGCAGTTCTGCCCGTTGCACACGGCGGCGCTGGGGCAGCCCTCGCAGCTGAAGTCCTTTTTCTTGATGGCCTTGCCGTTGCTGGCCTTGTTGATAATGGCGATGAGAATGCCGAAGATGGCGAAACCGCCGGGGGCCATGGTCATGATGGAGATGTTGTTGTCCTTGAGCACGGGGATGGGCATTCCAAACCAGGTGCCCGCGCCGAAGATTTCCCGGATGGAGGCCATGGCCAGCATAGCCAGGGTGTAGCCCACCCCCATGCCGATGGCGTCCAGAGCAGAGTCCAGGGGGTTGTTCTTGTTGGCGAACATCTCCGCCCGGCCCAGGATGATACAGTTGACCACGATCAGGGGCAGGTACACGCCCAGGGCGGAGTCCAGCCCCCGGGCGAAGGCCTTGACGATCATCTGCACCAGGGTGACGAAAGAGGCGATGACCACGATGTAGCAGGGGATGCGCACCTTGTCGGAGATGACCTTGCGCAGCAGGGAGATCATCACGTTGGAGCACAGCAGCACAAAGGTGACCGCCGCGCCCATGCCGATGGCGTTGGACGCCTGGGTGGTGACCGCCAGGAAGGGGCAGGTGCCCAGGATCAGCACCAAAATGGGGTTTTCCTTGATGATGCCGTTGGTAAGGATTTTCAGCTTGTTATTTTTCATATCCATGTGCCTCCCTTCCTCAGCCGCGCACCTGCTCGAACGCGGTAAAAGCGTCGGCGATGGCGGCCTTGTAGTAATTGGAGGAGAAGGTCGCGCCGGAGATGGTGTCGGCGGCGGCGGCCCCGGCGGCGTCCAGCCCTGGGAACTGACCGTAGAAGCCCTCGTCGGTGGTGATCTTGGAGCCCAGACCCTGGGTCTCCTTGTGGTCCAGCACCTTCACGCCGGTGAGTTTGCCCTCCATGTCGATGCCCACGGCCATTTTCAGGGTGTTCCTGCCGCCGTAGCCCTGGGTGGTGAGGGAGAAGGTGTAGCCCGCGCCGTTGGCGGCCTGGAACACGCCGGTGACGGAGTCGGGCACCCCGGCAATCTCCACCTGCTCGAAGCCGTCCGCCCCGGGGAGCACCTCCATCCGGGCCTCCTCGGCGGCTTTGGCCTCAGCCGCCTTGATGATGGGGTCGGTGATCTCGTTGGTTTTGGCCAGCAGGCCGCTCATCACCACGCAGATGATAACCAGCACGGCGATGGGAGCCACGAAATCGGTGACCACATTGGATTTCGCTTTCGTCATGCCTGCACACCTCCAAACGGCTTGGTTTTCGTCCAGCTGCTGATATACGGGTTGAGGATGTTCATCAGCAGAATGGAGAAGGACACGCCCTCGGGATAGTTGCCCCACACCCGGATGAGCACGGTGATGAGGCCGCAGCCCAGGCCGAAGATCAGCTTGCCCTTGGGGGTGGGGGGGGAGGTGGTGTAGTCGGTGGCCATGAAGATGGCGCCCAGGAACAGGCCCCCCGCCATCACCTGATACAGGGGCTGTTTGCCCAGCAGGGCGGTGCACACCAGCACGGTGCCGATAAAGGCCACAGGGGTGTGCCAGGAGATCACCCGGCGGTAGAGGAGGTAGGCGCCGCCGATGAGCAGGGCCAGACAGGAGGTCTCGCCCAGGGAGCCGCCCCGGGCCCCCAGGAACATCTGGAGCAGGGAGGGCAGCTGGCCCGACCCACCGCTGAGGATGGCCAGGGGGGTGGCGGAGGTGGTGGCGTCGGTAAAGGCGGGGATGGCCCAGGCGGTCATCTCGCTGGAGAAGGCCACCAGCATGATCACACGGGCGGTGATGGCGGGGTTGGCGAAGTTCTGGCCGATGCCGCCGAAGAACTGCTTGACCACGATGATAGCCACAAACGCACCGAACGCGGCCTGCCACAGGTGGATGTCCACCGGCAGGTTCAGGGCCAGGATCAGCCCGGTGACAGCGGCGGACAGGTCGGTGACGGTGTTGGGCCGGTTGGTGATCTTCTCAAAGGCCCACTCGCTCACCACGGCCACCGCCACGCAGACTACCTCCACCAGCAGGGCCCGGATGCCAAAAAAGACGATGGACGCCAGCACAGCGGGAAACAGCGCGATGAGCACGTCCCGCATGATGGTCTGGGTGGTGTCCTTGGCGTAGATATGGGGGTTGACGGAGACGACCATGTTATTCATTTAGACCGCCTCCTTTTCTTTTTCCTTGGCCGCTTTTTTCTCGGCGGCGGCCTTCTGTTCGGCATTGTACTGGTTGAGCATGGCCTTGGCCAGCTTGTTCACCTGCACCAGGGGCCGGCGGGCGGGGCAGCTGAAGGAGCAGCAGCCGCACTCCATGCACAGGTTCACCTTGAGGGCCTTGAGGGTCTCGGGCTCCTTGTTGTTGTAGGCGCTCTCAATGGCGGCGGGCATGAGGTTGAAGGGGCAGTGGGCCACGCAGCGCCCGCAGCGGATGCAGGCGGAGGGCACGGGATCCTCTGCGTCCTTGGCGTCGAAGGCCAGTATGGCGTTGGTGTTCTTCATCACCGGGGCCTCCAGGGAGGGGACGGAGGTGCCCATCATGGGGCCGCCGTAGAGCACCTTCTTGGGCTCGCACTTCAGGCCCGCGAAGTCCAGCACGTTCTGGATGGGGGTGCCCACGGGGACGATGACATTCTGGGGGTTCTGGATGGCGGAGCCGTCCACGGTGACCACCTTCTCCACCAGGGGCATACCGGTCTTGATGTACTTGGCGATAACGGCCAGGGTGGTGCAGTTGATGACGATGGCCCCCACGTCGATGGGCAGCTTGCCCTCGGGGACGATCTCGCCGGTGGTGTTGTAGATGAGCACCTTCTCGCCGCCCTGGGGGTACAGGGCGGGCAGGGAGGCCACCTCGAAGCCGGGGACGTCCTTACCCGCCTCCTCCATGATCTTCACACACTGGGGCTTGTTGTCCTCGATGCCGATGACGATGCGGTCGGCGGTGTAGTACTTCTGCAGGAGCTGGGCCCCGTAGATCACGTCGTCGGCGCTGTCGATCATGGTGCGGGTGTCGGAGGTGATGTAGGGCTCGCACTCCGCGCCGTTGATGATGATGGCGTGCACCCGGTCGGGGTCCACGTTGAGCTTCACCGACGTGGGGAAGCCCGCGCCGCCCAGACCCACGCAGCCGCACTGGCGCACCGCCTCCACAAAGCTGTCCTTGTCGGTGACCACGGGGGGCGTTATCCCCTCCCACACGGCCTGTTCCCCGTCGGTCTCGATGACCACCACGGTGTCGAACCGGCCATTGGAACTGACGATCTCATCCAGCCTCTTCACCTTGCCGGACACGCCGGAGTAGATGGGCGCGGACATAAAGCCCCCCGCCTCCGCGATCATCTGGCCCACCTTGACCTCGTCCCCCGGCTTGACCACCGGCTTGGCCGGGGCGCCGATGTTCATGGACATGGGCACCGTGATCACCGGAGGCACCGGCAGGCGCGTGGGCGCGCAGTCCACCGTGTTTTTGCGGTGGGGCGCGTGGATGCCATGCAATTTGCCACTGAACACAATGTCTCCTCCTCTGTTGTTTCTACATTTCCGCCCCTGCTTCCGCCGTGAGGAGCGTCCCTCCCGGCGGAAGGGCCGGACAGGCGGCGCCCCCGCCCAAGAGGCGGACGCCGCCCGGTCATGTGGCATTTATTATACCACGTTTCGGTGCAAACGCAAGGGAAAATCCGTTGAAATCTCAGCAAGAATTGCCAAAATCTTAACAAACTCATTTGCCCTTGAATTCCTATCAGAAATGTGGTAATTTATCATAGGATGAATGGGGGGAACCTGGCATGAAAATTTCCACAAAGGGGCGCTACGCCCTCCGTCTCATGGTGGACGTCGCCCAGCACGCCCAGGACGGCCCGGTGTCCCTGCGGGACGTGGCCCGACGGCAGCAGCTCAGCGACAAGTATCTGGAGCAGATTGTCACCCCCTTGGCAAGGGCGGGGCTGGTGCGGTCGGTGCGGGGCGCGGGGGGCGGCTACCTGCTCACCCGGAAGCCGGAGGAATACTCCGTGGGGGATATCCTCCGCCCGCTGGAGGGCGACCTGGCCCCGGTGGAGTGCGCCACCGACGACGGCTACTGCGAGCACAGCTGCGACTGCGTGACGGTGGAGCTGTGGCAGGACATCCACAGGGCGGTGTCCGCGGTGGTGGACGGCACCACCCTGGCCGACCTGGTGGAGCGGCAGAACACCCACCGGCGCAAGGGCGGGCCATCCCCCTGTCCGTGACCGGCCGCCCTTTTCCCCGCCGCCGGGGGGAAAAACGATATTATATGCACGAGAGGAACTGCCCTATGGAAATCAACGGCCAGACTGTACAAGAGACCTACTACTATAAGGATATGGGCCTGTCCGAGGCCACCATGAAGGCCCTGGACAAGAAGGGCTTTGCCCAGGCCACCCCCATCCAGGGTGGGGCCATCCCCTATTTTATGGACTGGAAGGACGTGGTGGCCAAGGCCCCCACCGGCACCGGCAAGACCTTCGCCTTCGGCATCCCCATGGTGGAGCACATCGACCCGGATTCCAGCGACGTCCAAGCCCTGATCCTGGCCCCCACCCGGGAGCTGGCCATCCAGATCCGGGATGAGCTGCGGGACCTGTGCGCCTTCCGGGAGGGGGTGCGCACCGTGTGCCTTTATGGGGGCCAGCCCATTGAGAAGCAGCTCACCCAGCTGAAAAGCAAGCCCCAGATCGTGGTGGCCACCCCGGGGCGCCTCATGGACCACATGAAGCGGCGCACGGTGAAATTGGACAAGGTCCAGACCGTGGTGCTGGACGAGGCGGACCGGATGCTGGACATGGGCTTCATCCAGGACGTCACCCGCATCCTGGACAAAATGCCCCAGAGACGCAACTTAGGGTTATTTTCCGCCACGATATCACGGGAAGTTATGGATATCTCCTGGGTGTACCAGCGGGACCCGGCGGAGATCACCGTCCGCCCGGTGGAGGAGAACCGCCCGGACATCCAGCAGTACGCCATCGAGCTCATGGGCCGGGAGCAGAAGCTGGACACCATGGTGGCCCTCATCCAGAACGGGGGCTACGACCGGGCCATCGCCTTCTGCAACACGAAAAACATGACCGACCGTCTGGCGGGCCTGCTGAAGATGCGGGGCATCGCCTGCGAGGCCATCCATGGCGACATCCAGCAGCGGGAGCGGGAGCGCACCCTCCAGAAATTCAAGGAGGGGAAGCTGCGGGTGCTGGTGGCCACCGACGTGGCCGCCCGGGGGCTGGACATCGACGACGTGGACGCGGTGTTCAACTACGACGTGCCCGACGAGCAGGAGTACTATATCCACCGCATCGGCCGCACGGGGCGGGCGAAGAAACACGGCGTGTCCTATACCCTGATGGCCTCCGTCACCGAGTCGGTGAAAATGCGGGACATCGCCCGGAACACCCGGGCGGAGATCCAGCTTTTGAAATACGACCAGGACGGCTGCCTCATGCTGGTGGAGGGTTCCTGAGCGGGACGGGCATCGTGCGGGCGGATGATATCCGCCCCCACATGGGCGGACGGTTTATCGTCCGCCCTGATTTGTTTGGAGGGGTAATATGAGCATTCACGTTTTGGCCGTGGGCGACGTGGCTGGGGACGCCGGGGTGGACTTCCTGGCCCGTCAGCTTCCCGCGCTGCGGAGGGAGCATGGCGTTCATTTCACCGTGGTGTGCGGGGAAAACGCCGCCTTTCACGGCCTGCTCCCCGCCCAGGCGGACGCCATCTTTGCCGCCGGGGCGGATGTGATAACTATGGGAAATCATACCTGGGATAAAAAACAAATTGTTAAGTATATGGAGGGCAATCCCTATATCATCCGCCCCGCCAACTACACGGCGCGGGCCCCCGGCCGGGGCTGGGGGGTGTTCGACGGCCCCAGAGGGCTGCGCGTCCGGGTGGTAAACCTCATCGGGCGGGTGGGGCTGAACCCCAACTGCGACAGCCCCTTTACTAAAATGGACGAGATCCTCCGGGAGGACGCGGATTTGACCCTGGTGGATTTCCACGCCGAGGCCACCAGCGAGAAGGGGGCCATGGCCTGGTATCTGGACGGGCGGGCGCAGGCCCTGTGGGGCACCCACACCCACGTGCCCACCGCCGACTGCCAGGTGCTGCCCCAGGGGCTGGGCTTCGTCACCGACCTGGGGATGACCGGCCCCGCCCACTCCGTCATCGGCAGCAGGCCGGAGCAGGCCATTAACCTGTTCCTGGGCGGGGTGCCCCAGCGGTTCGAGCCCGCCCAGGGGCCATGCAGGCTGAACGCGGTGCTGTTTGACATCGACCCCGCGGCAAAGCGCTGCGTGGACGTACGGCGGGTGGATATCGGCTGAGGGGGCTGTCCCCAAAAAACGACTGCGGCGCTCCCCCATGGTGCGGGGGAGCGCCGTTTTTTCATTCCACGGTTTTCAGGCTCTCTACCATGTCCACCTTTTTCAGCTTGAAGTGGGCCGCGATGTTCACAAGCACGGAGAACACCGCCGTCAGCCCCGCCGCCAGCCAGTAGGCGTAGGGGGGCGCGGTGCGGCCGAACATCACCAGCTCCACCTCCACCGTCAGCACCATCCAGGCGTGGAGGAACCGGCCCATCACCAGCCCCAGGGCGATGCCGAACAGGGTGAGGAAGACGTTCTCCCGGTAGACATAGGCGGTGACCTCCCGGTCGAAGAAGCCCAGCACCTTCAGGGTGGCCAGCTCCCGCACCCGCTCGGTGATGTTGATGTTGGTCAGGTTGTAGAGCACCACGAAGGCCAGCGCCGCCGCCGCCAGGATGATGATCACCACTGCGTAGTCGATGGCCTCCATGCTGTCGGTGAAGTTGTCCCGGAGGGTGGCGATATAGGAGTAGGAGTCCACCCCGTCCAGGGCCATCAGGTCTTCGGACACGGCATCCGACTGCTCCTCCCCCGCCTCCTCGGTATAGCGCAGGAGGATTTCGTTCTGCTCCGGCTCCCCGCCGAACAGCGCCCGGTAGCAGCTGTCGGATAGGTAGACGTAGTGGGAGACGTAGTTCTCCGCGATGTCGGCCACACGGGCCTCCACCCGTTTCCCGTCGTCGTCCAGGGTGATGGCGTCCCCCACGGACACCTCCAACAGCTCGGACAGCTTTTCCGTGATCACCACCCCGTCGTCCGGCAGGGTAACGGGCTCGTCGTCCAGCCGGTGGCCCAGCCGGATGAACTGGGTGAAGCGGTCCTGATTATCCACGGCGAACATGGTGACGTTCTGGGCGGGGCCGTCGGTGGACGCCTCCACCATGGAGGCGCTGGCGGGCAGATAGTCCTCCACCCAGGGGCTGTCCGTCAGGTACTCCTCCACCTCGGCCAGCTCGTAGTCCCGGGCGTTCTTGTCCAGACCCAGGGTGGCGTCGTAGAGGAACACGTGGTCAAACTGCTCGTTTAAAATGGAAAAGATGGACTCGTGGAGGCCGAACCCGGTGACGATGAGGGCGGTGCAGCCGCCGATGCCGATCACCGTCATCCAGAACCGCCGCTGATAGCGGAACAGGTTGCGCATGGTCACCTTCCAGGTGAAGGTGAGCCGCTTCCACACAAAACCGATTCGCTCCAGCAGCACCCGCCTGCCCGCCTTGGGGGCCCGGGGACGCATCAGGTTGGCGGGGGTGTCGATGAGGGTGGAAAGACAGGCCCACAGCGCCGCCCCGGTGGTGCAGGCCACCGCCGCCAGCACCGCGCCCGCATACAGCCCCGGCTGGGGCTTGAACTCCAGGGCGGGGATGGCGTACATGATGTTGAAGGCGTTGGCGATCACCGCCGGGATGAGGGTGCACCCCAGCAGCAGCCCCAAAATGCCGCCGATGAGGCTGGCGGAAAAGGCGTAGCCGATGTACTTCCGGGAGATGGCCAGCCGGGAGAAGCCCAGGGCCTTCAGCGACCCGATCTGGGTGCGCTGCTCCTCCACCATTCTCGTCATGGTGGTCAGGCAGGCCAGCGCCGCCACCAGGAAAAAGATCACGGGGAACACGTTGGCCAAATTGCCCACCCGGTCGGAGTCCTGGGAGTAGCCCACGATGCCCGCGTTGGTAAACCGGCTGAGGACGTACCACTCGCACTCCTCCACAC